>Ga0208157_1000245_pt1 | contig 33209 bp, 27 predicted proteins | sample 5_EtaG_FD_184077 | JGI IMG/M metagenome (GOLD analysis project Ga0208157, IMG submission 184077) | Marine viral communities from the Subarctic Pacific Ocean - 5_ETSP_OMZ_AT15132 metaG (SPAdes) (version 2) | ecosystem: Environmental > Aquatic > Marine > Oceanic | place: Pacific Ocean | collected...
AGGCAAAATTTTTAGGAGACAGCAAGGCGCTCCAGGCCAGAGCATACATTCCCACTCGTTTAAGAACGTCAGCCAAGAGCTATTAATGATGTTTGATAAGAGTAGACAGTTAGCTGATGAGGCTACTGGTATACCTAGTTACTCGCATGGATCTGGAGCCGTTGGCGGTGTAGGACGAACTGCCAGTGGTATGTCTATGTTGATGGGGGCTGCAGCGCAAAACATCAAAGCAGTGGTCCGGAACATCGATGACTATCTACTCAGCCCATTGGGCAAGAGCCTGTTTGCTTTCAATATGCAGTTTAACTTTGATAAAGAACTAATAGGAGACTTGGACGTTAAGGCTAGAGGTACAGAGAGCCTTATGCGTAATGAAGTTCGTAGCCAACGCCTACTACAGTTCATGCAAATGACAGGCAATGAACAGATGGCTCCTTTCGTGAAATATGACTACATACTCAGAGAACTAGCAGCATCGATGGACTTGGATGAAGACAAGATCCTCAACGATCCTAGAGAAGCCGCTATCCAACAACAAATGATGGCTGAGATAAAAGCTATGATGCCAGATCCACCAGCGCCACCTGCTTCAGTCCAAGCACAAGGATCACCAGCGCAGGGAGTACCTGAAGGCGCACCAGTACCCCAAGCACCTGAACCAGATGCCCAAGGATTTACAGGGGGCGGTGGTGGAGACAATGGCGGTAACCAACCACAACAGCAAGCTGCACCACCTATTCAATAAAAGATCTATTAATGGATAAAGAATTTTACAGAAATCTTTTGATTTTGGTGAACGATAAAGATCAGTTCAAATGTCTACAAGATTACGCAGAAATCAGAATTAACCTTTTACTTCAACAGCTATCTACAGAGCGAGACATGGACACCATTGTTCGCTTTCAAGGCGCAATAGCAGAGCTAAGACGCTTTAGCACACTGCGTGAAGAAACTCTCAAAGGGGCTGAATGATGAATGAATTATTTACTATTTATTTTATTAACTGATTTAGGAACTCCTTTTATGGATGAAGGCTTTTTAAAACCCCAACCTAGACCAAACCTTCAAGTCGTAAAACCCCAACCTAGACCTGAAGAACCTACCTTTCAGATCAGCTTAGAAGACCTAGAGAAAATCGAAAGAGTTGTCTGGGCAGAAGCTAACACTGAGGGCGTTGCAGGGCGTGATGCTGTTAGAGGAGTTATCTTCAACAGATTAGCCTCTGATAGATTTGGTAACGATATAGATTCTGTATTAGTGGCAGGTGAATTTGAACCTATAGACACCTACAAAACAATAGATGCCATTCCAGTACCCGAAGACCAGTTACGAGAAGGAATACAAGAACTCGTTGATTATATCCAGCTAGGTAAAGACGGTTCTCAAGGTAGTACTTTTTTTCAAAACAGAGAAAGAACAGAAGCCAGAGGAACTTCCTTTGGCGGCTCCAATCCCTTGGTTATAGGCAAACACACTTTCTATGACGGTTACGAAGGACAAGAGCCAGTTACAGATATTAGAGGCTCTCACAACATTAAGGTAAATATAGAAATGGCAAAAAGTGATTTGAATTTAGCAGACAGCAAAAAGGGTCTTTCAGAAGAAGACATAAAAATGGCTGAAAACAAAGAACAAGCAGATGTCTCTGAAGGAGATACTAATGAAGATGGCTTTCTCAGCAATGCAGAGCGTGAAGTCCAACTAGCATTACAAAATAATGAAATAGTGGATGATGAAGATTTACCTGTAAAAATGTATCATGGGGGAATGGCTTGCGGTTGCGAAGGTGATTGTACCGGAGACTGTGGCTTTATGGGGTATGATGATGTGTCAGGAAACCCTATTCCTCTAGGTTCTTCTGCAGAGAATGTCAGAGATGATATTGAAGCAAATCTTAGTACTGGAGAGTATGTACTTCCAGCGCATGTAGTAAAATATCATGGCTTAAAGCATATCATGGGAATGCAAGCTGAAGCAGAAATGGGGCTAATGTCTATGAAGATGGATGGCCTTATTCAGAGTGTAGACGTTGAGGGTACTGTTGAATGCCCCATGTGTCAGGGGAGAGGTTGTGAGCATTGCGAAAACACAGGGTATCATTCGGATAAATCCGGTAGCGAAGGCACTGAGGAAACCGAAGTACAAGCCTCAGACGATACCGAACAAGAAGAAGCCGACGAGGAGGGAGAAACACCCGAAGAGATTCCATCAGAAGAGATGGATGTAGAGGTCGCTACAGTACAAGTAGACGATCAATTAGACGATGAAGAGGATAAAGAATTATCTCCTACATCAAAACCGCTACCAGCAATTATGAAAAAACAGAAATTTGTATTTGCTATTTGATATGGATACCCGACTTGTCGGACCCAGAAAGTTATAAATGGAAAAGAAACAAAAATACTCTCGCGCCCCTGAACCTGAAGATAACATGACTTACAGTGAAGAGTTAGCGGCACAACAGCAACCACAAGAACCAGTGGAGCAATTAAATGCTGAAGAAGAATCCTATAAAAAGCGTTATCAAGATATTCAAAGACATATCCAAACAGTGCGCGATCAGGCTGCACAACAAGTTGCCGACGTTCAAAAACAGCTTGATGCAGCGACTAGGAAACAAATTAAGTTTCCAAAAACTGATGAAGAAATTGCAGCATGGTCTAAAAAGTATCCTGACGTTGCCCAAATTGTTGATAGCATTGCCCAAAAAAGGGCTAATGAAGCTTTGGAGCTTGGTGAGCAAAGACTCGCAAAAGTAGAACAATTTGAGAAAAGTCTTCATAAGAAATCTGCAGAACAACAGCTTCTAGAAAAGCACCCAGATTTTGCATCTATACGTCAAGATAAACGCTTCCACGATTGGGTTGCCTTACAGCATCCTACTATTCAAGATAGCGTCTATAAGAACAACACAGATGCTTCATGGGCTGCTAGTACAATTGATTTGTACAAAGCTCAGACAGGCTATCGTAAAGGAAGCAAATCTGCAGCGCAAAGTGTTGGAAAGACAAACTCTTCTGCACCAACGGCTAATCCAAAAGCCATTTTCTCTGAGAGTATGGTACAGAAAATGTCTGACAGAGAGTACGAAGCTAACGAAGAAGCTATTCAAGCGGCTATCTCTTCCGGTAAATTCAACTATGATATTTCCGGTGCAGCCCGATAACTGAGGTTGTATATAACAATTAACTATTGTAAATAAAAACATTATATGTTATAATGAACGTATTATTAAATTAAGGCAGAGGACACTTCTTATTTAGAAGTATACCCGAAAGCCCACCCCCCAGATAAATTATTAACAAAGTCTACCAGTATCCATGAGAACCATGCTTGCGTGATACTCTCTGTTGGAACTGACACTGAGTCAAACTTATCTGATTTAGCTACCTCTTCTACTGGCACTCCCTTGAGTGGCACAGTTTCTGTAGTCGAGGTTTATTTAAGCCATTTCATTTAGGAGAATTCACAATGGCATTTCCAGCAGCATCAGGGTACACCAACCTTGCAAATGGGACATGGTCCCCAGTACTTTATAGCAAAAAGGTCCAGTTGGCCTTGCGCAAGAGTTCAGTAATCGACGCAATTACTAACACTGATTACACCAACGAGATCGCAAATTTTGGTGATAGTGTGAAAATTGTCAAAGAACCTGACATAACTATAACAGCTTACGAGAGGGGTACGACACTCGCAACCCAAGATCTCGTTGATAGCGATTTCACTATGGTTGTAGATCAAGCAAACTACTTCCAATTCGCAGTGGACGATATCGAAGAAGCGCACAGCCATGTGTCCTTCCAAGACCTTGCTTCAGACCGCGCAGGATATAAATTGCGTGACTCATACGATGCAGAAGTTCTTGGTTACATGTCTGGATGGAAGACACCTTCCAACTGGGTGCGTAATACTACAACTAACGGTACTAAAGCCAACTCAGGTGCAGGATCTGACGAATTACTTGCAGCAAACAAGTTGGATATCACTGATTTTGGTGGTTCTGATCTTGGTGGTACTGGCGAAGTAACATCTATTCCAATCGCCGCTGGCGGTGGAGCAGGTGGTATCACTTCACCTTTGGCTATAATGAACCGCATTGCCCGACAAATGGATCAGGCAAATGTAGACACTGATGGTAGATGGCTGGTTGTAGACCCTGTCTTCGCAGAAGTGTTAATGGACGAGTCAAGCAAGCTCATAAATTCTGACTTCGGTGGGGGTGATGAGATGCGTAATGGTCGTTTGCCAGGTACGATTAGAGGTTTCTCTATCTACAAGTCAAATAATCTTCCATACGAAGGTACAGGCGCTGGCGTGTCAGCGGCTGCAGGTTCAGAAACTAACTTTTCTGTTCTAGTAGCTGGTCACGCTTCTGCAGCAGCAACTGCAGAGCAGATTGCTAAAACAGAGACTTTCCGTTCACCAACTACATTTGCAGACATTGTTCGCGGAATGCAGTTGTATGGAAGGAAAATACTTCGTCCTGAAGCTCTTTTCACAGCAAACTATAACTTAGCATAATACCTAAGTCAATAAAAGGGGCTGGTTTTATACTGGCCCCTTGTCACTATTTTAGGACATTTTATTAATGGCTTCTACTTATATAGATCTTTGTAACAAAGTATTACGTCGTTTGAATGAGGTAGAGATAGCTTCGGCTGAATTTGCTAATACTAGAGGTATACAAAGTCTAGTAAAAGACGCGGTACAAGCCGCCGTAAGTAAAATTAATCAGGCTGAATATGAATGGCCTTTTAATGCTGCAGAGTTTAGCCAAACACTTACTGCAGGGCAGACAGAATATACTTGGCCTACCGCTTATAAAAAAGCTGATTGGAACAGTTTTCAAATCCAAAAAGATTCCAGTTTAGGGGCTTCTTTTAAATCTCTAGGCTATTTAGAACGAGATGATTGGTACGCTAATCATAGAGATGCAGATTACGAAGCTGGTAGCGCCGGACGAGCTATACCCGATAATGTATTCCCTTCTCATGGCAACGGCTTTGGAGTAACTCCCTCTCCCAATAAAGCTTACACAGTAAAATTTAGATATTACTTAAACTATACAAATCTAACTGCTTTTAGTGACGTAACTAGAATACCTGAAAGCTTTGATACTGTTATAGTAGATGGTGCTTTATATCATTTGTATATGTTTAAAGACAACTTGGACGCAGCCAACGCTGCATATCAAGCGTTTATGCTAGGTATTAAAGATCTTCAAACACTGTTCATAAATAATTTTGAGTACATTAGGGATACAAGGGTAGCCTTTTAAATGGCAGATCAAATTGAGTCCTTTAAACTAATATGTAGTGGCGGTCTGAATAGTAATGAAAACCACTTAGACCTATCAGACAATAAGTCTGGTTCTGCTACAAGATTAGTTAACTTTGAGCCAAGCCTCTATGGTGGGTATAGGCGCATCGAAGGCTATCATCATCTAGGTGGTCTAGATACTACGGTTGGCGGCTCAAGTGCAGAGGGTGCGGTACTAGGATTAGCTCTCTACAAGAATGAACATATAGGAAATCCTTATTTTATAGCCGCTAGAAAAGATGTAGGCGCAACTACATATAAGTTCTATAAATTTATTCCTTTTTCAGGTTGGCAGGTAATAGCAAACCAGCCTGTTAGAAACACAGTTTCTGGAAGCTTGAGCGTTATTAAAATAAGGCAAGTTCAATTTGATTGGGGTGCTGGATCTAGCATTTGCTTTGTAGATGGGGTCAATCCTGCAGTTATTTTTGATGGAACTAATTGGTACGAGCTACAACAAGCTAATTCTGGCGGTACTAGCAGTCCAGGTGGTAACCAACTTGTAGATGCCCCTTCGATAGTAGGAGAATATCAGAACCATCTCTGGGTTGGTGGTGATCTAACATCAAGAGCTACTATAAGGCACTCTGCACCCAATGATCCCTATACTTGGACTTCGGCTGCAGGTGGGGGATCTCTAAATCCTGCATTTAATGTAGTACAAATAAAACCTTTTAGAGATGACCTGTTCGTATTCGGAACAAACTCTATAAAGAAAGTGGGAACAAGTAAGAACTCTTCAGGTGGTATTACTTTTGCCTTAGAGAGTGTGACTAACAACGTAGGTTGTATAGCGCGAGACAGCGTAGTTGAAATTGCAGGTGACCTACTCTTCTTAGCACCAGACGGTTTTAGACCTGTATCCTCAACATCTAAAATTGGTGACGTAGAGCTAGAGACAGTAAGTAAAGCAATTCAAGTTACTTTAGTAAATCTAATTAAAAACAACGATGCAGATACAGTTAATTCCGTAGTACTAAGAAGTAAAAGTCAGGTCAGGTTCTTTGTCGGAGACTCTACTACCCCACAAATAGACAGTTATGGAATAATTGGTGGGTTATATGACAAGCAAGGTGCTATAAATTGGTCTTTTGGGGAACTATCTGGAATTAGAGCTTCATGCACTGAATCTGGCTATATTGGCTCAGAGGAGCATGTGGTTCATGGGGATTATGACGGTAAAGTCTATCAGCAAGAGAAGGGTCAAAGCTTTGCAGGAAACAACATACTTGCAGTATATAGCACCCCTTACTTAGACTTTGGCGATACAGAAGTTAGGAAGACACTCCGCAAGGTAAATACATTTGTAAGAGCCGAAGGTCCAACGACATTCTTTTTATCACTTGATTATGATTGGGGTGATTACAATACCAGTAAGCCCTCAGAATATACCCAAGCATCTACTGGTGGTCCGGTTACATATAATGCACTTAATTTAGACTACGGAGATGCCAACGCCCTCTACGGCGGCAACTCAAAACCAATTCTTACGGCTGACGTTCAAGGATCAGGTTTTTCAACAAGAGCAACCTTTGTGACAGTGGGTCAATCAGAACCCTACTCTATCCAAGGGTTAGTATTTGAATTTTCGATTTCGGGGAGAAGGTAGAACATGGCAGGATATACTCGCCAATCTGTAAGCCAAATCATAAATGGCGCGGATATCACGGCTCCACCACTCAATGCTGAATTTAACCAACTTTTAGCAGCGTTTGAAGCAACAACAGGACATGGTCATACTGGTGCTACAGGAGATGCTCCACAGATACCTCTAGCGACTTCCGTATCTGGGTTTCTACAAGCCGCTAATGGTGGTAGCGGTGGTAAGAATAACTTTTCTACAAGCAATCCTACTATTACAAATGATACCACTCAGAGTTATGCCGTAGGATCTCTCTGGATAAATACTTCTACAAAAAAAATATTTATATGCGCTTCTGCTACAGCTTCTGCAGCCGAATGGCATGAGGTAGTAGCCAATACTGGTACAAGTATAACCCCGACAGTAACCAACACAGTAGATATTGGTTCCTCTAGTTTAAAATATAAAGATTTACACCTTGCAGGAAATGCTAATGTTGCAGGTATTAGTACTTTAGCTCAACTAAACTCTACCACTTCAACTTTAGGCTCAGTAACCGTAGGCGGCTCTGGAAGCAACGGATCAATCAACGGTGTCGTAATAGGGTCTACAAACCCAACGGCTATATCTGGCACAACGGTTTCTGCCTCTAGCGGTTTTACTGGTGATCTTACTGGTAATGTAGCAGGTAACTTAACCGCCTCTTCTGGTACATCTACTTTTAATAACGTAGCCATTAACGGAACGCTGACAGGTAATCTTACTGGCGGTATTACTGGTAACGTCACAGCTACGACAGGATCATCTACTTTTAATGATGTGACCATCAACGGCACTCTTAACATGGATGCAGGTACGACAGGCACAATTACTAACCTGACAACGCCTACTAATACAAATGATGCTGCGACTAAGGGCTATGTAGATACACAAGTTACTAACTTACTGGACTCTGCACCTGCTACTCTAAACACTCTCAATGAACTAGCGGCTGCACTAGGAGATGATGCAAACTTCTCCACTACGATTACAAACAGTATAGCCACAAAACTACCTCTGGCAGGTGGCACTATGACAGGTGCTATCGACATGGGTAGTCAGAAGATTACGACTACTAGTACGCCTACTAATACTGCAGACGTTACAAATAAATCTTACGTAGATACACAAAGAGATACTAGGGTAGCTAAAACAGGTGACACCATGTCTGGTGTCCTAAACATGAACAGTAACACTGTTTCAAACTTGCCTACCCCTAGTGCTACAGGAGATGCTGCAAACAAGGCTTATGTAGACTCCGTTGCAGGTAGTGCTTCAGCGGCTGCATCTTCTGCTACTGCAAGTGCAAACAGTGCGGCTGCAGCCCTTGCCTCAGAGCAAAATGCTGCTACTAGTGCTACTACGGCACAGTCTGCAATCACTGCATCACAGAACTTTTTAGATACATACTTTGTGTCGGCTACCGCACCCTCTGGCTCAAATTTATCCATAGGAGATTTATGGTTCGACACAGCCTCAAATATTATGAAGGTGTATGGCTCTGGCGGTTTTCAATCTGCAGGTTCTTCGGTCAACGGTACGGCTGAAAGAAAAGACTATGTAGTAGGTACAAGCAGCGGTTCATATACTGGTTCTACAACTGTATTCCCTGCCACATATGACCCCACTTTCTGTGACGTGTTTATGAATGGTTTGCGCTTAGACCCTGCCTCAGACTTCACTGCTACAAATGGTACTAGTGTGACCTTGGCTTCAGCGGCTGCTACTGGAGATTCTGTTGGTATCGTCAGCTATGGCACATTTAGTTTAGCTACACACTATACACAGACTCAATCTGACGCCCGATATGCTCAACTCACTGGAGCTACGTTTACTGGTGACATAGACATGGGATCAAACGACATTACCACTACTGGTAAAGTGTTATATTCTAATCTTTATTCGCAATTATCTGACCTTCCTTCTGCTAGTACATACCACGGCGCTTTTGTGCATGTGCATAATACTGGCCGTTTTTATGGGAGCCATGCAGGTCAGTGGATTCCTCTTGTCCAAGAAGATGGTTCTGGTGGTGTTAAACTTGGTGACAACTGGACAGTAACCGAAAGCGGTGGAAGCCTTTATTTCTCAACAGGCGGCACAAACAAAATGAAACTTGATGCTAGTGGCAACTTAGATGTTGTCGGCTCAGTAAACTCAAACGCAACAATCACCTAGTAAGGATACGAAGATGGCGATAAAAGTTGGCGGCACAGAAGTTGTAAGCAACAGTCGTGAATTAAAAAACATTGCAACCATAGACAGTGGAACAGTCACCGCATTTAACTCTGCGCTTAATACTGACCCAACTAAAGGTACTCTTACAAAGACGTTTGTCCAAAACGAAACGGCTGAGATAACACTAAGCTCTAATGTAACTGTAGGGCCAGTAGTTAGTGTTACAAAAGAAGTACCGCAAACAGGCGTATCAACTAAGGGTAACTGGGATGTAAATTCTACAGCAAGTAACTACGACCTTCACAATACGGCTGCAAATGTGACGCTTACGCCTACCTCCACTGCAAACTTTGCAGCTACAAGTAATGCTGCTAATTCGTTTACTCAATCGTCTAGTGCTTACAATTCTGAGGTTGGTGGTGCATATCCACAAGGCTTTTCTTGGGCAGGTAATGGTATGTACTATTACATTGCAAACGGCAAAGATATTTATAGATATGAACTTACAACTGCCTACGATTTAACAACTGCTAGTTTAAGTAGTAATCAGTCGTTTGATACTGCAGGAACTTTTAACCAAGACATTGCTGATTTGTACGTTACTAATGATGGTACTAAACTTTTTACTGTTCATGGTTCTAATAGCAAATATGTTTCTAGATACACAATGAGTACAGCGCATGATCTGGCTAACATGAGTTATTCTAATAATGTAAATTTACAAAGTCACAGCGGAAATACATTAGCAGTTCCAAACAGTGTTACGTTTAAGCCAGATGGCACAATAATGTATATTACAGATCATAATTCTGCAATATTTTCATATTCAATAAATCCGTCTTATCCCTTTAATATGGGGTATGTCACTGGACAGACAGGTGCAGAAGGATTTGGTTCAGAAATATCAAACTCAAGTGGTGTAAGAGGTTCTGCTTTTACTTCTGATGGAACTAAAATGTATATCTTAGATGATAGTGCATCTGAAAATATAGTTGAATATAGTTTAAGCACCGCATGGGATATTACTACTAAATCTTACACTAATAATAGTTTTCACTATAAACCCTTGTTGGCTACACACTTAGATAATGTTCCAAGTTTAACTTTAATTAACGACAATGCGTTTGTTTTTCTAGATAACAATCATGCTAAAGTACGCAAGGTAACAATGGGTGCTACAAATTCCCTAGTTCTAGGCAGTGGCTCATTCGCATCCACAGACGTAGGTAAACGCATAGTCGGCAATGGCGGTGATGTAATCCTAACAGCTACGTCAGGCACATTCGACACAACAGGCGGCTCTGCTTTCACCGATAGCAGTACAATAGCAGCAGGTAGTTGGTCTATGTTTGGGCTGAAATCAGCAGGGGATGCCGATGGTATTACTTTAGCAGGGGTTACTCAAACAGGTGCACTGGATATTAATGCAGCAACTTATACTTCCAAAACAAAAAATATAGCACAAGACAATGACCCAAGAGGTTTGCGATTAAATAATGACGGCACAAAAATGTTTGTTATGGGAAACCAAAACGATGAAGTATTTGAATATAGTTTATCAACAGCATACGATGTAAGTACCGCAAATTATGGTAATATTAGTTATGTTTTAAATGGCCCTACAAATTCTTTAGACGTTCTTTTTAATAACGATGGAACTAAAATGTATGTGCCAAGTTCCTCGCCATCACCTTCAAGGGTATATGAATACAATCTTACTACACCTTTTAGTTTAAGTAGCGGTGTTTCAACTGGGAATACTTTGAATATAAGTGGGCAAGGCGGTTCTACATCATGTCATGGCATAACATTTAATAATGATGGAACTAAATTTTATGCAGCCATAAGCACTAGTACTGTATATCAATATAACTTAACGACTGCTTACGATATTTCTACCGCTTCATATTCCAATAAATCTTATAATGCTAGTAATTATGTGAATGACATATCTGGTGTAAATTTCAATAGTGATGGCACTAGTATGTATTTATTTGATAATGCTGCTGATGCTTTTTATCAGTATAGCTTAACTACTGCTTACGATATTTCTACTGCATCTTATGCTAATAAAAGTTTAGCTACAAGTGCTCGAGATTCAGAATCAGAAGGGTTTTGTTTTGCTGACAATTTTACAAAATTGTATATTGTTGGGTCTAGTAATAATAGGGTTTATCAATATGATACCGCCTTTACTGAAACATTCATACAACCCACAGCCCAATACAACGTAGCAGTAACCAACACTTCTGGTCGCATAGACAGTTCAGCATTCACAGACATTAACGGAATGACAGCCGCACAAAGCGCAGGGACAGGCACAGTTAACTACGCAGTCAGTACTGATGGCAGAACAACTTGGTCTGTTAATAAGGGTACTGATGGTGTCAGGCCGATTGTCAGGAATAATAGCGGTACATGGCAGTATAATAATAACGCAGGTACTTCTAACAGCAATGACTTATCTGTAGCTGCGTATAACAATGACTCTTTTACATTTTCTAATGTAGGAGGAACTTATACAGTAGGTGCTTTTTGGTCTACCGATGGCACTAAAGTTTTTATTATGAAAGGTAATTACGTTGCAGAAGCTCGTTTAACTACAGCTTATGATTTAAGTACTGCAACTTATCAAGATAACCATGATTTAAATTCTCAAGACGCTTATCCATTTGGTTTTTGGATGAACAGTACTGGCACTAGAATGTATGTTAATGGTGGTTCTAACGACACTATTTTTCAATATAGCCTCTCAACTGGTTTTGACATAAGTGGTCTTTCGTACATAGGCAACAGTGTTAATGTCCAAGCTCAAGATACCGAAAACAGGGGTATCTGGTTTGGGCCAGAAAATGCAAGTAATGAACCAACTAAAATGTTTATGGTAGGCGGTGCAAATAACACTGTCTATGAATACAATTTTACTAGCCCAGGAAGTTTAAGTTCAACTTCCTATAATAATGTAAGTTTTTCTGTAGCATCACAGCAAGGTGATTGTAGTGGTTTAAGTTTCTCAGCCGATGGAACGAAAATGTTTATTATAGGCAGAAGCCCAGAGGGTGTGCATCAATACAATCTTACTACAGCATGGGATATTTCAAGTGCCAGTTATGCTAACATATATTATGATACGACAGGTTTTATAACAACACCTTACAGTGGCAGTGTTAGTAGCAATGGTGAGCATTTAGTTATAGCAGATGAAAGCTCTGGGTATATTTATAATATTTCAATAGGTGGTTCATCATACGCTACTACAGCAACATGGGCTAACGGTACAGTAAACGATGAACTCTACACCCTTCAACAAGCTCTAACTGCACAGTCTCATAATCGCATGGATAAAACACAACTAGACGCCATCCCAGATGCCAACCATTTCGCTACTGGCACAAGTCTAGACCTGATGATTGCGCTTAGGTTGGATACGGCTGCGTCTACGCTGCCAACCAGTGATGGCGTTACGTTAAATTATGATGCGGCTGTACTGAATGAGGGTGCAGTATTGGGTACGGATTATGACTTCTTTCACCCTGCTGCCAATAAGGTGCAGATTAAATCGTTGGCTGCACAGAACCTTAAAGTAAGAGTTGTATAGGAGATATAAATGTCTAGAGCTAGGGATTTAGCTGACTTCATTAGTACTGGTAATACACCCAGTGGCATCCTCGCAGACGGTGCGATAGCTGTTGGCGAGATAACTGGCGTAACTGTTTCGGCAACTGAGATAAACCGTCTAACAGGGGTTTCGTCAGATGTTCAAACTCAGATAAATACTAAGGCGGCTACCTCTAGTCTCGCGGCTGTAGCAACCTCTGGGGCAGCATCTGACGTAAGCGGATTAGCCACAGTAGCAACCTCTGGTGCTTACTCAGATGTAACTGGAACCCCAAGTCTGGGAACAGCATCAGCCCTCAACGTAGGCACTGGGGCAAACAACATTCCTCAATTGGATGGATCAGGAAAGTTACCTGCAATTGATGGATCAAATTTAAGCGGAGTTTCGGCAGGTGTAAGTGCCGCCAAAGCTCATTACTTGGCAACGGCATAAGGAGATAACAGATGGCAAGTGGAAGATTAGGTTCTGCCTTAGTCGGGGCAAGTAGAACATTAACAGTTTATGATAATACTAGCGGTTTTTCAGCGGCAATATCGTTCTTAGCTAGAATGAAAAGTACTACCTCTAATGGTACTATCTCAGTAATCCTAGATAATAGCAGTACAGCGCCTGAAGCACTGTCTCAAATTAGCACAACCAGTTTTAATAAACAGGTTTTAAAACTTTTCTATAACTCAGTTACACCTTCATCTGTATCAAGTGTGACAGGAAAATTTGAATATAACACTTACGGACAATCAGATAGAGGCGTTCAGCTTACAGAATTGCCAAGTGGTACTGTTACTGGTAGCAGCGGAACCTCTTCTAATGTTAATCCTTTGTGGATGACTTCTAGTTGGAGTGATTGGGGAATAGGAACGTCACCCAGTAATAATCTTATTGGATTAACTAGAGGAGATAGTAATGGATCAGTGCGTTATTATACACAGGCTCAAATCGATAGCGCAGGAGTAGCCTACACTAAGTATCAGATAAATGGACAATCCTACTCTGCCCCATCAGGCACTTATGACAATGCAACTAGTAGCACTTATGCAGCTAAGTATGGGTCTTTTGACCCCTATTGTAACTTACAGCCTTATTTTACATGTAACTCAAGCGCATATATGGGTATGGTATATCTCAACCCAAACGGAAACCAAGCTAGTAGTCATGCAAGGTCTAGCAACAGCTTAATGTACAATTACATAAGTAGCCAAGACCCTGGAGATAACAGTGGCGTACAAAAACATAGTATTTGGGCTTCTGGGGGTATAGCTCTTTTTGGAAATCAATATAGCCAAACAATGTATATTGTTTGCTATGGAAGAAATGTACCTACTGTCCAAGTAATGGAACAAGTAATTGAGGATAACCCAACATCATCAGGTAATTACCCTCTACATTACAAAGTCAGTCCAGGAAATAACAAAAACTCAACCGGAAATTACACAGTAAATTTCTTTGAGTATAACCCTAATACACAAAAGTCATATGCCTTGATGCTTTGGGATGGCTCTAGAAGAATGTTGGAATTTGATGTTGCTGCTTGGGAAGCAAAATTAGCAGCGGATGATGGTACTACTGGAAACTCAGTACAAAGTTTAGATACTACTATATCAGCAGGTCTTATAACTGATATATCTACACAGGTTCCTTCTTTTATGTTAGCCGCACCAGTGAGATTGGGCGGGCCAATTGTGAGAACTGCTAAAAGTAGATGGATAGTGCCTCTTAGGTCTGGCAGTACTTATAATATTTACGAAACTGCAGATTTTAAGACTTATACACTTTATGATACTACTGCAAATTATACTGAAACGCTAGATAATGAAACGATAGTTTTATCTGACGGTACAGATACAGATAAAATTACAAGTAGTTTTGATTCATTAGACCAAGCAGGTCTTATAGAGCATCAAACATCTTTTAATGATTATGAAAGAACAGGGTTAGTCATATCAAATAATGACAGGGTAATTGTTCGTAATCATGGCAGTGAAAATGTAGCATTTAATGTGATGGGCTATGAGGAGACTTCCTAATGGGTCGAATAATTAAAACAGTTTCGGCTGATGGGTCTTCTGGTTCTGGCGCAGCATCAGGGTTATCTAGTACAGATGTTACAACGCTTATTCAAAATAATGGCGAGTTTACCCTTATTAAAACTTACCCAATAACATCAAACATAAATGCATTTACAATCCCTGCTGCTGATGTGGATCAGACCCAGTATGATGTTTTTAAGTTCTTATGTAAGGGAAATAAATGGCACTCAAATGGGCAGTGGTATTTTTATGCAGGGGGGAATGGATTTTCTACTATCTCTTGGTATGGAACTGGCAGAAATACTTATAATCAAAATGAAGGGTATGTAGGAGGACAGATAAATTCTTCAAATGCTAACTTTAATATGGAATTTACTTTTCGTTGGATCAACGGATATATTCATGCAGATGGATGGCAGGGTCAGGCACAAAAAGGTGGGTACTGGGAGCACTTTCGTAGATTTAATATGATCGGCACTACTAGCGCAGGTACTCATGCTACAAACAACGGATTAGAAATGAGAAATTTTTATCTAGGCACAGGTACAGGTTTAGGTAATCAGTGGGATGATAAAGTCTACCTTTATGGTATGAAGAGAGTGAGTTCGTAATGCCGCAATATAAACAAATTGGTGCAGAAGTAATTGAGCTTACAGAAGAAGAAATTGCTGAAATGGCAGTAGCTGCTACTAAGGGTCTTACAATTGAGAATAGACATACTCGAAATCAGCTACTTGCAGACAGCGATTGGACACAAGCCAACGACAGCCCACTGAATAACGAGGCTAAAGTGCTTTGGGCTACATATAGATCCTCTTTAAGGTCACTCCCAGAGCATGAAAACTGGCCTAGCCTAGAAGATGCAGATTGGCCTACAAAACCATCATAACCACTTGCAAACTATTGTCATAACTGTTATACTCAATTAAAGATTTATTAAACAAAATCAAGGTACTTATGACAGAAACATCAGAGTTTCGGTCAGTCCTTTTAAATCCACAAGAAGTTCTAAAACTTTGGCCCCAAATATCTTCAGATATAGAGAAAGCCTTAGAACACTCAGTAAATGAACTCAGCGTATTTGAACTATGCCAAAAGGCTTTAAGTGGACATATACATATTTGGCTGACCTTAGACAGTAACAACAAAATAGTCTGCACAACTACAACCAGAATTTTTACATACTCAAGCCACAAATCCCTTCAAATAATTACTTGCACTGGTAATAGCAGAAAGTGGGATGAGTTTTTTCAGCAACATAAAACTGTAGAAGATTTCGCAAAACAAAACGGTTGCTCAAGTATCCAAATTTGGGGTCGCAAAGGTTGGCAGCGGCAACTCAAGAAACTGACTAGTAGTACAGGAAATAAATACAAAACTCTCTACTACGTTTATAATATGGAGATTTAAAAATGACATTATACAACCCACTTATGCCGTGGATGCAACCTCGAAACAGTGGGTTGATTGTATTCAAAGGTGAGACAGGAGCTTCGGTTGAAGAGGTTCAAAGCATAACAGATGATGCAACCTCTACTGTTACTGGTGCTATCGATGATGCAAGTGCAGCCGCAGGTTCAATACTAGGATCAGCGTCTGAAACAGGCACTACTACTGGTAATACAGGAGACTTTACTACGGCTGTTGTGACTAATACTGATGCAGATGGTAATGTTACTACCACTGGCGGTGATAAGGTAACCTACGGTGGTAACGAAGTTGGTGTTACTGATACTATTAAAGGTGATACTGAAACAATTATTGGTCAGGGTAGTACAACCCAAGACTTAATCAATAAACGCTTCGATTCCTTTGGGGGTGGTGGCTCAACAACAAATATTGTTAACGAAATTGATACAAGTGACTTAGCAAAAGTAGATCAGGTCAATCAAGGCTTTTCTACTTCGGTTGCTAATCAGTCCTCTATATTAGGTGGTCAAAGTAATTTAGCCCAAGGACAATCAGGTTTAGCAAAAACTCAAACTGATATTTTAGGTAATCAGGTAGGTATGCAAACAGGCATAGACACAGCCAATACTGCTCTTACAGGATTAGGATCTGCAGTAACTGACGTACAGACAGGGGTCGATACAGCTAATACAAATCTAGGTAATCTAGGTAAAGACGTAAGTGAGGGCTTTGCAGGTCAACAGAAACAAGTAGCCAACATGCAGCAAGCGGTTTTAAGTGGTCAGGTTTCAATGACAGACGTATTGAATGCAATGCGAGATGAGCAAACTACGCAGTATGGAGATCTTTCAGCTAATCAGGCTACCATAACGGATACTATAGGTGGTATTCAAACAGGGTTGGGTACATTAAGATCAGATCAACAAAAGGCAAATACTCTAGCGGATCAATCTAGGGCAGAACTAGCTAAGACAGTCACTGGTGGATTTGATGCTGTAACCGAAAACCAAGCGTCACAACAAAATCAGGCAGCTAAGAATGCAGACGCATCACTGGCTAACCAAGCTGCTATCCAACGACAGGCATTACCACAGTCATTAGCTACATTTGGGGCTACTGCAAAACAATTAGCCAGTGGTCAGGCTGCTAGTGGTGACGCTACTCCTCAACAAACAGATTTCTTAAATAGGTTAGCTACTATTAAGCAGATACTATCTACACAAGGTACTAACTTGGATGCTAGTATTCGCGCAGAGTACGCAACTATAGCTAATGCTTTCGATAACGATGGTACGCTAATTCCTGCATCAATTAACGAGAATGGTAATCAAGTTAGGCGCGGCATGGATAATGCTGACATGCTTATCACTAATACTTACAACGCCCAAGGTGGTTTAGCTAATCAAAAGAAAAGTGATTTAAACCAACTAATGGCTGCATTAGATACGATGGGCTATCGTCAACAAGGTAGTCAATCAGGCGGCTTATCAGCCAATGGGCAAGGCATAATGTCTGCTCAACAAAATCAACCATTTATTCAACAAAATTAAAAGAACTAAGGAGCATTTAATGCACCCTGTAAAGATTTCAGAAGACGGTATTAATTTAGTGAAGAAGTTTGAAGGACTTCATAGAGTACAACCAGACGGTATGGTGAGCGCATATCGTTGTCCAGCCGGAAAATATACATGTGGTTGGGGCGCGACTCGCGGAGTACGCAGCGGTACTAAGTGGACAAAAGAATACTGCGAGATGCGTCTTATCGAAGACTTAGCAGAGCATAGTAAAGCTGTTAAGAAGTACGTCCAAGTACCTCTATCTCAAGGACAATTCGATGCGCTTACCTCTTTTGTATTCAACTTAGGTGAAGGTAACTTCCGTAGTAGTTCACTTTTGCGCCTTCTGAATCAAGGAAAATACGATGATGTGCCTGAGCAAATCATGCGTTGGAATAAAGCTAGGGTCGATGGAAAGCTTACTCCACTAAAAGGTCTTACAAGACGTAGGGCTGCAGAAGCCGCAATCTTTTCTAGAGATGCTGCTATGCCTTCGGATGATGGTGGTCCAGAAATGCCCCAGAAAGTTACTGCAGAAGCTCCTAAAAGTTTAATGAAAAGTAAGACAATGGCTGGCGCAGGAATTGCTGGTGCAGCGACAGGACTTAATGAAGTAGCAGGTCAAATGCAAAGCTTGTTACCCTACGCTGATAGTCTAAAAACCATCTTCTTAGTATGTGCAATTGGCGGCATAGCCCTAGCAGCCTACGCCAGATGGAAAGACAATAAAGAGGGCATCCACTAGTGTTTATTTTTAGTAAGATCAAAACTTACATCATTGGTGCATTAGCGGTGGCTATTCCAATCATTTATGTGATGGGCAAAGTCGTTGGAGCTAATAAAGAAAAGAATAAAATACTTAAAGACGATCTCCAAGCCTCTAAGAAAAAAACAGACTTTTATAAGAAAATGGCAGAGCATGAAAAAGATAGTATTACTGATCGCCCTAGTCTCATTAAGCGGCTGCGCGGAAACGGTCTATAGGACCGACTTAGAAATTTATTGCCCACCAGTGGAACAGTACTCAGAAGAGTTCACTGAAATTCTGGCTGCAGAGCTAGATGTTTTGCATGAAGACTATGAGGCAATTCCTGAAGTGGTGACAGATTATATACTACTGCGTGATCGTATTCGCCAGTGCAATGCTGAGAAGGAAGAACTATAATGGGATTATGGTCAGACACATTTGGTGGGGGAAATTCTCTACAACAATCTATAGCTAATGTTACCACACCTGGTGATAACACAACTTATGTTGGTGGCGTTCTTACGAATAACGACACAAATCAGGCAGTAGACGATAGCAATGCAGTAGTAGGTAATGACGGTAGTATTTTTACAAATAATTCTTCAAGTGGAAATGACGGTAACGGTGGATCTAATAATAACGTAGGCGGTGCACCATCTGGTGGCTTTCTATCATTCTTAAACCCAGTATCTATTATAGGTAAACTATCAGGTTGGGCTAATGGCCTAGACCCAGAGAATGATGCTAATACATCTATAAATGGAAGAGAATACTACACCAGTTCAGATGGTATGGTATATACATACAACGCACTTGGTCTTCCCTATGAAGTTGTGCAGGGAGAAGATGGTAACTTTGTAGACAAACTATCAGTCGTGGACGAAGAAACAGGTCTAACTGGATATCAGCAACTAGCCCAAGATTTAAAAGATAGTGGCGATGATGAAGGTGCAGCCCAAGTCCTACAGGAAGAACAGCAAAATGCTGATAATGTTGAAATAGAAAAGACTGTGGCAGAGCAAGTACTGGAGTGGGCTAAGTCTACAGGAATGAATCTTCAAAATACAGATATCAAAGCAATCATAGATGATCCCAATAAGTTTCTAGCAGATAGAAATATGGTTCTTGAGGATGTAGTACCTACGCTAAATGCCAACGCTGCAGGAACTAATATATTAGGGAGTGACCCTAAGTACTCTCTTGGTGAAGCAGATGCTTTAAATATAAAAACTGCTACTGCAGGAGATGCATCTACAATTGGCTCTGTTACAGCGGCTACACCAGTATCCTACAAAGCTAGTACAAATCTAGATAAGATGGATTCTTCGTTTGATGTTAATGCAGCAACAGGAACAATAGATGATGACAATCTAGTAGATGCTTCAACTATAGTCACTGATATGCAAGGTGCAGCTACTGGTCGTAATGCGGATGGTACAATCAATTATAGTGGTATAGCATCTAATGATTATGCTACTCAGAAGTTTAGCTCAATCATTGATACCTCTACGGTATCCGGCAAGAATTTAGCAAAGGCTCTTGGTGAGGGTAACTATCTAGACGAAAAAGCTACAATTGCTGGTCAGATGAAAATCATCTCTGAGCAATTTGTTAATGCTCAAGGTCAAGCTGTAATACCAAAATGGGCGCAGAAGATGGCTAGATCAGTAGCCCAAACAATGGCTTTCGATGGTATTAGTGGATCAGCCCAGACCTCTGCAATGGCTACGGCTATTATGGAAGCAACGCTAGGTATAGCAGAAAGAGAAGCTACATTCTTTCAGACACTTACAACAAAGAATTTAGACAACCGTCAGCAAGCTATAATCAATAAAGCAAACATATTATCTCGCTTTGAAGTAGCTAATCTAGGCGCACGACAGGCGGCTGCAGTACAGAATGCTAAGTCTTTCTTAGAGATGGACTTAAAGAACCTAACTAATGAGCAACAAGCAGAAGTAATAAACAAACAGGCTAAGACTCAAGCTTTGTTTGAAGATAGTAAGATCATTAATGCCCAGCGCCTATTCACTGCAGAACAAACAAATGATTTCAATAAGTTCTACGATGAATTAAATGTAGCCGTTCAGAAGCATAACTCCTCTGAGATTAATGCTATGAAGAAGTTTAACGCTGGTGAGATCAATGACACCAGAGAGTTTAACGCAGAGCTAGAAGACTCCAGAGCAAGGTTCTATGCAAATATGCAATACAACATAGATTCTGCTAATGCTAAATGGAGACAAGAAGTTACTGTAAAACAATTTCAAACTACTTGGGATGCTATTAGTACAGACGTAAAGAATTCTTTAGATCTATCTACTGAAGGCATGAACCAACTATGGGATCGAACAGACAGTTTATTAGATTTTGTATTTAGAAAAAGTGAAGGTGACGCTAATCGTGAAGTTACCTTAATAGGATCACAGCTACAGGCTCAAGCCCAACAATCCGGCGGCTCAAGTTGGTGGGAAACTATTTTGGGTATTGGTGGTACTCTATTAGGAACAGACGCAGGTAGTTCAGCGGCAATTAAATGGCTTAAAGGTCTGAGTGATATTAGACTTAAAAAGAATGTCCGTAAGATAAATACTGTAAATGGTATTAATATATACTCATGGGAATGGAATGATGAAGGTATTCGTCTAGGCGCAGACCAAGATCATACTACTGGTTTTATAGCACAAGACCTTATGAAAACTCACCCAGAAGCAATCTCTACACATGATAGCGGCTACCTGATGGTCAACTATAAGGCGGTACAAAATGGACTTCAATAAAGCAATTAAACAATCGATCTCTAATTTCTTAGAAGGTCGAGTTCCCAAAGCCTTAATGGAACTTAAAGAAGGCGAACTTATTTACACCCCTGAATATTTTGATGCTCTTGAAGAAGACTTAAAGAATGAGCCTGAAGTCAAGAAAGAGGATGATATAGATGAAGTTTGAAGGACCAATTCCAGGCGAGAACTATTTAACAGATACTAAGAATTACCCTTGGCATCGTCCACCTGATTTAGTGGACTACGACGAAGCTGTTTCTTACATGTTAGATAAGATAGATGAGCCGGAGCAGATAGAATTAGTATTTGCTATGCTGCAGATAGAGGCTCATGTAGCAACTGTAGTAAGCACCCTACTCCTTCAAGGCATATCGAAGGGTAAATTCTCTATAGATCTGGCTATGTTAATGGCTGGTCCTCTAGCACGATATATTGAGATAAAAGCTAATAATTCTGGAGTTAAACATAAGATGGGGGTTGAGAAAGATGATCGCATGGTTCTCACCCCTACTCTACTAAAAGCCGCTCTTGGGATAGTAGAACAGCCTGAAGAAGAGTCAGAAGAAATTAAGTCTTTAAGAGAAGAAGCTGGTCCTAACGAAATCACTCAAGAACAGATGATGGGTCTAATGTCTATGCCTCAGAATACTGGGGCTGCACCTGCAGCGGAGCAAGCTGAGATGCTTGGGCAAGTAGAAGAAGATCCAGAAGAAGAGCTAGAAGAGGAGCCTGTATAAGATGGGTTGGCAAACAGAAGCAAAAAAAATACGCGCTGGTCTAGCTAGAGGTGATTACCAGAAGAAACGTAATTATGCAGATGCATTTATGAAACCTTTTGTTAGAGGTATTGAACGGCAAGAAGCTGCGCGGATTGTAGAAGAAAGAGAAGAGAGAGCTAGGGTAGCAAGGGAAGAAAAGGAAGATGCAGATAGGCAGAGGGCGCTAGATAAGGCAGATGCTGCAAGACAGGACATGGTAAGCTTAATAATAGCACAAAATAATATAACGCCTACTCCTGAAATTAATAAACAATTAATGACTATAGCTAAATCAGGAAACTTCACAGACGCTGGTAAATTTCAAACATACTTTGATGAGTACATTAAATATGATCAGGGTAAATCGGATGCTCCTCTTAATCAGATACAGGGGAGCTTGCCCCCAGAAATGAGGGCTAGAGAGGAAGCTATTGAGAAGAATAAACAACGGATTCTTAATAATCCTGAAAATAAAGCAGTGATTGAGTCAGGTGAATATACTGAGCAAGAGATAAATGATCTTGCAGGTGACTTGGCGGCACAGAATACAGGACAACCCGACCCAGCTTCCCTACAGATGCAAGAGATTGGTATTGAAGGTACAGACCCTTCTATAACTTTAGGTAAACGTCCTAAGAAACCTAGTGCTATGGAAGAAAGAGAAATTGTATCCGAACTTAATTCTGGAAACATTAGCGACGAAAGAAGGGCAGCATTAGAAAATGAACTGTCTTCTATAAATTATCAAACAGATGAAGAGATATTTGCTAAACTACCAGCAGTTAAGGATATGAAGTCTTTTAGGAGTGCATTAGCTGAAGCAAACGCCTTACCTGATAGTTCTGGTAAGACAAAGGCCATAGCCAGAATTAACCAGATAGGTACTGAATTAGCAAATAGCTTTGACCAAGACTTCTTACAAAATCTTGATAGCGTAGATAAGATTACTGCAGCCGAAGGTGAACTGGAAGCTATGCCAGAGATTTACGACGGTCAAAAGGCTAAATTAGAAAAAATACTCGAAACTCAGAAAGAAAAGTTTGCTACACTGGCTAAATCTAAAAGTGATGCTAAACTTGCAGCGGCTACAGGCTCTGAAATACAACTTAAACGCTACAATCTAGACCCTAAAACTGGTCTAATGAACTTCAAAGTTCTTGGGGGTACAGTCACTAGAAAACCAGATGGTGCAGGTGGCTATATATTTACCACTACTGAGGGTAAGCCCTTAGACGAAGAAACTATAAAGAATAGCGTTTTTTATACTACTGATGAAGCTGAACTTATTATAAAAGTTTATAACGATGAAGTGTCGGAAGCTAATACCACAATCACAGAGTCCACAGTTGCCGTCGCTACCATTATAGACCTACAGGATTATGTAGCTACTGAAGGCAAAGAAGCTCTTAACCCCTTTACAAATGCTTTAGGTCAGTTAGCCGATAAAATTATAGCGGCTGGGGATGCAGCTAAAACTATTTTTACAGTAGATAGCGAGGGGAATGTTGGAAACTATAAACAAGTTGAAAGTGAGTTCTTAGAATCTCTAGGTAACCTGTCTGGTAAGGACAAAGTAGTAGCACAAAAGACATTAGCTACCGCATATGCTATTGCTAAGATGAGAGGCTCTGTAGGCCAAGCCCTTTCAGATAGAGAGCTTAAATCAATTCTTGCTACTCTTGGACAGGGAGTAACAAATCCTGAGAAACTGGTTGGAATTTTAGATGAGCTATTAATATCAGAAGTCACTAATGCAGAAATAAGACGAAAAGGTTTTTCTGAAAGCATCCTGAAGGTGGGTGGCGAAACAGAAATTATTAATTCTACAGGTATAGGTAAACCTATTTACGGCACTATTTTAGAGGGTTTAGAATTTAGGGAAGATAAAGCTAAATTTAAATCTATGTTCTCACAACAACTCGCTGGAGAAGAACCTAGTCGTAGACCAGAAATTATTGAACAACAATCTGAAAATATAAATAAATACATCACTAACTATAGCGGATTTTTTACTAAGGAAGAGTATAATTATATTCCCTTAGAGGACAAATTTAGTTCTGCTATGAATTCTATTAAAAAGAAAGTAACTGACCCTGTTATTTTAGAGGCTATAGAAAAAGGTCTTAGAGAAACTTACGGAAAACCCAATAATTAATTGGAGCCATTTTGAATGGAAAATGAAGAACTAGATATACAAGCTATTGCTGACTCTTTTTTACCTGATTTAGAAGAAGAAAAAGACGAAGATAATGAGGATACAGATATCCAATCTGTAGCAGACTCCTTCTTACCTGAGAAAAAAGAAGAGCCTGTAATCCCCTACCCTGATCCTGTAGTTAATGGTACTACCGAAGAACCTGCAACAGAGGAAGGTTTTACTACTTCATCCTTCGATGATATGACTTTTCAGGATGCAATGGCTCAGTATAAACAAGCTAGGGATAGTATAGGTCAGGAAGATTCTCCATTCTCTACTAGCTTTGGTAGCTTAGTATATACAGACTCTAATGGAACAAATACTTTTGTACCAATGCCTCAACCACGCAATTGGGATATTGTAAAAAGTCTATGGCCTTTTAATGATTTTAACGCAGAAGATGTTAAGGCAAGAGTTCCCCTAACTACAGTAGCTGGATTTGGAATTAGAGAATCTGTAAATGATGCAACGGAAATGGGTGCGGCTGGTATAGATTACTTTGGATCAGCTACAGGTATGTATGATACAGATCTACTTTCATCTGCACAAGAAGGCTCAATCAAACTAAATACCGGAGACAGTATCCTTGATGCAATAATTGCTGATGGTGCGCCAGCGTTGTTAGCTGGTGGTGGTACTGGAGCTTTAGTATTTAAAAGTCTGAAATACGCACCAACAGTACTTAGAGGTTTGGCTGCAGCGGTGTCTGGTGAAGTAGCTGCTACTGCTACTACAGGTACTAATGAAGGAACTTTATGGTTAGATTTCGGACCCGAAGACATGGGTCTGTCTGAAGACGAAAAAGGTAAATTAATTGCTCACCGAATGAATACTTTTATGGAAGGTATGATAATCGGAGGAGCGTTTACTGGTACGGCATTAACTCTTAAAGCAGGGGGCATGGCTGCATACGATTTCTTGGGTAAAGGAATTGCTGATATGTTCAGCGGTAGACCAGCCGTAGAGCGTGAAGTTTATGAAAAAGTTTCTTTAGCTTTAAGTGGTCTTACCAGTAAGGCTACTCCCCAAGAAATAGCTGATATACAAGCTGAACTAGCAGAGATTGTTTCTCAAAACAAAGAAGTTCTTGTTAAAAGCTTGGCTGATTTAGAAAAAGAAAGACCTCAGACATTTGATACAGTTACTGCCTTACTTAGGGGAAATTCAGAAAATCTAAACCCTTCTAATCTTCGCGGCAATAGGGCTGGAGTAGTTAACGAATCTGGTACTACACCCATTCAAATGACCGATGGTACTTCAACGACATTAAATGACCAAGTCAATGCGCCAGTAAATGCAATACAAGAAGACCTAGCCGATCAAAGACAAGCTCTTGGAGGAGGTGAAGGTACAGTTGCTACCCAAGTCAATGCACAAGTTTTACCAGCGGATCAGGCGGTTATGCAAGACGCGGCTGATGTTATGGTCAACCAAAGCAGACGAGTTGTGGATGATGCTCAAGGTGGCCTTGAAGCAGCGCAAGCAAAGTTTGATGCAGATGTAGATGCCGTACTAGCTAATCGTGCAGATGATATTGAAATGATGGCTGCACTAGAAGAACTCCAGAAAAAGTACCCTGACCAATTAGCAGATATAAAACTTGAAGGCGTAGGAACTATAAAGTCAGATGTACGAAATGCGTATGAAGCGGTTAAGTACGAAAAGGATCGTCTTTATAGAGAAGTAGAAGGCGGCGCATTAGACGTTGACGGTTTAGTAGAAACTCTAGAGTCATTAGATCCCTCTTATTTTGATCCCGCCCGACTTGGATTACCACCAAAATCAATGTTTGGTAATTTTATGAACAAGTTTAAATCTACTCAAGCACAAGTGGATAATTTACTAAAAGAGGCAGACAGCATATCTGCAAAACTGGCTAACCCTAAGAGTAAAAATAAAGAAGCCTTACAGAATAGGTTAGATGAAATTGATTCAATTGTAGGTGGTGATCCAGACGCAGCCGTTAAAAAGCTTATGGGTGACTTTATTGAAGGAGAAGGTCTAACCTTTGGAGATTTATATACTGATATAAGACCTGCAATATCTCGCGCTGCAAGTGACTTGTTCTCTGCAAATACTCCAGAGTCAAAAGCCGCTGGTCGGGTAATGCGAGAGTTTATTAGCTATATAGATAATGATGCATTAGATTTTGCGGCTCAAAGTGATGCTGGATTAAAAGAAGCGGCTGATGCAGCTAAATCATTTTACCAAAATAACTATGCAGATTTCTTTGGTGGAGACAGTGTTCTAGCGAGATATGCTAATCTTTATGACTCAACAATAGGAAGAACTCCTGGTACAAACCTAACCGCAAAGGCTACTGGTAAAGAGTTTGGTGTAAGAGAGTACAATGAAAAATTAAATACCCTAGTTAATGGCGAAGTTCTTGGTTCTGGTAATGAAGATATATTCCAGAATGTAGCTGACTTATTGGGTAAAAACCTGAACGGAGAACAGCTAGGAAATCCAGATCTTTTGTTTGATTACATGATGTTTGATGTTATTCAGAATTTTCATTCAAAAGTAAGAACTGGTGGTATGAAAGCGGTTGATGTTGAGGCAATGCTTAATCAACTTAATAAACATGCAACCGTTGTATCAAAAGTATTTCCGGAAAAGACTGCCTCTATTAGAAAGTTTATTGATGAGCTTGAAGCGGTAAAAGGATCTTCTACAGATTTGGAAACCAAACTAGCTACGGCTAGTGAGAATGCTACAGTAGCAAAGTCAAAATTATACGACTCTATATTAAGTAAATTTTGGGATAATAAAGGTACTCCTAAAGCTTCGGAGATTGCGGCTGGTAGTGAGATAAGGCCAACGTCCAATCCTTATTCCAACTTTGTTTCGATCTTTACAGATACCCAAGCATTGAACCGTCTAGATGATCTCATGGCTGAGATAGATGCTTTACCTAAAGGTAACTACGCTAAGTCCGAAGGCGAGATAGTTATGGATGGTTTAAAGCTATCTTTTAATAAGTTCATTGATGATAAAATATTTACCGCTGCAAGAAACTTAACAGGTGGAAAAGAACTTAGTGTAGCACAAGCTGATAAAATTCTAGAAGATGTCCGAACACCTCAAGTTATGGCTCTCGCAAGAAAAATATATAAAGATTCTCCTGAATGGGTAGAAGCTTTAGAAAATACTTTAGACTTCGCTAGAGATGCGGCTATTAATAAACGAGCTACTCCTAATCCTTCCCAATCAGCAACCAACTTTAACGCTAATGCTCAGACAGCGACTAATAGATTAATATATACTTTTATTGGTCCGTTGAGCCGTACTGGTACAAAGTTAAAAGCTTTAGGATCAGGAATAATTAACAAGTATGACACTAACCAGCTTGCCGCTGAAGTTACGGCACAGTTATATGCTGATCCAGATTACTTTCTGGAGTTAGCACGACGCTTTAATAGTAGCCCTAAAGATCCTTTGCTTGAACAATTAATGGTCAGATATCTATTTGGGGGTATTATAAAAACTGACTTAGATGAGGATTCCGAAAACAGGTCAGATGCCATTAAAGATGTGGGATCTGGTATAGCTAGTTCAGTTACACCAGATTTAATAGAAAGTGGTTTTACTAGTGTAAGTGATGCAGTTCCTGTTATTACAGAGGCACTTGGAATCCCTACCACAGAATAAAGAAAACCTCTGACTGTAACTATAGGAAATAACACAATCAGAGGTTTCACCAACTAGAACGGTGACTAATCGTTCAAGTAATAATATAAAATAATATAGCCTCTAGGTCAAGCGACTTAGGGGTTTTTTTGTTAAAAATAAGGGTTTAAACTCCACATGAACCACCTGTTCCACTTATATCACAGATGTCGTGTGTCTCCACATGTTCATCAAATTCCTCACCTAGTTTTTCCACTGCTTCTTGGTAAGGAACAGATGTAAGTGGCTGACCACCTCTTGCACCGTCCGGATAGCAAGTAAATCCTCTCAGTCGAGGTGCGTACTTAGCCAACGTATGAGCAAACTCTTCTACAGTATTCTCATTGTTCAGCTTAGACCCCCAAGAAGGAAGATTTATAGTAGAAGATATCGACATATCTACATAATCCTGTACGTCTGCCTGAAAAGCCATCCTACGCTCATAATCGGCTGCTAGATCTAAGGCACTCTCTACCGTATCTGGCTTTGCTCCATAGCGATCTATTAGCTCTTGTGCCGCTGAGTCTACTACATACTGGTAAACCCATCTAGAATTACCCTTTAGGTAGCGCCTCTTGTAGGCTACAGCGAATATAGGTTCTACTCCAGTACTAGTACCAGCAAGAATACCAATACTCCCTGTAGGGGCTATAGCGCGGTTCGCTACAGGAGTACTGACATCTAGGTTATCCGCTGTTTCTTTGGAAACCTTGTCGGATACTCCTTTATAGACAGATAGCCAAGCATGTAGTTCTGGAGTCACCTCATACTTAGAGCCTCTCTGAATAAGCCACTCATGCATACCCATCAAACCTAGACCAAGCCTTCGGTTCTTTTCTCTAGTTTCATACACCTTATCATATGGCAACTTAGCTTTTAGCGTACCACAAATAAGAAACTTAGTACCTAGCTCTACAACCTCTGACATTTCATGGATGTCTTCTATTCTACCCATGTTAATTGAGCCAAGGTTACAGACGTCACTGTCTGTCGAACTGGTCACCTCAGTGCAAGCGTTTCTTAAAGTTTCATCTTCTTTATCGAAGAAGTTAAATGAAAATCCAGGTTCTGCAGTACGCATTGCCTGTTCTACATTCTTGAGAAACACAGAACCAATTTCGCCAGTTTTGTAATAATTAAGCAGCCACTCAGTATCATAATTCACAGAGATGTTAGTCATGTCTAGGGGCGCTGGAAAGTTAAAGTCTTCCTGTTTTATATCCCAAAGAGTTTTACCAGTAGAGCCAACAGGCATACTGGCCCAATCTTTGGCTGCTAAAAACTCGTTAATGTCTCCATGCTTCCAATTTAATGAAGCGTAGATAGCAGACCTTCGGCTACCACCTTGCATAACTCTACGACCTATTTCATTGATCATATTCATCTTTGGAATAGGTCCACTAGCCTGACCGCCTGTTTTATTAATAGGAGATCCAGAAGGACGGTAAATAGAGTAGTCCACTCCTATTCCCCCACCTGTCATCAAACAAGACTCAGACTTCCAAGATAGGTCTGCCCAATCCTCTCTACTGTCTTCTTCGGCTTTTAGAAGATAACAGTTATTAAAGAATTTGTTGGGTCTGCCAGCATAATAGAGGTATCGACCCCCAGGTATAAATTTCATGTCTGTGATGTATGTAGTAAGCTGATCGATTTCTTCTTGAGTTAGAAGGTCGCCGCATACATCATCTACTAATGTCTTTGCTAAATCAGACCAAGTCTCAGCGCCTTCATGTCTGTATTTATGGTTAAAGATGTCCTCAGAGAATTTACTTCGAAACATAGGATTTAAGTTGGATTTAAAATTAGTCATGGTTACTCCACTAAGTCTTTTAAGTTGGGTTTTTTATAATTTGGGCCTTTAATAACTTTGCCCTTGGCATTTTTTATTGGCTTGCCGTCTAAGCCTAATTTGCTCATATTAGATAGGTGAACTCGCCTTACAGCTTTATCTAAATCCCAGCCGTAGGTAGCGCAGTAGCCATTAATTACATAACTAAGATCAGCTAACTCTTTTAGCATGTTCTCAGGATCTGTTCCCTTGTTGCTTTCTTCGGCAAGCTCATCAAACTCTTCTTGCAAAAAGCTAAAACGTAGGTTCTCTAAATCGATATCTGCATACCATTCCTGATCTAGAGGTTGCTCCATGCGCTTTGCAAACTCACGCACCATCTGTAGAGGTGTTTGGTAGTGATTATCCCAATCCTTGGGCATATCATGTAGTCCGGCTTGGGAAGGTGGTTCTTGCATGTCTGCGAATGCGTCAATGTCTTCTTTAGTTATCATCTTCTAACTCCGCTATTAAACGGTCTAAATACCAGCGGCACTTCCTCAGATCCTCGACGCCATTTTTGTAAGGCCAGCGCCAGAGGTACTTAAAGATGTTCTGCCAACAGTACGCCTGATGAGAGTCTATATCGCAGCCATCAGCCATAGCTTTCATTGCATCGATGCATTCTATTGATTGGTTATAATGCGCTGGGCTGTTGACCATATCTCGTTCAACTGCAGCTTGAGTTTCACCATAATCAAATGGTCTAATTAGTTCTTCAGTGTTAGGATTTTTCATTTAATGTAACTTCTTTTTAAATTGTAAAATGTTGGATTTAATTTTCTCAGCAGCTTCTTTTTTTATGGCTTCTACGAGTTCAGGATCTGGCTCTAGGATTACACTCTCTAGCTCATCATCTAGATCGCCAAGCTTCCGCATATTGCCGCCGATAAAATGGGTCATATCCAAGCCGACATGGAGGTGAGCTACTAGTCCTAGCATAACCTCTTGAAAGTATTTAATCTCTTCTTCAGGAAAATCTGGAGAGAGTTCTTCGTCTATTTCAACGTCAAAGGGATCTTCGCCAGCGCGAGGGTAAATTGTTAGATAAAATGCATTTTTAGATGCTTTTTTGGACATGGAGTTATTTCCGTTTGGTTAGTTTAAAAAAATGCTCTGCATCAACAACGGCTAGAGGCCGCTGCCTATCAGCTTTAATAATTGCTAGTGGAGTTGACCCTTTTGGGCAGTTCTCTGTAGCCTGAGCCAACACCTTGTATATGGCGAAGGACTTGTTTGATTTGCACTCAACGGAATAGGGAAATAGCTTTCTAGCGGCTGGACTGAATAAAATGTCCTCTCCGTTAGCCCCCATGCTGGTAGAGCGTATGTCTCCGTCAGTGAGTGATTTGAATGAGGAATAGAGTTTATCCCTCACCCACTGTTGTAATTTCCTACCTTTAGCCTTTGCAGACTGAGGTCTTATAGCCATTTAGGAAGCTCCAGAATGGAGTACTCCCCCCAGCCAGTTCCGTAATCCTCTTCCTTTTGTGCAGACGCTATTATAGACAAGGTTTTATGCATTCGCTGAGTTGCATTTTCTAAAAGCTCTGGCCCTACGATATGCATATGCGAAATATAGGGTGCAGACTTTTCACAACTAATGAAGGCGAATTCTACTGGCGCTGGATCTAAGTCTTCAACAAGAGAGCAAACGTACAAATAGAACGCTGCCTGGATATCATATGCATATTTTTGGCACTCTCTAGCGAAGCCAGAAGGTGAACTATCAATTGTTGACTTCAGATCGTATACTGTACCTTTAGACATTGAATCGGGCTTGGTTTTCAACATTAGACCTGTTCGAGGACATTCTGCAAAGATAGCTACCTCATTTAAGCGGTCTGGATGTTCTAATGCAGCCCTAGAAGCTGGATCATTCATCGTTCCTTCAGCCATACGTTTGGCTACATGATACTCCACTTCAGTAACGAGTATTTGATCTTCCTGAAGATTGTCTTCCATCTCCTTGAAAGCTTTAGAACTTCTTGTCTTTGGGCCTTTAATAACCAAGTCTCTTTCAGGCTCTAAACAATTTGCATGATAAGCAGATCCTAAAGCAAATGCAGAGGTCTGACTTCTCTTTGCACCCTTCCAATGCGCTAAACTTTTCTTATAAACAGTTTTTACGGTGGTAGAGGATATACCATTCTGGGAATGATATACCTCATTACTCATGCCTTTTATGATACCCATTTAAGCAGCCTGAAAGTCGGCTTCCAAGGTATCGACTGCGTCCATGATTTCATCTTGCATGGCTTCGTCGGCGGCTTGCATAGAGGATTGCTTATAGCTCTCTTCGATGCGTTTGTTTTCCCCAGTAATTAACCCAGTGACATGCGCTAATGAGTCATACGTCATTTGATCCATCGGGAGGGGAGAACCAAATTGGGGGGAGAAATGCATGACATAGTAGGTAGCACCCTTCGGAGACTTCATCTTGTCAGCTTTTAAGATACTGTCAAAATCCCAAAGATTCATGCCACTGGGCATCCTGTTTATGACATCGTGATAAAACGGTCCATAATTTTTACGCTTTAAGGATAAGATACAAGGCTGGTTTTCTATAGTAACCTCTTTGCCTTGCGCGGTCTTACCAGTATACGAAACTAGACCTCTAATGATCCTATAGCGATCACGGCCTTCGTATTCTTTGCGCTCTTGTTCAGACATTTGTACAGATTGCTCATAAGTAGGCATTCCGCACATTAATCCACCTAACTGATCCCTTGCCTCTTCACGATTGTTTTTAACAAGCAGAGACTTATTGATCAGTTTATTATCGCCCCAATGTTGATATTGGATATGGTTTGAGAAGGCTCTTAATTTTACACCATCTTTTGCATAAACTCTATCTTCTTGAGTGTTAAGAAAGAATGCTCCTAGAGGAATTTGATCTCCGTTGGCATCTTCTCCAAAACTATTGATTTTAAGAGTCGGTATCGTAGGACTCTTCTCTGTATTGCTCGACGCAGCTCCCAAGGCTGCAGAAATATCATCTAATGTTAAGCCATCTTCTTTTATTATTAAATCTGTCATAAACAGTTCCTTTTTGGTTAGATGTACATCATAACATTAACTAATGTTTTCGTCAACAATATTCGTCTTGTTCTAACCAATTATTTCCACCGCTGATTTCAATGTCTAAAGGTACAGCTAGTGAGTATCCAAAGCGTTCTTCTGCTTCTTCCCCCACCTTAGTCATAGCCTCTGTAAGAATATCTTTAACCTGCTGTAATTCCTCAGAAAAACAGTCTACTACGATTGAGTCATGTACAGTTAGAATAAGCTTAGATTTAAGCTTTGCTGCCTTGAATAATCTGAAGGCTCTGATGCAAGCAAGCTGCACTAAATCGGCTGAAAATCCTTGGACAGGATAGTTCAAAATCTGGGTTGCATTTGATACCCTATTATTCCTAGTTCTAACCACATTAGGCCAGAAATATTGCCGCCCAGATGGCGTCTGTACAATCCCATTCTTGAGAGTTCCGGT
>Ga0208157_1000250_pt1 | contig 32760 bp, 36 predicted proteins | sample 5_EtaG_FD_184077 | JGI IMG/M metagenome (GOLD analysis project Ga0208157, IMG submission 184077) | Marine viral communities from the Subarctic Pacific Ocean - 5_ETSP_OMZ_AT15132 metaG (SPAdes) (version 2) | ecosystem: Environmental > Aquatic > Marine > Oceanic | place: Pacific Ocean | collected...
TATGTTTAAACTTAGGATGATAAATAGCATCAACACTTCCAGGGGGCTCAATGTTTTTGGAGCAGGCTTCGGTTATAGCTCTGTCAATAAATCTTATGCCTGAATACTGCTCGTAATCTTTTATAGTCCTTACAGTTCCTACATTATAACCTTCAAAACTTTTAGCATTACATGGAGAACAAACCTCTCCATCTACTCCTAGTAGCTGCTTTGTTCGATGGTGTGCTCTTTCGTTTTTCATACCCCAATTTTTGTCATCATCCCAATGCTTAGTTCTACCTTGCCGTGTATACTCATGCCAAGCTAAAACTTTATGTGGATGAAATAGGTCATACCCCCAAGTAAACGCTCTCACTCCTATAGTAATTTCTTCACCATGAAAATAAAACAAAGGGTCATGTTGAACTTCTTTACAAAACACACCTAAAGTAAATGCAAAGTGTGCAGAATAAAACCTAGATTTTACAGGCTCTTTTACATAAGCCTCCATATGATAAGGCATAAAAAACACTACACCCTCAGGTGTAAATCTATCAAAGGACATACCCCAAGCTTTTCTATGTCGATCTTGAGGGTCGTTAGCAGGGTTATAAGATGGTATATAACTAGTCAGCAAAGGTTTAGAGTGACCTTTAGACTGTAGACTTTTCAGCATAGAGATACATTCAGTATCCCACCCTTTAATAAATCTATGATGTGAGTCAAGCTGCAAAGTGTAGGTCTCACCGTTATAGTGTTGTTGTATTTGATTACGCGCCCAACATGCTCCTAAAGATTCTTCGTAAGGTATTTCTATAATAATAAACCTTGAATCGTTTGCGTATTTTTGTAGGTTATCCCACTTATCTTCGGTGCTAAACTGATGAGCAATACATATGACTAAACGCTCAGGATAGTGAGCGTTATCAAGAAGATTATCAATTGTGGGTATAAGCTCTGGATCGCGATAACTCGCAATTTGTATAAATATAGATTCCATTAGATTTCATTAGATTAAATTTTAAAAGCCTGTTGGCGGTGGTGTGCTAAACGTTGGTCTTGATCCGCTAGAAGATGACGTTGTGCTGCTTGAATTAGTGCATTGACTACAACTAGATAGCGTATATGCTATTCCACTAACATATACAGCACTTCCTACGTTACTTACAGTACCGCTTATTGTATAGCAAGTATCAGTATCTGATGAGTATACGACATCACCTATATTAATGCCTCTTTGTTGTAAATCAATAGCTGTTTCTTGTGTCAATTCTGTTCCTCCGTAACCAAAACATCTAGTAAGGATGTAATGTTCAGCTGTGGGACAGTTGTAATCACAAGTAGTAAATCCTGCGTCTCCTTCTTTCACACCATTAGCATCTTCACAAGACAAGTTGGTAAGCTCTGTATATCCTGTTGTTCCTGTCACTTGACTGTTAACAAGATAATTATTGTTAGACCCGTCAACCAATCTGACGTTTAATGCATAAGTATTTGTAGTCGCAAACACATAATCTTCATTGGTATTACAATTTCTTACAACATAATAATTTGTAACTGGTTGAATTGGTTGAGATGGACACCCTGCAATGTTTGGCACTAATTCCATAGTAGCAGTACACACAAGTGAAGAGCTGACATTGTTTTTAGCTGTCGTTGAGCTATTATAAGTATAATAATCTTGAGTATTTGGATTTAAATAGCGAGCTCCTCCACCTAATGCAGTTTTGCTAAATATGTAACATGATTCACTTACACTACTTCCAGGACATGGATCGAGTTGATAGTATTTACCAGCCACAATAGGTGGTGTCGGAGTTGTTGGAGACGGTGTTGGAGTCGGTGTAGGTGTAGGTTGTGACGGCACTGCTGTTGGGGTGACTGCGCTTGTTGGTGCAGGTGTATGAGTTGGTGTAGGTGTAACGGTTGGAGTTGGAGTTGGAGTTGACGTAGGTGTAGGTGTTGGTCCAGCGCAATTACAATTTTCCTCTACTTGTAATAAGCAATTTACTTGTTCTCTTGAAATAATACTATCAGAATAAAAGCCATCAGGGGCACATTGCGTTAATGCAGAGTCTGTAAATAATGCAGTTGCTGTCGCAAAGCTGTTAGAGTCAAAGTAGAATGTTCCTAGTGTAGCCATTACTTATTAACAATTAGATAGATTATTTACCGTTGAATTTATATTTATTCTAGCAGATTGTCCATTTCCTGAGCCGCAAGGAGAAGGCTGATACCAATAAAGCCCTGATCCTGTTCCTCCTGAAATTGGCGCAACATCGCTAAGTTTTTGTTTTTTAGCCGTATCAACATAAACAATATCATTCAAAGATAAACAACTTGTGTTACCTGTATGATAAAATGTTTGTGTTGGTGAGGAGCTTCCATTTGTGCATGCATTAGATGATGTCGTCCAAAAATAATTATACGCCGTCATTGTAAATTCTTGCAAGCATGTCTCGTAATAACTAGATCCGATAAAGTTAACGATTCCATTTGCACCTATATAAAATTTTAATCCTGGTGCACCAGACGTTTGTAATGCTGATCCATAATACATAGGTAGTCCTGTTCCTGCATCGCTGCCATTAAAGGTGTTTTGTTGTAACGCATCAGTATATGCAATAACCGCATAGTTATTAGAATAAGCAAAATCTAAATCTGCCGTGCTCTGTATATTAACTGGCGAGCCTCCACCTGGGCTGTAGAACAAGTACATAAACGCTCCGCTAGCTACATTATAATTACACGAATCTGATTTGTTAGTAAATCCATTTTGCTCACCGCCATTTAAATACCAAGCTACTGGAGATGGATTAGCTGTAGGTGTAGGCGGCGGTGAACATGTTGATAAATTAGACACTTGTCCGTAATTACCGCTAGGATCACCACCCAACAAAAATGTTTGTCCTGTATTTGGTGGATATGCGGTTTTAAAATACGTGTCAAACCCATTGTAAGGAACGTTAAAAGTAGGAGTAGTATAAATAATTAAATTGTTATTTACCACGTCTTGCCAAGATGTTACGTTTTGCGTAAAATATGCAGTTTGGAAATTTGAAGCGACTTGTCCGTTGCAAGCGCCTGAAGCTGTTGAATACCCTGAAGATGGATTTGTTCCGCCTCCAGTATTGCTAGGATAAAACGGTAACGTGTTGGCTAAAGGCGTTACGGTAGGTGTCGGAGTAGGTGTAGCAGTCGGAGTTGGCGTAGGTACGTATGGAGTCACAGTAGGTGTTGGCGTAGGAGTCACAGTAGGTGTTGGCGTAGGAGTGGCTACTCCACCAGGGCACCCTAAAGTATACTGCCATGTGCTATTAGAAATTGGTGCAAAAACTTTTACTGTTGCCGTTGTTGTAGCGGTAGATTTTGTAAACGATGCTGTGCCCGTGCCTACGCCTTGAATTGTTTCTGCTGGCTGTCCTAAGTTTGCAAGAGCCGCATTTAAATCTCCTTGTTGTGACGAATTGCCTCTATAACCTGTATTAATAACCTCAACACCATCAAACTCTACAATAAATTTATCAGGCTCTCCTAATGCAGCATAAGACAGTTCTACTGTTCCCGTACCTGTTCCGAGATCTACATTTCTTATATCTGGATAAGCATAACCGCCGCCTTGTACCGTGTTACAATTTATTGTTGGACCAAGAGGTTGACCATTACAACATGCATCGTATGCAGATACTCCTTGGTTTAAGAATATTTCTGTTGGTTGTCTGTAATCCCAAATCATATAAAGTATATCCCCTACATTGTTTGGCATAGCGAATTCCGCAGAGAATTTATTTCCTGAAGTAACTATTGGTGTTGCTTCGTCTGATGCGCCTAATAATAAATTAATAGAAGAAGTGTCGTTTGGATATAAAGTGTTTGTTCTTAAATATCTAAACTTATTTAGTGAGGTGTTAAAGTTAAAGTTATCACTGAGTATTTTGTTGCTTATCATGTTAACTAACGCACCTTGGTTTGGTATTACACCAGTTCCTATAACTCCAGAGACACTTTCGTATTGTGATACAATTGGGTTGTTTGTAGAGCTAGCAAAAGTTACTAAGCTAGAGTGGAGCGGTGAACTAAATATATTGTCAGTCCACGAGTATTGATTGTGTATTGATAAGCCTGCATCACTTGCGCTTGTTAAAGCTATATTGTATATAGTCAAAATATTTTGTATTGGGCACTCAGTTGTTATTTGTATGGTGTCAGAGACCAACGAATTAGTAGTAACAATTAAAGTAACTTGAGTTGCTTCGACACTATTTTTATTTATTGTTAATGTTCCGCTAACATATACTAATCCTGTTGTGTGTTCCACATTGTTATAAATAGCTTTTATTGTGTAGCCCACACCAGTCGTAGTGCCTTCAGTTCCTATGTCGATACCTTGTTCTGTAACTAACTGTTCGTTTCCTGTGCCTGATTCAGAAAATATATCATCTTCATAAGAGTTCGGAATAACATAATTAATAGCTACGTTGCCTACGTTTTCTGTTACATTAACACAATAAATAGTTTCCGCCGCAGGATTTACTACAACGTTTTCTGTGACACCACAAGGTAAACAGTTTGTAAAGCCAGCAATATTTTCACCGTTGCTTGCTAATACATACTCATTCATGTATGGGTCATATCCACCAAGTTTTTGATTGCCTATGGTATCAATAAAGAAATCTCTAAACCATCCTCGCATTCCCACTTCTGATATAACCGCTAAGACTTCAGGACCAACTTCACCACCTTTTAATTGTAATACTGCACCTCTTTTTGCATCAGTAAAAAACTTGTCGTTTCCATATACCGCAAAACTTTCAGGGTTATTACTGATGCCGAACTCTTCGTCTCTTGCTATCTGCTGACCCAAAACTGTAGGAACAGAAGTCAAAGTACCTCCTCCTCCTGCGTCAGTTAGTATATCTTTGCCCTGTAATACGTATGATATTTTATCTTCTTGAAATGTAAGTATGTCCGTTCTTCTGGCATGAAGCTTCTGTATAGGGCCATAGATGTCTTCTAATGGCTTAAAATTAGCTAAGCCTAGGTTGAACTCATTTAATTTATTTACGTTCGACTCATCGTTAAAAACACCGCTATACGTAAGGTCTGCAAATCTGTGGGCTCTTTTATAAATCTGAGCCGATGTTGTAAACACTCTATTACCAAAATTCATAGGCTTGCCTACAATAGAATCTCTTATCTTAAAGCTTTCAATACCATCGCCGAATGCTATACAGTTATAAAAGCCTGTATCAATTATTGCATCTTGCGGTGTTACGTTTGCAGCGTTTTGAAAGTTAACAACTTGGTTCTGAACATTACCTGTGTGTTGCCCTAGTGAATCTATATCAAAAGACAAATCGTTTTCATACCATATATCTGGAGAAGCATCTGTTGGTATTGTTTCAAATACGCAAGTGGAACTTGCTCGTATAACTTCAATTTGTAAACTTACACGAGACGTGGCATTATCGGCAGATCCACAAGCGCTTGTTCCTGTTGCCATTAAATATTGTTTTCCAGTAGCCGTATTTTTATAAAACCTCCAATAGTTTACTGTCTCCGCTGCATCAATAATTGAATTACCTACATTTACAACAAACGGAGGAACATCGTTTACGTTTGATGTAGTGTATGCGGTGCTATTAAAACTGTTGGTTGTATCAGGGAAACTACAAGTTCCTCTTGGCCATCCGTTACATGACTCGCCATTATTAAGTAAAGATGCTACATTATCATTTATAAAAAAATCTTCAAAATCTGAGAATTCTCTAGTTGCTGTAAGATTTAATAATAATTTATATGATCTTTCTTCACACGCTGTGCTTCGTCCTCTTCGAGTATTACTGTATGTAATTTTTATGCGACTACCTGCGGGGATAGTGTAAACCTCGTCCGTTAAAGGTGATGTCAATCCTCCATTTGATACTGTAACAGGGAAACTTACAACAGGATAATAGTTGGCTTGTTTTGCAGTCCAAACTTTTGCTGGAAATGAAACAAAGTTTCCACCAGGATCCTCATTAGTGGTAGCCGAAAAGTTATTAGGGTTTAACTTCATGTATGGCCCAGAAGGAATCTCTATAGTTGCGTTGGCCACTAAAGGATCCTTAATAGTTAAAAAGTTTTTTTCTTTAACTTCTTTTTCTAAAACAGTTGTAAATACACAAGTTGATAATGATCCATCATTGTCACGTTTTACAATAAGCCTATCACCTGCGTTTACCTTCTGTGCATTTTCCCCTTCTAATAAAAAGTATACTGCATTACCATCGGGCTCCTCATAGAATATGTTTGTGTAGATGGTTTCGTAATTATCTCTGTCAGCTTTTATTACAAACTTGTATCTCTCTGCCCAATATGGAGCTATTTGTGCGGGTATAATTCCACCGCCAGGAATGGTTACTTGTATTTTATTTATAAGATTTGAGTTGGAGCATGGTACGCTAACCGTATCAAACTGACTAATTTGTGCAGTAGACGATCTGCCAAACTCGTCCATATAAACAATACCAATCTGATATCCACGATTACTATGTAAACTATAGTTGTTTGTAGTCTCTCTATAAGAAACGGTACCAGCTGTTACCTCATAGTATTCATAAAATGTTTGAGTTGGAACACCTATATTATCTACAAACTGCATTGCAGGAAACTGTAAGCCTATCTCTGTACTGTTCGCGCTAGTATATATTTGAATAGGCTGATCTACAGCACTTATACCACTTGCTTTTTTATAATACGCATCTAGTTGATTTGGTATTTCACAATTAAAAACGTCTGTAAAGGTAGAGCCTGTACAAGAGTTTGCTACTGTTGAAATAGTTGTTGCACTACCAATCTTTGCTACAAAATCAGGATCTGTGGCTAAATTAAATACTGAGCTAAAGTCTTGCTGTAGTATGTATGTGAAATTAAGATTTTTATCAGTGGTAGTATCTGTCGGAAAAGGAGTGTTACCGCTAAATGAATTGTGCAAAATAGATATATCAAACTCTATAGAGGCTCCTTTTACTAGCTTAGTTCCTTCTAAATCAAAATTAAATCTTGCATTTGGTTTATTAATCCATCCATCAATTACGTACTGTGCATCTGCTTGAGAAAATGGTAGTGTTTCAGCACCCACCTCACTTGTTTCCAAAGTAGTGCTATAATTAAATTGAACTGCATCGTTGAATTTATCAACTAAATTATATGACTCAACATAGTTACCGTAAAACAAACGGTTACCCATTATTGTTTGAGCTTGAGCTTTTAGAGGAACGTTATCGTACAACCTAAGAATCTCAGTCTCAGGTAATACAGTAAATATTTTTTGATTGTCAAAAACAAATGTAGCTATATCATTGTCAGCTAATCCTAAATCTAATTTATTTAGTTTTTCTACAACCCTAATTACAGGGTTGTCCATTTCTTTAAATAATATCTCAACGTCTTTGACTAATGGACCTCCTGTATTATAAGATAAAGTAACCGCATTCATTACATTGAGCATTCCCTCATTTAAAAATGTGCTTATGTCAAATTGAAAATTACCAGCAATAAATGCAGGGTCACTAAACTGTGAAGTTGCCGAATACTCTCCGTCTGCATATTGATAACGATACGCAAAACAAATGAACCTGTCTTGTAAATAAGTATTGTCGCCATTATTTTTAAATGGTACAATAGTAGGCGCTTCTATCGGAGGCTTTTTTATAACCAGTAAAGATTCTGCGGTAAATTGATCTATATATGCAGCCATGTTAACTAGTTAATGTATAAGTTACTTGATCCGTTAAAGTTAATCCGTTTATTATTACAGTGCCCCCCGATTCAGGATTTTGTGTATCACCGTTCCCATCTGTATATGAAAAAATTGAAGGCGTGTAGTTTGCCGTAAAAGTTCCTGTAGAACCATCATCACCTTTTATTGATCCAGCTATGGCGGATGCGCCTGGATTTGAAATAGTGTCAGCATTTATTAAATTAATTGTAGATGTTCCCGAATTTGTGTTAGTTGAAAATTGAGTGAGTGCTAAGCCTTGAGCAAAGTTGGAACCTTGTATACCATAACCTTTTGTAATAGGCAACCCCAAATTATCTGTATAACAATCTACACCAGGTAAAGGTATTTGATTTAAACTTGGGCTTACACCTTGACCAAAACCTGACAATGGATTTGGACAACCCAACAACGTACCTCGATGAAATCCTATAAACTCTGTGCCTGCCACTAATAATGATTCAGCCTTAAATTTCCACAAAGCTGCAATAGGCCCTGGAGGATTACCATCTAGCAATGGCTCTTTGTAAGAACGATTAACGTTTATAAATCTAGGTGCATTTAAGTTGTCAGTAAAAAAAAGTAATTCACCAATAATATTTATACCTGTTATTAGATTCTGTGGATTAAAATTAAGAGTTGTATTTATACCGCTGCCGTCATCCGTACTAACTACATGATATGTTACTTGCGCTGTTTTAGTATCAAAAGATACAATCATATCACATTTACCTGTATCGGCCAAAGTAAAATTTGGATCATGCACAAACCAATATATGGTTTCATTTGCACTATCTTGAAAAGCCCCGATACATCTAGCTTTAGGACTTAACGCTTGTTTATCTAAAAAGAATAGCGCGCTAAGTTGAGAGTTACCTTTGGTGTTTTCTACTGAACCTATTTCGGATGCCTCAGTAGAACCAAGCCTTACATTTAAAGCATCTTCATATTCGCCATTAGGTATAAGCCTTTCATCAAGGCTTTTATTCATACGGCCTGCAATAAAATTTCTTTGCGATTTTGCCATTACTTAATCCACTTATTCTCTCCTCTTAAGTTCATTAACAACCTACCAGGATGAATATCACTTAATCGGATTTTTGCATTTCTTAATAACGCTGATTTATCTTTTCGTGCTCTGTTTATTATGTACTCTTGAACACCAAATTTATTATTTAATAACGCATATTTTATATATGCGTATATGTAATCTTCAAATAGTTTATTCACACTTATTTTTGAATCGTCTCCATTTTCCATACCATCAGATATGTATTCTAAAATACATTCTTGATTAGCCATAGTAGAATCAAAATTTATTACACCTGCTTTTTTATCAATAGTAAAAGTAGGATTCATGTTTGCTGTTTCAGTATTTAGTCCATAACGAGCTCCTATGTATGTGTCGTAATAATCTTCATTAAAAGGAGGCATATCCACTCCCTCCATCCTTGCTTGATTGAGATAGATACTGTTTAGAGCACCGTCTTGTCTAGCTGTATCTAATGAGGAGGTTTTGGTATTAACATTACCGCTGCCGTCATATGTAAACGTTGCAGTTGCGGATTGCACATACGAGAGAGCAGATTGAACTTGAATGTTTTCAACAAGAGGAAATATAGTGTTGTCTTTAAATAGAGATACACGGACCCAATTAACAAAATCGGAGGGTAAAACAAATCTTAAATCAGAATAAACTGTAAGCTGTAAAGATTTAATTTCTTTGAATGCATCATAATTTAGTTCTTGAACACCTCTTTTGGCGTGAAACAATATCTTATACCTTTCCTCGTTATTAATAAGAGAGTGGTTTCCATTGTACATTAACAAAAAGTTTGTAACTATATCTGCGAGACTTACATATTGATAAGAACCCCAATTTTCATTAGTGGGGTTTATGTTATCATTAGTGTAATATTTTTCCTGATTTATGTATGCCATAATTATTGTTCTTGATTTTGTGTCTGTTCTTCAACTTGTCCAAATTTAAATACGTCTCCCTCTCTGATTGATATACCTGCGTATTGTAATATTTTAGATACTAGATCATTCCCATCGTCTAATGGTAATTCAAAGTCTTGATAATCAGGTTGACTCTGATCGAATACTGGATCTCCATTTGATATAGTGGTAAAAGTCCACTTAGGGTCTTTTGGATACCTTATGTATTGTGCAACCACTTGCCCCATGTTAGATACTAATGATGGGCTTAAAGTTATACTATTACCTTCTTGCGTGTAAGCAGGATATGTAATGTTTGGCTGCGTAAGCATGGAATTGTTTAATAAAGTAATCTTACTATTATTTACTAGTTCTGCTTCAGCCGTTAAATTAGATTTTAAGTATATACTGTAATTTTTTCCTGTAGAAGTTATAGCTGTTGTGTTTACATTCAAAGTGTTTGCATCTACAAATCCTGTTATTAATGCTGTGGTAACTACATTGTTATTTAACACAATAGACACAACTCCTCCGACCATGCTTGCAGTAAAAGTAGCTGTTGCATCAATTAATTGATTTCCTGCACTAGCCGCAGCTGTTCCTGTATTTATACCACTTGCTGTAAGAGTATTGTATATTAAAACCTTGTTTATTAAATAATAATCTGTTCCTGTAGTTGCCTTCGTAGGCATTGTGTATACATTAGCAAGACCTGATGGTGAAACTGCTGTGGATGTTGTATATGTTTGTGCTAGAGTTGCTGTTTCAGAAAAAAAATCTATAACTTCTTCATAACCTTTTTTTATATCAGCATATCCAGTTCCCGATAATCTAGCATTTTCTTCATTAATCTGTTGATTATATTGAAAAAAATATTCATCAAATAAATCTAGTTGTGCTTGTTTAGCGAAAAGGTTAAAATCGTTAGGAGATAAGTATCCGTAATTATTTTTATTAATAATCGCTAAGACAGTATTTCTAACAGAATTTATCATTGTTATTCTTTTACACAAAGATAAGTAAAAAAAAAAGAGGTCAATTTTTCATGACCTCTTCTTAGATTTTCGACTGAAACGAGTTTTATGAAATCGTTGTTATCGCTTGACTTAAAGTTACGTCAATGGTTGCGTTAGTATAACCTTGACCCCAAACACTTACAAGAGCAGCTTCGATAGCCGTTTTGTCTGCGGCAGTCATATTTCCTGAACCTGCTAAAGTTATTTGCTTATCACGATAGTTCAAAACAATATTGTTTGTAACTAATCCAACGTATAATACATCGCCTCCAAAAACATAATTTCCAATTACTAAAAATTTATTCATAATTTCTAAGATTTAAAAGGTGAATGTAAAGGCGTTTACCGTTTGGCTCAAAGCCGGTATAACGTATAATACTTGAGTCCATTTCTCCTGTTGAGCACTTTTAATACCATCAAATACGATGTCTACGTCTGCTTGTACTAAGGCCGAGCCTGACGCAATTTTACTTTGAGAACCATCAATGTAATCGATTACAATATCATCTGAACTATCTAAATAGCAAGATGCTACATCTTTTACAGAGAACTGCTCTACTCCACCGCCAACGGTGATACTTGCATACTTGTTCATAATAAAAAAATTTATGTGTTAAAAAAACAAAGATACGTAAAATTAAAACGCACTATTTACATATTTTTCGCTAGAGCCGATAAATGCTTTAATGCTTCTAACCCTTCATCACTTTGAAAAAATGAAGATATTATATAAATAGGGTCCTCTTGATAAGGAACATTTAACATTTTCTTTTTATTAGAGGGTGTATTAAACCACACCTCCTTGTTATTATTCCTAAACTGTAAAATCTTTTTATCAAAAAATAATTGTATTTCAGCATTTAACTTTAATGCAGGATCTTTTAATAGTAATAAAAAATCTTTAGGTTGATTTTTTGCAAATACTAATATGTCTCTTCTAAGCTCTGCAGTAGTTACGGTTGTTACATCTTGCTGAAACAATACTCGACCAATGTTTTCCACTTGGTCTACAGTAAGTTGACGCGCTTCTATTAGTGCATCTACTTCTGCATTTAAGTCTTTTACAACTTGTGCAGCATCTTTAGCTTTGTCAACCTCCACATAAACCCGACCTTTACCAGGATGGTATTCTAAGAATTTTTGTAACACTTGGTTTTCTTTACGAACTGTTAAAAACCCATTTTCAAAAACTATAGGCTCTAATATTGCATTATCGTCTTGGTCTTCTTGAAATGGAGAGTTTTGGTTTCGTGCATAGCGCAACGCTTTATTTGTTCCAGTATCTTCATCAAACCACAATAGAGGAAATCTCTGTGTATGTCTTGATGCTAAAATTAAGGAAAGGGGCGCAGTCTCGCGCGTTAGCTTGTAGATTTTATCTACGTATTTAGTAGTAGTTTTCATTTGATTAGATTTAAATTTTATAAAAAAAGGGGATCCTAAGACCCCCCGAAAAAACACTTATTATCTACTCTTGGAAGATAAAGAAATTGTTAGCACCTAAAGTACAAACAGCTCTTTCTGACAAGAAGTTAACTTGCATGTTATCCACATCACTAGTTCTTGCACCACCAGCAGAACCAGTAATCCAAGTCTTGTAACGTCTGTCTTCTGTTTCAGAAGCTCTATATCTAACATGTAAGAAAGGTCTCTTAGCATTTTTACCAAGGATTTGGTCATAAACACTAGTTGATCCAGCAGGCACAAGCAGTCCGTTTACACGTCCTGATCCTGCTCCAGTTGGAAGTCCACCTCTCATAGTTGGGTCATTTAAGTATTTCCAGTCAGTCTTGTAGAAGTCATAACCTCTTCTGAATCCTGAAAAACCTAAATTTAACGCCATCTCTTCGTCGTTGTCAAAAAGACCATATGAAGTACCACCCGCTCCGTAAGAGTTTTGGGCAGCTAACATATCATCAATATCAAAAGCAAACTGACGATCAACGAATAATACGTTTTCTTCAATTGCTCCTTGCTTATCTAAACGACTAATTACATTATCAAAGTCAGCTAATACTGTTGGGTTTCCACCGTCCCAGATATTACCTCTTTGTTGTACAGCATAGAAAATACCATCTGACCCAGCTCCTGGATCAGCCGCAGCACCAGCGCTACCCAAAATGGCAGCAGCACCTGAGTTTTGCTCAGCAGGTACAGCTTCGATCATTGCTGTTTCTAAATAGTCATCAAATCTAAGTCGTGTTTCATGCTCAGATTTTAGATACCATAGGTATCCTGTTCCGCCATCTTCAGTGGTAATTTCAATCCATCCAATTTGAGCCATGTCAGATCCAGATACATTGTAAGTATCCTTGATGATAATTGGCTTATTGTCAAAGATGAAATCATTTGATTCAAGAGAACCGTCCATTCCGGCTGTCCCTTTTTTAAATTCTGATCCGTAAATAAACACTGTAACATCAGCATTACCTGCTCCTGTTCCTGCAGTTACTAATCCTCCAGCTTCATAAAAGTCAGCTGTGAATTGTCCTCTACCTCCTCCAGCGTTATTAACTGCACTTACTACAGCTTTGTTGGAGCCTGATCCGTTGTTTTGAACAACTACAACAGTTTGTCCTACACGAATAACTTGTTCAGCAGCTGCTGGATCTAGTACGTCATTTACTTGAAAAGTAACTTGGTCTGCACCTTGTGCTCCTCCACTTCCTACACTAGTGTATTTAGTATGTAATCTACCTTGTTCTGCCCATTTGATAAGGTCAGAGTTAGTAGGCATCTCTGCTCCTACCATACGTAGAAATGAAGAGATAGTTCTGTTACCATAACGCTCGAATTCTTTTTCGTAAGTGTCTGGTAGATATTGATTTAACCAATCAAAATCAGCATTGGTTAAATAGTTTTGAGCTGTTGGAGTTCTTTCTGAACTCGGAGTAAGCGCAAAAGTTGGTGTGGATTTTACTTGTCCTGCCATGATTATAAAATTTTAAATTATTATTAAGTTCTCTTTATACTTCTAATTTTTAGCCCATTGCTCGAAGGCGATGAAACTGATTTAACTTGGAACCCTGATTTAGCAACTGTCTCTGGTATATTACGCTCAGACATGTTAATGTTTTTTGTTTTGCGCATTACATCCTCAGTGGCACTTGACTTCCCTTGCTCATAAAAAAACTGAGCAAACTTGTCGGGATTCATAGCTATAGCTAAAGATCTGTGGTATCCTTCTGGATCATTTAAAAGTCCTTTATCGTCAATAAACTTATTTACAAAATTCATTGGCGTCTCTTGAGCTTTTTTTAATTCAGAAGCACTCCCAGGTGTAAAGTATATATCGCTTTCATCTAAATTGAACTTAAAACCTTTAAATTCACTGTTGAACAATTCATCACTTTTTTTGACAAACCATTCGCTTTTGCGAGTAGCTTCTTCCTGCTGACTTTGAGCCGTATTCACATATTGCTTATAAGCTTGATATTCTTCAGAATTTGTGAACGAGTTTTCCCTTGACTCAAGGGGTAACTTGTATTGTTCTTGCTGCTCTTTAAAGAATCTTTTCGCTTTAGCAATAATCTTTTTCTTTGCTAATTTAGTCTTCTTGATTACTGATTCGTCATCTAGTTCCTCGTCATATACATAGTCCTCCATTAGTGAGTCTATGTCTTCAGGGTCTAAACCTTCTTCAGTAACTGTCAAATACTCTCTTACCAAAGTCTCAGGATTAACATCGGTATAGTCTTTTTGTAACTTTACAAAATCCTCAATGCTCCTTCCTGTTTCTTTTTTATACTTAAAGTAAGCTGCAATATCTTCTGGAAGCTTTTCAGCTTCATCTCGTGTTGCAGTTAATTCATCTAGTGAATTAATTTCCTTACCGTATCTTTTTCCAATAAATGAAAGAACGTCTTCTTCTGATAATTCAGGAGAAGTTATTTCTTTTTCAGTAGGCTCAGGCTTTTCTTCGCTTACTGTATCTTGCGCCTCTTCGGTCTTTACCTCTGCCTCTGGAGGCTCTGGTTTTTGTTCTGACTCTTTTCCTTTAGTATCGTCAAACTTTAATTCTTGTTGAGCTTCATGCTTATTTAAAAGTTCTTGCTCGACTTCTTGAACTGATTTTTCTTGAACATCAGTTAGTTCTCTTACTTTAATTTCCATTTGATTCAGATTAGATTTTATATTTTACAAAGTTATATAAAATATTTATACGTTTTAAGGCCTATCTAGGCTCAAACTCAGCCAAGTCAAAGCCATCTAAACTATCTTCATTTGACTCAAAATTTTGAGGTGGTAGATTATTTTTCCTTTGGTTTATTAGTTTTGACTGCTCAGTGTTTTGCTGGCTTATCCTTTGACTTTTGGCATCTTCTCTTGATTGTTCTCGTTGTGATAATGTCATCCCATCCATTTGTCTTAACTGAAGGTTGTAGTTAAACTCTTGCTCCATTAATTGACTTTTAAGCTGCGCCTCCACTTTGTTACGCTCAATCTCTAGCTGCATTTCACCTTGCTTATACTTTAACTTACCCTGGGTTTCCAATTCAATTTTTTGCATTTGTACTTGCGCAGCCATTTGTTGGGATTTAACTTGTTGCTGAGATAAGATAGCTTGTTTTTGCAATTCATTTTGCTGATCTTGCTCTTGTTTAGATTTTCTCTTAACTTTTAAAAGTTGATTTGCTAGTTTAATATTTTTAATCTCCCTAACATCAATAGCATCTTCTAAGTTTATATCACCCTTGGATAAAGCCATTTGTATGTTTTGTTCTAGCATAGCTTTTTGCTCCTCATCTGGTGATAGCTCTATGAAAACACCGAAATCATAAATATAAAGATCAGATATTTCACTAAGTATACTCACGTTATATTTACCTATTTTATTTATAAAGTCTTCTTTAAAATCTGAATACTCTAATATATCAGCTACCCTATACGTTAACGCTTCAGCTAACGTGCGATATATGTAAAGACTTCCATCTAATATATGGCGGGTAGCTGTGTTGGAATTAAGTGCGGCAAGCTTTTGTACGCCTACCAAAGCTTCAGGACTAGGAGTGGACCCATCGCGAGCTTCATTAAGACCAGTCACTGATCTAATCATGTCTAGGTAATGATTATAATTTGAAATTAGCATTTGAGTTTTTGATGCACCTGAGTTACTTGTTAGTTGTTGTATCGGCACTCTTCCTTGATTAAACTCTCCTTCTTGAGTATAACTTCTCCCGATCACACTACCAGTCTGAAAATATAACCGTAATGCGTCTTCTGGATTATACGCGGCACCTGTTCCTAAATCTACTTCATTTAAACCATCAGCATCAATATATACACCATCAGGAACTACTCTAGCGATTACTTGCTGTAATTTCAAATGAGTTATTTGAATCAAATCTGCAAATGGGATCATACGCCGCACAAGAGACTCAATTACACCTTTGTACATTCTTGGTGCAGCTGCCACATAATTAGGTAAAGCATGCTGTGAACTTGATTTTGGGCGAACCATGTTTTTAGATAGCTCCCATTTTAAAATGATATTAGTACCCATTACCATTACACCATCGTACCAAACATCAATAGTCTTTTCAATTTTTTCAAAGTTTCCTTCCTCAAGCATTTCATCTGGTGGGTTAAACTGATCATCTTTCTCAATCATTCTTGTTGTCCCGTTGTCATTAATTTTTTTCTTATAAACCATCTTCTTAGTGGTTTTATAATTAAAATACATTAATGTACAAGTATCACGATAAAATATATCATTTTCATAATACTGTGCAGTATTAAAATAATCATACCAGCTTTGGCTATATTGAGATATTTGCTCTAAATCTTCTGTTGTAAGAGATGGGTCAATTTTATTTAGTTCGGTAAGTGAGACAGTTTTGATTTCCCCCCAGTAAAAACAATCTTTAAAAAATGGATCTTCAGTGTAACTGTAGACAACGTTTGCAGGGTCTACATAAGAAACTTTAACCCCAGTACCAGCAAGAAATTCATGCTTTGCCATGCCTACACCGATAACCATTTGATCATAATCTATTCTTTTACGCACATCTTGATAATGATTTTCAGCTAAAAGAGTATCTATTGCTTCTTCTTCAGCTATCTCTATAGCTGGTTTGTAGTTTAAATTCATGTACAATGATAGCTCCTCATCGTTAGAAGGTAATTCGTCTGGATCCATTATAAATGGATCAAAGCCCGTGCTTTCTTGAACAACTGATAAGACATCTTTTGCGGCCATTTGACCTTCTATCATGTCTTGGTATTTGCTTCTTTTTGATTGAGAGAGAGCGTCTTGAGCATAAGCTTTTACTTTAAATAGACGATCTTGCATGCCATTAACAACAATATCTACAAACTTGGGTAATATAGGAACAGGTGTCCAATCAAGGTTTAAATAAGATAGGTCGCCATCAACCGCTAGCTCATTTTTATATTTTGCAATAGACTGCTCGCCCCTCGCATATAATCTAAGCCTGTTGAAGTCACGCCATTGGCCATAATATCTACAGCCATTTGAATCTTTTCTAAACCATTCATATTGTATCGCTTGTCCTATCTGTAATCCAAATTCTTTGGTGGCTTTTTCTGAGTCCGATACAAACTGACTTGGAAAACCTACAGATGAAATATTAATTTTTACGTCTTCCATCTATTTGATTAATTCACTATAAATTCCTTTGTTAGCATATCTTGCAAAGTTAAGATTTATTTTGGTTTGTTTTTGTTCGGGTAAATATAGGTTCTTTTGATTAGCCATTATCGCTAATCCTGAGCTAATACTAGCATCAAACTTTGTTCTGTTGCTTATGTCAAACCTTGCCCACTCATCTAAGGTTCTAGTAAAATACATACTCCCCATAGAAGTTGAATCCCTATAAGCGCCAGACAAATCCAATCCAATATGCTTTTCAATATACGACTCTATAGCTGAAGCATGTGATTGCTTCACATCTTCGGATGTATTTGGTATACCTCCTAATTCTTTTTCTGTTTTAGAAAGCTTATTAAAATGTTTATCAGGTCTGTTCATACAAAAGCCCCTATAACCTCTGTTTTTAAAATGATAAAGTAAACGAGGTTTATTGTTTTCAATTAATATTGGCATACTGTAAAACACACAAGCCATAAGCACTTCTTCAAAAAATATTTCTGCCGTTTGAGGTCTAGCCACGTACTCTAGAAAAAATTCATTACTCGGTGCCTCTTCCATGTTAAATTTAGTCAAGCCGTGTAAGGCGCCATTAGAGCCTCGTCCTACTACTGTGCCCGATATATCATATGAATCACATCCAAAGGCGCCAATGTGCTCATTCATAGGGAAGTAATGATTAAACTTTTTATATTTTTTGTTAGTTATATTTTTATTAGGCAGCCATGAAACTTTAAATCTGCCTTTCGGGTCAGGTGAAAAAATAACTTGTGAATCTTTAACACCATCTTGCCAATAAAACTTTCCTCTAGTTACATGCTGCTCTATAATTAAAGAATCATTGTAGTCAATTTGTTGATATATTTTTGTTAGATTAAATAACGAAGTTTTGCTTTCATCTCTAAATGCATGAGATTCAGTCCTAGGAAATTGTCGATAAAATTCATTTAATGCATCTGCATCTTGGCTTAGTGAGTCAACTTCTGCTTGCCAATAATCTACTGCACCATTACTAATCATTTCACCATCAACTCCTAATACATTAGATTCAGGTCTATGAAATACTGGCATGCCATATCTATCAATAAAACCCTCCATGTTCCATTCCATAGGAATAAACAAACTGTACATCCCGCTTTTTGTTTGACCATTTTGATTACGCGTCTCTATGTCTGAATCTTCATACAGCTTTTTAAAATTATCACCACCCTTGCTTAACGCGTTAGAGGTTGAGCCCATCATACATTTACCTATAATCTTACTTCCTAATCTTAAACATGTTTTAGTTACTCTCCAATTGTTGAGAATATTATTGGGTTTTATCCATTTACCGCTTTCATCATGAACTAACAATAGTAACTTTTCACCGTCATAAGAGTTTTCATCTGTATTCTTCCAGTCGATAGTGGTGTCTAGACCATACAGCTCTTCATCAACAGCGTCATACATATTTTTTTTAGTAATCTTAGAAGCTGGTATTCTGAAAGCTAATTCAGTTTTAGGTTTGTCCATACCATCTTGAATAGGTTTAAAAAAGAAGGGTAGTCTATTTGCTATAGGCACGACTTTATCTGTAAACATTTTTTTGGCATCTGACCCTGTCTTTGATAGTATGCCTACCCTTGAATCTTTAACCAAAGTCCCTGTGTTTACACACTCTGATGAGCCCATAAATGAGAATCCAGAACGTCTTATTTTTAAATAAACCAACCCAAAGCACCTAGGATCTGCTTTACATGCTTCCCAAAAAATAAAAAATATTCTATTTGCCTCTCTGAAATCAGGATATCCTACGTCAATGCTAGTCCACTGCAAGTACATATAATGAGATCCTGTGATATAGGTAGGTTTACCATTATTATAAAACCAATGCCCTTCTTCTCTTCTATCAAACTCTTCTTCAATATAATCAACCCACTTGTTTTTAAAAACACTAGCCATTTCGTTCCATTGAAATATTGACTGTATGCGGCTTAGCTCTTTGGGCAACTCTTTTCTTTTCCAAAACTGTTTACTTTTAATGTCAGATTCTTGAACAATATTGTTAGGTCGTATAGGTAGAGCTATATTTAACCCGTTGATATTTACTATCTCTCCAATTTGGCCATTTTTAGATATGACCACCATATCATATTTTTTACTATAACCATAAATCCAGGTTTTAGCTTTATTTTTATTACCTAGAACAAGTTTAGGCACTAGGTTTTTTACTACATAAAACAATCTATTTTGATCGTCTTTCTGCAAACCCTTGTTTAGATTGGATTTTTCCTCCATTAGTTTGATTTATAGTTATGTTCTCTTGCTCTGCATCTATCTTATTTAATATATCAAAAGCATCGAATATTGCAAGTTTTTTTGTCGCTGCTGCATTTTTTAATCTATCTGCTGCTAACTCATCTTCAGGATCAGGCTTTATTATATCTTCTTTGGCGACTTTAATTAGCTGTTCTACAGCCTTTCGCCCTGCTGCTATAATTTGTACTTTAAGTAATTCTGAGCTCATAGGGTTAATGTTATTTGATGGTCATACATTCGATAAAGTTTCTCACCATCTACATCAAACTCATATTCGCTGTCAGGCTGAAAACTAACTTGTGCCCCTGGTTTTATTCCTTGAGATAAGAGATACTCATTTGGATAAACCATTTCTCCCATTAGCGGCTCTTCATTTCCACGCTTAAACATAAATGACTTTTGTTTTTTTATTGGCTTTACGAAACAATATCTATCGTGGCTATGCCACTGATTATTATGATTATACATAAAAAACTGATCATTATCTATAAAAAATAAATTATCCTGGAAAAAGCTTTTACCACTCTGCTGTCTGCCTTTCATGTCATTGTAATATTTAAATACATTGTGGTGAACTAAAAGTATATCGCCTTTTTCGATTGGACCTTGATATTTCAAAGGAACTTCTTTAACAATACCTTTTCGATTAGAGACGGTAAAATCTTCCTCGCTTGTGCTAGTAATAAAATCTAGCCCTGACATACTTTTAGTGTTGTTATACCTTTTTCCCTCAACAGGCTCAACTATAAAGTAAAACGGTGATTTCATTAAAAGTTAATATTATATTCAATAGACACGGGCACGTAAGAACTAAACTCTTTCCATAACAGAATCTCATCTTTACGCTGTATCCATATCTTAATGGAATGCTTGTCTGCGTCTTGCTGTATGAGGTGTATAAAATACTTACCGTTTAAAATCTCTTGACCCACCAAGTAGTGCATCGCTCCAGACTTATAATCTGGCCCTACAGAAATTTTCCTTATATCCATTAGATTTGATTTAATTTGAATATAAAGATACAAATATTTTAACGCCCTTGTCCTCGGTATGCTTTGCGGTAGTTCTTAGAAGATTTTAAAACCGAGCTCTTGGTTTTTGAGTGTACCCCTGGTCTTCTAACTTTTGATTTAGTTTGGTAAGTTGATAAATTAATTGCTTTCGCCATTGCCGTTCATTAAATTAGTTTTTTGTTTGCTCCCAGCGGAGGATCCAAAGTAGTATCCTATTACTTGAGTAAAGGCTGCTACCACTGCTCCGAATCCCATGTCGAATAATCTCTGAGACTCTTCAGGTATTTGCCACAACCCTATCGCTCCCGCAATTACACCAATAAAACAAAGGGTGATACCCCACCCTACAGTTTTAAAAAGAACATCATTTGACCCTGCATTCAAGGCTGCAATCTCTCTCTGTCTAGCAGAAGCTCTATCCTCTACCTCTGCTTGATATGCATCTAAGACCATTTCTTGAGCTCTAACTTTATCTGCTGCTGGTGCGTCTGAGTTTTTAATTGAGGTTACAACCTGATCAACAGACATGTCGCCTTGTATAATACTTCCAAGAGTGGGATTAATTAGTCCTATAGAAGCTTTGAGCAGCTTCCCTACCGTAGTTTGACCAAATTTCTTCTTTGGCTTACTCATATTACTTGATACGTTGTTTTACCGTTTTCTTTTACCGCTCTTAGTGCGCGTCCTCTATTCTCACTATCTGAGACGTAGCTAACATGTACCCAATCAGGATTAGTGTCATCACCAAACTCCCATATTATCTGATCATAAGATAGGTTATTTTTAATATGCTCAAACATCTCTGCATTTGTTTTATGTCCGAAGGTATCATCTAAGTCAATCGCACGACCCTGGCAATGCTGGCTACGAGAACTTCCGCCAATAGCTTGATTCAAATTTTCAGACCGGTAAAATGAATTTATTTTTATTGGGCCGCCTACCCATTTTCTTAATGGCTCAAAAAGATTGTCAGCCAAGATACCCATATTGGAAAGCTCATAAGAGCCAGGGGTATTGTCGATGTTTAACCTAGTAGCAGTGTTTGACTTTACACCTTCTTTGTACGATACGTGCTCACTTATTCTTTCCATGCATTATATACCATTTGTGCAAGGTATATCCTATGGCCACAAGCGTTGCAATAATTTTAAGAACTACATCAATATCAGTCATTGACGTAGCTAGAGCTCCTACTGTGAGAGCGTATACTTTTGCATCAGTCACACTTAATTTTTTTAGATTTAACATAAATGTAGTTTACTGTTATCTCTCCAGCTGTGGTATCTTGCACGTAATTCATTTTTTCTTTGATTTTTTTCCAGATCTATTCTGACCTTTCATTGCACTAGGTACATCTCCGATTTGGTTACCCACTTCTTTAATAGCCTTAGTAACGTCTTTAAGCTCTTCTCCGACACGATCAACACGCTTAGATACATCATCCTTCATCTTAGCAAATTTCTCCTCTAAGATGTCGGGAATCATATTGTTGTTCTCGTCTTTGGTAAGACCTTTCTTTGTAAGCCATATTGCGGCTATGTTTATTACGATCAGTAAAACTACTAATCCAATTAAAATAATTATTGTTGTGTTCATAAGATTTAATTTTATTTTATTGCTAAATATATGTAAGTTTCTCCACTTCTATTATATGAAGTACCATCACCAAGAGTAAAGCCATTTGTATCAAAAGATTTAACGCCATTGTCGTTTGAATTAGTTTGTTCAGGATTTGGTAAATCTGCAAATAATTCTTCTCTACGTCCTCTTGCTGAATCAATCATATTCCATTCTTGACCCGCTAGTGTTGTAGATTTTATCAGTAAAAAACTTGGAGTAAATCCATTTGCACCTCCTGATAGTCCATTGTCAGTTGTGTATATAGGTTGAGTCGTTCCACTAGAAGCTGCCGCATTTCCTTGATAACTCCCTATCTTCTGATAACCTGATACGCTGTGGAAAGCATATATTAACCAGTCTTGACCTGAGCCATTATAAGACGGTGAGTTAGTGTTAAACCTAATTACAGAGTTTGTGGGAGACTGCATTGATGAATCATTGTTTGTAGTTCCAGAAGTGAATTCTAAATAAGCTTGATAATTATTAACGTCTTTATGTATAATATTCCAAGAGCCAGTAGAGCTTGTTCTCTTATATATAAACATTTCTGGAGGACTATTTAATCCGTGACCTACTGAAGAATCATTATTACCATTACCTTTATATCTAATAATTGAGAATCCGGCAGCTTGATTTGCACTTACTATACTTGTATTGTCCCCATCACTATTTATAGTAGGCAACCCTCCTGCTTTCCAACACCATGAGACGTAAGTTCCATTCCCTGAATATGTTCCGCCATTTGGTCCATTTATTTCATAATCTCCTGCACTTGTATCTTTTACAGTAAATCCATTACTGTTAAATGAAGTTACACCTTTATCTGCTGAAGATCTATCTACAGTACCATTTGTTGTGTTTGGCATTATTTGCATAAATGCACCTCTAATAGTATCAAACACTAAATGATTTGCATTACTTCCTGTTCTTTGCTTTGTCCAAGTAAAATCAGGAGCAAAAGGAGTGTATATATTCTGCGTTCCACCATTACCTGTGTATAAAGTAGGTGAAAAGCTATTGGCCTGCGTAGGAACTGAACTATCTTTGTCAGCGGCTATTGCTAGGTAGATGTAAGTTACTCCTGAAGTGTTCCAATTACCGTTAGACTTCATCTCAAAACCATTAGAGTAGAAGTAGTTATCGCTATCATTATACTCCGTAGAAGATAAGTTAGGGTATAGCTGACTATCTGCACCTCTTTTATTGTCCATAATTAGCCAAGACCCTGTACTTGAGGATGGTTTAGCTAACACAAAAGCAGGTTCAAATCCTGTTTCTATAAAGTTACCTGATGCTCCTGTTCCTGTATAATTCCCTATCTTCTGATAACCTGCGATGTCTGCAAAACAATAAGCAATATGTGCTCCAGACCCTGCCGCATTAAAAGTAGTTGTTGTTGGTGCTGCTGAACCTGTAGTACCTTTACTTGCGTCCGAATCTAAAACCATATAATAATAAGTGGATGTAGCGTCAATAACACCTGGGGCAAAATAAACATACCAATTACCTGAACCTGTTGGCTTTTGAATTATCATTGATGGGGTCACACCTAACCCATGCCCTATTGTGGAATTTGATGCAGGACCTGTATACTTCACAATACTAAATCCTGCTCCTGTATTTGCTGATATATTTGTTGCAGGTGTTGCCCCTGCTAAAGCTGTAGTAGAATTAGCTCCATCTATTTTTACACTTCCCGCAGTTGGGACATTCCCTGCTCCCGCTGAGTTTGTAGCTGTAGGAGCTCCGCCGCCCTTAAAAGCCCAAGCTACATAAGAATTAGGGGCTCTATTAGTAGCGCCATTATTATCAACAGTAAATCCATTTGTATCAAAAGAAGTAAAGCCTTCATATGGTGCTGTATTAGTAGCTTCAGCAAGTGAATTATCAGATGAAAGTTGCTTATTAATTCCCCTAATACTATCATACAAAGCATGAGATTCAGAACCGCTAACTCTTCTTTTTACCCAAACAAAATCTGGTTGGAATCTCAATCCCGTATAGCCGATGTCTGTTGTAACTCCTCCGTATGTGCCGCCTACATCTGAAGCGTCACCATCTAACTGATAAGCAGCAACACATCCTGCTCCCACTGGGAAGTTTAATGTTGCAGCTGTTGTTGTTGTTTCATTAGAATAAAGAGCTGTTATGTCTGAAGAAATTATGGGCGCATTAAAAAATCTTATTTGGTCTAACTTTCCTTTCAAAAAATTTCCTCCTGTCGCATAATAACCAACTTGAATAGCAACTGCGTTTTTAGTTCCACTTGTTAAAGTATGATTAATGTCAGGGGTACTATTGCCATCAACAAATAATTTTTGCGTATTATCACTTGTGTTATTTATCAAAACAAGATTGTGCCAATTACCATCATTTATTGTAGCCGTACCACTTGTAAAAGAACCAACACCATCCATATAATTACCTATATTAAGAGTTCCGTTAGCGTTCATTTGGAGATAAAATGAATAATCAACACCATCATAATCACTAATAATTGCAGAAGCAGATGTTGCTTCCGTATTAACCCATATAGAAACAGAAAAAGATACCCTTGCCGTTCCATTATTTCCTATCCCGCCATCTTGTATGATTATAGCGCTACTACTCCCATTAAAATTCGCAGCCTCATTAAACTTAGCGTCTATTTTGTGACTAGCATCAGTTCCAAAGTATGTGTTTACGTTGAAGTTCTGAGAAGGAAAGTCATCAGGGTTAGGTAACTCTTCAGTGTCTATTTGTCTCCATGCACCGCCGTCCCAAAACTCAACATACTTTTCAGTAGTGTTAAAACGCCACTCTCCTGCACTAGGACTCGTAGGTCTTTGTGCTGTTGTACCCGTTGGCAATTGTAGCGCTGTGTTTGTTGCGCTAAAGTCAAATAATTCTGGTGTTGTTATTTTTGTTGTTGCCATAATTTTTAACTAAATGTTATTGTTCCTGTCCCATTTGTTCCCTCTGATGTAACTTTAAACATACTCACTTTGAAGTTTGAGATAGATGTAGTGTCTACTATTTCAGTTAAACCCGAAGCACTACTCAATGTACAAGTCTTTGTGTCAGGATATTTTATTATAAGCACACCTGAGCCTCCTGTATGCCCTCCTCCTGAATTACCGCATGTGGCTCCACCTCCGCCGCCACCAGTTGCTGCTGTTCCATTAGAGGATGAGTTGCCGCCGCCGCCTAGTCCTCCTGTTCCAGCTGAAGTACCTTTACCGCCGCCACCACCTGAGTAATAAACATCTGAACCAGAAACTTCACCTATAGAATTTGCTGATGCCATAGTGGTGGTTATAATTGTAGAAATATGACCAACTCCACCATTCCCGCCGGCATTATTTGAGTTGTTTACATCTTGACCAACCCCACCAGCTCCTCCTCCTCCTGCACCGACATAATCAGCGGGAGAAGTTGTTACCATACTACCTCCAGCTTGTCCATATCCTGTTAAAGGAGATATGTTTGGTTGGGTAGATGCTCCGCCTGTGGTGTTTGAACCATTACCCTGATAACCGCCGCCGCCGCCGCCAGAACCACCAGCGTTACCTGATGTAGGCCAAACTCCTCCATCAAAACTGCCTCCAGCTCCAGCGCTATACCCTCCGCCGTTAGCGGTAAAAGTATTTCCCCCTGCGCCCGATGCATCAAGAAATGAGTTTGCACCATTAGTGTAACCTGTAGTATAACCAGGACCTGTAGAACCAGTTCCTCCTGCTCCTACTTGAATACTATAACCAGTCCCTGGTGTTATACTTAATGTTCCAGACAAAATTCCGCCGCCGCCGCCGCCGCCTGAGCCACAAAGTGTAGTTGTACCACCGCCGCCTGCAACAATTAACACATCTGTATTAAATGGTGTAGTGTCTGGCGTATTAACAAAGTTTTTCCAATCTGTTCCATTGTAATGTTGCATGGTAGAAGACGAGCCTTCAGAAGCTTGAGTTGTATCGTTACGCATCATACCCTCATCTGGTGTTCCTGAAAAAGCTGTACCTGTAGGCATTTTAAGTCCACTCTCTGAATTGGCTTGATTTAAATCCGTTAATTCTGTTATTACTTTAGTTGTTGCCATATCTTATAATTCTACCCAATTTAATGTGTCTTCATTCCAAATATACGAAGAAAGCCGTTTTGAATATGAAAGCTCTGAAACATCGGGGCACTCAATAGGAGCAAACCAGTCATCAATCGGTTCATCGCCTTCGTAATAACCGTTCCATGACGTTAGTTTATTGCCCCACACCCAACTCTTATATCGTTTATAAGGATGTTCGACCCATTCTAAAGTAGCTTCATTCCAATACCATACTCCCTCTTCAGGTTTAGGTGTTGGTGGTTGCCAGTAGCAAGTAGACTCATCTAGTGTCCAGCTTGCATAAAACTGCTCTACATAAAAAGCATCTCTTACAGGGTCGTAGATATGTCCTACCCCTGCATAATTTTTTCTGAAAGGTGTCCCGCCTAAAGTATGTACACCGCCTCGGGTGTTGTATGATGTTCTCTTGCATCCTCCGTAGTATCCTTCCCAGTATACAGTATTGTCTTTTTCAACTTGAGGCACTGCGTTCATCTCTTCTTGCTTTGCTCTAATTTGAACTTGTATAGCTTCTACCTCAGCCATCCAAACCTCTTGGTCCTGAGTATAGTCAATATCTTTCTTGCTCTCTTCAAGAGCTTTAATTTCTTCTTGTATTGCTGAGGAGTCTCCTGCTACCATCTCAATCTCATCTACTCCCGTGTACATAGCCGTTACTCTGCATAAAGCATTGGCTATTGCTGTGTTTAAAGTTTCAATCTCAGCCACCAAGTCTTCTGTCCCTTCAGCCTCTAGTATCTCCATTTGGTCTAAAAGTTCTTGAGCCTCTTCGGCTAGAGTGTCTTTCTCCGCTTGTATGGCTGTATTTAATGCATCCACATCTTCTTGTGCTGGAGGATTTTCTCTATCTGCATATAATGCATTTAGTTCAGCCTGTAAACTTTCTAATGTATCACTTGTATATTTAGTGTCATACATATTTTTAAGAGCTACATATCCATCGCTCGCTCTGTTATCATTTTCAATAACATCTTTTTCATTAAGAGCCTCTCTAAGTCTAGCTCTTTCAGCTACTGTAAACTCCTGATTTGATATTTTTGCGTAGTGTGCCATATTAGCTAAATGTTATTGTTCCAGTTCCTGAAGTAAATGTAGTATACTTATCTGTTCCACCACTAACTGTTCCGTTTAAAACTCCTGTACCTAGACCAGCGCCTGCTGTTACTGAGTAAGCAGAAGGATAGCGTAGAATAACAATGCCTGAACCTCCTGATGGTATAGTTGCGCCAAATGCTCCTCCTCCAGCTCCTCCTCCGGTATTAGGAGTTCCATTGTTTGAAGCTCCAGCGCCAGGCCCACCATAATATAGTCCAGTGCCTCCACCACCAGAACCACCTGTTCCAGGTGTTCCACCAGCTCCCCCATCTTGACTACCGCCGCCGCCGCCGCCTGCATAAAATACTCCGGTAGCACCAGTTATTTGATTTTCTAATCCATTACCTCCATTACCTCCTGTACCACTGCCTGGAGCATTAGAACCAGCAGCACCAGCGCCGCCGCCACCTCCGCCTGTATAATCTGGATTACCAGCTCCTCCAGCTCCTCCGTCATTTCCTTGAGATGGTGTTGTGGAAGGTGTATTACCAGAGCCACCGCTGGATGGTGAATTAAAGCTTCCGCCTCCACCAGAACCACCAGAGCTACCACTCGCACTACTACCTTCGCTTTTACCGCCACCACCGCCAGCGCTAGTAATTGTATGAAAAACAGAATCATCTCCATTAGACCCGTTTGTACTAGTGTTTGCTCCACCTGCCCCTCCAGGACCAACTGTTACTGTATAATTAATTCCTTTATTTAAAAATAAAGCAGTACCACCATAATTAGTTCTGTATCCACCAGCTCCTCCTGCACCGCCGCCTGAACCATCGCCTCCGCCGCCGCCGCCTGCAACTACTAAATACTCTACACCAAAAGACACGCTTGCTTCCTTTAGATTCCTCCACTCGGCTGTTCCTGTTTGGTCGGTATATACTTGTGTGCGTTTAGTGTCAGTGTCTTCCCTGAGGTCGCCAATTGTAGTGGTTGTACGTTGAGCATTAGTGCCCTTCACCCAGGTAAGCCCTCCAGCGTTACCACTCATGTCAATTACATCTGTAGTTACTTTGGTTGTTGCCATTGAGCTTTATTATTATGTTGTTGTTACTGCTTCTACTGTTGAGCCGTTAGGGAAATTCCCTGCGGCTAATGTTAATACTTTTCCTGACAAAGCACTGAAATTTGCTTTTGCTTGATATACACCATTTATGTATACATCTATATAATCTTTGCTTGTTGGATCAGTTGCAGAAGTAACTGTTATGCTATTTGTGCTAGCATTACTTATACTGAAAGAGTCAACGGTTTTGGTTACACCTGCACCGCCCCCATAAGAAATACTGCCTCCCATTCCTGAATGAATAGAGCAATAATAATATAAAGCTGGTGAATTTTGTGTAATTCTCAATCTTACTCTTCTAGTTGCATAGCTATTAAAGTTTGTTGTATTAGAATAATCTGCTTGCGAAATAGCTGTAAGGGTATTGGCAGATGTGCTTCCGTAATATTGTATTCCTGTAGCATAAGGAATGCTTCCATCTAATACTTCACCGATTTCTAATGGATGACCATCGTTTGTAGCAGCATCTTGATTAAACTCATAAGTAAAACCAGGGGTAAGATTAATAGATGCTTGGTAAGCTCCGTCTATATATAGTTGATTTCCTGAACCTGGATTGACAACAGTAACTGTCATCTCTGATGCTTGGTCTAAAAGCAGTTGATCAGTTGCCGTTCCTGTAGTAATTACACCGCCTCCTACTTGCACGCTGTTTACTACGACAGTAGTGTTTTCTTTTATTGTAGCCGTATTGCCTACAGATATTGCTTGATTTGTTCCTTGGTCTCCTGCTAAAGTCCAAATATCTCCAGACACATTAATTGTAACAGTATCATCGGCAGCAACCGAAGTTGTTACATTAGTTCCTCCTGCAAATGTAATAGTTTCGCCGTTAGTTATAGTTTCAGTACCAGTGTCTCCTGATATGTCAAAAGATGTAAATCCTCCAGCTGGAGTAGCCCATGTACCATCTCCACGAAGAAACGTAGTCCCAGACCCTCCTGTTGGCACGTGTCCAACATTTGTTGTTCCCGCATAAGCCATTGATTGTACAAGAACGGTTCCCGTTGTTGGATTAACTACTATTGGTGTTCCGCTTGAAGTTCCAGGTGTTGTCTCGTCTACTGATGTTACTGCTCCTATAGCTGCAATTGTTATCTCATCAGTGCCAGCCGTTAGAGTTACCCCTGAACCCGCAGTAAACTGTAATACTTCCGTAGTTGAGGAAGAACCTGTTTTAGTTCCTGTAAGTGTTAGGTCTACATTGTTTCCATCTTGAGCCGTAGCAAAAGAATAAGTTGTATCTAAATTTGCAGGTGGTATCTGTACATTTATATTACCACTTGCTGTGTAACCTACTATCCTAGTTATATTGGAGGCTACTGTTTCTTCCGTGAATTGTGAAAATTTTACTGCCATTTTTTATTCTGTTATCATGTTTTGACTAGTTGCTTCTGTTATCATTTGATCAGATGCTTCCGTTATTATTCTTTGCGTTCCTCCTGACCCGCTAGACGGAAAAATGCCGCCTATTGAATTGCTTATTGCTATGAAACTAATCATAATATAATAATGCCAATTACAATTACCACAATGCCATTATGTTAGAAGCAGTTGTACTAGTGTTCCAAACTTTCACAACTTGAACTGGAAAAAACGTTCCTGTCTGAAGGCCAACAAATGTTACATCGTCACCCCCTATAGTCGTTACTCTAATGTTGCCAGAGGCTCCTATATACAAAACAGCTCCTTCTTGAGTTCCACCATAGATGACATAACTTTTCCCTGATGCCGAAAATATATTGTCCTTAACTAAAAGCGTTGTGTCATTTACAACATTTAAGACAGTAGTTTGCGTTGAGTCGGTTGTATTAACTATAATCATGCCTGGTTTTATACCAGCCAAAAGAAATCCTAGAGTAGCCATATTACTAGGATTTGTACCTACCCGATTTGCGTCTATAAGCTGTGTGGCGCTACCTGTGGTAGTAGTCCCTGTCGGGCTGTTAACACCTATGTTTGGAATGTCAGTGTTATCACTTGGATTTACTGACCATGCTCTCCCTGCTTGTAATTTTTGATATGCCATAGTTATTATCTTTTATATGGAAATACTCTGTTTAGGGTGTCCCGTCTCTCATCGCACCCACAGTCACCATCTGTAACCTTGTCGACTACATATTTAATGCCTGTGGCTTTTGTGAACTTCGCAACCGTATCTCCGAACCCTCTTGATTTCATTTAATTATTTTTTACATCCAAAGTTATTGGCGTAGTTAGCCATCGCCACTACGCTCTTAGAATACTTACCCTTACTTCTCATTACGGCCGAAGCAGCACTACAAGTGCTTTTTCCAGGCATATTGTTTTTTACCCATCGAGTAAATTTGCCTTGGTTTTTTTCCTTTATCTCAGGGAAAGCGCCTTTTTTAGTTCTACCTCTGACTGCCATTACTTTCTTATCAAAGATCCAATGTGACTTTTTACGCTACCTTTTTCTCCATGAGATTCGTAAGCCATTGAGTGGTCACCACCATATGCGTGTCCATATATTTTTTTAGACATGGCTTTGCTTTCATCTCTACGAGCTTTATAGCTTTGAGATTTTTTACCATTTTTAGAACCTAGAGATTCGTCTAGTCTAGCATTGTATCCTTGTGAATATTTTACTGTAGGCATAATTTCTGTATTTTTAAATTAAACATACAACAAAGATACTAATATTTTCCTTTCCTATTTTTGGGTGAACTTTTAGTCGATCCCCCCGGACCTGACCATAACTTTTTGCAAGACCAATATCTTGCTGTAAGTTTTGATTTTGCTTGGCCGCACTTGTGTCTAGCGCGAAAAGATTTTCTTGCTGCGCTGCTATAATTGTGTCCGTAGCCTGTTGCGCCAAAATGTATCAGTTTTTCCTTGCCTCCCGAACAAGCCTTTACCATTTTCTTTTTTCCTGCTCTGTCGCTTTTGGTAACGACATTGCATTTCATTTTACTTTTATTAGCCATTATGCATTTCTTACTTTAGCAGCTCTTGTATTAGAAACTACTGTTTTACCTCTAGCTCCTTCTCTCTTTTTTTTACGTGCGGTGGAAGCTAGTTGTCTTTTTGAAAGCCTTCTTGCTTTTGCAAGAGGAAGGCATCGATCAGGATTTTTTTTGTCTTTACTTGTTCCACATGGTCCCTTAATCTTACCATCGACACCTATACGAACCCACTTCTGCTCTCGCCATTTTTTTAACTCACCCACCCTTATTTCATTTGAGCTCCAGCAATTCTATCTGCTTGAGTAGGGTTGGGATTATTATCGATGCCTGCTTTCACGCTAAGCATACCAAATGCAGGACGTTTCTTCTTCCGCATTTTTTTATTCATCTTACTCATCTCTATTTATTTAAATGCGAGCCATCGCAGTGACCATCTGGATTAGATGTATTTCCACACTGGCACATTGGTTGATATTTCATTTCTTTTTACTTTTATTCATTCCCTTAATCATACGATCAATCTTTGCTGCTTGACCTTTATGCATAGCTGACGCCTTTCTTAGTTGAGAGGCTATCTCTTTTAATTTTTTTCCGTCCATTATCTTTTAGATTTTTTTGCGTAGTTAGGATCTTTACAATATTTGCTAGCGGCCATATTAGCATAAGCCGAAGGATAAGTGTCAAAAGTTCTTTTTGCCCATGCTATTCCAGCTGGGCAAATTTTATTCCCCTTCTTTTTAGTTCTACCCTTGGCCATTAGTATCCGCCCATTTTCTTTTCCATCCCATAACCAGGGTTATAAGATATCTTTCCTTTTTTCATTTTAGCAAATGAATCGGCTTGTGCTTTCCCTACAGCGTTGTAAGGAAATACTCTTGTCATGTTTTTAGTTTTTACGGTTGGCATTTTTATTTTTTTTAATTATTAATGAATCTTTAATTTTTGGATTTCTTTGTTCTGTGTATGCAGGATTGTAAGGCATCCCCCCTGGACCAATTTTAAATTTAGTCATTAGCGTATCAATTTGTGTGTTACGCATGGGTATAGAGTCGTATAGTTTTTTCCTTGGATCTCGCATAACTATTCTTCTCTAGTTCTTTCCTCATAACTCTCACCATTCCAATGGCGATAAGTTATAGTTTTTTTCGCCTTAGGAGCTTCGGCTTTTTTTGTTGCAGTTTTTTTGTCTGCACTTTTTTTTGTGTTTGCCATAATTTTATTTTTTAGTTATATTTTTTAATTCAGTTAATTTCTCAATCATATCTTTTTGCATTTCAATAATCATTTGCTCAAGCTGATCATTACGAACTTCCATCTGATCATTTACCGAGGTTAAA
>Ga0208157_1000251_pt1 | contig 32692 bp, 30 predicted proteins | sample 5_EtaG_FD_184077 | JGI IMG/M metagenome (GOLD analysis project Ga0208157, IMG submission 184077) | Marine viral communities from the Subarctic Pacific Ocean - 5_ETSP_OMZ_AT15132 metaG (SPAdes) (version 2) | ecosystem: Environmental > Aquatic > Marine > Oceanic | place: Pacific Ocean | collected...
AGTATTCGTATCTATTCTTGTAGCCGTTTTCTTGGTAACGAGAATTGTTGTACTCAGAAATTGTTTGTAAATAAAAAGTGTCCATGTCAAATAAGGATTAGGAATAAAAGTAAATAAGGGAATGCGATAAAGGTCATAGGTCTATCCATATACAAGGGTGTTGTAGGTCATTATCTGCAATATAGAATCTGCTACTGAAGCATCTATAAGACTTAAATCATTGTCTTTAAAAGCTTCAAAAACACTATTGCAATCATCATTATTTAAATCAGTTTTACCTGATATTATTTTTTCTATAGCAGTTAAAACATCTTGAACTACAAATTGATGCTTGTCTTCTTCTATATCTTCTACTGTTATAGGACTATCAAGAGTTAATTCTTTTAGCCACATACAGCAACCTTGATGCTCATAATCTTGACCTGATTTGATATAAATAACTCCCTCTTCATCTTCTTCTAATAAAATGTTACCTACCATAACATCTGTAGCCCAATAGCCTGACCCTTGACCCATAGTGCAGAATATACATTTTAGGTCTTCTAAACTTATGTCAAATTGATAATTGACATTGCAAGTGAATTTTTGTTCGGTAATAGTTGTCATTTTAAAACTCCTGTCTTTGAATTGAATCTTGTAATTCTTCCAATTGTGATTGTGGGAGGAATCGTACAAATGATTCGATAAGTTGATAATCGGTGTAATTAAGATCTCTTAACTGGTCGATCATTGTGTCTCTTAATTCTGATGGTGTCATTGTTATTATTCTCCTAAGTATGCGTCAACTAGTTCTTTGTACTCAACAGAACCTGCTACTAGTTGCTGTGCAGTAATTGCAGATACAGTTGAGCTAGACATAAAAGCATTGATGAATGCATCTTTGTTAGCTTTACCTTTTACATCTCTGTAATCAACTCCAAGCATTAAGTCGCTAAATACTACAAATGCTCTTTTGCCTTCTGCTTTAGTACGCTTGAGTAATCTTGAATAAGTACCTGCATGAGTCATAAACCATAAGCTGGCTTGCTCTTGGATTTCGCTAGGTGTGAATGTTTCCATTGTGTTGTTAATTAAATTAGTAAGTGACGATGGGTTCATAATTGAACTTATATATAGTGTTGCAGTAAATCAAACATATGTCAACAAATAAATCCTAAAGTGTTGCGGAATTAGTTATATTTATATATATTTTGTATAATTTAATTTTTTTATGACACTTGCAGCACTTAGACCTAAAACTCTTGTTGTAGGTGTCTCAGATACTGGCCATCGAGTGGGGGAAGACCACCCCAACCACAACCCCCGAATAACTCAATCGCTAGTTGATACCCTCCGTATGCTCCATGAAGATTATGGTATCGGATATGGATGTTTATCTCTCATGTTCGGTGGTATGTCTCGTGGATATATAGCTCAAATTTGCCGTTATGAAAAAAGAGTCTCCTATGCAACTCGCTACAAAACAATTCAAGTTAGGTAGGCCAAAAATTAATTTGAAGGCTTCGCCTTATAAAGAAACTATTGAAGAAGTCTTGTTTTGGATTTCATCAGGACAAACTTTAAGAGCTTACTGTAGACAAGAAAATAAACCTTGTTATGCAACTATTTATTCTTGGATGAATATTCCTGATTGTGAAATATCTGAGGAGTTTTCTAAACGCTTCGCACACGCACGCGAGAGAGGAGCAGAAGTCATAGGAGAAGGGCTGATTGAATTAATGAACGAAACACCAAGAATGATAGAAGGAGATTACCCTAGAATTGACCCTTCATGGGTAGCATTACAGAAGGCCAAAGCGGACGTTACTCTCAGGCTTTTAAGCAAATGGAGCAGCCGTTACAGCGATAAAGTTATAGGGATTGATAAAGCAGATATAAACGTGCAAGTAATTACTGGAGTTCCTCAGCAATAACAGCATCAAAGATTATATGTATTCTGTCTGTATCTCCGACATTGTGAGCGGTGTGCAGTTCTTTATGGTTAAACCACCAGACATCACCTACCTCAAACCTCTGAAGCTTATCTCCGCAAGTCTGAGAGCAATGTGGATTTGACTTAAGAACAAGATGGAATCTTTGGTAGTAATCGGCATATGTTCCTTGGTCATTGTGTCTTGTGACATGACCGCAGGGCTTGAGGTTAACAATCATTACCCTTCCCATCTCTTTAACTTGTAGCTGCTCCAGTATTGGTCGCATCAATGGAACTAGGGCAGGTTTCAAGTACTCCATGCAGGGATAATCATATGCTCCTATATCCCACATAAGGTAGTAAACAGACATCTTCAATGCACCTCTCACATGGATAGTTTCTGTGTCTTTATGTGGTGAATTAGTGAACTTTTGTCTTGTTTCAATCTCCTTCCATAACTCAGGCTTTGCGTCCAACAATTGGAGCAATGGTTCAACATCTAACCCATGAGCTATGCGTTTAAAGTTAAAGGACTTTGTAAGGGTCATAGTCGCTCTGTTGTGTGGCTTCTTTACGTTTTTTGATGTATATGTCCTCTGGTTGTTTCTTGGCTACTGGAAGGGCAAATGTAAGGGCTAGTGCATCAGCTAGGTCTGGTGACCCTGCACCCTGTAATCTTTTCTTGATCTGATCCTTAGACTCAAGCACTCTTCTTCCCACATTGTCGTACCAATAAATGGGTGTAGCTAACTCCTGTTTAAGAGCTATGTCATTAGGTATTGCACCCCCTTCTTCTACCCATTGTTTCATTAGCCACCACATCTCGGATCTACGGTTGATGTACTGGTCAGGCTTCATTGCCTTCCCTCCGAAAGGAATCTCTATAACGTCATACTTAAGTTGCCGTAGCCTATCAATAACTCCACTCCCTGCCCCTGCGTCACAAAAGACCGCATCTGGGTCATGTTCTTCTATCAGGTTGGCTACTCTTGTAGCTAGTTCCATATTGTCAATACCTCTGTAGACCACAGGAGTAAAGGCCTGTCTCCCCTGCCTACGAAATATAACTGAACGGTCATCCCCAAATCTGGCAGGATCTATTCCAAGGACTACAGGAGATAGCTTTACATGGTCTTTCTGGTATACACGCTTAGATGCATCTTCGGTATCAGCCAATGCTATTAACTGGTCATCACCTTGTGCTGAAAAATCGCATAGATATTCACGAGCGAATGAAGTCTCACTCATGTCTCGTTTAAGACGAGTTACCTCATTTGGATGTAGGGAATCAGTATCAAATACGGTATATCTGGCAGCAGTCCAATCTTCTTCATTCATTGCCTTGTAGTACAACTCAGAGAATAGATTTATTCCTGATGGAGTACCGATAAAGATCGACCACCCCAAACGGTCAGAAAGAGCAGGTTGTACTATGTCAGTCCACAATTCATTTTTTAACTGTGCAACCTCGTCCATGACTATCCCATCTAGACGTAAACCACGCATGGCATCTGGATTGTCTCCACCAAATAACCTAATAATTGCCCCATTATGCTTAAACTTTATAGATAATTCACCTTCATTTATATCTATAGCTGATCGTTGTCTTAATGGTTCTATTTTTTGCTTTAACCTAGCCCATGCAATAGCTTTCGCCTGACGTAGAAAGGGAGCAACGTAGACGAACATAGATAACTCTTTGTCTGTTTTCATGGCTTTGTCTATAAGTTCCATGATGGCAAGTTCAGTTTTACCAGAACGTCTATGCAGAGCGTAAACACTAAACCTTTTCTTGTTTATATGGCATTGTTTTTGCCATTCACGAGCGGTATAATTCAGACTTACTTGCATTAATTAAAATTACTTTTAATAATAAATATATACATTATATCCCTTATGACTAGTGTGACCGTAACTACTGATAGTACAGCTACTGTAAACGAAAGTAGAGTACCTAAAACAGAAATTAGACTCTGCACGTTAGATGAATTTAAGGTCAAGGCAGACCCATTGTTCCAAGAACATTACGAGGAGATAGCACTTCGTAAGGATTTAATGGAGTTAAAGCCAAATTGGCCTATGTATGATGCACTTGATAACTCAGGCTCATTGTTTATTCATTTAGCAATGCAAGGCGATTTATGTATTGGATATTCTATGAATTTAGTAACTAATCATTTGCATTATGCAGATCTTAAGTACACCCAAAATGACGTTTTGTTTATCAAAAAAGAATTTCGTGGCGGAAGGATTGGATTACGTCTAATGAAAATTACTGAAGACTACGCAAAATCTCTTGGATGCAAAGTCATGCTATGGCACGCTAAAGAACGCACCACTTTAGCTGCATTATTACCAAGAATGAAATATGGTGTACAAGATATAATCTTTTCAAAGGAGTTGTAGCATGGCATTTGCAGCATTAGGAGCAGCATTGGTTGGTTATCAAGTTTATTCTGGCGAACGTCAGCATCGACAACAAAAGAAACAATTAAAAATGCAAGAGCAAGCTAATGCTGATGCAAAGCAGAGAGCAAAAGAAGCGTCTGACCGTGCTGATGTTGAAATGAATAAAGCTAATAGAAAGAGAGCAGATGTAAGTGCTATTACGAAGAAAGAAGAGCAAGCAGCATTAACAGGCCCTGCTGGAACATTACTTACTGGAGTACAAGGTGTAGATTCTAGTAATTTAAATTTAGGTAGCAACACTTTATTAGGTGGATAACCAATGAAAACAAAACGTGCAGACTTGTTAACAAGGTGGGGTCATCTTAGATCTGAAAGAGCTACATGGTGGTCACATTGGCAAGAAGTAACAACGTATTTATTACCAAGAAATGGACGTTATTTTGAACAGGATAGAAATAAAGGCCATAGAAGACACAACTCGATATACGATAATACTGGTACAAGAGCGTTAAGAACACTAGGTGCAGGTATGATGGCAGGTGCGACATCCCCTGCAAGACCTTGGTTTAGGTTAGGAACGGCTGATCCTGATCTTAATAGATATGCACCTGTTAAGTTATGGCTAAATGACGTAACAGAACGTATGCAGTTGGTGTTTCAGAAGTCCAATACATATAGAACATTGCATGGAGTTTATGAAGAATTGGGAGCATTTGGTACGGCAGGTTCTATTATCCTCCCTGATGCTAAAGCAGCTATACATCATTACCCTGTAACGATTGGAGAATATGCAATAGCTACAGATTATCAGGGCAGAGTTAATACTTTGTATAGAGAATTCCAAAAAACTGTAGGAGAAGTTGTAAGAGAGTTTGGATATAACAAATGTTCAACGTCCGTTAAGAACTTGTTTGACAGGGGTTCATTAGATCAATGGATTACAATCATTCATGCGATAGAACCGAGGGATGATAGGGATCGTGACTTCAAAAAGAAGGACAATATGAACATGGCATACAAGTCTTGCTACTTTGAAGTAGGTGGAGATGGCGAACAGGTACTAAGAGAAAGCGGATTTAAAGAATTCCCTGCTGTTATTCCAAGATGGGGTATTGCAGGTGGTGATGTTTATGGTAATTCACCGGGAATGGAAGCACTTGGTGACATAAAACAGCTACAACATGAGCAATTACGCAAGGCACAAGGCATTGATTACCAAACAAAGCCACCATTGCAAGTACCTAGCTACATGAAAAATAGAGATGTAGACAGCCTTCCGGGCGGAGTTACGTTTATTGATGGTCAACAAGGCAAAATTGAGACAGCATTTAACGTAAATCTAAATTTAAATCATTTGTTAGCAGATATACAGGACGTAAGGCAAAGAATAAACGGTAGTTTTTATGCTGATTTGTTCTTAATGTTGGCAAATGCTACGGATACGAGGATGACTGCAACGGAAGTAGCGGAACGTCATGAAGAAAAGCTGCTTATGTTAGGTCCAGTATTGGAAAGATTACATAACGAATTGCTAGATCCATTAATAGATAATACGTTTAACAGAATGATTGAGTCAGATTTAATACCACCTGCTCCAGAAGAGTTGCAAGGGATGGAATTAAACGTAGAATTTGTTTCAATGTTGGCACAAGCCCAACGTGCTATTGGTACAAATAGTGTTGATAGGTATGTAAATAACATGGGTATGGTTGCCCAGATGAAACCTGATGTACTTGATAAGTTTGATTCTGACGCATGGGCTGATGGATACGCAGATATGTTAGGCGTAGATCCTAAATTAATAGTTGGCGGTGAACGTGTTGCAAGGATACGTCAAGAAAGAGCACAGGCACAACAAGCAATGGCACAACAAGAAGCACAAGCACAGATGATAGATAATGCAACGAAGCTAAATAATAGTAAAACTGGTCAGCCATCTATGATGGACATGATGAACCAGTTTAGTGGTTACAATTCACCATCACCATTGGAGGTATAAATGGATTTAATTGATTTAAAAAAAGACCCACAGCCTATTGACAGCAATGAATACTTTGAAGAGCCTATGTATAGCTACGGTTTGTGTATATCGCTTGGTAGAGAAGAACTAGAAAAGCTAGGCATAGAAAAATTACCAGAAGCAGGTAGCGAAATAATGATTAAGGCTATTACTTATGTCAAAACAGTTAGAGAAAGTAAAGAGAAGGATGGTGTCGAACAAAATGTAGAGCTACAAATATGTGCAATGGGTATAGAACCTTTTGACAAAAGTGGTGATCAGGCTAAAGGATTGTACGAAAGCAAGCCTAAACCTGCACCGAAGGCAACACCTGTAGCTAAAACCTCAACTTATTTAGCGTGATGAATTTTGATGATTATTTAACAGAATATTATGGTTTTAATACCCAAGATAAAAGGTGGAGAATGATGGGGAATCAGGGGAAAAATTTACTAAGAGATAGTTTTAAAATGGATATGGCTAAAGAACAAGAAACAAAAGATGACACAAAGGTAGCAAAATTATAAACTTTATATAAACATTAAAACTATGGCAAAAAACGCAGGTCTTTGGGCAAACATTCACGCAAAGCGTAAAAGAATAAAAGCAGGTTCTGGCGAAAAAATGCGTAAACCGGGTTCGGAAGGAGCACCAACAGCTAAAGCATTAAGAGATAGCAAAAGTAAAAAGGCATAAGGTGTGACCGTAACTCAGTTATGGCTAGATATATTAGAGCATGAGTGAATACAATCCTCTCGACCTCAAAAGTCAACAGAAATCTAAGGACAATAAAAAGTCTGAAGAAAGAATTGACCGCCAAAATGAAGAGTCGGACATCAAATGGCTGATGAGCAGCAAGAGGGGTCGCAGATTAATCTGGAGACTTCTGGAGCAAGCAGGTGTTTTCCGATCATCGTTTAACACTAATGCAATGGCAATGTCATTTGCAGAAGGTAACAGAAACTATGGTTTGCAAATACTAAACTTAATTCACACTCTCTGCCCAGAGTTATACCCGACAATGATTAAGGAGCAAAAAAATGTCAGAAACGCTGATGACGGAAGCCGACCAAACCAATGAAGGCAGCACACAGCAACCAGTAGAAGAAGCCCAAACCGAGCAATCGGCTGAAGCAACTACTACTGAAGAATCACAGCAGCAAGCTGAAACTGTAGCGGATCAACAAGATTCGGATGAATCCTCTGTTGAAAGTGAAACTAGCGATCAGGAAACCAAGAAAGAAGGTGCTCCTGACAAATACGAGTTCAACGCAAAGGTGGCTGACGCACCAGAAGAACTCGACCCCGAAGTCTTAACTGCATTCGGTGAAGTCGCTAAAGATCTTGACCTGCCACAAGAAGCTGCACAAAAAGTATTAGACAAGGTTGCACCTGTCATTCAAGCCCAACAAGCTCAACAGGTTGAAAAGGCAAGAGCGGATTGGGCAGAACAATCACAATCAGATGATGAATTTGGTGGTGAAAGTTTAAATTCCAATTTAGAAATTGCAAAATCATCACTTAATGCTTTTGGTACTGATGCTTTTAAATCGCTGCTAGCAGAATCAGGCTTGGGAAATCATCCCGAAGTAATTCGGTTTATGTACCGAGCAGGTAAGGCAATTAGTGAAGACAGTTATGTTGGTAATTCTCAAGGTGCAAACGCTAAAAGCGGTATACCAAAAGACTTTAACGGCATAGCAAACGCACTATATTCAAATCAGCAAAACAAGTAAGGAGTTATTAAATGGCTACACTTTCGAATTCAAATTTAACCCTAGCGGATTGGGCAAAAAGAAGCGACCCAGACGGTAGAGTTCCAATCGTTGCAGAACTGTTATCACAGTCCAACGAAATATTAGATGACTGCGTTTTTAAGGAAGGTAATTTACCTACTGGTGAACGTGTAGTTATTAGAACAGGACTACCCGGTGTTTACTGGAGAGCATTAAACCAAGGTATTCCATCAACCAAGTCAACAACAGCCCAGATTGACGAAGCTTGCGGAATCTTGGAAGCACGTTCTGAAGTAGACAAAGACTTAGCGATGTTAAATGGTAACACCGCACAGTTCCGTTTATCTGAAGATACTGCGTTCTTGGAAGCAATGAACCAGACTCAAGCTGAGACAATGTTTTACGGTAATCCCGGAACAGATCCTAAAAAGTTCTTAGGTTTAGCACCAAGATATGGTGATTTATCTGCTGACAACGCAGTAAACATCATGAATGCAGGTGGATCAGGTTCTGATAACTCTTCTGTATATCTAGTTGTTTGGGGTGATAACACAGTTTATTGTCCTTTCCCTAAAGGATCTAAGGCTGGATTAACACATGAAGATCTAGGTGAGCAAACTGTTTACAACAGCGATGGCACAAGGCTACAAGCTTTTGCTACTCGTTACCAATGGAAGAACGGTCTAGTTGTTAAAGATTGGAGATACGTTGTTCGTATTTGCAATATTGATATTTCTGACCTCCTTGGTAGTGCTAATACACAAACAGCAGCAGCATCAACTAACTTAGTTAAATTGATGGCTAGAGCATTGTACAGAATACCAAACATGGCAATGGGAAGAGCAGCTTTCTATATGAATAGAACAGTTCACTCAGGACTATCTATTGCAGCACTTGACAAGTCACAGTCTGTTTTAGCAATCCAAGAAGGTTTATCACAGTTTGGAACAGCACAAAGCTACTTATCATTCCTTGGAGTACCTCTAAGAAGAGTAGATGCGTTGCTTAATACCGAAACTGCGGTTAGTTAATCTATTTATTATTAAAGGAGATTTAAAATGATTACAGACAAACTGCTCCGAGTGAGCGAAGACCAAGCACTTACTACAACTGCATTTTCTACTGACACTATTGATTTAAGTGTTGCAAGAGATGTAGGTGAAGGTACTGCTTTATACATGAACTTTGCTGTTACTACTGCATTAGCAAATGGTACAAGCGTAAAGTTTGAGGTTGTTTCTAGTGCAAATGCTAACTTGTCTAGCCCTACTGTTATCGGCAGCAGCGATGCTGTTCTTACAGCAGCTTTAACAGTTGGTAAGAATGTAGTAGTAAGAATCAATCCTGATATTGCTGGCAAAGGCCAGAGATATCTTGGAGCGAGATATACAATTGCTGGTACATTTAATGCTGGTAAAGTTACTGCTGACGTAGTAGAAACAATCGGTGACGGTAGGAAGTTCTACGCTTCTGGCTTTACCGTAGCTTAAACAAGGAGAACTTATGCCTATTTATAGAGCTAAAATCAAGTGTTTCGTAGGTAATAGCCTACGAGAAGCTAATGAAGAGTTTGAGTACAACGGAGAGTACTGCAAGCACATTGAAAGAGTTGGTGGACCTACCATTGAAGAGAAACCAACTACAAAATCTATTGATTATGATTCAATGACTAAAGCAGAGCTTGAAGTTTATGGTCGGACCATCGGTATTGAACTCGATAAAAGACAGACTAGAGAAACTCTTATTAGTCAACTTGAATCAGCAAATAAGTAGGCATTAGTTTTCTTATTTTCTTACTGGGGGCTAGTAGTAATACTGCTAACCTCCTCTTTTTTTAGGAGATGACATGGCAACTGAAGTAGATATTTGCAACCTTGCCCTAGCTCATTTGGGTGATGATGCAACAATAGCTTCGCTGAATCCACCAGAGGGGTCAGCACAAGCAGAAAAAGCTGCACGTTTTTATCCAATTGCAAGAAACAGTTTGCTTGAAATGCATACATGGAATTTTGCAGCAAAGCGTGGAAATTTAGCTCTTACAACTAATAGTCTTGACCAATGGGATTATGCATATGTAGCACCTGCGGATATGATGTCACCTGTTGCAGTTATATCCCCTACCGCACAGAATGATTACGCTACAAGAATGTCAGCAGGTGATACTCCCGGAGGAATAACAAGTAACTATGCACCAACAATAGTGGCAGGGCAATATACACCACAACAATTTTCGATAGAAGGCGATTTAATTTATACCAATCAAGAAAATGCAATGCTGAGATATCAAGCATTTATAACTGATCCATCGTTATTTACTCCTTTATTTGTAATTACATTGTCATGGCACTTGGCTTCTATGTTGGCAGGTCCTGTAATAAAAGGAGATCAAGGAGCAGCAGAAGCAAAACGTAGTTCACAAATGATGGTTAATTATTTAAATAGTGCAAAACAATCAGATAATTTACATAGAGATATAACTGTTGAACATATAGTTCCTTGGACATCTGGGAGGTAATTTATGCCAGTAACTCGTAATTTTAAACAAGCATTTTCTGGAGGTGAAATATCACCAGAAATGTTTGGTCGTATTGCTGATAATAAATTCCAACAAGGTGCAGCAACAATGCGTAATTTTATTGCTAAACCACAAGGACCTGCACAGAATAGACCGGGATTTGCATTTGTAAAAGAAGTAAAAAATAGTACAAAATCTACAAGATTATTATCTTTTACATTTAATACAACTCAAACTATGGTTTTAGAGTTTGGTGATCAATATTTTAGGTTTCATACTTTAGGGCAAACTTTATTCTATAGCGATGGTTCAGCATGGAGTGGTGGTAGTAATTATGTAGTTGGGTCAATAGCAAAACAAAGCGGTGTAAATTATTATTCAAAAACAGTTCATTCTAATAGCCAGCCACCAAACGCAACTAATTGGTATGCTATGCCAACAAATCCTAATGTATATGAAATTCCACATCCATATTTAGAAGCAGAATTGTTTGATGTCAATTATGTACAGTCTGCTGACGTTATAACATTAGTCCATCCTAATCATGCACCTAGAGAATTAAGAAGACTTGGAGCAACACAATGGGAATTGCGTGTAATTGATTTCGGTAGTCCTTTAGCAGCACCTACTAATGTGGCTTCTTCTAAGTACATACCTGCTTCTACCACAACAAACACAGATACTTATGTAGCACACGAGTATGTTGTTACAGCAGTAAAGGCCAATTTAGTAGATGAAAGTAATCAGTCATCTGCTACTTCTGTAGATAACAATATATTTGTTACTGGAGCAAAAAATACCATAACATGGAACGCAGTTTCTGGTGCGACTCGGTATAGAGTTTATAAACAACAAGGAGGTATATATGGATTTCTTGGAGAGACTACAACAACAACTCTTGTAGATGACAATATCTCTCCAGATTTTTCTAGAACTCCACCAATACATGAAAATGATTTTGTAGGAACTGGTAATTATCCCGGTGCTGTATCTTATTTTGAACAACGCAGAGTGTTTGCAGGTACAAATAATGCACCGCAAAATATATGGATGACTAAATCAGGTACTGAAAGTAATATGTCTTTTGGATTACCGATACGAGATGATGACCGTATTGAGTTTAGAGTTGCTGCTCGTGAAGCAAATACTATTAGACATATAGTTCCATTAACAAATTTACTTATGCTTACTGGATCAGCAGAATGGAGAGTTACTTCTGTTAATAGTGATGCAATAACACCTACATCTATATCGGTAAAACCTCAATCATATGTTGGTGCAAACAATGCACAACCAGTAATTGTTAATAATAGCTTGGTATATGGTGCTGCTCGTGGCGGTCATGTAAGAGAACTAGGTTATAACTGGCAAGCAAATGGATTTATTACAGGTGATTTATCTCTTCGTGCTCCGCATTTATTCGATAATTTTACAATTGTAGATATGGCTTTATCTAAGTCACCAATACCTATTGTATGGCAGGTAAGTAGTAGTGGGAAATTATTAGGTCTTACATATGTTCCAGAACAACAGATAGGTGCATGGCATCAACATGATACAGATGGAACTTTTGAAAGCGTAGCTTGTGTATCTGAAGGTAATGATGACGTTACATATTGCGTTGTAAAAAGAACTATTAATGGTGCAAGCAAACGCTATGTAGAACGTATGGGTACAAGATTATTTGCGACACAACGTGATAATTTCTTTGTTGATGCAGGTGCTACTTACAACGGTACAAATACAAACACAGGTCAAAACGTAACTATATCTGGCGGTACAAACTACACAAAAGGTGAGACTGTTACGATTACAGCTAACTACAATTTATTTAACGCACCACCTAGTGTTGCTGATGTAAATGATGCAATAGTTTTAGTTGATGGCAGTACTCTTTATCGTCTAACCATTCTTGGTACGTCAAGTCAAACAGTTGCAACTGCAAAATTAGATAAAGATTTACCTGCATCTTTGCGTAATACAGGGTTGACTTCTTATGAAGTTGCAAGAAATGTTATATCAGGTATTTCTTGGTTAGAAGGAAAAACAGTAAATATTTTGGCAGATGGTGCAGTACATCCACAAAAAGTAGTATCTAGTGGTTCTATTACGTTAGATCGTGCAGCTAGTGTTGTACATCTTGGATTGCCTTATGAAAGTGATTTATTAACATTACCTATGGCATTACAAGTAGAAGCTTTTGGTCAAGGTCGAGTTAAAAATTTAAATCATGTATGGCTAAGAGTATTAGAATCGTCTGGTATTTTTGCAGGCCCTAGTGCAGACAAATTAGTAGAAGCAAAACAACGTACAACAGAACCATATGGATCGCCACCAGATTTAAAGACACAAGATATAAAAATAATGCTTACACCTCAATGGCAAGATAATGGACAATTATTTGTACGTCAAACAGACCCATTACCACTAACTATTGTAGGTTTAACATTAGAAGTAGCTATGGGTGGATAGTGTGACCGTAAACAGATATTATGTAGTTATACTAAAAAAATAAGGTAGTGTTGCAGTTATGTCCACATGGAAAAAATATCAGGCATTAGGTAAGTTAGAAAAGTTTGGCGTAGCTATGGGTGTCGCTGGTGTACTAGGCGGTGTTTATAGTGGATTTGCAGGTGCTAGGTCTGAAACACTTAGAACAAAAAGTTTAGCATTACAGCTTAAGCATCAAGAAGACATGATGCGGTTTAATATACGTCAAAATGAAAGTCAGGCACAATGGTTAAATCAAGTATTTAATAAGCAATATCAAATAGCAACATTAAAACAAGGTAATAGAAAATCAACGGCAAAAACTTCATTTGCTTCTCGTGGTATACAGATGGGAGTAGGAAGTACAAAAGATGTTTTTGTTAGTTCTGAAATATTAAACACTATAGAAAATTTAACTATGAATTCAAACAAGGTAAGAAAAATAAATAATCAACGATTGAGAGGTGTAGGTATGGGAATTAAAGCAGATATGACAGGACTTAATGCAGATTTTAAAAATATGACTGCAAATTCTATAGATCCATTTATGAACATGACTACTAGTTTTATGACAGGCGGTTCTAATTTTGTATCTAACCTTCCTAAATCATTATTAACTTCAGGTTCTACTGGATAAATCATGGTTAAACAAGTACCTCTAACAACAGAATTAAACCAGACTTTAGATGCAGGTTCGGCAGTACAGTTTACTGGTGGCTCAGTAGAGCCAATGCAAAACAAAATGCCCGGCCAGATACAAAAGCAATCAACCGCTTTATTACAAACACAAAAGACTGCACAGGCGTTAGCAGATGAATTAAATGATGCAGAAGCAACAAGACTTTATAACGAATTTTTTCCAGAATTAGAGAATAATTACAATGCATATACAGACCTAACTGGTTTTGATGCTGTAGCACCTATTCCACCAGATACAGAAGGTGGTGAGTTTGGAAATACACTTGATGTATATAAAAATAAAAATTTAGAAACTTTAAGAGATAAATACAGGGAGAAGGCAAGCAATGGAAGCGTTCAATTTATGTTTGAAGCTAAAGCTCATCAGGCTATAGCTGATTCGCAAAATAAAATGACTCAACACTCTATCAAGCAACAAAAGATAGGGGCTGAAAATGCATTAAACGATCATCTTGAAGTAACAAAAAAAGAAATTGTTAATGATTATGAAAAGTGGAACGTAGATGGAAGTGTATATCAAACAAGAAAATTTGTAGGAATGGCATTAATAGATGAGATAGCAATGGTTAATGATTGGAATATTGATCCAACTAAAGGCCGTGTTAGCTCTCAGTATTTGGAACTAAGAAGTAAATATTTGTATGAGGTAAGTACAGCCGTATTAAAAAAAATGAAGCTTGCCGGAATAAGTCCTGAGCAAAGAGGAAAATATATAAACAAATACTATGGGGATTTTGGTGAAAAAACCGCAGATAAACTACTTGAAATTAATGAAAAAGAAGGCAAGTTAAATAAAGTTAGTGCGTGTGTAGAAGCAACTTTAAGAGACAACGGCAACACCAATGATGGCAGTTATATAAGCACAGCAAATAGGATGTATTGTTTATCCAGCAGTAATGCTTTTGATAACGGCAAAGGTGCTTCTGTTACCCAAGGTTTGCATAGCGACAAAGTTGATACTACTGAAAAAAGCATAAGTGACAATATGAATATGGCAGAACAATTATTACATACAGGTTCAAAATTTTATAAACCAGACTCTAAGTTAAACGGCACTTTACTTAATCAGCACAAAACAACACATATGTTTGCTGCACTTCATTTAGGTGTAGAAAAAGCTGACTCTTTATATACAAAAGCAAAATCACAAGTAGATATTGATCCAAAACAATTTAAAAATAATCCTGTATATGCAAAAAATATAAATAGTCAAATAATTACTAACTACAAAAATCTTATTATTGAGGAAGCTAATAAAGAATTTAGGCCAGAAATAGTAAGGCTAGAAAAAGAAATAGAGAAATTAGAAAATACACCAGATGTTTATAAAAGACGCATATCATCTAATCTTGGTCCATTTCCGGGTACAGATGATTATGAGAAATTAAATAAAGATGAAAAGAAAAAAAGAAAAATAAAACAATTAAAAAATCAATTGGCAATACAAAAGGAAACTGAAGATTCTGGATTTGCGGAGAAAATTGCAAATGACTTAAATATTTTAGAAGGAGAGATTGATTATGATTACGATCCTCAAATTACAAAAGAATTAGAAATAGATGAAGTATCAGGTTTACAGCCTTTAAATGTATTAATACGCAAGTTACAAGCAACAATCAAAGATCCAAAAGAATTACAAGCTGCGGTAAAAGAATTAAAAGTTAAATACGATGATATTACTAACGCAAGCAATGAACTTTATAATGAAAATTTTAAGAAAGCAACAACAATAGCTATTGCCAGAGAAAATGGGCACGAAGATTTAATAGAGAATGGTATTGACATAAAAGATTTTAAAGAAGAAGATCAGCAAAAATTGATAAATGGACAGCCAGAAAACTCAGATATAGATACATTATTAATGCTAGAGCGTAATCCAGAAGAACTGAAAAATAACCTATATAAAAATATTTATCGAATGAATAAAAAAGATCTTATGAAGCTAGAAGAATATGCTGCGAAATTAGATACTGATCAAAAAATTGTAGCAGTAAAAATTGAAACTGATATGCTTGACATGGAACTAAAACTAGCAGGTTTTGATAAACAAATTGATGATGAAAGTAATGACGAAGAGGTTAAACAGAATTATTTAGAAATTAAAGAGGAATGGAGAAAAAGAATAGATGAAGCACAAATAGAGAATGGTGGTAAAACAATAGGTCGTGAAGCCAAACGAGCAATATTAAGAAAAATTTTAAATGACCAAGTATTAACTGGAAAAACTACAGATAAATTCTTAGGTATATTTGGCGGTAAACCTGAGTTCCAACCTCTTAGCACAGTTAATCAATATAAAGGCAATGATGACCTGCCAACTACAGATGTAATTGTCCACGGAGAAAAAATTAGATTAAGTAAAATACCTGAGTATCAAAGAAAAGAAATTATAAAAACTTTAAACAGAAGGAATGATCCAGTTACTGAGTACGCTATCGCTGAATTTTGGGTTGACGCAGGTAAGTCAACGGCTACAAATCCCGAAGAACAGCTTATTTTTAAAGCGAACAAAGGAAAAATTATAAAGAAAAGGAATGAAAAAATTGATGAAAAACTCAGACTTGAAAACGAACTAAAGAATGTTAGACGGTTGGGGTATTTTTAACTAATGACTAGTATTTACGATCAAATTGGTGACGAAAGGGACGCAAATGCAAATGCAAATGCAAATGCTTCTAGTGAAAACACAGACAATCAAATCCAAGAATCTGGTTTAAGCATCTACGACCAAATTGGTGAAGAACGAGACAGACTTTCAGATTTGCGTGTAAAAAGTACATTACGAGCAGTAATGGACAGAGATCCCGGAAGGGTAGGCGAAGGAATGATCTTGGCAAGAGAATTAGGTTTAGATGAAGGGTTTGCTTTAGATAGCGATGAAGCTGTAAGACTTTTGAAAGAAAGAAAAAGAATAATAGATCTTGAAAATTTACAGTTAGCTAAAAACAGTCCAGTATTAATGCGTCAGTTAACTGATCCTAAATTTGCTGCTTTAGCTCACGACAATATAAATAATTTATCTGCTCATGAAAGTTTGTGGGACGGTATCATTTCAGCACCAGAAGACGGTTGGCAAGGTATACGCAAAGGTGTTTTAAGCAGAGAGATGGGAATGATTGCTAATAGATTAAGAAGAGGGCAAGTGCCACTTATTAGTACACAAGATGGTTTTGATTTGGATTATGTTCCGACAGAACAAGACCTTGAAGATTTTGAAAGACTTAAACAAATCGAAGAGGAAATAGCCAGATACGATGCAGATGGTGTCGGACTGGTAGAAGGTACTGGTTATTTTGTTGGTCAATATGCTTCTTCAATTCCAGAAGCTGCTGTTGCTGGACTTGCAACATGGAAAGCAAAAACTTGGCTTGGTACAAAAATAGGTGCAGGTGCTGGATTTTTTATTCCTGATGGACCAGTAATGGTTGGTGGTGAAGCTGTAGGAGCTTTTGTAGGTGGAACTATTGGTAATTTTGTAGGTTTGTTTACTGGTTGGAATGCTTTTGCAAATAAATTAACTTATGACACTTTTAAAATAGAAGGCGGTCATTCATGGTTAGAGCTTCGAGAGAATGGATATAGTATGGAAGATGCAAGATTAAGATCAAATGCTGTCGGTACAGTTAATGCTGCTATAGAAAAAATTGGTTTTGGGTTAATTGGAGGTCCATATAGCAAAACATTTGGTGCATTAAAAGGATCTCTTGCACGTTCTGGTTTAGGAAAGACACCTTTTGTTAAAAGAATAACTAGACAATTTGTAAAAAATGCACTTAGTAGACAAGGTAAAGAACTTACATGGAATGCAATCGCAATACAATTTGCTAAAGATTACGGAATACTTCTTAGCACCGAAGTAGGTCAGGAAATGCTGCAAGAAGCAGTAGCAATAACAGCAAATAATTTAGGTGCAGATGACGGTGTAACTACTTATAGTGCCGAAGAAATAGGAGACAGAATATGGATGACAATGACGGAAACCTTTAAAGGAATGATTCTGTTTGGTATGGTTGGGCCGGGTATAACTTTAAACAGCAATAGAATAAAAGCAGACAAGGCTAAAAACAATACAGCAGTTCTAAATAAAATAATTGAAATATCTAAAGATGACGCAACTAAAAAAAGAGATTCAAAACAATATCAGGATTATGGGCAAGAGCTAGGTAATAAAGCAGGTATAACAGATTTTTATTTTAATGCAGATGTTTTTCAACAACAATTAGATAACTATGCGATTACAGATGAACAATTAGAATTGTTTTCTCCAGAACTTGTTAAACAATTAAAAGATGCAAGAAAAGAAGGTTTGACAGGTAAAGTAGTAAAAGTACCAACAGGACAATATTTAGCAAAAATAGCTAATACAGAATTAGGTAATGCATTATTTCCACATTATAAAGAAAGTGCAGACGAGTTTAGCCAAACAGAAATGGTGCAATTTTATAAAGACCAGCCAGAACTTGTAGCAGCATATAAAGATTTATTTAATCAAAAAGCAGATGACCTTAAGCAATTTCAAAGAGAGTCAAGATCAATTAAAAAACAGATAAAAAACCAATTACTTGCAATAAAAAAAGCTGACGGTACATCGAAATTTAGCAATGACGAAGCTACTGCTATGGCTGCGTTACCTCAAATGTTTGCAGCTACTTATTCTAAAGCATTAGGTATATCACCATTAGAATTTCTAAATAGATTTCAATACAACATTAAAGGGGAACAAGATATTAAATCTTTTAGAAAGCAATTTTTTAACCAAAATGGCAGTATAAAAACAGATTCACAATTGTTTAAAAATTGGTTTAGAAAATCTAAGTTAGTCAATCTTGATGGTACACCAATGGTGTTGTATCACGGAACAACAGACAGCATCCAAGAATTTGATTTAGACCATCCAAATAGATTAGATTCTGGATATTTAGGCACGGCTATATACCTTACTCCTGATGAAGGTTTTGCAAGAATATATGCTGACATGAAAAAAAGTAGGTTTGAAAAAAAAGCAGAAGACAAAAAAATCCTAGAGTTATATGTTCGTTTAGAAAATCCCAAGATAGTTAATGTTCTTAGCGATGTTAAAGCAAGAAATAAAGATGGTGGTAGGGCAGCAGCAGATGGGTATCGAGAACAATTAATTGCAGAGGGACATGATGGTGTCATCATGAAAAATGATTCTGGAGAAATAGTTGAAGTAGCTGTTTTTGATGGGAATGCTGTTAAGTCAGTAGATAATAATGGCAACTGGTCTAACGAAGTAAATAATTTATACCAACAGCAACCATTGGTAACCTTTGAACAAAAAGGTAAACAAAAACAAGGTAAGCCAGTATCAGAAGAAGTATTTCAAATTGCAAGAATTATAGAAAATTTTGATTTTGCAAAGAGTAAACCTTTTGCAACTAACCGTGATTTTAAATTAGAAATTCAAGGTCGTATACAAGCTGCTGCTAAAAGAGCAGGTGTTAAATTAACTGACTTTAGTGTTGAGACAGAAAAATATTTAGTAAAAACTTTATTAGAAGATGCAAGATTTGCTTTAACAGAAAATGGAAATGCTGTTGGTTGGTACGATGAGAAAGTATCTAAAGCAGTACGAATACTTTCTAAAGTATTTCCAAAAGTTGCTACTGATAAGAGACATGAATTTGTATTTAAATGGGCATTAGCAGCTACATCTAATGGTATAAAAGTTGATAAAAATTACGAGTATGCAGCAGATGTATATAGAAAATTTTTGGAATCTGAAGAAGAATTAGGTGAAGGAAAAGGCAGATTGCCAGAGAAAATGTTAAATGCGGAAGGAGAGAAAACAGGTGGAACTGCTAGAGCCGCAATGGAAAAATCTTTTAAAATATTAAATTTATTATTTGATAGAAAATCTTTTAAAGAATTAGAAGAATTTATGAGAACTATGCATACTGTAAGAGAAGTGCATGAGTTTGTAGGTAAATATAAAAATGGAAAACAAATAGAAGTAGGTGGTGGTTTTGGATTAGACGAACAAGTTTATGGTGCTGCAATAATGGGGCCAAAAATTGGTAATGGTTTTTTTGCAAATTTAAATGGTAATTATGACCAACTGACTTTAGATAGATGGGCTATTCGTACATGGGGTCGCATGACAGGTACGTTAGTTTTAAACAAAGAAAAGCAGGCAAAAATTAAAAGAGGACAAATAAAACAAATAATTAAAGCATTAACTAAAGAACAAAAGAAAGCATTTGAAGCAATTATTGGCAGAAAACTAACAGTAGGTGATCTTGATCAATTAGCGATTGATATTGAAAAAGCATCTACCACAGAAGAAAATCGTCAACGTATGGCAAAAATAGCCACTTTTAAAGAAGATCAAAAAAATTACGATACATATCTAGAAATTAATGGCAAACCTAGAAGTAATGACAAAACAGTTTCTCTAGGTGACTACTTGCGTAAAAGAGGTAATTTATTAGCTAAAGATAATGATGGTCAAAAAGAAGCACCAAGTGGTGCTCCAGAAAGAAGAAATATAGAAAAAGTTTTTGGACAAGTATTAGAAGTTTTGCAGAAAGATTATCCAGATTTAACAATGGCTGATTTACAAGCACTTGTTTGGTATCCAGAAAAAAAATTATATGATTCTGCAAAATTAAAAAAACGAGAAGTAGAAACAAATTACGATGACAACGAAGCACCTGACTATGCCAATGCTGCTGTTGGGTTTGCTGCTAAAATGGGTGTATCCAATGAAGACATACAGTCTGCAATAAAGGAGGTAGATGATGAGTTACAGTCCACTAAGCAATCAACAGGAACACAACTTGATGATGGAGGAAGCGGAGAGGTACGAACAGATGATGGGACTTTCCAGCAACAAGGAAAAGGAGACACAAACATTGACGAAGCCACAGGACTTGCCCTTAACCCAGACGGAACTGTCACCGTCTACCACCACACCGACAGAAAATCAGCAGAACAAATTAAGTCCTCAAGTGAACTCAGAAGTGCTGGAGAACCTGATGTCTACGTTACCACCAGAGCTATCGCAGATACTGGTTACGGCAATACAGCAGTTGCCATCAGGGTCGACCCTTCTAGACTTAGTCTCGATGATGAATTCCCTAACGGACGAAGAGATTACAGACTCTCAGTTGGAACTGCTGGAGGTTCTGTTCAAATAAAAGTAGGAGAATATTTAGAACAGCAATCATCGGAAGGTGCAAGAGGACAATTTGATCCAACAACATTAACAACAATACTTACACAAAAAGCAGATTTCTCTACGTTTGCACATGAGACAGCACATTATATGCTGACCGTTTTAGAAAATATAGTTTCTGAAAGTAATGCACCTACAGAATTAATTGCTGATTTTGAATCGTTATTAAAATTTTGGGGTGTTAAAGATTTAGAAACTTGGAAAGGATTTGACTTAAATCAAAAAAGAGAATATCACGAAACGTTTGCATACAATTTTGAACTGTATTTATTTCGTGATGCAAAGGAAAAACCGCCAAGTACAGATAAAAACATAATTAAGCTGTTTAGAAAATTTAGTAAATTTATTAAAGAAGTTTATAAAGATGTAAGTACAAGATTAAATGCACTATATAAGAGTGAAACTGGTAAAGATTTACCAATTCTTACAAATGAAGTAAGAAGCGTAATGGATCGGATGTTAGCTACTAATGAACAAATTGTTCAAGCGGAACAGATATATGATCTAAAAGCTATGTTCCAGACACAAGAACAAAGCGGAATGAATGATGCTGAATGGGCAGAATATACGGCAGCATTGCAAGAAGCAGAAGAGGAAACATTAGAAATAATGACACAACAAAGCATGAAACAAGTGCGTTGGGTAAGAAGAAAAATGCCAAAAATTCAAAAAGAATTAGATAAGAAGATTGCAAAAATTCGTAAGAAAGTAGAAGCAGAAGTAACTTCAGAAATAGAACAACAGCCTATTTATAGATTGGTATCATATTTAAAACGAGGTGTACTTATTAACGAAAAAGGTGAAAAAAACAAACTTGAAAAAAGCTATAAAATATCTGTAGAAAGTATTAAAAATCTTATACCTTTTTATGATGAAGAGTCATTAAAACTAGAAATACAACAATTGCGTAGACAGCGTTTGGTGGCAAAGGAAGGAATGTCAGTCCAATTAGTTGCGGATATGTTTGGTTTTAAAGATCCGTTAATAATGATAGATGGATTGTTAGAATTACAACCAATAGAAGACGCTATAGCAGAACGTACAGATCAACGTATGTTGCAAGAGCATAGTGATTTAGTTGATCCAAGGCAGTTAGAGCTACAGCTAATAGACGCTATCCATAACGAAGCTAGAGCTAGATTTGTAGCTGTAGAATTAAATACACTTTCTGCTGCTATGCGTCCAGTACGTTATCAAGTTGCTGCTGCTAGACAAGTTGCTCAAGATATTTTGGCAGATAAAAAATTATCAGAAATAAAACCGTCAGAATTTACTCGTGCAGAAGCAAGAGCATTAAAAGAAGCAGAAGCAGCTATGAAAAAAGGTAATACACAAGCAGCTTTAAAAGCAAAAAGATCACAATTATTAAATAATCAATTAGCTAAAGAAGCTATAGAAATACATAAAGAATATGACAAGGCAACAAATTTGTTTGACAAATTTTTCCGTCCTGATGACAAAATCACAAATAAATCTAATCCAAGAAATATAGACCTTGTAAATGCAGGTCGAGTTATTTTGGCTTCATATGGTCTTGGTCCAAAAGTAGAAGACATAAATGTATTTACAGAGAATTTAAGAAAATATGATGCCGAATTGTATGCAGAATTAGAACCAATGATTTTGGATTCACAAGCAAGTCAAGGACAGAAAGATCTAAAAGATCTAACATACGAAGAATTTCAAGGTATAGATGATTTAATGAGGTCTTTATGGCATCAATCTAGACGAGTAGAACAGGTAAGAATTGAAGGTGAATTGTTAGATTTGCAACCTATAGTTGACACATTGGTTAATCGCATGGACGTAATAATTCAAAGAAATGCACGTTTAAGTGCATTAGAAGCAACACCAATTGGAACTACACAAGCTGTACCAAAAACATATATAAGAAACAAATTCTTTTTAGAGTGGGGTGCAAAATTTACACGGATGGAAAGTTGGGTTGACAGGATGGATGGTGCTACAGGAATTAAAGAAGGATTAGGATCAGCAGTATTAGAATTAGAAGGCGGTAAGTTAGGTGATTTTTATAATACTTTATGGTTTCCAATAAAATCAGCATTAGATGAATATCGAGTACAACAAAAAATATTTACAAAACAATATGCAGAATTAGTTGCTTCTGTTGATTTTGGTGATGCAAAAATAACGGCTAATGAATTTGCCTTAGTTAGTGAAAATTCTAAAGCATATACTTTCGGAACAGAAAGTAATGGAAGAGGAAAAGTAGAATTGTTAGGAGCTATGTTGCATACAGGTAATGACAGTAATCTAAAAAAATTATTATTAGGAAGAGAATGGGGTTCGTTAAACGAAGACGGCACATTAAATAGGTCACATTGGGATGCGTTTGAAACACGAATGAAGAACGAAGGTATTTTGACTTTAGACGATTATAAATTTATACAAGCAGTATGGGATTTAAATGAAAAGATGTTACCTCTTTTGCAAAGAGCACATAGAGATACTGAAGGATATTATTTTAAAGTAGTTAAAGCAAAACCTATACTTAATAGATTTGGTGAATTTAGAGGAGGATATGTACCCGCAAAAGGCGATCCTTATATGACGGATGTTGATATTAAAGAAGAACTAAGTGTTTTAAAACGTGAATTTAAAAATTCATTACCTAAGGTTGAAAGCGGTATGACTAAAGAACGTAATGAAAGATTTTATCAGCCATTGTCATTGCATTTAGGTTACATGACAAAACATATTGATGACACCTTGCGTTATGCCTATGTACAACCAGTATTGCAAGACACTTTAAAAGTTGTAAACAATAAAGATTTTACAAAAAAATTAGCAATTATAAATCCTGTTATCAAAGATGAAATGATAATTCCTTTTTTACAGACAGCAGCAACTCAAAAAACGTATTCTCCTTCTGGATTTGGTGCAGGTTTTGACAGAGCTCTTTCCACTCTTAAACGTAATGCAGGTCTTGGGATTATGTTTTTCAATCTTAGCAACGCATTCCAACAGCTTACAGGTCTATTCCCTGCTCTTTTAAAAGTCAAATCTAAACATTTAAGAAATGGTTTAATTACATATATGAGAGACAGAGAAGGAACAAATCAAAGGATTGCAGAAATGTCACCATTTATGGCAGACAGACAAAAGAATTTAATATTTGATGTACAAGATCAATTAAATGAATTACTTATTAATCCTAATAAATATGAAAAGATGCAAGCTTGGGGAAAACATCATGGATATTTCTTGCAACAGGCATTCCAAGGAATAACAGATTCCATTGTCTGGATGGGAACTTACAACCAAGTTCATGAAAGTATGTCTAAAGATATGAGTGATGAAGCAGTTATGAAAGAAGCAATAAAACAAGCAGATGCAAATGTACGCTTAACTCAAGATAGTTTATTGCCAGAAGATAGAGCAGCATATCAAAACATGAACCCAATAGTGCAGTCAGTAGCACAGTTTTCTGGATATTTTAATATGATTGCGAATTTAGGTTTTACTCAATATAAGAAATTAATGAGAGATGATTTAGGTTTTAAAAATAAAGGTAAGAATACAGAACAAATAGTATACGCTTATTTTTACGCTGTTATACTCCCTGCTGTTATCGCAGGTCTTATTATGCGTGGTTTGGGTGGACGAATAGAAGACGAAGACGAAGACGGATATTTACATGACGATATGCTTATGGCAGCTTTTGGAGACATTGCTAATTACACAGCAGCTTTAGTTCCTTTAGCAGGTCAAGCCGTTATGCTCCCAATTAATTCTGTAAATGATATTCCTTACGATGACACAATCGTATCAAGTCCTAGTATTGAAGCATTAGAAACCACATTAAAATTACCTGTTTCACTTATCAAAACACTATTCACAGATGGTGATTTTAAAGGAAGACAAATTAGAGATATATTTTCATCAGTTTCAATAGGTAGTGGTATACCAGTTACACCATTAGGTAAAACACTTGGTTATTTAAGAGATATACAACGTGGTGAGGTAGAACCTAAAGGACCACTTGATTTGATCAGAGGAATAGTTACAGGTAAAGCAGGTGCAAGCAAGAAATAAAGGTGTGACCGTAAAGCAAGAAGTAGTTGGTAAGCTAAATAAGAGAGTGAAAATGCATAGTTAATGACTATAAATTCGACTACACGAAAAACTAGTAACCTAGTTGGTAATGGTAATACTGCTACATATCCTTTTGCATTTAAAGTTTTTACAGACGCAGATGTAGTTGTAAAAAAATTAGAAGTAAGTACAAGTATAGAAACTACGCTAACTCTCGGTGCTAATAACGATTATATAGTTACATTAAACGAAGACCAAAACGGAAATCCCGGTGGAAGTATAACTTTAAAATCTGGCGGTAATAATCAAAATTTAGCAAGTGGATTTCAATTAGTTATTACTTCTGCTGTAACACCATTACAAGGAACTGATTTAACAAACCAAGGTGGATTTTTCCCAGAAGTTATTAACGATGCGTTAGATAAAGCAACTGTGTTGCACCAACAGCAACAAGATGAATTAGATAGATCTATAAAATTTTCATTAACTAATACTATAGGTAGTTTAGAAATTACAGAAAATGCTGCTGCTCGTAAAAATAAAGTTTTAGCTTTTGATAATGCAGGTGAGTTTTCAATAGAAAAAGAGCTAGGGACATACAGAGGAAACTGGGCTGCCAGTACTAGTTATGCAGTAAGAGATCTTGTAAAAGATACATCAACAAATAATATTTTCTTTTGTAATACGGCACATACTTCTTCTGGATCACAACCATTAACAACTAACACTAACTCTGCAAACTGGGATCTTATTGTAGACGCAGCATCAGCAACTACGTCAGCGACTAACGCAGCGTCATCAGCCACAGCAGCAGCTAATAGTGCAACAGCAGCAGCTAATAGTGCAACAGCAGCAGCAACTAGTGAAAGCAATGCGTCAACTTCTGCATCAACTGCAACCACTAAAGCCACTCAAGCAGATACTGCAAAGACGGCAGCAGAAACAGCCAAGACGGCTGCTGAAACTGCACAAACCGCAGCAGAGACTGCTTTAGATACTTTTGATGATAGATATTTAGGTGCTAAATCATCTGACCCTACAGTAGATAATGATGGCAATGCACTTATAGATGGAGCGTTATATTTCAATACTTCTGATAACGTCACTAAAGTTTATGACCTTGGAAATACTGCATGGGTACTGTTAAAACTTACAGACGCAAACCAAACAAAAGTTAATACTGTAGCAGGGGCAATAACTAATGTTAACAATGTTGGTGGATCTATAGCAAACGTCAATACTGTAGGTGGAGCTATAGCAAATGTTAATACAGTAGCGACTAACATATCAAATGTTAATGCGGTAGCAAGTGATATTGCAAAAGTAATAACAGCAGCAAACGATTTAAATGAAACAACTTCTGAAATAGATACTGTTGCAGGTTCAATTACTAACGTAGATCTTGTTGGAAATAATATTAATAATATTAATGCTTTAGGTGCAGTATTAGCAGGTCAAACAACTTATGTAGTTACTGTATCAAGTGGTGCTTTTTATATTGATGGTGCATCTAAACCAACGCTTAATTTAATTAGAGGATATACATATATATTTAATCAAGCTGACAACACAAATAATAATCATCCATTAGCTTTTAAAGATGCAAGCGGTAATTCTTATACAACTGGCGTAACTGTAAATGGTACGGCAGGTCAGGCAGGAGCAAATGTAACTTTTGTTGTTCCTTCAAATGCTCCTTCATCATTACGTTATTATTGCACAGTACACGGCAATAGCATGGGTAATACTATTGCTGTTGGTGATGACAATATCGGAGTAGTTGCTAGTAATATTTCTGACGTTAATACAGTTGCAGGTTCTGTTACTAACGTAAACAATGTTGGCGGTAGCATTGCAAATGTTAATACCGTTGCATCTGGCCTTAGTGGTGTTAATGCTTTTGCTGCTAGATATAGGATTGGTTCTAGTAACCCTACAAGTGATAATGATGCAGGTGATTTATTTTTTAATACCTCTCTACAAAAATTACTTGTTTATAACGGAACTTCTAGTGCATGGGAAGAAACACAAACTATTGGTAACTTCTTTATAAATACTATTAGCCAATTTTCTGGTACTGGTGGCAATAGTGCAACATTTAATGGTGCTGCTTATAAATTTACATTAAGCAATGCAGGTGCTTTTGCACAACAAATGTTAGTTAGTATTAATGGTGTTATACAAAAACCAAATACTGGTACAGGCCAACCTAGTGAAGGGTTTGCTTTAGATGGTGCAAATATTGTATTTAGTTCTGCTCCTGCAACTGGTGCTGATTTCTTTATTGTTACTATTGGTGCATCTGTAAGTATTGGAACTCCAAGTGACAACACAGTAACAAGTGCAAAAATAGTAGATGGAGCTATTGTCAACGCAGACGTAAACGCAAGTGCAGCAATAGCTGGTACAAAGATTTCTCCTGCATTTGGTTCTCAAAACTTATCTACATCTGGAACTGCTGCAACTGGAGCTTTAACTGTTACAGGTAATATTGCTGTATCAGGAACAGTTGATGGTATTGATATAGCTACAGATGTTGCAGCTAACACAGCCAAAGTAACTAACGCTACTCACTCAGGAGAAGTTACAGGAGCTACAGCTTTAACTATTGCAGATAACGTAGTAGATGAAGCTAACTTAAAAGTATCTAACTCCCCGACTAATGGTTATTTTCTATCGGCTCAATCTGGTAATACAGGTGGTCTTACATGGGCAGAAGTAAGTGCTGGCGTGACAAGTGATGGACAAAACAACACGGTAGCTGGTACAAACGCTGGAGATGCTTTTTCTTCTGGATCTCACAATACTGCGTTTGGTAAAAATGCACTAACAGAAAACACCTCAGGATATTCTAATTCTGCCTATGGAAGTGCAGCAGGGGAGGACTTAACTACAGCTTGGGGTTGTACTTTAATAGGACAAGGAGCAGGTAAGGATATTAATACAGGTCAAGACAATACCTGTGTTGGATATGTAGCTGGCTCATCAATTAATACAGGGACTACAAATACCTGTGTGGGTACTTCTGCTGGAGCATCAATTACTTCCGGAGATAACCACACCTCAGTTGGCTTTAGTGCTGGAGATGCTGTTTCAACAAATAATGGTACTACTTGTGTAGGAGCTTATGCTGGGTCTGCATATACCGGTCACAACATAACTGCTATTGGTCTTAGTGCTGCTCGTACTGCCACGACAGCAGAGCAAATAACTGCTATTGGTGACAATGCTTTATATAACATTGGTAGTGGTGGTTCATATAGTGTAGCTGTTGGAACTAATGCTTTATATAGTTTAAATTCTAGTAGTGGTGGTAGTTGTACAGCCGTTGGTCGGTATGCAAATATGTTACTTACTACAGGTTCTGGTACAACTTCAATTGGACAAGGTGCTGGATATCATTCTACGACAGGTGTAGGTAATCTAAACTTACAGGGAGCACCTTCAAGTGCAACTGCCAGTTATCAAATAACATTAGGTGATACAGGTCACAGTAATTTCCGTTGTAATGATACTTCTATTAGTTCTTTATCTGATAGAAGAGATAAGACAGATATTGTTGATTTACCTTTAGGACTAAACTTTATAAATACTCTTAAACCTCGTCAGTTTAAATGGCAGACAAGAGACGGAAATATAAAAGATGGTTCTATTAGGGCTGGTTTTATTGCACAAGAATTAGATGAAGCACAAGGAAGTAATAGATGGTTGCAACTTGTCATGGATGACAATCCAGATAGATTAGAAGCTAATGAAGGTCATTTAATACCTTTATTGGTTAAGGCAATCCAGGAATTGTCAGCAAAAGTAACAGCTTTGGAGGAAGCATAATGTTAACGTACACAACGCAAATAATAGCAGACATTTTTAGTGCTGCTGGAGATAGTGTCACTCTTATAAATCGTGATGCAAACTACGCTGCGTACATTACAAGAACCGCAACAGGTCATACTGAACAAATGTGGAAAGATATGATTAAAAGAAATGTAGATCATCTTGAACTTATTAAAAGTTACAAACATGAGAATGGGTCTACTATTTGGGGGTCAGAAGATTTTACAGATATAGACGCTGCTATTGTTAAAGGTAAAACTTTCTACGGAGGATAAATGGCATTAACACAAGTATCAACAGATGGTGTCAAGAATGACGCGATCACAAAAACAAAAATACCAGCAAACCAGATAGAAACTAGTGAACTGGCAGATAACGCAGTAACACTAGGTAAATTATTTCAAGGTACTGCTACTGGATTTATAGCATCTAACAACAACGGAAACTGTACTGTACCAACTTATCCAAGTTATAGTGGCGATACTGTTATCGTACATGATCTTCAATGTCAAAAAGACTCTAATAATGTAGATCCTGTTATTGATGCAGCAGGCGGTGGTACAAACCTAACTTTTAGAACCAATCAAAATGGAGCTAGTGGAGCAGGCTTAGCTTCCATATTGGATCTTAATGGCTTGCAGCTAGGAAGAATGAATGAATACGTTAAATTAGCAGCACCAACAGATCAATCAGGACAAGCTAGTTATACATTTACCTTTCCTCCTATATCAGGAACAAGCGGTCAAGTTTTAAGTACAAATGGTAGTGGAACGACAAGTTGGACTACAGTAACTGGTACAACAATAAACAACAACGCAGATAACAGACTTATTACTGGCTCTGGTTCTGCTAATACTTTAGAAGGCGAAGCAAATTTAACTTACGATGGAAACGAACTTAAAGCAGTTTTAGGTAGTACCAGTCCTAAACTTACACTTAAACGTAGTAGTAATGTAGATTCTGCTAATAATATTTTTTCACAGGTTTCGGCTCAAGACGCTAGTGGAAATGTTATCGGTGAATTAACGTGGCGAAGAGAAACTGCAAATGATGAATCATATTTAGATTTAGAAACAAAGCAAACTGGTATTAGTAATGCACAGGCTTCTGTAAGAATTAAAGGAAGTAACGGCACATTATATGCTGTTGGAAATAATGGAAGATCTATTAACAATCAGCCTGCATATATGAATGATGCGATTTATGGCGGTGCTACTGTTAATAGTGCAATGACTATAAGGACTCGCACCAATGGTGGAGAAACTGGTTTACTTGTTAGAGGTGTAAGTCAAGGTGGAGGTTCTACTGATCCTCACTCTTGTATCAGAGTTGATGCTACAGAATGTGGTAATAATGCAGACCAATACGGAATCTACAATAGAGTTAGGCAACAGTTAGTTAAAGATACTACAGGATATTATGCAACTGTCTCAGCTAGTTATGGAACTACATATTGTTTCCGTGCGGATTTAGAAAAAAATGTCGGTGCATATACTAACGGATATTCTTTTTTTAGTAAAATAACTCAAACCAACTCTGGCGGTAATTCATATCATTTTAGAGGAGATCAAGATGGCACACAAAGAATACGAATAGAATTAGATGGAGATATAGATAATTCTAATAATAGTTATGGTAGTTTATCTGATGTTAAATTAAAAGAAAATATTGTTGATGCTAGTTCTCAATGGGAAGATATAAAAGCAATCAAAGTTAGAAATTACAACTTTAAATCATCTACTGGTTTGTCCACACATAAACAAATAGGAGTTGTTGCACAAGAACTTGAAACTGTTAGTGCTGGCTTAGTTAAAACAGAAAATGATATTGAAACAAATAAGACTTCTGGAGAAGGTACTATAACTGGTACAACAAAAAGTGTTAAATACTCTATTCTTTATATGAAAGCAATTAAAGCACTACAAGAAGCTATGGCAAAAATAGAAGTATTAGAAACTAAAGTTGCAGCATTAGAAGCTGGTTAGTAATATTAGATAACTTATAATTATTAATGCCAAAACCTACAACTGAAGAACTGCAAACTGAACTACAGGAAGTAGTTAAAAAGCACAATGATGCTGTTGAAATTCAAAACCAATGTAAAACTAGGTTTACTGAAATACAAGCAATCCTAAAAGATAGACAAGAAGATACTGCTAGTTAGTTTTTTCCATTTGTCTAGTCATCATAGACATGGTGACGTAGAGAGGGCTAATTGCTACTATAAATAGCAGAACAACTAAACTCATTAATGAGCAAGCTCGTATTATCTGGTATTTAATCATGTTTCAAAAGATCGCCAACATTTTAAGTATAGCTTCATTCCTACTTATAACCAGCACTTTAGGTGCTTCTTACATGGGTTATAAGTATGTTACATCTGAACAGTTTAAAGCTAAGATGATGAATCAAGTTATGGGTAATGTAAAAGGAATGATGCCCAAAGTATTAGATCAAGGGTTACCTAAGAAAACAGGTATATCAATACCATTTTAAGTGGAGATCCCAGAGATAAGTATTCCAGAAATACATATACCTGAGATTCATATACCTTATAGTTTTCTACCTAACTATGACCACTCAAATGTAGAGGTTATAGGCTGTACTTATTATCACCGAGATACAAAAAATACAGGCAATAGAAATTTAATAATAGAAGACAAAAACGGATTGGTAAGCAACTGTCCCTATCCAAGTTTCTATCCTTTAAATTATCAACCAGATCAATTAATTATTGTTGAGGAAGTTGCACCAGTAGAACAAGAATCAGAACCTATACCAGAAGGTAAACCACCGCAACCACAAATACCAAAAGAAGAAAAAAAAGAAGATGACTATAAACCTTGTCCACCTAAAAATGCACCATTTAGAAAAGGAGATTTCAAAAATGAGCTTCGGCTTGAAAGGCTGTTAAAATGGGAAAGAGAAATTGATGGTTCGTGCAATGCGGTCTGGGAAAAAGTACCTTTTATCGACCAGTACATCCCACAACCTAGCACTATTGTCTCTACTGCTGTTATCGCTAGTGTGGCTGCGACTACTCCTATTATTTTAAATTTAGTAAAACCTATAGTTAAGAATTTAATAAAAAAACTTACTTCTCGGAAGTCAAAGAATGAGAGTGAGGGATTACCTGACCGGGAGGAACAGTAACTGTAATGCCTTCACATATAGATGCATACTTCCCTGTGAATTGTACTCCCAACTTAGCTTGTTCACCACATACCTTTAACCTAAACAAGGCCAATTCTAATTTTCCTTTTTCATATAATAATTTTTGATTTTTAATATTTACTTCTGTAGCTTGGTGACATAGTGCAGGTGCTTTGCCAAGCGGAATACTAAACTGTGCTGAGATTCCATAATTAACATTAAAATTATCTTTTTCAAATCTAGGTATTTCTTGAACGTACTTAATAGCACCTGTATCTTCATCGTAAATATTTTGTCTGGTAACGTCTTGTCTCGGTAAGTTGAATGTATGAGAGTCGGTTACATAGGGAGTGATTGTAAGGCTAGGGGAAGAACAAACAATACCTTGCGACATCCTAAACTGAGGGCTGCTATTCGGCAAAATTTGCTGGGCATTGTTATTAATCGTACCAACGGCTTGGCTGCTCGGACTACTGACCGTTGTATTAGCTAGAACTTTTGTAGGGCAAAGTATAAGAGCTATTGCCCAAAGGTAGTTTCTACGGTGGTTGTTGTAGTTGTATTTATGGTGCGATTTATTGTGGTTATTGTGTCTAATCCGGGAGAAATTACTGACTCTACAAGAGAAAAGGGCTGTGAAGAATTTACTATTTTCCATCTAGGCACTCCTTCCAGCGTAGGACTTGTGTAT
>Ga0208157_1000254_pt1 | contig 32681 bp, 36 predicted proteins | sample 5_EtaG_FD_184077 | JGI IMG/M metagenome (GOLD analysis project Ga0208157, IMG submission 184077) | Marine viral communities from the Subarctic Pacific Ocean - 5_ETSP_OMZ_AT15132 metaG (SPAdes) (version 2) | ecosystem: Environmental > Aquatic > Marine > Oceanic | place: Pacific Ocean | collected...
GTTTTGATCTGGAATAGTTACATCAAGTCCAGCAGTATTGTCAGGTGAAGCACTTGCACTACCTGTTTGATCTTTTACTAATTGCTTTAACTTGGCATGAACGACAGTTCCATGTGCTTTAACTTCGCTAGGGTTGTATCCTTGCTTTTCAAGTTCCGCAATAATTCGATCTTCTGCTGCGGATTTCTGTTTCTTGTTCCTAATAATGTAAGCAACTTGATCTAGTTCAGATTCAAAAGTTAAAGCAGCCCCACCATAGGCAGGCTTCATCCTTTTAAATTCGTTAGGAAGTTCAAAAGCTCTAGCTACTCTTGCGTCTGATTGAGCGAGAGTTTTTAAAGTATTTCCAAGTGCTTGTGTAAGTTTTCCTTTTTGTGTATCTAAAGGTTTCTTCTGTATCTCTTGAGGGTTAGTAGTTATCGGTTTAGTTTTTGCTTTTAACTTGTTTTTTGCTGCAACTCTGTATCGGTCAAAACTTTTATAAACATCTTCTAAATAAAATCTTGTCATATTAACAAGTCCATCTTCACCTCTTTCTTCTAAACTGAATATCTTTGTATCTAATAGATCCATTTGCTCGTCTATATCCCTAATCAAAGTTTGAATACTGTCAGGGTCTGTATCTTCAAGTCCTTTTGTTTTACTAAATACTTCGGCTAAGTTTTTACCTTTTGCAATTATTGGTGCATATTCTTCAGGAGGATTAGACATAAACTCTCTAAAGCCTTGAACACCAGGAGCCAGCTTTAAAGTTGGCTGTCCAGTCCTAGCAAGTTCAAGTGTTTCTTTAATTTGAGAATAGTTGTCGGCTACTACCTTTTTGGCTGTATTCTTTCCTTTAACCAATCCAACTAAGTCAGTAATTAAATCTGTTAACGGCCCAGATTGACCAGCTAATTTATTAAAAGCAGCTAAACTTTGTGTCGCTAATTCTCTTCTTGACTGGCTACCTTCTACTGTAATCTTATTACCAGCACCTTCTAATATGTTTGCAGTTGCTTCTGAAGAAGCAGGTCTAAGTGCAATTATTTCTTGGTTTAATAGTTTTACTATTTCAGTTCTGACATCTAATATTTGCTTTGCATTAGTTGATTTAAAGAAGTTTCCTAGCCCTGGAATTACACCAGCTTCTTCTTTTACGCTGGCATTAGCAGCCATTTGAATTGCTTGTTCAATCTTCTCAGCAGACCATTTACCTTTACCAGCAGTGACAGCGACATCGTTAATTATGTCTGGACTTATATCTAAAGAACCTAATGCTTTTGCTTTTGCTTCTGAAAGTGTTCCTTCCATTAGCTTTGTGAACAAGTTGTCTGGTAAACGAGAGAAAGCGATTGCTTTGTTGACTGTGTTATCAGTTAGAACAATTCCTTGTGACGCTAAATCTTGAGGAGTGGAACCTGTGTTTCTTATAAAGCGAGCAGCATCGACAGCAGCAAGTTTGCTCTCTGCCATGTTTTGCAAAGCACCTTGGTTGCTTGCTTCTTTTGCATTAGCAGCATCAAGGTATCGGACGACCATTTTTTCTCGTCCAAATCTTTTTGCAGCATCTAATCTGTTATGTCCATTGACGACATAGACCTTATTTGCAGGGCCAATCTCTCCGTTTACATCTCTCCAGACGCTGATAATTCCACTAAGAAATTCTTGATAGTTTTCTATATCTTTAAGTGAACCACTGACTCCACTTTTTTTAAGTTTTCCAGCAGCTTTTACTTGGAATACGTCTGAGTTAACGCTTATTTCTTTTGTTGAAAGTTCAGTTACTTGATCAGGTGTAGCTTTCTGAACGGCTGGAACGACACCTTTATTGCTTAAGTCTTGGCTCTGGTCGGATGTAATCGTTTCATTTTCTATAACTTGAGAGCGAGATAGATCTTGATACGCTTCTTCTTGTTGTTTCTCTGCTACTTGTATTTTCTGGTCGTAATCTATGTTCTGTTGTTCTTCGTATCCACTAGCCCATAAAGGATCTTCAGTCTGTTCTCTTAAAGGATGAGGTGAAGTATTTGTTCCATTTCTTCCTGTAATGCTTTTTGTTGGAAGGGGTTTAGTTTCGACAACTTCTTTGCTAGATGTCGCAGGATCTGAGTTCTTAACTGTTTCTTTTAATAACTTAGCTCTTTCTTTTAATTCTTTGGCTTTTTTAAGAAGATCAATTTGTCTAGTCCTTGTAAGCAGTTCTGCCAGCCTTTCGTTATAAATAGCCTTGGCGTGTTTTACTACGCTTTTCCCTCCTTTCTTAATTCCAATTCTCCCTAGTCTTCCAAATGCCCCTCCGTATTCAAATCCAACTCCAGGGAAAGGGTCAGCTACAAAGTTAACTATGTCGTTTTTCAATCTTGCAATACTTGCTGGATCAGTAGGATTAACAGCTAACAGGTTTGCACCTGGTACTCCCATTGCATCAAGAGTGTTAGCCAAGTTCCCTTCATGTGGTTCTTGTAAAATATTTCCAGCTACTGCACTAGGAGCCGCACCTTCATAAGCACCTTTAACAACCCTCCATCCTCTTATATTTTTACGCTTCATGCTGTCGGCAAGGTTCTTAGGGTAATTGATGATATTCCCTACCTTTTGATATTTTTTTAGCTTTTCAGATGCAGTGAGATACTCATCAAATGATGCTGCACTTGTTGGTCTTGGTCTAATTTTGCTTTGAATACCTCTAGAGATTTTTCCTCCTCCTTTTCTGACTCCAATAGTCATACCAATAAAGGCAAGAAGATCTCCAGCCGTGTGTTCTCCTCTGCCTGTTGTTGGGACTTCTGGTATTGGCTTGTCAAAAAATAAGAAGTTGTGATCTGGCTTGTCTACTGACGTTGTTTCTCCATGTGCCCACCATTTTGGTTGATCAAACCCAAGTTTTTTATAGCCAAGAATATTCTCATATTCTGTTGGGTCATGCTTTCCTCTTATCTCATCAATAATTCTGTCGTTTGTTTCTTGTAGTGTTGTTCTTACAGCCTGCGAACCTGCTCTTGTCATCCATCCAAGTGGGCCTTCATTCTCTAATGCACTTTCAAATCCTTTAACTATGCCTGTGTTTTCAACTCCAACAAAACCTCCTGTCATGTCAGAAGATTCTTTTTCAGTCTCTATCTTTTGAGGTGTTTCTTTATCTGGTAGGACATAAACCTTACGCTCTTCCCCTGTCTCTTCATCCGTAATTGTCTGAAAGGGCATGACCTACTCTCTTTTTGCTTTTCATTATAGGCTGTTTAGTTGCTCAAGCTTTTGTTTGGTTGCTTCATCTATCGGTACTCCATGTTTTTTAAATTCTAAAATCAAAAAAGTTCCTAATGGTCTGTCTGCTTTTTCTAAAACTTTTCTCAACTTTTTATTAATATTGCCGTTCCAAGCATCATCTGCAATCGTTTCTAAAAGAGATAATTCAAACATTGGTTGAGGGCCATCTATATGTGTTTGAAGTATTCCTCTTTCTCTTGGCATGTTGCTGTTTAAATTAGCAAGATCTTCTAATTCATCAAAAGAATCTTCTGAACTGCCTTCAATAACTGCTCCTTTAGTTTGATCCCAAGGCTGTTCTGCTTCGTAAACTAATCCTATACTTTTCATCGTAATTGCATCACTTATTTCTTTTTTAATATCTGCTTCTGTCATCTTTTTTTCGATACCCTCGGCAATTATTTTTGAAACTATTTCATTTGCTTTTATTTCTGCCTGTGTGAATAAGTTAAGTTCTTTTTCTGTACTTGTTCCATCGTAAGAAAGAGGACTTTCAGCATACTTGTTCCATAGTTGTCTGTATTTTCTTACGTGGTTTTTTTCTAGGTGATCGTAAAATCTTTTTTCGTAAGCACCTGCCAACTTTCCAATTTTTAACTCCATCTCTGTCGCCCATTTCATAGCATCTGGTCTTCCGTAGTAATCATTTTTAAACGTATTTATTTTACTTAGCATTAAAGAGGCGGCCCTATTCCCTTTATCCCCTCCCCTGCTTGCTTCAGCTATATGTTTGGTAATGTTAGCCTTGCCTTTTTCAATTTCAAAATCATCAACCTTAGAAAATTTATTAAAAGCTGTTCTAACAAAAGCTATTTTACTGTAAGTAACAATTCCATTTTCTCCGTTAGCTAATCCATCGGCAGAGATTTTATCTATTAGATCGTCAACTTTTTGTGCTGCATCTCTATAAGCACCTTTATTCTTAGGATCTTTGTCATTAAGTAACGACAAAATACTGTCACCGTTTGCATCTTTTTCTGAAAATTTTTCTAAAGATGCCCTGTTACCATTAAAGATTTCTGCGTTCTCTGCTTTCTTATCAGCATCAAATATCTGAGCTTTAACAGTATCAATAAATGTATCTAGCCAAGGCTGCCCACCTTTTGAATTTACCCATGAAAGATTTTCATTACGAGTTCGGGTGATAGTACCATCCTTATTAATTACTTCTGTGTACCTATCTTTTTCAGGGCCAATCATTAAACCATTGATAACTTTCTCAAGAACATCTGTGTTATACGACTTGTTGCTTGTAGCAAAATATCTAAACAAAGAAGTAGGAAGTCCAAGTTCTAATTGTTCTCTTTGTTTCTCTGTTAACCCTGGCAATTTAATTCTTGGATCATCTAATAATCCTTGTAAAACAGGAATACTTCGTTCAACTGCTGCTTCTCCGTTTTCAGCTAAATCTTGTCCTATGTTGTCAATAGTTTGTGTCCTAACAATACCGTATTCGTTAATAGTGTAATTAGCGTAAGCTTTGTCTTGTCTTGCTTTATCTTGAGCAATACTATTAACAAGAAAGTTTTTCGACTCGTTATGTTCTCTGCCTGATAAATCTATATCTCCATAGATATTATCTTTTTGCCATTGGATGTATTCATTACTGCTTGAACTAAATGATTCTAGGGGTTGATCCCCTACCATCGCACCAGTCGCTAAGTTAGAAAGATTAGAAGCATTTTTAATAACTTGTTGCTTCTTAACTTCAGATTCAATATGTCTCTTTAATCTTCCGTCACCCTGTAGTTGGGTAATAATTTTTTCAGCACCAGTTCTTTCTTTAATATCATTCTCAGGATTGTTTGCGATATTACTCATCTCTTTACCGATAGAAACTAAAGTCTCTTCTGGAGTGCGACCTGTCTTAGCTGTTTGATCAACGATTGCAGCAGCTTCTAGCTTTAGTTCTTCGTTAACATCTTTCTGATAACCAAGGTAAGAACTAACAGCGTTTTGTAAGTTTGTATTTAAAGAACCTAGTGACTGAGATAAGTTCTCTAAGTTTGTAATCTCTGCTGGCTCAGGAAGTCTTGCAAGTTCACCTAACTGAACAGCCCCAGGTGCATTAGGTCTACCTGTTCTTACAAAAGAATCGACAGGTGCAGCTTGAGGATTAAGACCAGGTGCTTGGATCTCTAGCCCTTTAAGAGGAGTGGCGACAGATCCAGTAGCTTCATCGCTGTAAGCTTTCTTCTGAGATTGAAGACCTTTTTGTGTAAATTTTGCCATGAGTTAAACGAAGCCTGCATCTTTCATGCCGCTATAGGTATTAAAGCCTGTAGTGACTCCACCTAAACCAGCACTTAATATTCCTATTGCTCCTGATCCTTTTACTTTTTGTCGTTTTATAGGTTTCATAGGATCTAATATTGTTCGTTCTAAGTATGGTTGTTGACTTGCAATCCGACTAGCTCTTTCTACTCCTGCTCCACGTTTTTGTTCTTTTATTTGTTGACCACTAAAGGCCAAGTTCTGATCAGTTGCATAATCAAATGCTGCTTGTTGTCGTTGAACATCAGCAATAAGGTTTTGAATACTATTTCCTACTCGACCAGCAGCTACTATTTCACCTTTAGCTTGCAATGCAGCAAGTGAAGTCTTTCTTTTCTCTGCTCCTGCTGCTGCTCGCTCTTGCATAAGTCGTAAATTTAATGCAGCAATATCACTTTCATAAGCCATGTTTGCTAAGTCAAAGTTCTGAGCTATTACATCTTCTTGTAGTTGTTTTTGCTGTGCTTCACCAGTTCTTGCTGATTGTGCTTGCAGAGTGTTGTACTGAAACTCTTGCTCTGCTGCTTGGTTTTGAAATTCTATCTGTGCGTTCTGTGCCCTAGTCGCTGCTTGCTGCTGCATTATTTGGAGGCCAGCAGACATGACCCCCATAATTATGCTGACTGGTTCACACATAATTAGATCCTCACGAACTCATAGAACAGACGACTCTCTGGCCCATATTCTGAGTGCTTTTTAATGAATGTAAATCCCATCCATTGAAGCCATCTGACATGAACTTTGTTTCTAGCATCTACTACATTAAATAATACAGGATACTCCTGAATAATCTTGTCTAGTTCTATCTTAGATCGTCTTAAGAACGTACGCTTATCACTTGGATCATCCAACATTGACTGACAACCTAGCATCCATATACGACCAGATGTCTCTGATTCAGGTACAACACCCCACATACCCATTGGGTGTCCATGCCTGCTAACCATAGTCATACAGGGGTTACTCTTAAAGAAACAGTAAAACAAACTAGCTATAGGATCTAACCCTGACTGTGCCTTAATCTCAGCTATATCCTCATCTCTCATGTTGTCACCAATATCCCTAAGATCTTTCAAACAAGTAAGCCTTTGATAAGCTACGTCCTTTTCGCTCTCGTATGATAGAACCCTTCCCATTCGGCTGATTGGAATCGACAAGGTAGTGGACTTGTAGAGGATATAACTATCTTAGTATCTATATTGCTAGTCATCACAGGTACACGGAAAGATCCTGTAAGAACTGAAGGATCTCCGATAAGTGGAGGAGCTTCACCAACGATGACTCCGTTGTATGGATAAATGTTTGTGTCTCTACTTGCAGGAGTAACCTTTAACTCAAAGGCTGACGACTCATCAAAGATCACAGTCCACGTTCTCATCTGTAGTTTCGGCCCTGCTGCTAATGCAACACCACCACCTTGCGGCTGTTCTTTTATGTATGGAGTACTGAACTCATAAGTCATAGTGTATCTTTCGCCAATAAAGAAGCGTGGTGTTTTGCCTCCTACCTGAGTTTTTAAATCTCCAAGGACTGTGATTGTATTAGATGTTTGAGAAAGTGGTTCAATAACTTGTCCATGTCTTAAAAGGGTATTGCCTGCTTCAAATCTTCCTACTACTACCATTTCTGCTCCAGACGCTATGGGATATGGAAGTGTGATTGTCGTTTGAACTCCTAATGCACCTGAGTTAATAAGTGTTGTTGATACTCCTGTCTCTGATTCTGTTGTTTTTCTATCTAAAAGTATTTCTATCTCTGTTCCTGCATCAACTTGCTCTGGCCTTAAAGATACTTTTTCTAAATAAACTCCATCAGAATATTCAATAACTAAATACAAATCACTACCTTGAACTGCACCTCCTAGTATTGTTTTCGCACCGCTAACTTCCCAGTAAGACCAAGCTGATTGAAGCTTTGTGTCTTGCTCAAAAAAGAATTTGTAAAGATAAATCCTTTTTGTATGATTAGTCTTGCCACTTATCATTACAACAGCATCTTCTGCAACAGCAGAAATTAAAGTACACAATTCATTGGGTATATATCTAGGAATACTGGATGTTACATCTTCTGATAAAGGCACTGATCCACTGGAGTCAGGCAAGAAGAACTCTCTTAGTCCACTAAAGTTTCCTTTAGGTATAGGGAAATATGTATTACGACCAACAGCTATCGGATCAACAGAAGTATCTGCATCAAAAGATGTCATCTGTGTAATGGTTGCTGTTCTAGGTGTAAGAGCAGATCCAACATTTAAGCCTGCGTCTAACCTGAACTGTGAGTTTCTACTAAATAAAAGAAGGGTGTTAGCAAAAGCAACACTAGACGTAAGAAAGTTAAGAGAAGTACCGCCACAACTTATATCAACAGGATCGCTTTCGATCATTGTTTGAACTGTCTCAGGCCAGAAGCGTCCGTAGTCATCAGCAGCGGAAAGAATAGCGTTCTCATCTGACAGGAAGACAAGCCTGTTTCTAAACAAGTTTAAGTTTTTAATTTGTCTGCCTACAAATGTAGGTTCTAAAGCTGTGTTTGTGTCACCAGCTATACGGCCTGACCATGTGTATCCATACGAAATATTTCCACTGGTTGATTGACTTGTGTTTGATGTAAACGTAAATGTATTTGCATTGACAGTAGTAATAGGAAAGACGCCTGTGTTACTTGCCGTGTTAGTACCTGAAGAAGGTTTAAATAACAAAAGAGTTCCGTCTTGTAATGCGTGATCGTTGCATGTAACAGTTACTGTTGTACCTGACTGTGAGTATCCAATGTTGGCAAGAGAATTGCCAACTGTATGCTGACTTTTTTCTGATCTTGTATATTTTTTAAAGACAAAACTTCCATCTGTTTTTCTTTCCAATACATGAGGCATTGTTGATTCGTCAAATCTATATTTAATCCCTGGTGCTACTGTTTCTTTCCATACTCCATCTCCATATATATCGCTTGGAGTGCTACTTATAGAGGGTGGATAATCTGCGTTAACTGTAAACTTAACGAAGTAATCGTCATACCTAGTAGCTTGAGAACCTTGTACTTTAACAATAAATTTGTCGTAAGCTTTTATAGGTAAGTCATCTAAAGTATCGACAACACCTTTAATAGTTTTAGTTCCTTCACCTGTCTTATCATCTTTACTTGTTATAGAATAATCACTGCCTCCACTTGTTTTATTTACACGAATAATGTAATCATCGTTGTTAACATTGAAGCCACTAATACTATTTAATTGTGTTGCAAGTTCGTTCGCAATAGTAACTGTCGATAAAGGAACTTGAGGCACGACAGTAACATTGCCAGAGTTTGTACTGCTATCGTTTGCTGTTCCTGCTGTATAGAAAAAAGTATTTGTGCTACCTGACGTAACTGTGTACTCACCAGCAATACCACCTGACGCTGAATCAAAAGTAATTTTAAACTTATCACCTACGGTCATGCCGTGATCGTTTAAATTAACTTGAACAGTAGAGGCATTTGCGTTTTGAGAATAGGAACCTTTTAGTTGTTCACCACCAGCAGGAGGAGTCCTATATGTTTTAGTTACTCCACCAAGTGTAACGCTATATTCTGTATCGTAATTTGCAACCTTAATGAATACCATTGCAGTAGGAGTTGCAATAGTTTCTGGAGATAAATCATCTGACATTGCAACAGTTTTTTCTCTGTTAACAATGAAGGTGTAGTCAGCAATAGATGCAACTCTAAATTGTTCTGAAGGCTTGCCTGTTACGTCTAAGTAACTTACTCCGTCTGGAGTAGTAGGAGTGACAAGTGTTCCGTCTAGGTTTGCTACTTTTATTGCACCGTCTTGAATAATAACTATGTAATTAATATCATCAGTCCTTGAAACCATGTGAACGAATGGCCTATGTGTTCCTGCTGATCCAGTGAACAATAGTTCTACATGACTTAAAGGAGGTCGTTTCTTTAATCCTTCAACAGGGCTAGGCATACAGTTCACTACTTCTTCTGCCTGTGATGCCAACCTTAAAGCAGGCGGCTGCTGACTAACCCCATTAATAAGGTTAGGAATTGCAGAAGTAATTAAAGGCATGACTATCTAAGAACAGTACGACTTGGTTGATAAGTCTTGAATACTCCTGTGTGATTAGGATTACCTCTGATCATATTGTGATCTCCTGCATTTGTTTCTTCTTCCATGAACAATGCTCTAGCTTCTGCTTCAATCGTAATATTTATTTGACTAAGATCTGCACTGCCTAATATCTGTTCTTGTAGTGTGCGGCCTGCCTTCGTCATTATGTATTGCCGAGCGTGTTCAGGTAGGTCAGTCCAACCAAGAATGTAAGTAACGTCAGCTTTTAAATCTTCAGTAAAGATAGAAGTATTCTTTCTTCTGTCGTATAACTTCAATCCTCTTTGCACTACCTCATTATCTGGGTATTCATAAGGATCAATTTTTACTCTGCTTATATCTGAACTCAATTCAATTTCATTAGTGCCAGCAGTACGAGCAAGGGTTCTCTCATAGTCAGTATTGAATGACCACCCCTCTGATTGAATCGTTCTACTTGTTTCTTTTAGTGTGTCGTGTGCTTGTTTAGCAAGACCAAACTGACCAGCCAAGGAGTTAACAGGTGCTTCACCCATCATCCTTAATACTTTGTTGACTGCTTCTAATTCTGAAGTGAGGTTAAGGCCCATAAGAAAGAAGGGGGCATATAGCCCCCATAGTAATTAGCTGGTTGCCCAGTAAATTTCGATAGCACAATCTGGACGTAAAACGCCTGTACCGTGCATCATTGATCCAACCATAAATGTTCCCTGCCATAACGCATGAACATCTGAACCTGTCTGTTCCATCTTCAAGTCCATCAACTTCACTGTACCAACAGCTTGTTTGTTGAAGACAAGACCAACGCTATCTGTGTAGTTAGCATGGTATGTGTTGTTTTCACCAGTTACAGCAGAACGGTTTGTAGTTGGCAAGTGGTTAGACTTGACGATGCTGATACCAGCTACCTTCAAGACTGTTCCATCTGCGTATGCTCCAGAACCACCCCAGTCTCTGTTGAGTACGTCTGTTGTCTGAGCTAACTTGTAGTACTCAGTTGGGCCAAGAACAATGTAACGATCATTCTCAGGGACGTTGTTTATATCGAACTTCTCGGCTGCTGCCCACATTGCAGAAACCAAGTTCGCACCAGTAATAGCTGCTTTGTTAGCAGCAACAATCTTGATACGAGTACCACCAGGGAGATCAGTGTTAGCGTTAGTGCTGGTTCTTGCTGCTTGAGCAATAGTAGCTGCTACGTTCTTATCGAATGTATTCGCAAGAGCCGTGCCCATCTCGATGGAGTACTGACTACGCACGTCGTAGTGGTTCTTAGCTTCATCTACGTCTGCAATAAATACATTGGAGACAAGCTTATCATCGATGTTAATGGTTACTTCGGCGTGCTTGATAGCGTTGCCTGTCAACTGAGTACCTGGTGTATGGTATGCAGTTGAAGAATTCCCAATTATTGGAAACTGACTGCTTTTTCCTGATGCTATTGTACGCACGTTATGCAATGACTCGAATACAGTCGCTGCTTTGAACGAAGACAGAACTTCTCCTGAAAACGTTTTAAGGAATAAAGCGTCATAGCTAGTACCTGTAGCATTTACAAGTCCTAGCCTTGAGCTAGTAAAGTTAGCCATACAATTTGTACGGTAGATAGAAAGGGTTTGCCCATCACTATCTCTTCCACTTGGGGTATCCCTCGCAAGGGGCCGTTGCTTCTATGAGAAGTTAGGTAATTAAATAATACCTCTTAAAAGACTTTTGAGCGACTAAGTTTTTCTTCTACTTGTTTTCTGTAAGCAGGATCTTCTTTGTATTTAGGATCATTCATGGCTGCTACTACCTGTGCTGTTGACTCGAACTTAGTGGTATTCGGTCTAGGTGTTCTACCTCCTACAAGCTTAGGTTCTCTTGGTGCGTTGTTCATATATGCAGCTTGAATACCAGCGACAGCAATCCTTATCTGGTGTGGGTTGCTAGTTCTAAGCATAGAGTTGAACGCATCAACTTCTGCTTTATCTAAGTTGCCAGCAGCCCATTGAATCATTTCAGCGTAGACTTGCTCACCTCCAAACTCATTCTTAATTGCTGCTACTTCTTTAGCTGCAAGTTGTGAGTCTTGTTCTGCTCTGTACTGCACACCATCTAAGTATGCTTCAACCATATCTTTACTAAAGCCAGCACCTTCTAATGCTTTGTAGTCGTCATCTTCTAGTTTGCCTGTCTCTTGCCACTTAGTATTCATTCCTTGGTAATCAACACCAGCCTCATCAAGGCGACTACCTATGTACTCACCATAAACTTCTGAAGCATTAGTAGGTGTTGCTTCTTCTGTTGAATCAGATACTTCTTGTGTCGATTCTTCTTGGCTGCTATTTTTCTTTTGAAGTTCTAAGTATCCTTTCTCTAGCTCTTCTACGGAGCCATACTTACCAGCAAACTTAACTGGTTGTTGTTGTGCTCCGTCAACAAGTGCTTGGTCTTTTACTTCTGTCTCTTGTTCAGGAGACAACGCACCTGTTTCTGGTTCAGAAATGGTAATAGGATCTGGCATTGGAATGTGATGGGTGAAAGTTTAGTTATTTAATAGTGATGTGAGTCGGGCTATCAATAATAACCTGCGGTTCTTTTGCTTTCTTTTTCTTAGCGACAGGCTTCTCTGAAACTATTGGAGTTAGTTCCTCAACCTTCGGCTCCTCCTGGGACTGGGCCACTGGGGAGTCCGTCGGCTGCTGCCCCGAAATCGGGGACGGTGTTAGGGATACTTCCTGCTGCTCCGTCTTCGGAGTTTCCTGAGAATTGGGGGCCATAAGGTGAACCTGGTTTAGTGTAGTTGTCTGCAACTTTAGCCATAGCAGAGGACTTCATTGCTTCCATCATCTGCATTTCTTGCTGTTGCTGTTGAGCTTGTGCTTGTGCAGCAGCAGCCTCTTGCTGTAGTTGCTCGCTGGTCTTGACTAAGTTAGTCGTATCTATTGAAGCACTAGCTGCCAATCTTCGCAGTGCTTCTTCGTAGTTCACATACTGTTGTGCTATCTCTGGGCCTAGTACTTGTTGAGTAACAGACAAGAACTCAGTTAACTTATTCATGTCATCACCTCTACCTATACCTTCAAGACCTGTCACTGCTCTTGGTTGTACTAAAGGTTCGCCTGTCTCTTGACTATTAGGGAACTCAGGTAGTTTGCCTTTCTTTTGTAACATGTAAATTAATCTGCGTACCAGTGGTAGCTGTAGTTCTTGAGTAAGTATTGAATAGAAAGCTCCGATAGTTTGCTCAAGAGTTTGTGCCATGTACCTTATCTCTTCTGCTGTAACTCTTTCTCCTGGTCGTTGAACTGCTTGGTTAAGTAGGAAAGCAAACTCTAATCTTCCTTCTATTCTCTCAATCATATTCATTGTTATTTGTAGGTCGGCCTGTTTCTGAGCTTGAATGACTGACACATCGCTTGCGTTCCCTTGGACAATAGCCCCATTCGCTGCTGACGACAGGGTTTTGGGCCTCGTAGTTCCATTCGGATTGACTAAAAATAAAATTTTTGAGGCCGCACTAGCTGCTTCGATTGATGCTTGGTACAAAGATTCAAGTGCAGTCAAGTCGCCATAGTATTTTTCGACATGGCTTCTTCCGTACTCCTCTCCACTTTCAATACGCTCATACCTCAACACAATCCAAGGACTTACATCCATTGGACACATGCCGTATGTGTTAGGAATCTCTTTACCTTTACACTCTTGATACCAGCGAGTGATACCGTTCTCAGTCTTAACGCATGTATGTATCTTTACTGTCTTCTTGACTGGGCCTAGCTTATCGTCTTCTTCTTTCTGGTCAGGTAAGAATCCATCTGGCAATGCTTCAGGATATACTTCTTCTTCAATCAAGATCTCAGTGACATGATCCATTGGATCACGAACGACACAATAGTTTTGTAAATGTATAGTTCTAATCCTGTCTTCTTGTATGTAAAGAAGGACGTTGCCTGTAACTATTAACTGTTGAAATGCCTGAGCAAGTGAAGCTCTTGCACTCATAGTTTCTAGCTCAGTCATCACAGCTTGCTCTACCTTTACCAATGCTGTGTCGAGTTCTGTTTTAATCTCTGGCCCTTGCTCTTCTATTCTTAATGCAAGGCTGTCAATCTCTAGCTTAAAGAAAGGAGTGTTAGGGGGAAAGAGAGTTAGGTTTAATTTGTTTTGTAAGTTACTAACACCCATTGCACCTGTTGATTGCCAAGGTGTCTTGAGTTTTCCATGATCTCCCATGTTGGAGTCAGGGCAAGCAGCAGGGTTAGTTACCTTTGCACAATCTCTAGCTCTTTGAAGGAAAGGATTGCGGTTAGTTGTTAGCTGGTCGTATCTACCAGCAAGAGTTGTACCTTTCTCTTTGTCTTTAGCTCCTTTCCCTGGTGCTAAATCAATCGGGTTAATACTTAAATCCATTTACTTAGGGATGTAAAGACTCTTAGCTGCATGGCTGCTGCTTTTAGTAACAGGCTTGGCAACAGGATTTCTAAATTGTTTACGACCATCACCTGATCGTTTCCTATCTAGTGCTGGTGCTGCTACTTGTGCTGTCTTTTCTGGTGGTGGAGGTGGAGCAGCTTGTGCTTGTGCCTTTTGTTCTGCATATCTTGCTTGATTATCTTTTCTGCTTAATTCAAACTGTCGCTTCTGTTCTTCCATCTGCTCTTTTTGTAAAGCAAGATTCTGTTGATGCCTCTTTTCTGCATCTTCTTGAGCTTGCTGATTGTTGCTGCCACCGCCACCACCACACATAGCTAATCTCTATAGTTACTTAATACTACCTTGATATTAGCCAGCAGGTATTAAAGATTGTCGTTTGTTTGTAGTGATGCCTAGCTGTGGAACATTCCCTGAAGTCTTTACTGGGTTTTGATATTTCTTTCTATTTGCTCCTGAAGCCATTCCTTTTTCGTCTTGCTTACCTGCTTGATCTGCTGCTGTTGTACTCTTTTGATTCATATCTAAGTTGATATATGTTGGGCCACCAGAGCCATACCCACCCATTCCTTCTTCTTCTTTTATTGGTGGAACCCAGTTAGTAGGTTTGTCTGGGCCTTTGTATCGTATCCCCCATCCATCGCCAAGAGGTATGTCTAGCTTGCCTCCTATGTCTAGTTGAATATTAGAATCATTATTTATATGGTCAAAATTACTTTCTTGATAGTTAAGCATACCGTCACCACTGGTATCTTTCATGTTTAAATTTTTTGGTGTAAAATCATTTGCTGCTATTGATGCTTTACCTATCTCTGTCTCTGCCCATTGAGCAAGAGTTAGTTTGTTTCCATTCTCATCAGTAATAAAGTCACTAGGATTTACATTTTCTAAATTGTCAAACAAACTATTTTCTGGATCAGTGTTATATAAGAAAGTTTTTCTACCTCCACCTATCATCATATTCATTCCATCTTCTCCGTACCTAGCTTCTATCTGATCTTGTGATGCTGTCGTTTGATTTATAACATTTCCATCTGCATCTCTTGAAGTAACAAAAGGTACTTTAGTTATCTTGTATCCACCTGGTGCGTTAGGGTCTTTTATCATTTTCCATTCGTTAGGTGTAGCAGAAATTTGATTGCCATCAGCATCTGTCATTGGACTACCCCAATCAATCTCTGGTTGATCATCGTCGCCATACACTATGTTGCCATCATCGTCTGTTTTAAAGTTGTATTTGTAAGCAAGCTTTGAGCCAGTCTTATTTAAAATAGAATCACCAGCAGCAGCAGAATCATCAATAGCTCGTTGGCTAAGGTTTAAATATTTATTAGCTGTTGTTATTTGACCTGTATCTGTAACGTCTGTAATTATTTCCAACGGATTTCCATACCCGATTGATCCGTACTTATCAAAGTTAATAGCTCCTGAGTTTAATCCAATATCTCTTTCTACATTTTCGTATGCTTTAGCTTGGGCATCATCAAAGCTCATACCTTGAGCTAGGTAACTTTGTATGTCTTGCGTTGTTTGATACCCAAACCACTCACTACCTTGCTGTCCAACAACATTACCTTGTTGCATACCGTACTGATAGTTAGCTTCTTCTAAATAATTTTCAAGGTTAGATGTTTGTAGATCAGTAGCCCAGTCTTCTGGTCTTGCACCTACTGCAACATTGTCATCTTGAAACTTAAACCAGTCAGGAATATTTAAAGATGATTTATCAAAAGCACTGACAGCACCAGTATCTTCACCACTTATATAATCAAATCGCTCATCGGATAGACCTAAGTTCTTTTCAAGAGAAGCATTAGCCGCTGCCTCTGCTTGTGCTGTACTCATGCCACTGTCTATTGCTGCTTGCTTATTCTTTTCCCATTCAGGTGCCCAATAATCAAGGCCAGTTGTACCTGCGTTTCTATTTAGATATTTATTAAACGCTGCATTAACTGCATCAGTAGCTGTTGCCATCGTTACTCGATGTTGTTCTGCTCATTATATACAGATCGCAACATCCTTACCAACTCCACCTGTCCACCGTACCTCCATATCTCTCGGTCATGTGAATCTATTGATGGACATCTATCAGGAAAAATCTCTTCTAGTTTCCTGATTAATACTTCAGGAATCTCAGGCCAAAGTTCTTCATTAATCATGTGGTGGGTGGTTCCCAGAGGGTAACTTTATGTGTGGCCTTATTATATTCTCCGTGTCTCAAGATTCTAGTAAGTCGTGCTGATTGTAGTGCTGAAGTGTACGACAGTTTCTTCTTCTCGTATGCAGTAACTACCTTGTCCCACATATCAGAAAGGGTATCGGAATCTCCCAAAATTTTTTCAGCAGTTTTTGGGCCTACCCCAGGAAGACCTTGAATGTTATCTATCCTGTCACCTGTTAATACAGAGATCATCCAGTTTCTATCTGCCCTCTTTTCAGAAATGGTTTCAAGTTCTCCATTCCTCAGAAGAATACAGGGTACTGACTTCATATCTTTATCACCTGAAACTATGACGCAAGTAGGGTGTGTCTCTGCTGTTGCTATCAACGACATCACATCATCAGCTTCAAGGTGTGGGTACACAGCAAAGTCGTAGTACCTTTTCATTGCGTCAATAACATTCTTCAATCCCAAGGGTTTACGCTTGCCTATCCGATTAGCTTTGTACTCTTGATAAACTTCTTGCTGTCTAAAGGTAGGGTTGTCAGTGAAACACATAGTCAGCTTGCCCCTATCACCAGTGATGGACTGGTATTCTTCTATCTTCGCAGCTACATAATCTAAGGCAGCACGTTCATCCGATAAAAGCACATGCTGGTACTCATTAAATTTGCAATCAAATTCTGAACTGCAACTCGCAGCGTAAGCGAGCATATCGGCATCGATAAGTAATGTCATTGGAAGAAAGTTGTTTGTTGTACTAAGCGACCAGTCTTCTCGTCATATAACAAGGTATCAACAGGGCCAGTCTTGCCTGAATACCTGTTCTTCATTAATGCAAGTTGTAACTGTGATCGTTCACCTGCATCGGTTGACTGTTGGTTTCTGGAGCAGCTAATACAAAGATCTGATAGCTGTAAAATTCCTGAACTGCCCCTTAAGTCACTGGGTGACACGGTTTGGCCCTCTTCGTGTGCCTTGCCTTGTGGTCTACGCAAATGAGACACAAGTATGAGTCCAACACCTGTCGCCTCAACACATTGTCTTAGCTTGGTGCATGTCACATCCAATGCTTTCCGTTCGTCAAGTTCGATACCAGAAATGACAAGGGTAAGGTGATCAAGTATTACTACATCAACTTCTTCTGCTGTAGCTAAGTAAGTAACCTGTTCGATGAGTCTGTCTGGATCCATTGACCCGAAGTGGTCATACAAAAAAAGACGGCCTGATCCTAAGAGGGAATCGAAGGCCGACTTCAAGATGGGGATCTCGACAGTCTCATCTAAATGCAAAGGTTTGTTAAGTGCAATACCCATGATCCCTTGAAGGGTACGTTGCAGTGATTCTTCTAGTGCTATGTACCCTACTCTTAGCTTTTGAGTAAGGAAGTGATAAGCAAGTTCTTTACATACGGTACTTTTCCCAGTTCCACTGCCAGCACAGAGAGTTATCATCTCTCCCTTGCGGAAACCGTGGCAGTAATCGTTTAGTTTTGCCCACGGATAATGACAGATAGCTCTTGACCCTGGCTTAATTAATTCCTCCCATAAAGTTGAAGCTTCTTTAATACTGTCAGGTCGTGCTGGCTGTGATTTCCATAGCAAATCCTTTAATTCCTGTCCTTTACCAGCAACAAGCATGTCGTTGGCATCTTTATATGGATCAGGAATACGACAGATAGCAGCCTTGCCAGCAGGTAGTAGCTCAAGTGCAACTTGACTAGCCTTTCGACCAGGTTCATCGTTATCAAAACAGATGACCACCCATGCAAATTGCTTTAGCCATTTAAGATTTGCAGCGATAGCTTTCTTAACTGACTGTGTGCCTGAAGGTATTGATACGACAGGGAACTTGTTGCCTTGTACCTGACTTATTGTCATGCAATCCTTCTCGCCTTCTGACAAAACACAGAAGACATTGGAATCTCTTCCATGATTCTGTCGCCACTTGTTCTGACAATAATTTTGTAGATCGCTTATGCCATCACCATCAGTAATCCAATTAAATCTTTTGTCTCTAAATCTCAAGTGCTGTGCAACTGGTAGTCCTTGTTGATCGTTGTAAGTGGCAACGTGTACTTGCTGGTCACGATAGAAAGCTTGGCAATAGCCAAAGAAGTTAAGTGTTTCAACAGTGATACCGCACCACTCTTTTTTAAATGGCTGCAAGTTTTTAAGCAGCTTGCTTGTTGACCTAACTACTGGCATTGATTCCTTTTCTATATGTTTCTTTGGTTGGATCTGGTGATCACATGCGAAGCAGTGGGAATGTCCGTCATCAAAGAGGATCATTCCCTTGCTTGTGTCGCAGTTAGGGCATGGCCCTCTGCTTACTTCCTTACTTGAAGACACTGGCTTGCTCCTGATCTAAGACAAGAGCCTTATGATCTTTGCCATACTTATCTAGTAGTGCTTGCTTGGCTCTTTCTTTAGTAGCTGCGATGATGTACTCATCAAACTTTTCATTTTTAGGAGTAAGAAGACGGACTCTATATTTGTAGGTAGCGTCACTCCCTGTTGTTCTGTAACCCATCGTCATGGAAATCGTAAGTGAAACTGTTTTTCTGTATGTGAACAAGCATTGCTTGTAGTTCAGCAATACGTTTTTTTATATTCCTGACTCTTTCAGAGTCGGGAGGGGAGTTGAAAAATACAGGCTCCCAGTTGCCACTACACTCTTCTCTGTAGTAGCCATCCTTTATCCATCTGATTTCTTTATCCATACCAATCAGCAGGTATTACTTTGTGACACCACTTGAAACCATTGCGGTCACACCATTCGTGATACTTCATACTATTTTTCTTCTTGCTAATCTTTTCGTTAGCGTTCTGAAAGCAGAGGCGTATATCTAAATGGGGATGTTGCGTCTTAACTGCACGTAGTTTGCGTCTATCTTCCGTGCGGAGGTGGCCTTTCGCCTCGACCAGAACGCCCGAAGGTAATATGAAATCGGGTACATACGTTCCTTCGAGGGTGTAGTCCAGTCGTATGGTTTCGTAGGTGAACGCAACATTTTTTGCATGTAAGGTAGCAGCGATTGAAGCTTCGAACTTGCTTCTGTATTTATTAGAAGTCGAAGTCATTAGTCGATGGGGTTCCTGTCCCTGCTTGTTGTGCTTCATCGACAGTAAATTCCCAGTTCACTTGATTCTGAAAAGGAATAAAGTTCTTGATGTTAACGGCTGCAATAGTTAGCGACACACCAGTACTTACATTGCTGTATGGCCTAGCCCATATTCCTACTTGTGCTGTAGAACCTGGGCCAATCTTGATGTACTGCTGTTTGTCGTCATCACTTAAAGGAATCAGCTTGCCATTATTTCTTTGACAAGATGAATCAAATAATATTGGTGGAGTGTTAGGTCTTTTGTTTCCTTGCTTATCAGTCTTGTATGCAGGACGCTTGACCTTAAGGAAGAAAGCTTTGTCTAAACCTAATGACTTGATGTCGTCTGCTTGCTTTGATCCGTCATCAGAGTCAACCCATCTCCAAGGCAGTGGGTTCAACTTGTAATCATTAGCTTTTTTATTTGGATTCAATTCTTTAAGCTTGGCTTTAGTCTCTTGCCAATAAGCATCAAGAATAGTTTCTATCTTTTCTGAATTTTCTGCTGGTACATACAGGTTTGCTTTGTATGCGGCAGGAGTTTCAGGTTCAAACTTGTCATCAGGTTCAACAAAATAACAGTATGAAAGCAAAGTCTCTTCAGGTGTCATCACTTGGATGGCTGGCAAGATCTCTTTAAAATTCATGTCAGGAAATAAGTAGAGTTTCGGGTTTTGTTTAGATCTAATGTTCCTAGCTGTGGTTCAGCAGGTAGATCCTCTTGTAATTGCAAGTCGAGTTGTGATTTCAACTTGTCTTTAATCCTAGTCAACCAGTCGTGCTTGTAAATGTCAGCAAAAGATTCTCTTGCTGCATCTTTTAATGCACTCATTTCACTAGGAGTTGTTAAGAAACAGTCGTGTATTCCTCCAATGTTTATAACATTTTTGGTCATGGCTGCCTTAATAGTTGTAGCACACATGTGGGCAGAATCTGCGGAATGTAATATGTTAGCACTTAATCCCTTGCCCATCTTAGAAGTATCCAGTGTGGGACAGTCTTCTTGTACCCTAATGTCTAAGTGTATGTCCGACAAATACTTAAGCCTAACTCTTGTATTCCTTGTACTATTGTATTGCTGATGTACTAATAAACCAGCAGGATTAACCCATTCAAGTGGGATATTATTCTTGCCTGCCTTCACACCTACTGCCTTGAACCAACGCATCGCATGTACTGCTGGTTGTATCATTGCACTTGCTTCTTGATGCAATATCTTTGCCATGTAATGTACTGTCTTCATTGATCCATCCTTAGTAAGCCAGTTTGTATTGCCATATAATTGCTTCGCTCTCTTGATAGCCCATTGATATGCAAACTTATAGAACCCTAAGTAAGTAACCGAGTAAGGCAGTGTCATCACTCCATTCTTGGCAAGCGTTCGATCAGGTTGCAGTGCCAACCATTTTCTACTGTGTTCGTTGTCATCTTTCCTAAGTCTTTGGTTTACCTTAGACATCACGCTTGAATATATATCTTGTGGTTTGTCTGAGTTCACCAGATTCACCTTCTCACCCATCTCTTTTGATCTAAGCAATGCTGAGTAGTGCTGTATTCCAGAGCAGGTGCAGTCCTGACATATAACTTGACGACATTTATATGTCGGCCCCTCTTGTTTCCACTCGAAATAACTGCGACAGAAAGATAAGAATGACCAAGGCTTATCAGCCCTCATCCAGAACTGAGAGTTAAGCCACGGATCATTGCCTGCCTGCATGATTAACTGTTCATGCTCCAGTACCCAGTCACACCTTGTTCTGTTGTCTGACTTCAGGCCATACATATTAGCTCCATGTATTCGCAACCAATCTGCCTGTTCTTCTGTCTGTATATAGGTGAAGTAACTGAACTCAAGTAGTGACCTTGCCACATCATTACCTTGTGGGTTCAGGTAAGGTGGCTTGTAATACAACCGACCTCTGAAATCCATAGAGATAGGAAAGAATATCTCATCCGTATCCCTAAACTTTCGGGCTGCATTAATAAGGATGGCGTTAGATAATCTTGTGCCTCTAGTCTTCTCGTTTCTTATATGAATACTTCTCGCTGCCTTCTTCCATTTAATTATGTCGGGGTGATCCTCATCTAAATGCTTTGGATATGGTGGCGTTGCCCACCCACTCATCGGTAGTAATGCACCAACTGTTAGTCCTAAGTTATAAGCATGTTCCACCTGGTCGAGGCTCCAACTCTTAATCCTCCATGCCACACCACCTTGTATGTTTGCTGCCTGTATATATTGTTCGTCACCCTTACTGTTCTTAGCTATCAATTCATTATTAGTTTTAAATAAAGCGTAAGGATATTTGTAGTACCCACTCACTAGATCCTTATCAAATTTCTTAGGCGTGATAATAGTAGGCAAGTAATGAGGTGTTGATAGTTCTTGTCTGTGATTAACGTCAGCTATCCACTTGATGCACTCTTCTGTTGGCTCAACAATTCTCTTCTTCTTATTAGGCTCATCGCATCTAACAATCCTTAAGAACCCTGTCTCTCTACCTACAATCTCAACCAATAGATTACCGCAGGCTATCTTCTCCTTATCAGGCCATATCTCAGCACCCTCTATCCTCTTTAAGTTCTCAATCTTATGTCGTTGTCTCTGCCTGCTGACCTGATTAAACCTTGCAAGTTCCTTGCTGTTTAACTTGTTAAGCATTGCCTCTATCCATAAACGATCTCCAATACTTTTCGAGATCTGGTGAAGCGATGGTGAACAAGTTAACTGATCAACGATTGTTCTTATTGCTATTGCTGCTATTGTTTGGGAGTTCAGGGATAGTAGAGGTTTGAGTAGTGCGTAGGCTTGTCCAGCCTTGCCACTCTCGACCTCTTTTTTTATGTGATCGACGTGATCAATAATCTTAGTGAATCCGATACAAGAAAGAGTCTCTCCCGCATTGGAAAGAGACTCAGCCTTAGTCTTCTTGAGATAATTCTGCCTAAAGCGAGAGAAATTTCTCCCGCTATTAAACATTTCATCTTCAAGCTGTAGTTGTAACTCAAGATTCATTGCGTTGACTCTGCAATACAGCTAACTCTTTTGCATATTCAAAAGAGCAATAGACTTCTATTGCTTGGCGATACATAGTTGAAACAGTAATACCCTTTAACTCTGCAAGTTTTTTAATCATTGCATCGTAAGTAGTACCAACTGTTGTCTGAACCTTGACGTTATCAAGCTTGTTAGACATCGACAGTTACCCCACCAGGTGAAGCAGCCATACTTCTAATTGCACCTTGAAGTACACGCTTACAGAGTTCAGATCTGGTTGGTGGTGTTGGCTTGCCAAACTGAGCGTCAAACCTTTCAGCACCTACCTCTTCTCTGATCTTTAATTGTTCTTCAATTGCTTTTTGACGTAGCACATCGACTGCTGTGTTCACATCATCATCAAGTCTGATGCTGATTTGATTGGTTTCTTTTGAGGCCATAATTAGATTCGAGTAAGGAACTGTGTTGTAGTCGAGGGTTGGCACGCCTGCTCAGTTGAGACTCCGCACTGTTATCCCTCGGTATGAGCAATAAAAAAGGGACAGCCGTAAGCATTAAGCCTAAAGCTGTCCCGATAGCCTGTTTAATCATCCCAACCAGGGATGAAAGCACGTTGATACACAGTTTGAGGATGATTGATCTCTTCCTGTCTGAGGTCTTGCTTGATCACCTTCCACTCGTCCAGATTCTTTACACCTGGTCGATTGATAGGTTCAAGCCAGTAATCTGTGTTGCTGGATGACATTAAATAACATCCTCGCTCAATTCGTAATCATCGTAAGCAGCTTGCCAACTCTCAGGATATTGAGGTTTATTCTGCTGCTCTTGATAATAATTTTCGGCGGTGTTTGCCATATCCTCGAAAGCTTCATCCATTAGAACAAAACTCCAAGAGTGAACACAACTGCAAGCACAATCCATAGACTGTCTAGCTGTTCTTTAACTGGTCTTAACTGCTTTAGTTCGGCAGTTAATGAAGCGTTTGTTTGTCTTGCCACAATAAAAAATTAAATGGTGGGTGAATAAGGAGACTCGGTGTGAGTCCCTCATCTAACCCCGAAGGGCTAGAGGAGAGAGTCAGTCGTATGAATCGTAGGTTTTAGCTAGGCCATCCCAGGGCTCAATCGATGAGTAATACTTGCCTTGTGCATACTCTTGATCCTCAGAGCAATAACTTAATTTGTTTTTAATTCTTTTACTAAAAACTTTATAAGGTTCACCCCTAAATTTCTTAGGTGAATCAACTGGGATTTTGCGGCCTGCTTGTCCATATCCGTCATGCTCAAGCATTGAATCTTCTAACTCTTGAAACCAAACAGTTTTTTTAGTTAGCTTCACGACCTTATACCAGGTCGGTAGAACCATTGTGCATCCTTCGCAGGAGTAACAAATTTGATTCAACTCAAATGCTTTAGCTTGTGTTCCTGGCTCAACTGATTGAGCGAACTTATTGAAGGTCATTTGATAGTGGCAGGTGAACAAAAAAGTAACTCGTTAGAGCTACTCAATCAGGGAACTATTAAAGAATCCCTGATTGAGTAGGTCTTAGATGCTTTCGTATCCGTCAAACCATGGCCCATACTTAGCAGTGTGAGCCTTGTTTACTGCCTTAGTACAAGTTGAAGAACTTGTTTCAGGGTCTGAACAGTGGGCTCTAGCCTCTTCTAGGGTTAAACCTACGAAGCCTCGCCTTGTCTGTGGGCCGCAGTTGCGGTCTTTGTAGCATCTAACAATCTTGTACATAATCCTCTTTTGTGGTGGGCTGTCCCTCTTGATTGAGGGAATAGAGAAGGCAGGAGTTGAACCTGCCCCAGGGCCTAACCCTTCTCTCCTGTCATAAATGACATATAACGCTCTAACTCTTCAGAGTCCAGTCTGGTTAGTCCTTCCTTAGAAGGTAGTAAGACTCCAATGTTCTCCTTGCCGTTCAGGTCGGTCACGATGTCCTCTAATACGAAGCCAAAGTGAGACTGCAAGAAGGAGCGTGTCCTTTCAGGTAATGCCATTAGTTGAATTGTCCAGGTTCAACAACAAGCATACTGTAAATTCATTGTTTTTTCAATAGTTATTGATTAGTAGTAAGTATTTGATTCTCTGCGGCTAACAAAAGAAAGACATGATATTTAATCGTTCAGGCCCCAAAAATGCGACCAGGGAGCTTGCATAACTGCTTATATGACAGTTATGCCACCTAGTCATACCAATCGATTAGACCCCCTCCCCCCTCATTTGGACACAATTTGGACATCCGATGGGGGGTTAGTCGCAAGTTCAAGTAGTACGTTAACCCCTCACATTTTTCCGATAAAAATTGGGATCTGTGGGGATCTAACAGAATCTTATAGGGGGGATCTAGTGGGATCTAATAGGGTGATAAGGAAGATATTCTATTCATATATGGACAGTTAGTGATAGCAAGGGATCTGGGGAGTAGAATTAAGGTCAGTTAGCCTTGTCCAGTGGGGCTAATAGGGGGCTTTCCTGTGGTGGGTGAAGCCCCCGCCAATATTTGTGTATGATTAGGGGAAGTTACTGAAAAGTTATGACTAGAAAGAGTACGACAGAGGTATTAGGAGATTTACATGCAGGGTTGTCGAGTTGGTATTTAGAGAAGTTGCAGTCAGGGGAGATGACAGTTGTAGAAGCGACGAGTGCAGCAAAGTTTTTGAAAGATAATCAGATCAGTGCCCAACCAGTAGAGCAAACAGCGTTTGGAGATTTAGCAAAACAGTTGCCTGATATAGAAAATGTCGTAGCATTTAAGAAAAAGAGGGCTTAACTATGGCACCATCTGGCAAGGGCACGTATGGAACTAAGGTAGGAAGGCCACCAAAGAAAAAGAAAGGTGGTAAGAAGTAATGGCAAAAGGTTTGTATGCAAACATTCATGCAAAAAGAGAAAGGATTAAAGCAGGTTCTGGTGAAAAGATGAGGAAGCCAGGAAGTAAGGGTGCACCTACTGCATCTAATTTTAAGAAAGCAGCAAAGACAGCAAAGAAGAAGTAGATGGGAAAAGAAAGATGGCAGCCGTTACCTGATCAGTTCAGAGATGACTTCAGGTATTTTTTAGTTGTCGTCTGGAAGCATCTTCAACTTCCTAATCCAACACCTGTTCAGTTAGATATTGCTGAATATATGCAGGATGGGCCTAAGAGAAGAATTATTGAGGCGTTCAGGGGAGTAGGAAAGAGTTGGATGGCAGCAGCTTATGTGCTGTGGCTGTTAAGAAATGATCCACAGAAGAAGATTATGGTTGTATCTGCAAGCAAGATGCGAGCAGATGACTTTGCACAATTCTGTCTCAGATTAATTAGAGAGATGGATATACTGAAGTGCTTAGAACCAGATAGGGATGAGCAAAGAAGTGCGAGTAATAGATTTGATGTAAGACCAGCGACACCAGATCAATCCCCATCAGTAAAATCTGTCGGTATATTTGGACAGCTTACTGGTAGTAGAGCAGATTTAATACTAAGTGATGACGCTGAAGTTCCTAATACAGCGTGGACTGTAGGAATGAGAGAGAAGTTATTGCTATCTGTCGGAGAATTTAATGCAATTCTGAAACCAGGTGGAGAAATTATGTTTCTGGGTACGCCTCAGACGGAAGAAAGTATCTATAACAAGCTACAAACAAAAGGATATGAATGTCGTATCTGGCCTTCAAGGTATCCAGTAAAGCCTGAGAAGTACGGAAGTTCATTAGCTCCAATGATATTAGAAAAGTGTGTCGAGTTAAAAAATAATCCAACAGATCCTGATCGCTTTAGCGAAATAGATTTGATGGAAAGAGAATCTAGTTATGGTAAGTCGCAATTCACACTTCAGTTTCAACTAGATACAACGCTTAGTGATTTAGATCGGTTTCCTTTAAGGCTGTCAGATCTAGTAGTAATGGAATTAAATCAAGACGCACCAGAGAAGATTGTTTGGTCGTCTGGTGCTGAGTATCGGATTAGTGATTTACCTGCTGTTGGATTTAGTGGTGACTATTATCACAGACCAGCTTTTATACATGGACAATGGATTGAGTTCCAAGGATGCGTAATGTTTGTAGACCCTTCAGGTAAGGGATTAGACAGGACTGCATATTCTATTGTCGCTCACCTCAACGGTAATTTATTTGTCTTAGAGGTTGGATCTTTTAGAGAAGGATATACCGAACCTGTCTTAAGAGGATTAGCAGAAGCAGCTAAACGTAGAAAAGTAAAACTGATTCTATTGGAAGATCAGTTTGGTCAAGGAATGATGGAAAGTTTATTGCAGCCATACCTTAGAAAAATTTATCCTTGCACAATTGAACCAACAAGAAGCAATGTTCAGAAAGAAAGAAGAATTATCAATGCTCTTGAGCCAGTAATGAATCAACATCGGTTGATATTTAATCGTTCGGTAATAGAAGATGATTCCAAACCTGAAGATGAAGATAGTGTCGAAACTGCTTTAGCACACCAGCTATTCCACCAGATGACACATCTGACCGTGGACAGGCAAAGTTTGCAACATGACGACAAGTTAGATTCATTAGCTGGTGCAGTTCAGTATTGGAACGAATCTCTTGCTATAGATGAAGATAGAGCTATGAAAGAACGTGAAGCAGAACTCTGGGAATTGGAATTGGCAGCGTATGAAGGTGATATTACGGGCCTTCTCGATGCACAAATTCTTGGTGTCCCAATCGAAAAAATCCAAAAACAAGAAACAGAGGAAGGATGGATCACAACTCATGGAAACCACTAAATATAGACCTAGAGGATGGGTGGTGCGTATCCCTTCTGCTTTTGTTGGGTATGATTCTGTTACTAATACTGGATTTCAAACGGTTGTCATAGCTCAAACACCTGACGATGCTTTAGATGTCGCTTCTAATTCTCATGTGTGGGAGCATTTAGAGTTTCCTGTTAGTGACTTCCAAGTATTTCCGCAAGATCCTCTTTAGGCTCTCCACTTGCGATTACGATCTGGTGGATGATGACTAGCAACTAATTTTTCTAATTGATTAATACGGTTAAATAATTCTCTAGTGTCTCGATCTCGGCGGTTGCTGATGTTGCTAAGGGACATGATAACAACACTGGCTGTTGCACCAATGATTGCTGCTGTAATCTCTGCCACTGTTCAAAATGAAGAATTATGTCTAGTGTAGGGCTGCCTACCACTGATTTCTATGGAAGAAAAGAAAGCAAACGAGCCTAAGAAAAAGAATCCCCTGCAAAAATTAAAGGAGGGTTTAGACGATAAAGAAGAACAACTGCAAGTCTTGTCTACATTTGTGAGATTGGGAGTTGTCGTCTGGAGTGGCTTTATATTAACACTTAATTACGTTACTATCCCTGGATTAGGGGAGCAAGAAAGGATCGACCCGACTTTTATAGCAAGTGTTTTCACGGGCGCATTAGCTTCATTTGGGCTGGAAACTGCAAAGAAAAGAGGAGATGGAACTTACAAGGCTGATGAAGAGAAAAAGAAGGCTCAAGGAGTAGGCTATGACAACGGAGTTCCGTTTACTGTCGTCAGATTTGAAACTCCAATAAAAATCGTGCCAGACAAGCCAAAGGTTGATCAACTTACTGGTAAAGAAGTAGATCCACAAACAGGAAAGCTTAAATGAAGAAGTTATTAATCCTGCTTCTATTGGCTGCACCTGCACAAGCCAACATCACATCAAAGCTTTCTAGCTCTACTTCTCTAACTGTAGGAGCCAGTAGTACTCAATCAACCAGAATTCCGTCTACTTACGCAGTGTCGGGAACCAATATGAAGGTGACAACAGGAGAGCACTTTGGAAAACTAACAGCAGGATCAGCCACAGCACCAGCTACGTTAGATGTTGGTGTGTACGAGATAAACACAGCAGGATCAGCATTTTCTTTTCAAGAAAGCTGGCAGCAAGGTGATAGTCCTGCTGCAATAGGTCACGGTGTAGACGTAACTAGCGGTGTAGTCGCTGATATGCCTGCTTTTGGTAGTACTACTACAATTTCAGGTGGTGTAGCTGGTACGCTTGCAGGCACTGTAGTCAGTTCTGGTGTGGTTACAGTAGTAGCAGGTGGTGCAAATACTACGGCTGTAGGACAAGTAACCAACGAGATTACTGTAAGGTGAGAATACTCCTGTGCGTACCTTTTTATATCTCTTATTGCTGTGTAGCCCTGCTGTTCAGGCTGTACCAGTGGTTCCTCAATTTACACAGGGATCTGTTACATCACACACGGAAACGACTACAAAGATTACGGAGACAATCAACTCGATTGACATAGATACAGGCTGGCAATACTCAGTTACTGGGACAAACATGAAACATTCTGGTTCATCTGTGTCTCCAACAACTGTTACAGCCCCCTCTCAGACCACTGATGGCATTACTTACACATGGGTTGGCCTAGATCATTCCAACAAACCAAACTGGCAACTGCAAACAGATGGAGCATCGTTTCAATTTACCGAAACATATTCTGCTCCTGGGGTCAGCCAGCAAACGGTTATCCAAAGAACAACCGATCAAACAAGTATCACCGATACAACAAGTATTTTTCAACAATAGCTTATGGATTACTCACGCTTAACTACGCTTTGCCTGCTTACTCTGGTGATGTCGGCGGCGTTAGTGCTACCGCCGCTCCTAACGCTTCGTCTAGTGGCTCCGTCATTAATCAAGGAGTACAAGTCTTACAAGGGCCATTCCATACCAACACGTACGGTAACGGAATACAATGCCAAGGGACTACATTAAGCATTACACCCTTCCTGACAGGTGCGTTATCGCTTAAACGACCCTACGAAAGCTATTACCAAGACCCTGTTTACGATACAAGTGATGTAAACGATGATGGAATTATTGATAATCCAGGGAATGTTTTATATTTCAAGGACATAAGAACAGGACAGAAGGACTCACATTCCATCACAGGCGGCCTCTCAGCAACGCTTTCAGTGCCACTAGATAAAAGATTTACGACTCGTTGTTTATCTGCCGCTACAACCCAAGAGAAAATACAACAGCAGATCTTGGCTAACAAAAGGCTTGACTTTGAAATAGCAAGGCTTCGAGAGTGCAGTAAATTTAAAGCTCAAAATATAAATTTTCATCCCCAAAGCCCTGCATACTCTATTTGTTCTGACATTCTTTTAGCGATTCCAAAAGAAAAGCCAATAGATCACGTTCATTCTATTTCTTCAGACTCCTCTGCTCCGCTTGGCGTTCACGAAGTGACAACACCTTCGGTTTCTTCCCCCGAATAGCAAGAAGTTTCTTTGTAATCTTCTTAGAGATCTTCTTAACCTGCCCCTTCATTTGCTTCTGGAGCATCTTTGCTATTGGTTGGCCTAATACAGTTACACCGACAACTGAAGTAATAGCTATCGCACTTGTATTAAGTAATGTCGTTGGTGGTGGAGTGTAAGTGTTAACAACTTCCAGTACACCTCTTTCCTCGTATAGGACTTTGCATTGATTTCCATCTCGTTCATACCCCCGAATTATTTTTGTTCCGTACTTTCCTATTGCTCCTACAGGTAAATCATCAGGTCTAGGGCAAGGCAGGATTTTAGGAACTAAAGGATTTGTTGGTGGTGGGTTATTGTTGTCTGTCGTTGAAGTGGATTGTTCTTTCTTTTCTTCTTGTTTAGCAGGATTAATTTTTGGTGTGGTGGATTTGGGAGTCGGCTCTATATCCTCTGGCCTGTAATCAACAGGATTATATGAGGGCATCCCTGCATCACAATATACCTGAACTCCTCTATCGTCATCTGTTTTTAATTTTTTATTGCTACCTGAATCTGGATGTGCTTCAACACAACCAGGGATTTCAAATATTAAATTAGGCTGCTCTAAGTTAAGAGTTACGGGTTGAACATTAGGAATGTTCGGAGATACTTTGCCGATAGAATTATCAGGGATAAAAATATTATCGACTTGTATATCTGGTATTTCATCCACTTAACAATCTACGAAATCACCGCCAATGTCTTTACCAATCTGTCCTGCTTTCTTAACAGCAACTGCACTAGCAATCCAGCCTATGATTGGGATGTTGGACAATGTATTAGCAGCAGGAGTGGCAGTTACTAGCGAGGTTCCAACTATCTCTCCCTGCGATTCCGCACTGCCTTTATTTTTAATGCACTGAAGATAGTCAGCAGCTAATGCTACGTTTGCTCCAGGTTGATGTGCAACATATTCTTTTCTTGTGTAATCAGTTTTACCATTCCATTTAGTTTTTTCTGAGCTAAATAAAACTGTTTTAGGTGAGTGCATGTTATGCCTTATCATCACCTCTAATCCTTTCTCGTCTTTCTTATATCGCATCTGGCTACTACTGTTTTCTGTAGTTGCTAATGATGCAAGATTCGGCAATGAATCCCCTGACCTACTTAGTAGAACAAGGGAAAAGAAATTGCTACCGATTAATCCAAGACCGAGGAGAAGAGGAAGATAGTTACCTTCCTTCAACTGTGTCATAACTTAGGCAATCCTGTTGTGGTGGGCATTGAAGGCATTGATTCTTTAACCAATTCAGGGATTTGACCCTTTACCTTATCTAAGATTGTATTCACAATCTTATCTTTATTCAAGTATGTAAAAGTTCCACCACCAACTGCTATTACAAGAAAAGCAGTATTTATGTAGGTAAGAATTTTTATCATGACCAAGGCTTGCCCACACCTGTTGTTGGAGTCTTTTGCTCGTTAACACCTTTTTCTACAGCAGCTTCAATAGCAGCAACAGTACCTTCTTTGTCAGCGTCTAACTTAAGTTTTACCCAAGCTAATACTGTTGCTTCAGTAAGATCAGCGTAAGGAACAAGAGTGTCAGGCCTAGGAAGATCAACTTCACCTGTAGCTCTGAATTTATAAGTGCCATCTTCACCGTTAACACGGTAGATAACTTTATTTACATACCCATCTGCTAGTTCACGCTGAAGGGTGTTTACTTGCCAGGTTTTTGTTGCCATTGTTTTTTAATAAGTTTGTTTTAAGTTTAGTTTAGGCGTGTTTCAGCCCATACCAAGTTACTCTTCCTTGCTCAAAATTATTACCACCATCCTCATAAAGCCTTGCACCTACTATGACCTGCTCTTGCATAGTATTATCATCATGGTAACAACTATCACTACATATTGTAGTCTCAGCTTCTACCGTTCCAAACGCATATTTCTGTACCTTTCTAGTTGGAATAGATGGTGCAATTCTAAATGTGATTTCTCCACTCCAATATAAAACTCCACCTCCGTTCCTTAGCCGCCATCTAGTACTGTCACCGTTTTGAGTACTTATAGCACTTGAGTGCATACTTCTATTTCTATTTGCATACTTGTATTCATTTTGAGTATTAAGAGTTCCGTTAGCACCATATGAGCTATTGAAATACCATCTCATAGATAAGTTACAAGGTTGATGATTAGCGTTAGTTGGGTTTCGAGCAAGATAACTAAATACACATTTCACCATTTGATAGTCGGTAGTCCATCCTGTATTTTCAGAATAATTTCCGTTACTTGATGAGAAATTAGTAGTACCTAAAACCTCCCAAGTACCACCACCAACAGCAGCACCGTTAACAGTTAAAGCACCAGTTACGTTGACACCTCCAGAGGTAGTAGCTAATTTTTCACTACCATCGTAGTAAAGTCTCGTAGCATTATTAGCAGTAGTTTCTATAAAAGATTCAGCGGTTCCTCCATCATCCCAATGCTGTAACTTAATATATCTACCTTGTGACTTACCTTCAAATCTCCATTCTCTATTATGTGAGCTAGTAAAGTACATTCTGGCACCATCGATATTAACGCCTTCACTTGTAGTTTCTAACTTCTTACTGTCGTCGTAATAGAGTTCTACGGCTCCATTAGGTAAGAATTTAGCACTGTTTTCACCTATTTGTGGACGGATACCTATGTAATAACTAGGATCTCCTTCAATAAAGCAAGTACTATTTACGCTTCGTATTCTATTAGTTCCATCATGGTAGATCTGGAGATCATCACCAGCTCCGAGTCTTAATCTATCATTATCATGCAAGTCTAAATTACCGTGGTAAGTAGCATTACCACTAACATTTAAGCTACCTGAACAATCAAAACTATCGCAATCTAAAGCACCTGTAACTGAAGCTCCACCACTCGTCGTCTCAATCTTCTTACCGTTGTCGTAATAGAGTTCTACGGCTCCATCTGCTATAACTTTTACACCTACATCAGTATCTTTAGGTCGGATATAAATATCTTTTGCACCACTACTTCTAATCTCATTATTTGTTCCATCATGGTAGATCTGGAGATCTGCACCATTTCCAAGTAGTAGACGACCTGTTGAACCAGTATTATCAAGTAACTCCAAATCACCTGAGATTCTTACTCCCGAAGTAATTGTCTCAAACTTCTTACTGTTGTCGTAATAGAGTT
>Ga0208157_1000255_pt1 | contig 32647 bp, 49 predicted proteins | sample 5_EtaG_FD_184077 | JGI IMG/M metagenome (GOLD analysis project Ga0208157, IMG submission 184077) | Marine viral communities from the Subarctic Pacific Ocean - 5_ETSP_OMZ_AT15132 metaG (SPAdes) (version 2) | ecosystem: Environmental > Aquatic > Marine > Oceanic | place: Pacific Ocean | collected...
GTTGTGGCTGTGGTTGTGGGGGCTGCGCTGCCACATTCATCTGTGGTTGTGGCATTGCGTCTGCAATTGCACTCAATGCACCCATATCACCAGCGCCCATCCTCTCGCGGATCTCTGCGACTTTGTTCATCAGATATTTATTCATATCCATTGGAGGGTTACCTTGTGGTCCACCCTGCGCGGGAGAAGGCACAGGGGGACCACCTTGTGGACCCTGCTGTGGTGGCAATCCACCAAAAGCAGCAGGATTAATTGGAGGGAGCCTATACTGGGGGTACATTGTTTTTAATTGCCTCCATTTGGATTTTAGCTGCGTTCTTTTCTCGCTCAAGCTGCAATTCTGCCTCTAGCTTGGTGACCTTGGCCTGCAAATCGGCTTGCGCCTTGGCCATGTCGATCTCCATATCCTGACGCGCCTCTGCCTCTTTGATCTGAATATTTGACTGAGCCTTGGCCTGATCTGCTTCGATCTGGGCTTGGGTTCTCGCCTTCAGAGCTTCTGTCTCCAACTTGGCCAGCTCTTGTGCGTATTGCAACGGATTTCCTTGCTGCCCCTGTTGAGCACCTATGCCTCGGATTGCCTCGATTTGCTTCATCTGAGGTGACGCAGCCACAACTTGCGCTGCGCGTTGGCTGATCAGTCGATCTTGCTCTGGATCTACATCCTCGAACTTGATCATCTTTTCTTTGAAATCGGGCAGTGGAGGCATTGGCATATTGACACTTGCTGCCATGCGTTGGCGATACAGCAGCGCGATATGCTCTGCGATGTGTGCGATCAACACAGGCTGCATTGCCTTCGCGCCGGGGTTGCCTGCCAGTGATGGATCTTGCAGGAACTGCATGTGAACCGCAATGTGCGCGTCATGGTCTTGCTCTGGGAATGCGCGGATTGGCTTGCCGTACATCACGCTCATGTTCTCATCAATTGGGTCCATCTGAACAGCGTCTTCTGGCTTCTTCAGTATCTCATCGATGTTTGGTATGCGGATTGCTTCGTACATCCGCTTATATGCTGAATACAAATCATGGAGCTGGGGAGCAGATCGCGCCATTTCCAAGACAGCTTGTGCCTGTGCGATGCGCTGGGCTGTAGAAAAGATATTCGGGTCCGACACTGGCACGATGTCAATGCGATCATCAAAGTCGCTGCGATAGATAACATCTGCCGCTCCAACCTTTGCAAAGCTGAACTCATCAGGCAAATTCTCTGCGTTCAATTCAGCCAGCAGCTTGAACTCTTGACCTTGCGCGTAGTGCAACCGTTTGTGGATTGCGCTGAATGCCTTGGACCCCTGCTCAATCAAAGCGACTGTAGATCCAACTGGGGCGTTGGGGTTCACGTCACCGACATTGAGATCTGCCGTACTAGCAAATCGCTGACCAGCATCAACCATGTAGCCAAGCAGATTGAACAGAGAGCCCGAAGGCTCCTTGAACGGCAGCGGCATGATCGCCTTGTTGACATCATCAACTGTACTGTCGAGATCCACAAATTCACCGGGGCTGATCTGCATATCGCCGCCATTGACACGGCCACGCAATTTGAATCCACCCTGCATGTTTGCAAATGCGGCACTGTCGAGTAGGGCGCGGAGCGATCCAGTCGCTGCTTTGCCCAAGCCACCGATCATGTGGTACAGTCCAAAGCCATAGAACCCTAGACCGGGCAAGAACTTGTAGCTCACAAACCAGTCACGGCGCTTCTTCATCTCATCGTCTTGCTTCCAGTTGCGTCTAACACTGACAACGCGCTGGTTTTCATAGTCGATGGTTATGACATATGGGATGGCGACAGCATTTTCGTCTGCCTCATCGCTATCCATTTCTTTGCCATCGATGCCCTCGAACAAATCATAGACGTGCATTTCGAGCAGCGTCATCACATCGTCTTGGCTGTTGTCGCTGTATTCATCGACGCCTTCGATCTCTCCGATCACGTCATCAATAGGATCGATGCTATCACCAATGTAGGCTGTCGGGAGATAGTAACCGTTCTGGACGTAGCGATTGAAATCATTTTTCGGCATACGGATGACGTGAGTGTAGCGTGGGCTGGTGTAGAGATCCTTGCTCTCTGGAGCCACAACAAAATCTTCAGCCTTTACGAACTGGCTGCACTGCCGATCCATGTTGGCATCCCACCAGACCTTCTTGAAAGTGTGGCCGATCAGCGGAAGGTGGAACAGCATTTGGTCCAGATCAGGGAAATACTCAGGCATTTCCTGCGTGATCTGGTAATTCATAAACTCGCGCACCCTGCGAGCTTGCTCTTCCATTTTTTCGTCTGGCTCACCAACAATGACAGATTTGACTGGACCACCTGATGGGTACAGCTCCGCGACAGCGCGAGCGTTAAACTGGGTTGCTGCTTCTGCGATTAGTGGGTGGATAACGATGGACAGACCGCGAGTTGCGCGTTCATCCTCGCTTTCATCAAGGCCACCGTCTGGGTCTAGCGTCTTTAGACCCTGCTTGTAGCGATGCTCCCACTCAGATCTGGCTTCCTTATCGTTCTCAAAGAACTCGATCAGCTCTTGCGCCTTGCGCTCCAGCTCTCGTTCATCGATTGCTTCTGCAAGGTTTTGATCAAACTCTGCGTCCTCGACTTCCTGCATCATGTCTAATTCTGGATCACCAATCAGGACATCGCCGTCTGGCAGCTCTTCGATCATTAGATTGTCGGCGGGAGCGCCTTCAGCAAATGGGATAATGTTTTCTGGTTCAGCCATACATCGTCATCCTTCTAGTCTCTACAAAATCGTCATCATCGGGATCTTCGCTATGCCCAACAAACCATCCTCTGCGTAAGCGTAACCAAGCCTGTGTGCATGTATCAACAACATCATCATTCGGATGTGCTGGAAACGCCGCGCATATATCAATTAAATCTTTAGCCCACTTTCGATTGGAAGGGAAGAAAATCCTGCCATCTTCCAAAAGTGCGCTCGAAGCATGGGCGCGAGCTTCCTTGTCTCGGTCTGGGCTGTAGGCCAGAACTGGTACGCCTGCCATGCGTAAATCTTGCAGGAGCGACTGGCCTGACGCTTTCTTCTCAATCAGCACTGCGTCGGGCTCCCAGTCATCGTATGCCTCTTGAGCCAAGCGCCGTAGGTCAGGATAGCTGACTTTGTCATACCAACACTCAAGCACAATAGCGCAATCGTGGCCATTGTGTTTAAACACGCCCCACGTTGTTCGTGCGCTGAAGCTCGAACTTTCCTTGGCCTCGAATGCTGTGTCATACGACTGCAAGACGTAATCGATTTCGGGCAGATCTTCCTTCTCCCACGGAACCCACCAGCTCGCCTTTAGGATTCCACCACCCTTTGGCGATGGGCGCTGCTGGAGCTGCCCAGCCGCTGCGTAAGTGCCAAGGCTGCGCTCTAGGTTTGATAGTGTCCTGTCATCGATACGTTCAGGCCAGAGCAGCTCACCCTCCTCTGTGCGTGGATCTGAGAACCCCAGCATTGACTGGCTTGGAGTTGGGTGACCAATTTCGTATCTGGCAGGCAGGCATAGGTGATCCCACTCATCACCAAGCTGATTTGAGAGGATATGCCCGGTCAGATCTTGCTCATGGACGCGCTGCATTATGATAACGAATGCGCCAGTGCGGGGATCGTTGAGCCGCGTCTGCATCGCCTGATCCCACCACTCCAGAACGCCCTCACGCACCTTGGAGCTGTCGCTGTCCACTACGTTGTGCGGATCATCGATGCAGATGATGTCACCGCCATCACCAGTCAGAGCGCCACCCACAGACGTTGCTATGCGGTATCCTGTCCTGTCGTTCTCGAACCTTTGCTTCTGGTTTTGATCACCAGTCAGCGCGAACCTGTCACTGAAGTGCGACTGATACCAAGGGCTATCGATTAGTCGGCGGCACTTGGTGCTATCTCTGATCGACAGAGAGCTTGCGTAAGAGGCATACAGGAACTTCTTGTGTGGCTGATGGGTCCACGTCCACGCTGGCAGCGCAACGGCCACGCTGATCGACTTCATGTGGCGTGGCGGCACGTTGATGATCAGTCGTTTGATGTCTCCCTCGACAACAGCCTGAAGGTGATCGCTGATTGCATCGACATGCCAATTGTTCTGGAACTCCACGCCCGGTTCAATCGTCGGCCATGCGTTCCTCGTAAACTCCCTCAATGATCTGCGGTACTTCTCCGCTCTGACTTGCTCCAGAGTTAGATTGCTCAAAAGCTCTTTCAATTGCGCTGAGTTCATTGATGCCAATCCTTGTGAGATCTAATGTTATTGTTTTTTCCTCGTGAACCTTTGTCTCGGTCTTATCCACCCAGCCCGCGCGGTTCTTGAGGTAGAAGATCATCGCGGTGTTATCACGATCTATCGTGGCCTTTTCATAGAGAGCATTGGTTACTTGCTGTACGCCCTCGGCCTCGCCACCTTTTATGGATTCCGAAAATTCCGAATTTTCAGCCTGATGAAGCATAAAGGTTGAGACTGATATACCCAGTGCGCCAGCACACTGTTCCTTGGTCAAACCCTGCGCCATGAATCGTCTGGTGTTTGCCAGAACTTCCTCTGTGACCTCGAACTTCGGCCTACCGACAGGGTTCTTTGATTTTTTCTTTGCCATGTGAGTACCTTTCTCAGTTAGAGCTTATTTTATAATTTCAGAAAAAGAAAGACCCGCCGAAGCGGGTCAGTTGACCAATCTGTCACAGGCATGATGATTGGTGGGTAGAATACAAAATAATATATTTTGTTTACCACAGCGAAACCGCTGTAACAAGCAAAACAAGAACTATGATTGCAAACGCTGATCCTGCCATCATTTTCTTTGACCATCCTTCCCTTGGTTTGTCTGAGTGAATATCGACATGTCCTCGCAGATTGATTGAGATCCACTCACCAACTCTTGCTGGCGCTTCGCCATATTGCGTGTGAACCCAGAGCTTCTTAGATCCAGCGCGTTTGCTGGTGTTGTCTTGAACCCAATCTGGGAATGTAGATTTAAAGCCAGTGAACTTCCAAGATTTAATGATCATCATTTACCTCTTCTATGGATTGAACAATATTTTTTTTGTTGTGAAGTTAGCGGCTCTCCACAAAGTTTACCCATGAATGCTCTGCCTTCGCCTATGACATATTGCTGGCATGTTTCAAATTTTTCTTCTGGCCCTCTTTTTTCCCCTTTATCAGATCTGTTCTTTTTTACTTTTTTTACTTTTTTAAATTCTACATTTAGCCAGTCTTGGATTATTTTTTCTGATACGTTTTTTTTACGCAGTTCGTAGATTATTTCTTTAACAGCTACTTTTCCAACATGTATTGTTTCCAAAAGTTTTTGTTGTGATACATTTTCAAGAAACTCTGTGAAGGTCATATTTTCTGCCCCCAGATATCTTATTGCATAGTAAGGCTTATATGACATAAATAGGTCACCCATTGTTGTGGCATTTTCCCCCCGCTCAAACACCTTTTCTTGTCTGGTTCCCATTATAATACGGCTTCTTGCTCGCTCTCTGCTTACTCCCAGCTCATTGCCTACTTCTCGGAGAGTTTTACCAGACCGACTGAGTTTAAGTGCGCGTTGATTAATTTCGTAAGTTCCAATGACCATCATTTATCTCCAAACATTTTATTCATCAGGCTCTCACCCTTGGGCGTGAGACTAATGCTTCGGTGACGCCTATCATCATGCATCATTTCTATTTCGATCAGCTCTGCCGCCTTGACTTTGCCTCTGCTATTACTGGAGAGCGAGTGCAGCAATCTATTGAGAGTAGATTTCTTCATACCTATTCTCTCGGACAGATCTGCGCTGGTGATTGGCTGCTTCTGGCAGATGATTGAGAACACTAACATGTGATTGATTGATGTCTGAGTTGAATCTAGTACACCCAGAAACTCTTGAATTTGATTTTCCATTCTATTCATAGCACCACCGAAAATATTAATATTATATAGAGGGTCAGCATTAAGCATAACCCTCCAAATATATCTCCTAAGACGCCAAGCGCGTCCTCCATTTCACGCAAAATATCGCGCAATTCTTTTATCTTATCCATTCTTCAACTCCTCATTTGCGTGGGCATCTCTCACAAGTTCCAAAATAAATTCAGCAATACTATCACATTCCAGTTGACGAGTTTGAGTAGCCAGCCAATCAACTTGTTCGTTTGTTAGTGCGTCCAAGACAGTAGATACCGACCCCAGCCTGATGTAGTTTTTGTGGTGACGAGCGTGTGAGATTGCCTTTTTAAATATTGGAGGCAATTCGTTTGCTTCACGACCACGTCGGAGTGCAGAGTTTACCTTATTGAACTTGAACCCCAGCTTTGCTGAGATTTCTCTGGCAGACAAACCCTCCCTAGATAGCTGCCATATTTTCAAGGTGTCTGGCTTCCTCGAATAGCTCCGCAACAATTCATTAATGGATGTCTTGATCATACCGTAACCTCAACATCGATATCACACTCATCGCCTTCCTGTTCATTCAATTCCAATGCCCTTTCGAGAGCAGACTCATACGTGGGGAAAGTTTCGATAACTTCCTCACCATCCTCATAGGTTTTTCTGATGATCACCTTCATTCCGCTTCCCCCTCGATTTCACGAAGCGCACGTTTCAAGGATCTCTTGATGCGCTTCGCACGATCTGGAAGGACAAGACCGTCCAACCCTTCGATCAGCCATTCGAGTTCTTGCTCTGTGGCTGACACTTGGACGGCAGGGAGTAAGCACACCCCACCATCGATATTTGTTTGCTGAATAAAATTCATGCCGCCGCCTCCTTTTTTGAGAAGGCAGCATAAAGATCTCTGGCCGCTTCATGCCAAGACTTTTTGGTTATTGGGCTTTCGCCTCTGACGTGATGCCAAGTTGAGGTATCGCGTGTTGTGCCACATGGAGCTGTTGTGGTCTTATAGATCTTGCCGATCACGATATATTTATCGTCGCCGTAACGCTTCCAGAGGATAATCCCTTCTGCGTATTCTCCAGATCCCTCGACGCGGCATCTGATGTCGAAGCCATTCTTTTTGTATTCCATTCTGCGTATAGACATTACACGATCTCCTTTGATGGAATTGATTTTACGAGTGCTTCTATGCCGCCTTTGGCATACTGGTATGCATCCATTGATGAAAAGCTGTTGTCATAACCCTGTGGGTTATCCATGTTAAACTTGTCACGCGCTGCTTCGAAGCCCATGCCTTGGATGTCTTTGCGAACCGCGTAAAACCCAGCAAGGTAATGTTTGTTTGTTGTGGTCATTAGAAACTCCTCTCCCTCTCTCTATAAAACATACATAAGACATCTGTCATAGATTGCAAGGGGTCATCGAAAGTTTTTTAATGTATTTAATGCTTATTTATTGCAGTCTAGCTGACTGCACTTATTCACCGAGCCCAAACCCCTTATTCTTATAGTATATATAATAGATATATTATTTATTACATTACTACATACTACCTACCCTACCCCTCTCTCTGATACATATGGGGGGGTATTAGGCACTACAGGTGACTGCATTATTGCAATAAATGCAATTAATACTAAGACATTGTTTTAAATAGAGAATACACCGTTATTTAAAAAAGCACTAAATACTGCAATAAATAAAGGCACGAAAAAAATAATTTAAAATAATTTTCACATAGCCCTTGAACATGAGGGCCAGATGTCCTATGTTACTTGTATAGGGCAATGAAGCCCACTACTTAGGAGAGAAAAATGCAAGGCTTTAAGATCACTTACCAAATCGGCTCAGATGACGAAATTGAAAGCCACACAAACATTATCAATGCCGCAGATGCAGATATGGCAGTGACTTATTTGCTAGAACAGAAAGACGAAAATGGTTTTCCACTATCGTCAATTATCATGCTGAAAATCACAAAAGTTGAACGCGTATAACAACAGGGGCTTCGGCCCCACCCACCCATCGGGCAATGAAGCCCACTATTTTAGGAGAACAAAAATGACAAAACTTACAGCACTTATCAACCGCGCAGCAGCAAGCCACACAAAGTTTTATGCAGTGCAAGCGGGTATATTTTTTGACGGCATGGATGACTTGATCACCGCTGTGGAGGCCGAGGGCTTCAGCACACAACAAAACGATGGTGAGCGCGTACTTGTCGGCCACAAGGTGTGGATGACGGCACACGGCGTTATCACGCCTGTCAACACATCTAACCTCTAATCATCGGGGCTTCGGCCCCTTCACTTTTTCAAGGAGTAAAATATGACACCAGAGCAATTCAAAGACGCACGACGTGCGCTTGGATACAGCCAGCAATCTCTGGCAGATGAGTGGGGCATGGGACAGAACGGTAACCGCACCATACGCCGCTGGGAGAGTGGCGAGAGGCCGCTGAACCCGGTGGCCAGTTACGCTATAAAATTAATGTATGATAATATGGAATAATCGTGTGGGTTTCACGGCTGCGTTTGAAAACGAATGCCCAGCGGTGTCACCCACAGCGATCTTAAATCACATCAGATTGTGGTGGTAAAGTCGGTTTACTAGCCAAAATATAATTTGTTTTGAGTGATGGTTTTTTGCTCCAGACGGTCCAAATGAAATCCATTGTGGCGCTCTTTCCACGCTCTGGTGACATCGCTGGACGCCACGTCAGAGCAATCACAGCCAGTGGCTTTGTCTGCCAGAACAGTCTCTGCCGCTTCTTAGCGTGCCAGAATGTGGACTTGGTGAGCATCGCAAACGGAACTTCTTTTTGGGCGCATCTCTCAATGAACTCAGCGGCCAGATTAAATGGTGGATTTGTGATGATACCATCGCAGGAACAATCAGCAGTCAGGAAGTTCATGTTACTATGGCCATAGCCACGGTCATGCAGATCCGTTGAGATCACTCTGAAGTTGCGTTCTTCCAGAACTTTTGAGATCGCCCCATCGCCGCAAGCTGGCTCCCAAATACGCCCACCCCGAAACAGCCAATCAAATCTATCGATCAGTGCGATAGTGCATTCAGGTGGGGTTGCGTAGAAGTCAGCAGCGTTGCGGCTGTTTTTGGGCGACTTTCCCCCGATGACTGTTGATGACTTCATCCCGACAACTCCCCGCCACACGCCATGTATCCACAAGAGTCCTGCCAATGATCAGCATTTTCGGGGGTTGACTTGATTCTGGCGATTTTCAGGAGCGCCATGCAGACGCCAATATCGTGCGGCTTGACCTCCACACCCAGATAGACTGACCAGAGATCAGCTATCATTGTAAAGTTACTTTCCATATCGCCGTGCTGGTCTGCACGATCCTTGGTCACATATTTTTTGGCGGTATCTAAAATTTCTGCTCTATCCATTTTCTATCCTCAATGTTGTGGTGGGGCGAAATAAGCAAACCTTGGCTTGCCCCTCTGACCCTCGTTTGTCTGGCGGTATTCAATACCGCGATCCTCTTGCAGTGCCGCGAAAACTTCTTTGCGCCGTCTGGGTTCCATATTTGCGAAGGCCGACACTGTGCGTGATATCTGACTTTCGGTAATGCCACCCAGACCAGATTTTTCGATCTTGGCGTAGACGGCTTTACACGCTGCATCAAATGGACCCTCTGCCATGTTTGACCTAAACATCTCAATGGTCTGCTTGGCGTAGTGATCGACATAATCGATTGACCACTGCATTGCGTCTGGACCGATTTCATCTTGGCCCATTGATCTGGATATGATCAAAGACAGGCGCATGGCGATCTCTCTGGATCGATTGTACATGGCCTCCAAGCCAGTGCCAGTCTCTCGCCTAATGGCATCCACCAGTCGCTCCTCATAAGATCTGAGCAGTGTCTCAGCCTCAAACGTGAACGGAACCTCAATTGGGTTTGGTGGCATGTCATGTGCATTGCCCAAATCTAAATCACCAATCTGCGCGTGGGCGTGATCCTTTGACCATGTTGCCAGACGTTCTGAGATATTTGATCTGCGTTTTTTCTGGGATAGCTGCACCCCGATCTCAGACTTTACGATAACGAATCGGTTCAGCAGACCAGACGCTACGTCACCACCACCAATTGCCTGCATAAATTCAGACGGCGTTGACATGCCGACTAAGGTCAGGCTGGGGCGCTTTACCACCTTCTCTAGTTTCTCAGCATCTGCCGATTTCATGGTATTGGTTGCGTAGCCTTGCTGTCGGAGCGTGCCATCCTGTCGGCCAAAACATTCCATGATGGATGTTAGTGCATCTGCCTTGTGTTGGTTTCCCTTGGCAGCGGCTGACTTCAGTTGTCGTCCAAGCTCGTCCACTACCGAAACGTGTGTAGGTTTTTTGGTGAGCGTTGAAATCACCCCAGCAGCAGACGTGTAACCAGCGGGTCCGATCAACTCATCAAGCCCGGCCTCTTCGAGCAGCTCTTCGAGGACAGTCTTGGAATGCTCTTTGCCTGATCCTGTCTCGCCAATGTTGAGGAAATATAAAGAAGAGAAGTTTCTCTGATCTGTCACCCAACGTCTACCCATCACCACAGATCCGAAAGCTATAGCTGCTTGGACTGCAAACTGTGGCTGTGGTTTGATTGCTGTGACCGTGTAGTAGTTGACAACATCTTGCAACACGCCCGGTACACTTAAAAGATTTTCTGGTACGCTATCCAGAGGATTGTCGGATGACTTGGCTGGCTTTGATAAAATTTGGTCTGCAATTTTTGCGCCGTGATCGATGGCCTCTTTGTCATATTCATAATCTGGATCATTAGTGACGTTTAAAACTTGGGCGGCTTCTTTGACTGCGTTGCTGACATTGCCCTGATGCTCGTACTGGAGATACAGCTCGAAGGCATCGAAGGTGTGTGCGCTGTCAAAGGGATCGCTGGCATGGTGCGAGTAGGCACGGCCATCATCAAACAATTTTACTCCAGCCAGTTTAGATGTGGAGTTAGGCGACAGGTATCTGCTGCGCGATGTTGGCTTGTAGCCATACTGCACCAGAAGTGTGTGCATGTCGTTGGCCTCATTATAGGCGTCGATCACACTGGTGCTGTCACCTTTTGGCCTTGGCTTCTTGGTGGGCTGAAACTGCGACTTCTTTTTCCAAGGACATATGTCTTGGAGCTGGGTTCTAAATTTATCCCAATCCTTCCAGAGCGTCAGGAGCTGTGTCGGCAGCTCTGGTAGTCCATCCCAGATTGGCATGCCTGACCACTCATACGGACGCCCAGTATCTGGGTGGATCGATGGTGGCAGAACATCTTGCACTGACCCAGCTCTAAGCTCGAAGACCACTTCGGTCTTGCGTGGATCTTTCTCAGTCGGCCACGATATTTTGTGTGTCACAAGATCTGGTGGAGCCTTGAAGATCAGCTTGCCACGATTTTCACGCCCAATGATTTGTGGTGCGGAGTTCATCAGTAAGCTGAAGTCGATGCCCAGCTCCTCAAAAATCAGCTTGGTATTCTCGACGTGATCGATATCAACAGCGCACGTTCCTGATGCGCCATGTAGCAAACCAACATTATGTGTGGGGTTTTTCTCATAGTATGCGCGAGCGGCTTCTGGATCTGACAGTGCCTTTTCTGGCTGCTGCCATCCAAAGCTCGTTGGCCCCTTTGATCCTGCTGGGATCGTGACTAAATACCAGCCCAGTTTTGAGCAATATTCTTCTATCTTCATTTCGAATCACTCAGGTATTCAGAGAGTTTTTTCCATGTGTTCAGGCTGATTTGTTCGTTGCCGTCAGCGACTGCTTTTACCGTTGGGTGGGACAATCCAGATTTCTCTGCAACAACAGTTAAACGCCTGTCGGATAAAGATTTTCGGATGTCATCGATAGGGATCAATGTGGTCATTTTCTGTCCTTTTTTTCAAAATGTGTAAAAATATCTTTACTCTCTGCAAATCTTTCTGTAAACCGATTTTTGTAGAGAGAGTAAGAAAAGGAAAATTGCGATGAGCAATATTGATGGATTGGCCTCCGAGTGGCTAGAAGTGAAGGCGCAAGAAAAAGAAATTATCGCGAAACGCCGTGCGATAGAAGAGCAAATCACAAAGGCATTAGATGTCAAAGATGAAGGCTCAATTTCCCACAAACTGGAACAACACAAAGTCACGCTGACACAGCCTGTATCACGCAAGGTTGATCCGATTGTCTGGGATAAAATCAAAGATAAAATTCCTGAAAATATGCACCCGATAAAGCAGACTATTTCTGCCGACGCGGCGGGTTGTCGTTATCTGTTGGAGAAAGAGCCACGGCTTTGGGCGAAAGTCTCGAAGGCTTTTGAATCCAAGCAAGGCAAGATTGGCGTTAAAGTCGAGCATCTGTAATGCTGGCCGCAACATGTCTGGCTCTGAATGTGTACTTTGAGGCGCGTTCAGAGGCCAGTGTTCTCAGCCAATTTGCAGTCGCGCAAGTCACTATGAACCGAGTTCAGTCGGACAAATACCCTGACACTTTGTGTGGCGTTGTCTGGCAAAAGCGACAATTCAGTTGGACGCACGACGGCAAGAGCGACAAGCCATACGAAAAAGAGGCTTGGGTTCGCGCACAGTGGGTGGCCAAGGTGACACTAGATAACCCCGAAAAAAACGTGGGGTTACTGCCAACAAACGCGCTGCACTATCACGCAGACTATGTCCAGCCAGCTTGGTCAAAGTCAAAATCTCTAACGAGAATAACTAAAATTGGTAAACATTATTTTTACAAAAGTGGAGAAGTAAAATGAAGACTGAAATGGAAATGGAAAAAATGCTGGATGAGATATTCAGCAAAATATTCGGGGGTCTATTCTAATGGCCATTAATTTAAAATCACTGTCGAAACCCACCGGGCAACGGCCAGTCATAGCGACCCTCTTCGGGGAGGGCGGGATGGGAAAGACGACATTGGCTGCAATGTTTCCAAATCCTGTGTTTATTCGAACTGAGGATGGCACAGCCAGCCTACAGGGGAATGAGAACGTCAGCCTGTTTCCGCTCGCTACGTCCACGCAGGACGTGCTGGATGCCATTGAAGTTTTGGCGACAGAGAAACATGAGTTTAAGACAGTTGTGATCGACAGCATTACGCAGTTGGCCACTTTAGTTGAGGCAGAAATTGTCGCTGCCGATCCAAAGGCAAAATCAATAAACCAAGCTGGTGGCGGCTATGGCGCAGGCTATGGCACTGCATCTGAGGTGCATCGTCAAATCCGTGAGTGGGCTGGTAGCCTCGCCTATGAGACTGGCATGAATGTCGTGTTTATTGGCCACGCCGATACTGAAACTTTGGATCTGCCTGATATGGACCCATACGCAAGGTACTGTGTGCGGATGCATAAGAAGTCTATCCCGCACTATACGGATAATGTCGATCTGGTTGGGTTGATCCGACTGAAGACATTTACACGCGGAGATGGCGATAAAAAACGCGCCATTTCCACAGGTGAACGTGAGATCCTGTGCTTTCCACAGGCATCAAGCGTCACCAAAAATCGGTTCAATATCACTGAACCACTGCCATTCACTTTTGATGGCGGCAACCCATTTGCAAAATTTGTAGCAGAGTAAGAAAAGGAAAACTCTAATGGATCTCAATGGATTTAACGCGCTGGAAATTCAGCCACAGTCAACATACGAACCACTCCCAGCCGATTGGTATAAGTGTGTGATTGCCAATGCTGAAGAAAAACCGAACTCAAAAAGAACTGGCTCATACCTCGAACTGAGGATTGAGGTTATAGATGGTCAATATCAAGGGCGTTTAGTCTTTGATCGACTAAACCTAAAGAACCCAAATTCTGTTGCTGTAGAAATAGCACAGAGATCTCTATCATCGATATGCCGTGCGATTGATGTTCCAAGCCCAAAAGACAGCGCAGATTTGCTAGACAAACCAATGATGGTTAAATTGGCTGTGCGTCCAGCAGAAAATGGCTACGAGGCATCAAACGAAGTGAAGGGCTATGAGGCTGCGGGTGCGGTCAAATCTGTTGGTGAGGGACTGGGGGCTGTGGCTCCTGCCGCATCAAACGGATCTGCCACACCACCTTGGAAACGATAGTTCTATTCTATGATGGGGCGGCTGGTCTGCCCCATTTTATGAGTAGAAAGAGAGCAGAAAATGAACTTAGAGCCCTACGCCACGCCCAAAACAATTGAGGCGATTTACCAACACTACAAAGACAAACGCAAGAACGAGCATCGTCCTCATCTTGGCGGCAGTCAGATTGGCAATCCATGCAGCCGCGCATTGTGGTATCAGTTTAGACACGCTTGGACGCCTAACTTTGATGGGCGTCTTTTGCGTTTATTCGAGACTGGTGATCGAGAAGAGGATCGCGTTGTGTCGAACCTTCGAGCGGTTGGTGTGACGGTCTGGGAGCGAGATCCAGACACTGGCAAACAGGTCAGGTTCGAGGCCTGTGGTGGACATTTTGCTCTATCATTGGATGGCGTTGGGGAGGGCTTTGCGGAAAGCAAAAAAGCTCACACTCTTGAGTTCAAAACGATGAACGACAAAAATTTCAAGGCCACCAAAAATATGGGCGTCCAGAAATCCAAGCCAATTTACTGGGCACAATGCCAGATTGGTATGCATCTCGCTGAAATGGATCGCTGTTATTTTATAGCTGTCAACAAAAACACAGATGAGATCTATGGTGAGAGGATCAAGCTCGACAGGGCAGAAGCAAAAGCGCTGATTAGCAAAGCTGAAAACATTGTATTCTCTGCCCTACCGCCAGATAAACTGCACGATGATCCGAGTAATTGGCAGTGCAAGTTTTGCCCTTACTGGGCTGTGTGCCACGGCTGCAAGATTCCAGAGGTTAGCTGTCGGACGTGCAGCCATGTGACGCCAGAGCAAGACGGCACTTGGAGCTGCTCAAAGGGTAAGCCTACTGTCACTTGTGATGAGCATTTGTACATCCCACAGATCATGCCGCCAGACCTAGAGGTGTCAGACGCTGGTGATGATTTTGTTGAGTATGAGGATCTGGACAGCGGAGAAATAATCCGAAATCAAAACAACAGCCGCGAGATATTTGAGTCGAGGATGCGTGATGAGTGATAACAGGAACCTTCAAAAGTTGGTGCGGAAAATTATCAATGTGATGCCAGATGAAATCAGCGATGACCAATTGGTGTGTATAATACTGAATTTGGTGATGTTATATTCGCGCCACGAAAATTGGCCAAAAATTCAAAATGACGTTGGAATTAATATTGTCATGGAGGTGATGGGTAAAAAAAATGATGTCAGACGCGCCGTCCAAGATGCGGATGATTTTTTAGGGAGGATTGTTAATGACATTTGAACTTCGAGATTATCAGAAAGAGGCTGTCGATGGCCTGTACAATTACTGGGCTGGAAAGGCTGGTGATAACCCTCTGATTGTTGCGCCGACTGGATCTGGCAAAACGGCTATTATCGCGCAGTTGATCAAGGATGCCATGAGCTATCCTGACACCAGAGTTCTGGTTGTAACGCATGTGAAAGAGCTTCTGGAGCAAGGCGCAAGTGGGCTGCTAAAACTCTACCCAGAGGCTGATTTTGGCGTATACAGCGCAGGGTTAAGGCAGAAGGTTCTAGACCGCCCAATCACGTTTGCAGGCATCCAGAGCGTCTGGGAGAGGGCGTATGACATTGTGCCAGCTCCTGACTTGGTTTTGATCGATGAGGCACACCTATTGCCCAAAAATACTGAGACACGATACAATCGATTTATTGCCGATCTGAAGGTTTGCAATCCACTGGTGAAAGTAGTTGGGCTTACAGCCACGCCGTACCGATTAGACACAGGATATTTGCATCAAGGAAAGGGCAGAATCTTTGATGGCATTGCCCATGACATACCTGTGGGGATGCTGATGGAGCAGGGGTATCTCTCCCCGGTCATCTCGAAGGGTGGTGTTAAGCAGATTGATTTGACAGGTGTTGGAAAACGAGGCGGTGAGTTTATCGAAAGCCAGCTTGCCACGGCTGCGTCTGATCCAGAATTGGTCAAATCAACTGTCGAAGAAATTGTAGATCTGGGGTCTGATCGAAAAAGCTGGCTGGTGTTTAGCAGTGGAATAAATCATGCAAATATGCTGGCTGATGAGTTCGAGGGGCAGGGGATAGACGTTGGTGTGGTGACAGGTGGCGACAGTAGTGCAGTGCGCGAGAGGACCATTGCTGATTTCAAGAGCGGTCAACTGCGATGCCTGATTAATGTGAACGTGCTGACCACAGGATTCGATCATCCAGAAGTGGATCTGGTTGCGCTTGTTAGAGCGACAGCTTCGACTGGCTTGTATGTTCAGATGGTTGGGCGCGGGACGCGGATTGCTGACGGCAAGGAAAATTGCCTGATTTTAGACTACGGCCAGAATGTCGAGCGGCATGGCTTCATCGATAAGGTAAAGCCAAAGGACAAATCGGCAGGCGCGGGGGATGGCGAAGCCCCTGCAAAACAATGCGAGAGCTGCCAGACGATGGTTCACGCAGCCTGTCAGATCTGTCCATCGTGTGGGTTTGAGTTCCCTGCTCCGACACTCAACCACAGCGCAAGCAGCTATCGTGGGGCCATGCTATCGTCACAGGTGCAGTCTGAGTGGGTTGACGTTGATGACGTTAAATATCGTCGGCACAGCAAGGCTGGTAAACCTGACAGTGTGAAAGTCACTTACAAATATGGTTTTTTTGAAGAGGTCTCGGAATGGCTTTGCCCAGATCACGGCGGCTATGCGTCAGGCAAATATCAGCAGCGTAAGCGCCTATTAAATTCTGAGGCTGACACGACTGATGACGCCCTAAACGAATGTCATTTTTGGACAACGCCCAGTCGAATAAAAATTAAACCATCCACCCACAATCCGAAATACAAAGAGGTTGTAGAGTTTGATTATACCCAAGTGGAGATAAAAAATGAGGCGCAAAGTAAGGACTTCAATCGTTTCGGTGACGAGATACCCTTCTGAACACGATGAACAGGTTGGATTTGTTAATTGGTTTCGAGCTAAGTTTCCAAGAGTTTTGATATTTGCCATTCCAAACGGCGGCAAGAGATCGATCTCTGCTGGCAAAAAGTTCAAGGCAGAGGGTGTTGTGGCTGGGGTTCCAGACCTGTTTATCCCTGAGTGGAACTTGTGGGTGGAGATGAAACGAGAACGCGGTGGGCGACTTTCCCCCGATCAAAAAGATATGATCGCCTACCTTGAGGGGATTGGCCACTGCGTGGTTGTGGGCAAGGGCGCGAAGGATGCTTCGAAGCAGATTATGGATTTTAAAAAATGAAATTAAAATATCACTGGACAATTAAAGACGATGGACTGAATATTTATGAAGAGGGTGTGAGGGTTGCGAAAATCGATCCTGATCAATTCAAACATTTAGTTGCAGAATTAACAGAGCATTTAAGGTGGCAAGAAACTATAGAAGGATAGAAAAATGGGTGATGAATCTTTACGGCCAGAGCAGAAAGCGCACTTGAGATTTTTGAGACATCAGGTTGATACATGCCAAACCGAGGCTCTTCGAATTGTCGCTCACCCCAACGTCACGCAGGACATGTTCAGAGCATGTAATGAATTAAAAAAATACAGAAAATCCTTACAGCGCGAAGGCGTTAAAATTTAATTTAAAAAAAATGCACTTCCTCTATTGTAATCTGTGACGGATGTCATATGTTGGTTGTGTAGAGAGAGAGGAAATAAAATGTTTACTAAATACGCAATCACCATAATCGACACAGTTAGCACGCGCGATGGATCACGCAGCCACACTGCTAAGAAAGCCTACTTCGAAAAACTCAGCAGCTATAATGGTTACTTACATGCCAGCTCAACAGTCACGACTACCTTCGACAGCCAAGAAGCTGCTGAAAATTTCATCGAAGAGCTGCCTGTCAGCCACTGTGGTGAGTATAATAACAAATACGAATATGGTGTCGAAGCTATCGAATACACCCACGCAAACCACAGTGGATGGTCTGACGTACATCCATATGAGATCGTGCGCGTTGTATCCCCAAAGACAATTGAGATCCGCGTGATGGATGCGGAACTGGACAAAAATTGGAAGCCTGAGATCATTGCTGGTGGCTTTGCTGGTCACTGCACAAACCAAGGCGCTCAGAAGTGGGATTACAAATCAAATCCTGAATACACCGTGATCCGCGCTCGCCTTCGCAAAGATGGCTATTTTCACTCAGCCAATGGACGCCACGTTTTGTCGAAGACGCCTCACAAATTTCACGATTATAATTTTTAATAAATAGGGGCTTCGGCTCCTTTTTTTTGCCTACCCCCCCTTGTAATCTGTGACAAATGTCATATATTAGTTATGTAGAGAGAAAGGAAACACTATGAAAAATGTAAACATCAAACCAGTCAACAATGGCAAAAAAGCAGCAGACCGCAATCGCTACTGTGGCCCAGCCGTCATCAGCGCAGTCACTGGTATGACTACTGGAGAGGCTGCTCGACTGATTCGTCATGTTGGTGGACGCAAATCCATCAAAGGCTCAACTACACATGAAGTCATAAGATCTCTTGAGATGTGTGGCATTAGAGGTCAGCACAAAACATTTGGACTTGATCTTGATCGTAGCAGTGGAGTGACACTAGCTGGCTGGCTCAAGTCTACAGTCAAAGAACGCACAGCCAATCGTGTGTTTTTGATCGTTGCTGGTTGGCACTGGCAACTGGTTCAAGGACGCCGCTACGTTTGTGGGATTGTTGGTGATGTGGTCAGCATCAAAGACAAAAAGGTAAAACGCCGTGCGCGTGTAGCCGAAGTCTATGAGCTTACATCAATGGGCGCGATCACTACGCCCAGCGAGGCTATAAAGCCAAAGCGTGTGGCGTGTGGTGCAGACAGGGATCGTGGCAAAGCTCAACGCCTAGCAAAGAAGATGGGCATGGAGATCACCATTGAGCGTTCTGGGTATGGAGAGAATGCGTACTGGATCGATTACGAAAGTGAAGACGATTATGTAGATCTTGGCGTAATCGAAGGCCACTGCTCATACGACTGGCAAGAGGTGTTCTGGAAGCTCCAAGAAATCGAGCAGCACCAACAAAAAAAGGCAGCATAAATTAATTGGGGCTTCGGCCCCTTTTTTTGCCTACCCCCCCTTGTAATCTGTGACAACTGTCACTATCTATAATGTATAGAGAGAGAGGAAATCAAAATGACACGCATCGACACACACCGCCCAAGCGCCATAGAGCCCAGCGAATACGCATTTGTATCTTTCCACAGCCATCGCGCCGATGATGTATGGGAATCAATTTCAGAGCAGCAAGCGTTTCGCTCACACATGATATCGACTGGCGCAAAATTCTCCACCCATAGCCATGGTGGTTCGTGCCATGTGTGTGGCGCTCACGCTTATACCGTAGCACGTTTTCATCACGCGCCCACAAACACTTATGTCGAGGTTGGCGAAATCTGCGCCGAAAAATTGCACAGCGGCGAAGCGCTTAACTTTCGCTCTTTTCGCGCAAAGGCCAAGGCTGGAATGGAAGCTGCCGCTGGCAAGGCTAAGGCAGAGCGCTTTCTTAAAGACGCTGGCGTGACTTGCGCTTACGACATTTGGCTACAGAAAGACTACGATAATTGGGAATGGGAGGAAGCGACTATTTTCGATATCGTGAGCAAGCTAGTTCGCTATGGCAGTATCAGCGACAAGCAAGTAGCGTTTATTTCCAAGCTGATGAAAAAGATTGATGACCGAGCGGAAATCGCAGCTCAAAGAGCCGCAGAAGCCGAAGCCGCTGCGCCAATTCCTTGCGACGGTGAGCGCATTCACGTTCGCGGTGAGGTAATTACAACCAAGTATGTAGAAACCAATTTTGGCGAGATCCTTAAAATGCTTGTGCGCCACGCTGACGGTTGGAAGGTATGGGGCAGCGTCCCTGCGAGTATAGATCCTTTGCGCGGTGACATCGTAACTTTCGACGCCAAGGTAAACGTCAGTAAGGATGACGAAAAATTCGGGTTCTTTAGCCGCCCGACTAAAGCAAAAATTTTGGGCGCATAAGCGCCCATACTAACCAAGAAGATTACTAATAATGTACGGTAAAAATCTCCGCGAATTTATCTTGGCGCTACACGGTTTTGACATCGTGTGGCTTCCATCCGACAACAGCGAGCAGCCACCATTTTAGAGAGGAAATGAAATGAAAGTAAATGAACATGGATCACCCGCCGATAGAGGAAGTGCCGACGCTTACTATGGACGCAGAATGAACCCACACTGGTGGCCTAGCGGCTCCTACGAAGGCAAGCGCGTTGAAAGCAAGGATATGTCCCAATCGCAGATAGATGCCTATGTAGAGGCTTATGAGGCGCAGGACAGCTTTAAGGACTGGTAGCCTTACTGGGCTGCGCTTTGTACTCTGGTTGACACATTCGGGTCCATGCTGTTGATCAGGCTTTGTAAGGCTGGAGAATCGTTAACTTCCTCAACAGGCTGTTCCATTGGGGGAGTGATTTGCCCATCAGCTCCTGCAACAACTGCTGTTTCCAGAAGTGCGCGTCCAGCTCCCGGCCCCATTTCAACACTCTTTAACCAGCGCTTGTAAGCTGGAGATCTCTCAAGTTTATCTAAAGCAGTTTGCAGAGCGACTTGATTAGCTGCAAAGTCTGCATCCACAAGGCTCTTGAATGCTGCGCTGTTGAGCAAGTTACCAGCAGAAGCTACCCGATCAGTTTTACCTGAACTAAGCAATACATCAGTGATAAGATCGGCAGCAGCCCCTCCTGCTGGACCACCACTTACCACCCCACCGCCCGCAGCAGCTCCACGGACAACCCTTCGACCCAATGAGCTGTTCCAAACTCTCATCGCAATATTTTCTGCGGTTAAGCCTTCTAAGATCATAGCTTGGTTAGCCTTACCAGTCTGAGAGACACGGCCGCGAGCTTCAGTGATTCGCTGAGATACGTTTAACAGATCAGTAAGGAATTGATCACTGTCAGGACCAAGTATGCTGACAATTTTATTATATATCGGCTTGTTCTGCTTTAGACCTTTTATGATCTTTGCATACTGAGCAAAACCAAACGGCAAGTCGCTTGCACCACCGGGAAGCGATAGAGAGTTAATTGCAGTTGCAATCGCTTCTTTTTGAAGATCTTTCGGTATAACTTTTAAAATTTTATTTAGGCCACCAACATCACCCCTAGTCCCTGCTGTAACGGCAGTTCTTAGCTTTGAAGCAATGCTACCCTCAAGCTCTTTTCCAAAAGCATTTACAATTCGGGTTTCAAGAGCTTTTTGTTTAGCTGTAGTCTGATTGGCTAAACGTAATTTTGCTCGAAGGTCTGCACCTCCAATTTCATCAACAGTTAAAAGCTGGTCTTCAGATAAAGCTGCATACATGCGTTTAAGCGCAGATTGGTTCACATCTCCGTATGGACCCTGACCTCTACCTATTCCACGGCCAATATCTTGCTTTAGACGAATCAAAGCAGCATATGTTAGTGGTGTATCTGGGTTCGTCAGTTTATCAAAAAGTAGCCTTTCTGTTGAGCTGAGATTGTCCAAACCTCCCAATTCATCAGTCAGCTCATCAAGCAAAATGACAGTGTTGTTCCCAGAAGCTAAAGTTGATTTTGGAACTTGAGCGTCAACATCGTTGTACAAATCTCCAGCAGCTTTTTTAAGAGCAGCTTGAGATGCTGTAATATTTCTAAAAACCTTATCTGAAACGGAAGCAAGATCTGGGCTTGCGTTGATTGCTGCCATCGCTTCGTCTGCGGCATTAGAAGCATTTATCACAATAGTCTCGAACTGTCCTGCTGCTTCAGATGCCTTTAAGTCACGAGTCATCGCGGCAGCATTCTTGAGCAAAGGATTATCACTAAGAACGTCAGGTGGTAAATCGATGCCTAGCCGTGCAGCGGCAGCGGCAGCTTCTGGGTTTGTCTTGGCCTCTTTTGCCAGCTTTTCAATTGCAGCTTGAGAACCAATCCCACCTTTAGATGCTTGCCGCAACAATGTGCCAAGCTCTTTGGGCGTCAATTGAATTGTATCAATAGGGATTGACGTGTCAGGAAGAGCGTCTTCAAGAGCTTTCTTTTCAGCGTCTGTAAATTTATCAATAGTTTTATTTATGCTTCCTCTAGAGCCTCTTGGCTTTGCAATAGTTCCAAGAGATCCAGCAAAAGCATCTGGCATTGCCATAATGTCTCTGGCTAGACGTTTTGCACCACTTTCGCTCATGCCAGCTTTTACGGCAATATCAGCCATGCCGCCTACGATATAACCTAAAGAGCCAGAGGCCTTACCACCAGCAAACGCTCCTACATCACCAGCAAATTCTAAGATATTTTGAATGACCTGTGGAATAGGGATTTGAAGACCGTCTTCAGAGTATAAGGCCATCTGATCTGGCACATCGACAACGCCTTCAGTTTGCGCTTGAGCAGCCAAATCGAACCCCGGAGCTGAAAACTTACCGCGTAGGTTTGTTGGCCCTTGCTCTGTTTCTACTGAACTAAAATCGTCAGAATCAGCGGGTGGGGGAAGCATTGGGTCAATGTTTTCAGTACCCAGAGCGGCTTGCTGCCGTGCTTTTGCTTGGCGTCTTTTTGCTTCTCTGCGCTGTTCTTCTGTGGCCATGATTAAAACCCTAACTCAGTCATTCGTTTATCCCACGCATCAAATTCAGCATCGGTCAAAGAGTCTGTATCAATTTCTCGCAATTGTTGAATTGGCATAACAGAAAAATTGAAATTATTTTTTATTTTCCTGCGATTTGCGTCAATGCGTCTAGATTCTTCCTGATCAGCTTTCTTCTTGCGTAGCCAATCACCAATTGTCTTGTCACCATCAGATAAGAAAATTGCCTGCTCATTTAAATAAGCCATTAACTTATTCTGAGCATCAATTTTTTCTTGCAGCCAACCAATCAACTGTTTTTCTGGCATGTTTGTTGGCAATGCTGTATTAAGCGCCATGTTTAATTCGCTTTCGCTTAGTGCGCCGAAAGTAACAGATCCGACAACATCTAAACCAAGACGATTTTTGACGTTTTCAAGAGCAATTGTTGAGGCTTTCCAATTGGGCAATAGATCAGCAAGCTGACCAGAGTTTGCACCACCGCCGCCTTGATCTTCTGGGGTAAGAAGTCTTTTGGCTTCTTCTAAGTTCGAAATGTTTGTTCTAATTTCACCAACTTTTTCAAACGCAGCAAGTGCAGTATCTACGCCAACAGTGCCAGCACGTCTTGCACCTGATCGCTCACCTTGAATATCAATGCCACGATCTTCAGCTTCTTTGATAGCGACAGTACGAGCATCTCCTTCTAATTCGTTTCCAGCACCGTCTAATACTTTAGTAGTGCCGTCTTTCATTACGGTAACAACAACACCGCCATCAAGTATTTTACTTGCTTGAACTTCTGCTGCGTCTTCATTCGTATCGCCTTTACTATCAGTCCAACCTTCTGGTGGCACAGCAGCCCAACCTTGGCTTTCAAACTGTGCTGCATCAGTTTTATTTTTAACCACAACAGGATCAAAACCAGTTTTAAAGAACTTACGCTCTTTGAAGGTGGATGATGATGGATCTTTTGGAAGAGCGGAGGTTGGAAGGTGTAGGTTGGGGTCAAAAGAATTGCGAGGAATACTTGTGATGCTTTCATTAACAGATGTTTCAGGATCATCCGTAACCCCTTTAAGAACAACATCCATTCGGGTGTTGTCTTTAGAAGTCTTGTCAACGCTAGTAAATCTTGCACCTTGGTCCTTTAGTTCAGCAAACTGTTTAGCCGTCAAGTAATCTGTATATGCAGTTTCATAGCCAGTTATCTTACCGTCAGCATCTTTAATTGGCATAGAGATGCTGTATTCTTTTGGATCTTTATATGTGCCACCCTTTGGCTTCAGACTTGGAGCTAACTGCAACGCAGTCTGCATCCGCGCACGATCTGTTTCTGTCTTCTCTTTTTTCTTTGCATTTAGATAGTCAACTGGAGCCTGCATTGCCCCAACAGCAGAACCCAACACAGTCGCACCGGGCTGCGATGCACCGCGCCCCATTTCCAAAAAGAATTGCAATGCAGCTTCCCAAGGATTTGCCTCTGGTGCGTCAGGATACATTTGTCTGGCGTAATCCATAGCCAGCTTTCCACCTTTAGCACCACCCAACTGCGTCAAAATAGGGGCTAAAGCACCATTGCCGCCTAAGTCACTGATCTGACTTCCTGTTACGCCAAGGCGTACTTTACTATCTATCATTTGACCGACCCTCTTTAGCTATTCATCATCCTATAGCCGCTGTACAATGCACCAAGACCAGCTATTCCCTGTCCATAAATCGATGGGTTTTGCTGATAATTTGTGCCTAAAGTGTATCCACGACTTATAGTATTGTATGGAGTACCAGACAGTGCGCCAAGTGCGAAGTTGACCATCTCTTGTGGGTATGCCTTCTGGTCTAGGTAATCAGCGTAAGCCAAATCTAGCGCACGTTGATCTAGTATCCGTTGAGCCTCACCAGCAGATATCAATCCAGCAGCAGCTTGATTTTGTAGGCTCATTACATCAGAACTCATTCCTCTGTATGCATCCATTTGCGCGATGCGAGCCGCCTCATCTGTCTCAAACCCAGACCGTAGTGCATCTTCTGCACCAAATCTTGCAGCGCGTTGATCCCCATAGCGCCCATACCGAGCATCTTCTAGGCCAAAACGACCCTGACGATCTTCCATAAATTGACCGCGCATAACATCCTCTGCGCCGAAGCGAGCCGCCCGATCACGTTCTGACTGGGCGACATCTTGGTCATATCTGCTTGCCGCAAATCCAAGACCCTCACGCGCTGCTTGTGCGCGGAGATTACCAGCAGCCTGTGCGCCTTCGCCAGCCGCTGTACCCTCTAGGATACCAAGTCTAGACCCACCAAACGCTCCACTCCTAGCTGCACTTGCGCGAGCCTCATTTTGAGCGCGGGTAGTCTGCTCTTCAATCTCTCGAATAGCTGGGTCCATAGACTGTTGATAGATGTCCATATATGGTTGTGCGCTCTCCATTGAGAACGGATCTACGCCTTCGCCAAGAAGTTCTCTTCGCGATGCCCCCTGATAGTCACCCATCAATTCTCTATTTGTAGCAGCCTGAAAATCACCACCCATCAATTCAGAGCGACTAGCGGCATCGTAACCCTGACCTAAAGTGTCTGCGACTCCAGACGCTTTGTTCATATATGGGACATAATTCTGTGCGCCCTGTCTGAGAATATTCATTCCAGACTGTTCATCGGCTGTGAGCTTATTGCCACCGTAAGTTGCTACTCTCTCACCTGTGTAATTTGGGTAAGGAGATCCAGCTATACCTGTGGCTGAATTGAAGATCTCACGGCCAGCAGCAGCAACCCATGCTGGTATCTCTGTGCCTTCGACAGTTTCTCCTGCATCGGGTAACGCAGTGTATGATGGTGTGCAAAAACCGCCCATTTAAGCCTCCATGTAGAGCGAACCAACCTTAGATAGTCCAAGTCGCTCATAAAATTTATCTTTACGCTCGCCATCCCCCGAATAGACATGGCCTAATTTAATTTTGATATTTGCTATCTGCGCCAATTGCATAAAGCTCTTTATCAGTTGTACAGCGATATTTGACTTTCTATGTTCTTTATAAACGAAAAACCACATATCAGCTAAGTATTTCTCTTTTGACCACCAATCAGAAGTTTCCATGCCTGCGATTGATCCAGCTATTTTCCCATTTAACTCAAAAATTAATATAACGCCTTTATGCAAAGCATTTTTAATTGCTGATTTTAGTGTCTCAGGATCGACTGGTGACGTGCCTCGAATAGTTCCTGAATGCATGACTTTCAACATCATGTAAATCTCAGAAAAATCTTCAGCTTTCGCCATTCTAATCATTAACCCATACCACCTAACGCGCCCATCTGAGCCTCTGCTTGGGGGGCTTGTGCTCGCTGCTGGGACATTGCGCCATCAGAATCAATTGCTTGAATGAGAGAACGTAGTTCTGGCAGTAACATTATTAATGCCTCTGCTGCTTCTGGCGTTATGGCTCTGTCTAGCATAGCTAATTGCTCTTCTGTCATAGCACCAAGTCGAGCGACTAGAACCGCCGCAATCTTTTCAGATGGCCTTTTGATGTTTTCTTGCGCCATTGCAACTGTTTCGTTGTCAATGTTAGGAGCCTCATCTTGGCCTTGGCGCATGTTAGCCCCTTCCATGTCTGGCATGGGTGGGCGATCCATTCTATTCATTTCTTCTGCCATAATCTTTTCCCTCTAGAAAAATTTCGATAAGAACCTGACGATGCCGCCAGATCCCGGTATAATTGCATTTGCCACATAACTCAGAACAGTAGTCTTTGCTGCGTCTTTAATTGCATCTATTGGATCTGCGCCCATTGCCACTTGCACAAATGTGTCTGCAATCATACCACCCGCTGCGGCTTTAGCACTGGAAGTAAGGCCACCACCTTCAGCAAAAGGATTTAATCTTTGACCAAAAGTTAAATCTTGATTGCTTGCCGCTAAGAAATCTTGGCCTTTTTTGAGTCCAGTTGGCTCTATTGGAGAGTATCTATTATCTGGATTTAATTCTAATTTTACTTCTTCTTTTGGAGTTAAAAATATTTCTTTATCACCAACTGTATAATTAGGCGTTTTACCTCCAAGAAACTTATTTAATGGATTGACGGTTGCAAAAGATTCTTTGAAGGCCGATCCGTAGTCGCTACCTAGTGGTCCTGCTACACCGTCAGTAACACCCTGACCAATCAAAGATGTAACAAAATTAGAACCGAATCCAGCCGCCGCTGCTCCTGCAAGTTTTTGAGATGCCCTTTCAGCTTCGAGCTGCATTGCTGCCTGCTGTGCGTTTATGCCATGCTTTTTTTCGAAATCATCGTTAATTCTATCAATTTCTTCTTGTAGTTTATCTTCATCTTCAGGGTTGTATGTATATGTCCCTGTTTGTTGTGCCTCTACCCAATTAAAGTATGGCATGAGATCTGTGCCATATCTTTTCTGCAATTCACCTTGCTCAAGGTTTGGATCATTTGATTGAAGTTCAATTGTCGGTAGCGTGATTGTGCCATCTTCATTTGTGATTGGATCATCAATAGTAGATCCAACAACATTAGCTAATGCACCAATATTTGGAGTTAATTGAGGGACCAAGTTGGCTCCAACTTTACCGACATCAAATGCATTTGTCATTATAGCCATCAGCTAACCTCCAAAAAACTAGCTACAACATGTAAGCGATCCGCTGTCGCTGCCGTAACCTTAACAATTTCATTCTCTTGAACCACAAGTGGCCCAGTTAATAGCTCTTCAGTAGAAGGGCCAGACACTGCCTTTACACTGTACACCGAAAAAACACTGCTGTCTGCATCTGTTATAGTAACAGTAATTGTATCGTTATGAGAGCTATCATTACACACCAAAAAAGATTTAAAAATAGCAGTAGTCGCACCGGGGCAAGTATACAGCGTTGTTACGCTAGTGCTTGTTAGGTCAACTTTTGCATTTTTATAGTTGTTTGCCATTACGCCATAAACCACGCTGTGGCTTCAGCCTGATTTGTTGCTGCTGTTAAGCCAACTGAGGCAGCAAAATATGTGGCTTGTTTTTCAAGTTCTAACGTATTGGTAAGGCGAGCCATGTAGCCCTGACTATAATTGTCAGGTGGAGATGGTAGCCGTAAAACTGCTAAACCTGTTCCTGTACTCATCTCAATCCATCCACTCTTGTATTGATCCTAAAGTCTCCCAAAGACCAGTCATCTTCAGTTCCTGTCGTTTGGAACTTTACACTCATTTGTCTACCTTTAGCTCGTACACTAACTTTTTCTGTCGATTGGGTCATCGCAAATGGACCCTTAGTTGTTTCAGGCGCAGATGGGTATTTGCGCGTATTGAGGTAAAGATCCATAGACGTGCTAGTTGACATATCTACGTTTGGCACAATTTTATCCACCATGTAAAGGTTTTCACCTTCAGCCGTGATTTCTCTTGGTGACGTTTCGATGTATGCGTTCATGGCCGCGCCATCTGCGCTTGTGCCTGTCTCTTGGTTGTACAGGTATCCATTATGGTCAAACGCAAACGGAACTTCTCTAGCCCCAAAGCTGTCGTTCCAACAAGTTCTATCCATAGACCCAATAGACCATGATCCATCTTGGTAATTGTATGTCGCATAACTGTCAGGTTCTGGATTTACTGTCCCTGCTGTGTTGTCATTGCTGACATAGAACCAAGTAACTTCCTTGAACTTTTTGTTATGTCCAACCACAACCTTATCAATATATCTCTCTTGCATCCTGTCATAGATAAAATATTTCACTGGGCAGGGCAGCTCTTTGACAATGCCGTCATAGGAAAAGAAGTTTCTCTTCCCCATCCAGAAGACGTTGCCATCAACGCCAATCATAGTGTTTAGCCCTGCCGCCCCAGCGTCTGTGGCAAGCAACCTAAATGAGAAAATGAATGGAGCGCCAACAAAGGTCATGCCGTAAATGGCTTCATCTGTAGATATGATGGTTTCTTCTCTTGCCGAAGCTATTGCGACAATCTCTGTGCCTATCTGGAGCCTCTGATCACCCGCTGTGTTCAAAGCAGTTGGCCCAAACTTTGTAAAATCTTCTTGCGTTGACCAGCGCACAAGCATGCTGTCAAAGTTACCGTTTCCATCAGCAGCATATGCCTGACAGCCACCAGCTATAAAGTGACGATCAGGAAATGATACTGTAGTGACACGCGCCAATGTTGGCACACTTTCAGCTCCAGCCAAAGATGAAACTAATACCGCTCTATTGCCAATGCCGCCTGATGTATCCCAGTAATATATTGCACCATTTCTGACTGTAGCAATTAGATCTTCGCCCCATAAATTTAGGTTCCAAGAGCTGTTATCTAGAGAAATATCTGAATTGGAAGTCGATCTAGCAGTTCCCCACGCTTCAGCCCCCCAAGCGCCAATTCCCCAACCAAGTGCAGGATCAGAGCTTTGCGCTCCAAGTTTGTCCTGAAGACCAATTAAGTATTTAATTGCAACTGCATTTCCCCCACCCGCTGCAACTGTTGATGTTGCATTTGTTGGCAAAGTTATAGTGTATCTATTGGCATCTAGAACTGTAATTTGATATCCGTAGTAAGCGTTGATCTCATCAGCAGTGATGCCGCCAATTGCAGTAGCTCCACTGACCGCAACCCAATCACCTGTCTCGCCGCCATGAACAGCGTCTGTTATAGTTACAACCGCACTACCGTCAGTTGTAGCTAGTGGGTTTATAAGTGTCTGAGTTACAGCAGACCCATCCACATGTGTAGCAGCGCTTGTGCTATGTGCGCCTCTTGTACAGCCTGTCAGGGTGAGTGTGCTAATGCCTGTGTATGTAATGATTTCACTGTCGATCAGCACATTCCCAGTGGTTGTAAGCCCAGCAACGCTTGCCAAATCGATTTCTGTTTCGCTCGCGTCTAAAGCCTCAGTCGTAGTAGTTGCATTGTTTGATACGTCACGCAGTGGTGTAATGTCGTATAGGTGGCCATTCTCAAGAATAAACAAGTGATTGTGTGTACCAATCGCCATGTAATCCTCACCGTTTGTGTTGGCTCTCCAAAATACAGATTTACGCGCAATGCCGATCAGAGGGACAGCCGTTGAACTCACTGATCCATCTGGGTTTAGACCAAGCATCTCATCGTTTTGCCAACCACCAATTTTAGTAGGATATCCATTACGAAAACGAACTAAATTACCATCGACCCAATATGGACCATTCTTACCAGCAGCATACTCTGTGATATCTTTAACAATACCGGGGTCATATTTAAGAAGCTGTAAAGGCATGTTCTACTTCACCCACTCATATACTTTTTTAGTTTCTTTTATACGATGATCTAGACCTGTATAGCCGCCGTTAATCCGTTTGGTTAGACGTTTAATTGCACCATCATTAACACCCTCATCACATATTTTCCATAGGTTGTTTGCCTTGAAGAACCAAATGGCTGTATCCATCGCGTAATCTTCTTCTAGAAGAGATGGATCTGTTAAAACTTCTGGCTTTCCCATATCACTAGAAAATGCTTTTACGTTGTTATACCCTGTCAATTGGATAAAGCCTCGCCCTATGTATAGACTGGCTTTTTCTTTTGTGTCATTGCCCATTCTGCCAAAATATACGTTTTCAGCTAATGCCTTTGAGTTTCGGGCGTAAGGTTTTGCACTTTCTTTTGTGGGGAAGCGGCTAGGCCATACACGCATCATAGATTCTACAGAATAATTTAAGTTTTCTCTCACAAAACGAAATGTACCTGATTCATGTATCACTTGCCCAAGCAAGTGTGCTCCACGCTCTGGAGACAGATCATAATGTTTTACAATACTCCGCGCTGTGTTGGGACCGAATGCTCCATCTGGGCTACACCCACACTTCTTTTGCAGTAGTTTTAATGCATTACTCATTTCTATTTACCCTTACTTTATGCCAGCCATATACAGCTTAACTTCAATCTCTTTCAGCCTGATTTCCATTGCTCTGACTCGGGCGATAGCATCAGCCACTTCCGGCGGCGGTTCAAAATCGTCAATCCAGTCATCGTTTTCCTCAACCTCAATAGCCAACATCTCTAAGTTGTGCTCCAAAAAACTTAACCGCTCACTAACCCCAAAATAAGCCCAGACACTTACCGCTGTAGCAGCAACCAACGCTAGTAGGTTTTTGAGAGGTATCGTAAACTCTGAGCTTTCGGAAAGTTTGGTCATCGCTTCCTCTTAAAGAAGGCTTGCGCCCCTCTCACACCGAAACTCGCTGAAATTGCAATTCCAAGGCTGTAAAAATACCAGTCTGGCGCTTTGTTAAGCTGCTCAAATCCACGATCAACCCAGCCTTCTGCACCGGGTATCCAACATAAAATTAAGGGAATCGACAGGACAATTACGAAAAATTCGTCCTTCCAACTGGATTTTGCGCCTTCTGCCATAATGCGTTCCCAGTCGGCAACGCTTGTTTCTTTTGACATCAATATCTGAGCCTTGGCTTTGGCCTCGGTTAGCTTTAACTCTGCATTCGCGGCGTTCTTGTCCACTTTGCCTTGTAGCCAAGCGCCAGCGAGATTACTTACTGGGCCTATCAGTGCTTGTAGCATTTTTGTTCTCCATTGCATTGAACCCGAAATATGCCGCAACAACTCCACTAGCTCCAATTACATAGACACTTGCTATATCCGTAATTAGCTCCGCAGCGCGTTCTAGCCCAGTCCACACGGCTATTACTATAATTATTGGGTAAAGCAGCATCCCAGCGGCACATGCTATTGTAAGCCGCCTCTGCGTGTCTCTCTTGGCGTTCTGATCGTCCATTCTCAGCCGACGATCTTCCATCATCAACGCACGCTCATCCGCGTCGATCTTGCCGTTTGCGTTTAAGTCGTACTGTTCTTTTACCATCTAAGAAATACTCCGCTGCGCGTTTGTCTCGCGTTATTATAACAACTTTTTCTGATTTGTCATATACAACATATTTACCGCTTTTATTCTGGTGTAACCTCAAAACAATATGTCACTGTATTCTGATTAACGATTAAGACCTTGGCTTCATTTTTAGCGCTAATGCACTCATTTCTGGAGCTAAATTGCCCCAACTCATAACTCGTTATGTTATTGTTAATTATGTGAAACCATACCAACACCCACATCAGTAGTTACCGTTCCGTTCATTATACAGGTACAATACGAAAACCAAAGACGCGATGCCGCCGAGGAGAAGAAGCCCAATGATAATTGTGTTTAAACAATTATCTATGAACTCCTGCTTCTTGTACACTAGATCCTTCTGAATCTTTCGTTGCTCGGCTTCCATACGGAGAATTTCCTCCCAAGCAGACGGTCCATACGTCCAAGATATGTGACTTTTCAACTCCTCACGCATCTCTTTTGCTTTTTGCTTATGCGCCCAAAGCTCAATCGCGTCAGTTTCGGTGTTCGAAAACATCTTATAGGCGGGAGGTTTAAGCGCACGTTGCTCAAGATAATCAAGATCAGACATGGCCTTTGACCACTGGCCTACAGTCCCGGCCATGCCACTAATATCCCGGCCTATGTCGATTGCTTGTTTAATCCCCTGAAAGCTAGCACTCAAAGCTGCCATTATTGTTACAGGGTCCACCTCATCAACCCATCTTAGTTAATACAGCCACCAGTAGCGCAATGATAGAACCAGTAGCAGCCAACATAATGTGCTCCATCCTCTTGACACGACTGAACAAATCTTTGAACTGAATTTTTACTTCAGTCTTTATGGCAATGACTTCTTTTTCCAAGCCATCAATCCTTTCATGTGCAGATGCTACTGTTCTTTTATCCATTGTAGGTATTCCTAGTTTACGACTTCAGCCTCTTCGACTTCAACCTCAAGCGATTTAATTAGCATATCTGCAAAAGCCTGTTTGCCAACATGCAGTTGATCAAGATTGAACTGAGCAGATCCCACTTTACGATCAAGGTCTTTGATATGATTTACCATTACCTTTTGCTGATCTGTTAGCTCATCTTCAGTATAGTCTTTGTCGTTGATCGTAATGGTGTTTGTTTGTTTCTCAGCCATTGTGATCTCCTTTCGGTTAAGTTAAGCAGCCCAAGGATTTCCAGAGGCTTCGGTGGGGTTAATTTGTTTATCGATAGCAGCGGCAATAGCCGCCTCAGTATCTTCTTGTGATACGTTCTCCCATACCCATGCCTGAGCTTGC
>Ga0208157_1000258_pt1 | contig 32576 bp, 45 predicted proteins | sample 5_EtaG_FD_184077 | JGI IMG/M metagenome (GOLD analysis project Ga0208157, IMG submission 184077) | Marine viral communities from the Subarctic Pacific Ocean - 5_ETSP_OMZ_AT15132 metaG (SPAdes) (version 2) | ecosystem: Environmental > Aquatic > Marine > Oceanic | place: Pacific Ocean | collected...
TTGGGAATCTCCAAGAACTAAAACAGATACATTTTCATTAACAAATAAAGTAAAAAAAGCTGGATATGATGGTGTCTATAGTAAAGATGATATGACTGGTATGGTCATATTTAATCCACAAGAAATAGGTGTAAGACTTGCACCTGAACAAGATACAGATTTACCTACATTTAGTAGAACTAATTTAATACCTAAAGATATTGAAGTTCCTTTTGATTGGGCGAGTAATAATCGTTTTGAAACTAGTGCAATAATAGACCAATTAGAAATGAGTAGAGAACGAGGTGGTAATAGAGATAATCCTGCACCACTTAAAATGGCTATAGTTGAAGCATTTAAAGGTAAAAATAACAGACCTTTATTAAGAGCTAGTAAAAAATTCTTAGAAAAGTTTACAAATAAAAAAGGTAATTTAGTTTTATTTAGAGCTTTAAATATTCCTAAAGGTGAAAAGATTAAAAACTATGGACAACTTCAAGAAGATATATTTGCAAGTACAACATTAGATAGTAGAGAAGCACTAGCTATAGGTCGTAATTTATTTAATAGAGCTCAAAGTAGAGGTGCAACATGGAATCCTGAAATACTTAGATATGAAGTTCCTATGAGTAAAGTAAAAGGTTATGTACCTATGTTACTAAAAGCTATGGAAAAAGATTATATTTTAATGCTTGAAGATTCATATGCTGGTTCAGGAATTATGTCTCAGGATGAAATTAATTTATTACAAGAACAATATGATGAATTAAGAGATGAAATTTATAATAAAGGTGTAGTTCTTGAAGATATGGAAAATGAATTTAATTCTGGCAATACAACAGTAACAGATGAATTTGGTAAAACTATTGAAGAAGTAAAAGAAGAAATAGAAAATTTAAATTATAAACTTAATGATTTATATGGAAGTTATGGTGAACCTAGAAGTGAAACAAGTAAAGAAGAATTATTTAAAGATGCTACATATCAATATGAACAATATATGGGAGAAGCAGAAGTTCTTGCTGACCTTCGTGGCATTAAACCAACATATCAATATTCTCCTGCAACTAAAGATAGACAAGCTAATTTAATTAATGATGTGCCTTTATTTAGTAGAGGTAGAAGAGATGATACAGGTGCTAATACACAAGAAAACATACAGTTAAGAGAAGCTTTAGCAGAAGCCGAAGAAACAGTTAAACAAACACCTAGAGGGTCAATACCTTATTATAATTTAAACGCCTCAGATACAGCCTTAAAGATTGCTATAGACTTTAATAAAGACTTATCTGCTAAGGCACCTGATGATATACCTAATTTTTCAAGACCTACTCTTGATGGATTGCAAGATAACCTACAAGAGTTTATTACTAGAACAGGTGGAGAAGTATTGCCTGACCAATCTTGGGGTGCAAGAGTAATAGAAATTGTCAAAGACCCTATTACATCTATTAAAAATTTCTTTAAAGAGTTCAGACAAAGATATATTGATACATACGATACTGCTACCAAAGTAATATTAGCTGGTAAAACTAAAGAATGGTATTTAAAAATAGATGAAAGAACAGGTAAATTAAGAATAAATCCTAAAACTGGAAAACCTTGGACAGAAGAAGAAGCAATAGCAGCAGCAGAACAAGTAACACTTGCTAATATGTTTGCAAATGCAGGTGCCGAACAATCATTAAGAATGTCTGATAAATCAAGAGGTGTATTTCAAGGTCTACTTACAAGAGGAATACCAACTGATGTAATAGATGGAGTTAAATCTTTAGTAAAAACAATACCTTTAGACCTTGTTGATGCTAATGGTAATAAAACTGGTAAAACAGGTGGTCTTATACAAATACTTGCACCATTATTTTCTAATCTTAAATTAAATTTAGAAGCTGTTTTTAAAAGTTATGCTATGTTAAAAAGAGCAAAAAGTCTTGATGAAAGTGGTAGAGAAATAGATACACCAGTTAAACCTAAAGACTATGTTCTTATACAGCAAATAGAACAACAACATCCTGAAGTGGTAGAAGTTTATAATAATTATCAAAATTGGAATAATGCTTTAATTAAACTTGCAGAAAGTAAAGGTATTTTAAGTGCAGAACAATCTGCATTATGGAGAGAACATTCTTCTTATTATCCTTTCTATAGACAAATGGTTGATGATAGTGGCATTAAAGGACCTAAAATTGCAGGTGGTTCACTACCAGGAAATCCATTAGATATACAAATAAAAGGTTCAGAAGAAATTATTGATGCAGACCCAATAGAAGCTATATCAAGAAACTCATTATCTATTCTTACAGCAGCATTAAAAAATGATGCAATGAATAAAATAGTTACAAATTTAGAAACAATGGGATTAGCTCAAAAAATATCTGCAAAAGACGCAGGTACAACTGATAGCTTATTCTTCTTTAAAGATGGTAACAAGCAACACTATCAGGTAGATGACCCTAGACTGGTCTATAGTTTACAAAATGTTGGAGGAGTAGCTCCAGGTGCTATAGGAAAATTTTTAGCAGTACCAGCAGGGCTGCTTAGAGATACAGTTACAAGAGACCCAGGCTTTGTTGTTATAAATATTTTAAGAGATACCTTATCTTCTGCTGTAACAAGTGGTGCACCATATACGCCTATCATTGATTCAGTTAAAAATATGTTTGGTAGCATGGAAGAATTAGAACAGTTTGGTGTTCTTGGTGGCTATGACTATTCTGTTGATGAGGGTAGTGTAAAGCAATTTATTACTAGAACTATGCGACAACAAGGACTTACACCAAATAATGGTATGTCTCCTACAGGTGCTTTCTTTAAGCTGTGGGATGGTCTTGGAGCACTTACCACTAAATCAGATGGTGCAACTCGTAAAGCAGTCTATGATGGTGTTTATAAACAGTTAAAAAAACAAGGTTTATCAGAAGCAGTTGCACAATCAGAAGCGGCTTATCAAGCACAAGAAATAATTAACTTTGGAAGGCGTGGTTCTGATTCATTATTTAGAATTATTACTGCTGCAATACCATTCTTAAATGCAAGAATACAAGGTCTTGATGTATTACATAGAGGATTAACTGGTCAATATTCTGCTGTAGAAAAACAACAGGTTGGAGAATCACTAAAAGAAGTACAATCAAGAATATTTAGAAGAACATTCTTTAATGCAGGATTACTTGTAAGTCTAACGGCACTTTACTACATGATGGTAAGTGATACAGATGAATACAAAAATCTCAAACGAGAAGTAAGAGATGATAACTGGGTCATGCCTATAGGCAATGGTAATGCAGTTAAGATACCTATTCCATTTGAAGTAGGTATGTTATTTAAAGCTATACCAGAAAGAGTATTTGATATGACTATGGGAGATGATGCTTTTACAAGAAAGTCTGTTGATGAAGCTATGACATCTATTGGTAGACAGGCTCAAACTTCTTTTAACATACCATTCTTTCAACCTGGTGGTGGAATACAATTATTAAAACCAATATCAGAAGTAATAAATAACAGAAATACTTTTACTGATACAGAAATAGTACCCTACTATCAACAAAAGAAAGAACCTGGACTACAATCAAGACCAACTACCAATGAGTTTGCAAGAGTAATGGGTGAAGCTCTTAATATATCTCCTGCAAAGATAGAGCACATTATGAGAGGTTATACAGGAACACTTGGTGGATATGTATTAAGTGTTGTAGATACTATCACTAGAGGAGCTACAGGAAGTCCTCTAATACCTTCCAACTATCAACTAAATAAAATGCCAGTCTTTAATAGACTATTACTTGATTTAGATAAGTCGGGTGGTTATCAGCAACAGTTTTATGAGTTAAGAAATGAAGTTGACAGGGCAGTAGCAACTATTAACTCTCTACAAAAACAAAGAAGATTTGATGAACTATCAGCTTATAGAAGCAATATGCAGGGTGTGTTGAATATCAAAGGACAGGTAAGGTCAATAGAAAGATACTTAGATAACTGGAGAAAGCGTAGAGATAGAATCTATCAAGATGAAAATCTATCTATAACAGTCAAGTCTGACTTGATTAGAGATTTAGAACTAGAGAGAGATATGCGACTAGCTATGGTTCCTCAACTTAGGAAGAAAGCTAACATTCCTATTTTCAGTCTTAACCTCTAACATAGCCATATCCTTTTCTTCTTTCAATGGTTTCAATGTAAAGAAGTCTTTGTATTGTGGATGTCTAGCATGGAATAAACGGGCATAGAAACAGATATAATCATTACTTATCTTGAATTCCCCACCTCTAGTTTCTATCTCATTGTGCCAACGAATACGATTGATTATCGCCCAATGCGAATACTTCTTTCTACCACTATTGATAGCCTCTAAGGTATAAGATTCAAACTTATCCCAAACTTGTGGATTCTTTTTGTGCCAATTCCACCATTTCTTTTTTCGTTTATCTAACTTTTCTTGTAGTATATCTTTTAGCATTTGCTTTCCTCCCAGAAAACCATTGACTGGTAAATATTTTTTGGAGCTGCAGCCCAGCAGCGTCAAAAATATTATTTACTGGTCTATTTTTTTTATCACCAATTCACATCTAGGATTTTCTTTATCAATCCCACCATATTTATAAATAACTTTTTTAATTTGTTTAGAACTATCATCCTCTAACACACCTGCTTTAACTAAAGCATCGCAAGTAAACTTGTCAATAATAGAACAAGGATTGCTTACATCTAATCTTCTTTTACTCTTTGCGTAATAGGTATAAGTCAATACAACAGGCTCTTCGTATTTAGGATGACTAATCCTATCAACTAAATTGTCTGCATAAATCTTCTTGGCATTGGATAGTATTCTGTAATGAGCATTACGATAGTTGTTTAAGTTAAGGATAAACTTCTTATTCTTTGTGTAGTAAACCTCTAAGGGCAAGTCAATCTTCATTTAACAACCTATTAACTTGTTCTAATAACTTTTCTTCTTTTCCGTAAGCTTCTTCAAATCTTCTCTTATAAGGATGTCTGCTTATAGGTCTAAATCTATTGCCTTTACGATGATGGTCAAAGCAAAGAGGTAATACTTTAAAATGTGAATCAACCTTTGTCTTACCCTCTATGTGGTGTATTTCAGCAGGAGTTATACATCCATTAGTATTTCTACAAACAATGCAACCTAGCTGACTTACCTTGTCCATGTGTTCAGCTTCTTTCTTTGTTGGCTTTCTTCCCTTTATTGACATTCTTTCTCTTGTTCCCAAATATCTTTTCAAAGTTTACATTAAACTTATCTTTGTCAAAGGGTCTTTGCATAGACCCTTTACCACTAAATGATTTCTTCATAATGATTGTTTATTAGTTGTTTGATTATTTCCCCATTGGTAACTCTTCTATCAGCTTTTTTACTGTAATATGCCCTCATACTATTAAGATTCTTGCTTGTTATAGGGTCTAATCTAAACTGAATACCTTTTGTGTTTTGTTTTTTCTTTCTAAATTTTAATTCCATCATGCACCATACCTTTTTCTTTCCTCTCTAGCATTAACCATTTTAGTTCTCCATTCCTCAAACCCTACTTCTAATGCTCTTAACTCAACCTTGACTGCACTTAGTTGACCTTTAGCAACCGCTACAGCTAACCTAGATTGATACACTTCTTCCTTGTTTTCTGCAAAGTTATCTTGACCACTTGCAGTCTTAATGCCCTCTGAAAGAGCAACAGCTTTCCATAAAGCTATTACTCTCTTAACATCTGCTTCTGACTTCAACAATTCGTATTCAGCTTTCTGCATCATGGGAGCGACATTTCTTATTTGTACTTGCCAATTCTCTATCTGTTCATCCATTATCTTGCTCTAAATAAGTAAAACAATCCTCTTAGATTTTTATCAGATAGATGTCTTAGGTGTGGTGGTATGTTTGTTCTGTCCATTCCTCTTGAATTTTTATTAGATGCGTGTCGTGGATGTGGCGGAGTAAGAAAATACTCCCCAATGTATATGTTTCTTCTATCCATTCAAACCCCCATCTTGTTTTTAAAGTGTTCATCTCTCGCTTCTTCTATCTTCATAAACAGATAGTCCATAAGGTGTTCATGGGATGTAGTTCCTATACCATCTTTGACATTTTTGATTTGTTCAATCAAAGTTCTGTACGCAGACATGAACTCAAAAAATATATACTCGTCAATATTTTCCTCAATCTCAATGATTAAGTCTTTGCCGTAAGTATATTTATTACAACTATTTTTGTACTCTATTTTTTCCTTGCTCACTTTTACCTCTCTTTTTTTCGTTTAAATCTAGTGAATCAATGAGTAGATGTGATTCCATCCACTCATTTTTCACTCCCTCTTTCTTCAAAGCATCTTTCAATGCTTTCTTAAATGCTTTTGATTTACCCATTAATCCCTCCTCTAAAATGGAATATCATCATCTGTAAAGGTTTCAATATCATCGCTTGAATCCTTTACTGGCTCTTCTTTAGGCTCTTCTTTCTTCTGCGGAATGTCTAACCTAGCATACTTGTATTCATTGCCACTCTTAGAAGTTCTATTCCATAAAGCCACTCTTAGTTCTCCAGTCCCGCCCTCTTTGACGATAGTAACTAACTCTTTAAGCATATCCCTACTAATCTCTACCTTACCAGTCCAATCGGGCTGTTTTTCATTCTGTTTGTAGTTATTAGTGTAGATTGCTCCATCACTTTGGTTTTTATTGTCGTACATATTAATCCTCCTTTAGGTTTGATACGATTGTTTTAAGTTCACTATCCAAATCAGTTTTCATCTTAGGAAAGTTATCCCTCAATGTAGCTAAGTCTTTAGTGTTATTTTTATAATAAGATGTCATAGCATCTTTAGTTTTGCTAAGTTTTGCCAAATCTAAAAAGCTTTTGACAAATAACTCTGCCCATTCTTCTGTGCCATAACCTTTATCTGCTTCAACATCTTCTGTTGGAGTTTCTACTGGTGTTGGCTCTTCTTTGACAGGCTTTTCTTTTTTAACAGGCTCTTTGTCTGCACTAGGTACATCTTCTCCTGCATAGATATAATGACCAAGACCATACATGGCTAAACACTTAACCAAGCATCGCATTTTAGTATCATTAACTTGTCTTGAATTTGGGTTTTGTACTGCATTGTTCTTGTAGTCCATAACACTTAGTGTCATTTCTCTAGTTAGATTATCAATAGAAACTCTACATCTAACCTCTGCTGTACCATCGGGATATTGGACATAAGGCACATCGCTCTCGCCTTGATAGAATAAGTATTGTGCTTGTGGATAATGCTCTTGCAAAACTCCCCACGCCCACGCCCAAGATAGATAAGACAAATTCATCTTCTTCTCTATCTTATCGCTACAGTCAATCTTAGATAGATTGTCCCATACCTCTTTATAAGTAATTTCTTTATTAGACATCTGACCTCCCTTTTATTTCATTCCAATCTTCATCTAAGACTAATGCCTCTTCAAGACCATGCTTATAGTCAACACTACTATCTTGATAACTATCTATGTACTTTTCCTCGCCATTTTTAAATTTGACATAAAGTTGTCCTCTTGAAATATCCCAATAATGAACATCATCTAAATTAATACCTTCGCTTTCTAAATCCCAACTTAGATACGCATTATATCTAGCCTCAATGTAAGCAGGTTTTACTTTTTCTTTTACTTCAATACTCATTCGCTTTCCTCATTTTTATATTGATTACAAAATTCAGCCACATCACAATAGTTAGCACATCTAATGCACTCGCCTTTAGCTTCTACAACTTTCAGCAACTTACTATCTTTATGACCACCTAAATACTTATCAGCTTCTTCTTGGGTATCAAGCACTCTAACAGCACTCTTTCTACCTTTCTTTTCCACACGATAAGTATCTTTTCTTCTCCACCTTTCTGCATCAGTACATAATGGAAGCTTATCATTGATAAGGTAATCCACTTCTGCTTCTTGATGAATTGAAACTCTTTGATTGATAAAAGCTTCTTGCTCTTCATCACTCCATAAATCTATATTTAAAACTGTAATTGGTGATGGCGGATAATCTCCACCGCTACGAAGATACTGATTTTTGTTCCAGTCCCTCGCTATGGCAATAATATTTAACTGGTCAATAGTTTTTCCTGTGTTTTTGGTGTAGAGATACGCATATATATTAAGTTGCTGTTCCCATTCTGCTTTACCCTCTTTCAAAGCAGATACAATAGACCAAACAGAAGTTACCTTGTAATCCTTTAGTGTGTTACTTTTAACATCTATGCTGTCTGTCTGACCACTAACAGTCCAGTCCTTAACTGTTGCAAACATTCTTTGTTCTGTAATGGTGTCCTCGTTATCCTCATTGGCTCTTTCTAATATGGTATGAACTGATTGTCCTAGTAGTTTCCATATTTCATCTGATACATCTATTGTAAGCTTGTCGTAATGTTCTTGTGCCAATAATCTAATCCTTGGGGGTTGTAACAAACCAGTAGCAGATATAGTAGCCTTACCTCTGCTGTAGTTATCATTGTGTACCGCATTAATTATTTCTTGCGGGATGTTATGTTTATTCGTGTATTTCACTTTCCAGTTTACTTTGACGAAACTCTAATTCTTCTTTTATTTCTTTTGCTTCCACTTCCATACAAAAAACTATGTCTTGCATTTTTTGTACCATAGCCTTACTTTCATCAAGTATCTTCTTGGCTTTAACAAGTTCCTCTTGAATATCATCCATTTCTATTATAATCGCCATATTCCTACTCCATCTTCTAATTGTCTTACAGTAAATTTATAGTTAGGATGTTTGTGTGTAAACCTTAAACAAGCATTTCTAATTATCTTTACCTCAGAAGCTATCTTAGACTTCGCTAGAGGAACTTTTACAGTTTGTCCCTTGTTCATGTCCTCCAAGGGTAAGTCATACTTCCTAGGCTTTCCTACTCCTCTTGGTATAGGGATGCCATCTTTAATCTCAAATTCCATTTTTTATTCTCCTTTTGGTAAAAAATTAAGTTTGGTTGATAAACCTTTTACATAGTTTAAGTCCACATTTAACATAGTTCTAATGTGAGCCATTTGTTGTGGTGTGATTTTGTCTAACAAGATTTGTAGTAGAAGAATCTCTTTTTCATCTAGTGTTGTCATATGCTTTCCTCCAAAAAAAATAAGGCTTTGTTCATATTACCTGTAGCAATGCTAGGTAAAACTGGAATAGATTTAATAGCTTTCCACTTTTCCGCTAACCTTATAGCTAATTATGGCTTTGTTGTTTATTGTCTGTACAAACCTCCTCGCAAGTGAGGGAAAATCAGACTAAGTAAGGCGTTGTTCATATGAGCGTTTTTCTCAAACTGGATTTATACTTTAATAGCTATCCACTTTTCCACTAACCTTACAACACCAAATTTAAACTCTTAGTTAGTTCAATCCTTTGATGTCTTATATAAGTGTAGATGATGTGTTGATAATGTCAAGAGTTTAATGTAATATATTTTAATGCTTCAGACAGACCACATTGATTCAGATACAGACCAAAAAACTTTAGATGGTCTTGTGGTTAAACAAGCTGTTAGAGATGTTGCTAGTAAGCACCCAAAGTTATCTAACGAAGCTTTATTATACTTTATGTCTGATGATTTTTCCAATTTATGTAATCGCAATGACATCAAATCAGATGGCATTGTAGAAGCAATTAAGGAATTAAATACCTATCCAGTATTATCTAAGAAAAGATTAGCAGAAGATGTCTGCGATATTGTTGATAAGTATTTTGGTATATATAGTAAGTAGATACTTACTATATTTTAATATTAGGTAGTACATACTACATAGTAAGTATATACATACTATAGGAGGTTTTATGTATGTCAATAGTGAAATGGATAAAAGAGACTTTTTAAGCCATATAAATAATCAATCAAGAACAAGCGGTATGAAGCTTGGTCAACACAAAATATCATGCCTTTCATGTCAAAATGAGAGGAGTAAAAATAAACACGACAAACCTTTATCAGTAAATATTGAGTCTGATAAGGTCATATATCATTGTCATCATTGCGGTATTAATGGTTTAGTATCAAGGAGAGAGGAATACAAAATGAAAGTAGTAAAACAAGAAGTAAAACAAGAAGTAAAACAAGAAGTAAAAAAACCAGTAGAAGCACCAAAAAATATACCCAATGGCAAGGCTAGTGATTGGTTGCAGGAGAGAGGTATAAGTATTACAGCCTCGGAAACTACAGGAGTAGTCCAGACGGAAAAAAATAATAAACCAGTCATTGGTTTTACTTTCGTCAGCGATGGAGAGGTGGAAGCAGTTAAGTATAGGAGTGCAAATGGAACAAAGAGTTTTTGGTGGGATGGGAACGCACAAAAGCTATGGGGACAACAGGTTTATGATAGCAAATTGCCAACATTAGAAAGCACAATCATCATAACTGAGGGAGAAATGGACACATTAGCTATCAAAACAGCCTTTGAGGGTGTAATGAATGTAGATTGTTATTCAGTTCCAAATGGTGCACCAAACAAGATTACTGATAACAAGATAGACCCAAGTGAGGATGGAAGATTTAAGTATGTATGGAACGATAGAGATAAGTTTGAGGGTGTTGAAAGGGTTATTTTATGTACAGATGCAGATGAAAACGGAAACATACTGGCGGATGAATTAGCTAGAAGATTAAACAAAGCTAGGTGTTATAGAGTAAATAACCTTGATTGCAAGGATGCTAATGATGTATTAATTAAACATGGAGCAGAAAAGCTAAGAGATTCAATCATTAACGCAGAGCCTATTCCTTTACATGGATTAAATAACCTAGACCATTATGCAGATGAATTTCAAAGCTTGTATGATAAAGGTATGCCAAGTGGTGTATCTACAGGCTATTCAAGTGTAGATGAAATTTTTACTTTATCCACAGGCAATTTAGTTGTTACAACTGGTCATGCGGGAGATGGCAAGTCAGCCTTTATAGACCAACTTGTGGTCAATGTAGCAAGGAATAATGGGTGGAAAACTTGTTTCTGTTCGTTTGAAAAGCCAGTACAACTTCATGCAGTACAGTTGTCTCAAATCCTTGTAGGTAAGCCATTCTTTGAGGGGTTTAACGCAAGAATGACACAAGAAGAAAAAGATTTTGCGGAAACTTGGATAAGAGAACACATACTATTTCAAGACTACCAAGATGGCGGATTACCAACAATAGAAGCTATTCTTGAAAAAGGAGCAAGTGCAGTTATGAGATATGGTGTTAGGATTTTAGTCATAGACCCATTTAACTTTATACATACAGACCATACAGGATTAGAAACTGATATGGTTAGTGAAATGCTAACGAAAGTGCAACTGTTCGCAAAGCAACACGATGTATTGGTGTTCTTTGTTGCACATCCAACTAAACCATTTATTAGGGATGGCAAAAAGAATGTATGTACAGGAGTTGATGTAGCTAAATCATATGCTTGGTTTAGTAAGGCTGATACAGGATTAACAGTTTACAGAGGAGAAGAGGGAGTTGAAATACATAACTGGAAAGCTAGGTGGGGTTGGCAAGGCAAGTTAGGAAGTGTTAATATGACCTTTAATCCAGTCAACGGGAGATATGCAGAAATTGAAGAAGTTGAAGATAACTTTGACTGGGAGTTCTGAAACATTACAAGTTAATGATATAGGAAGTCCTTATCTACATTTCAGAAACCAAGTTGCAATAACCAAAATAGGTAAAAGCAAGGTTGGTAGGGCAATCGTGTTTGACCAACACATCATAGATAAATCTTTCTTACAGCAAAAAATTACAGCAGAGCAACACAATGTCTGTAATAAATACCTTGAATTAATAGCAAAAAGTGGAGCTTTGGGGAAAGCTTCTGGGATGGGAAAAGAAATATTTACCAGTCATAGTTTTAATAAAGCTCCGCCAAGAGCTGTTATGCTTTCAAGAATACAGAAAAAGTTAGTGAATGATTGTGGACACAACAAAGAAAAGGTTTTTTGGAAGATTATGATAGATAATCCTAAAGAAATATGCGAAACAAAGGAGTTAGTAATGCAAGAATGTTCTAATGCACTACTAACCTTTTGGTATATTAGTCAGAAGAATCCTGTTTCCTTGTTTCAACAATCCCTTGTAAGCCAAGTTTAGATTCATAATTATCACTTGTAATCGCTCCACTATAAATAGCCTTACTCATTTGTTCGTTTTCATCTTCTTCTATGCTTATGTTTTTTTCATCAGCTAGACTATGAATCATATGAATAATTTGCTTGTTTAGTGAGCGACTTTCTTTCTTAGCCAAAGAATGTGCCAATTCGTAGGTTTCTTCCGAACATCTAATGAATAGACTTTTCATTTTTATCATCCTCATAAATAACTTGCGGACTATCTTGCACTTCTGCAATAGCAACACTTTCTCTACCAACTTGATAATACCTATCTTCTTCTAATTGTTTTATGGCACTTTCAATTAACCATTCGTTAGACATAATCAAAGGGTCATCTAAAAGAGATATAGCAAAAGCAAGAGCATTTAGTTCAGTTTCAAATATCCATACAAAATGTTTCCATTTAGCACTTGACTTAGTTGAGTAAACATTACTTGGCTCGGGTATATCTAAGTGATATGTGTGTCTTATTACCGCATACATAAGCCATTATTATACTGCAAAATGCTATCAAAGTGAAATACATATTGTTCCATGTGGAACATTTACCTCATTGCTGTGTTTCCTGAAAAAATCCTGAAAATAAAATATTTACCAGTACATTGTTTTTACTGGGTTTTTGCGAAGGTTCAAGCAAAAAAAATATTATTTACCAGTCTGGGATTTTTTTGATGGAGACTTTTAAGTGTGCCAAATATCTTTACAGACTATCAACCGACTACCAAAAAAAAAGGGACAATCTTGCGACTATCCCTTAAAACTTATAAACAATAAGCTTGGAGGTTAATATATGAAATTGCATTGAGAAATATTAAAAAAACTACACAATCAAATATTAGTTCCACTAATATAATGTAATTGATAGCAAATTGCAAGAGTTATTAACAACTTTCTAACACTTTTTCCACAGACTTATCCACAGCCTGAAAACCAGTAAATATATTTTATTTTTTGTCATCTCATCTAACACGACCCCACCCCAAACAACACCAGAAAAAACAATATACCAGTAAATATTTTTATCATCAAAAAAATTGATGGTAAACATATCCTCTTTTTTTAGACCAAAAAAAAAGGCGGTACACTACCTTTTACAGTAGCATACCGCCTTAATTTGTTTACAGTTATTGCACTTCAACTTCCACAATCTCATCATTAGTTGTAAATCCAAAATGTTTTGGATTGGGAATGTTTAAGTTTTCCCTTTCCTTATATAAAACATCTTGCACTATATGATTGATTGAAACCAAAGTATTAAAATATCTAACTAGAGCCAAATCAATATCTGATTTTTCTTCTAGTTCCCTATTAATCTTTGTATAGATTTCGTTGCAAGTTCCTATGTTTACTTTCAAAGTAAATTCTAGTAGTTCTCTATTAGTCATTTTCAAATTCTCCAGTTATATCAACTTGACAATCATCGCCATATTCTGTGCCTTTAAAGACACCACTTATTTTGATTTTATCAAGTTCATCATCTGAAAATCTTTCATCAGACCAATCAACATATCCAGTTAAGTTATCTTTGTCTGAGACTTCGCCTATTGAAGCATATTCATCAGATTCTGAATAAACACTTCTAACTTCTTCATCAGTAAGTTTTACATTAGATGTAATTTGATAATGCCTAACATCTTGGGAATATTCCTCAATGTCATAAACATATTCATTTTCATTTTTCATAATAATTACCCCTCCAAGGGCAGTTAAGTTTAATAAACTGTTTCATGCCTTTAGGCAATCATCAGTAGAAAATACGCATTTTCTATACAGTTTTGGCAAAATTGTCGCTAGGAGACTTCGCCTGTTGCAAAGTTGAGAGTAGGTTAAGGGTCTAAGATACCCCAAAAAACCCACTCTCATATTGCATTAGAAAAAAATACACCAACCACAACTTCCCCAGCGAATCAAAAAATATTTACTGGTCTATTGTTTTTGTTGCACTAATCTCTTAGACAGACTTTTTCTTAGCCTTATGTGGATAAACTTGGAAAGTTCCAAAGAGTAATTGCTTCTCTTCTCCCGTTCCAAAATGCACAATAGCTTTGATAAGTCTCTTAACAATCGTTTGAATTGTAAGAATCCTAAAATCTCCAGTTGGAGTTTGATAGGGCTGAAGTTTCGCAATATCCCTTATGGATAATTCCTTTTCTTCATCACGCCACAATCCTAACGCTTGACTATGCAAAGTTGCATACAATCCATTCTTGAATCCTTTTTTGATATTATCTTCTTTAAGAATAGAATAATTTTCAAAGGATACACCAAGAATATCTAAGTCTTTGTACTTCCAATTTGCTAATCTCTGCCAGTCAATTTCATCAACTGTTTTAACTTGCACATTAGATTGAGAAACAACTTCCTCTAACTTAGATTTCATTACAGTATTAACATCTGAATTTTTGTCCAAACATTCGTTAATCATGTTAGCTGTTTCAACACCAGTTTTTTTGTGTTTAGAAAAAACATCAACAACATTAGCATTTACAACTGGCATCATTCTTGATGCAATTTCATCAGCTACATTAACATTGACTTTAATACCCAATTCACTAGCCATTTTTCGTAAAGTATTACCCTTACTTTCATGTTCATCTAGTAAACTAGCAACTACAATCTTTTCTAATTGCTTTTCAGATTTAATCATCTTTGAAACAACATAAAAAAGTTGTGTTGAAATATCAATACTATATTTATTCTTCATGTTATCTAGCCATGTTTTAGTTTCATCTGAAACATGGGTACTAACTGGAGAACACTCGTTTTTATAATTATTATTTTGCATAATTATATGTCCCTCCAAGGACAGTTTTTAAGTTTCTAATTTCATCCTTTTGGAATCATCAGCCAAGACATCACATCTTGATATTAGAAATTTGATGCGGGAAGAAAAAATATTTACTGGTAAATACTTTTTCCTCCACACCAAGTTGCGATTAAAGACTAGAGAAATCTATAACAACTTTTTCCCCAAAAGGGAGTTCATTGCTCCAATTATTCTCGCCACCACTTAACGCCCATATTACTGGAACATTTGGCTCAACTTCTGAACTACAATGTCCGTAGCCGTCTGTAAAGTAGATAAATGCTACTACTTCATCCGTATCTTCTGTGTAGTCGTTGTACAAGTTGAAAGGCGGGTCAAAATGAGTTCCGCCACCGCCACGACAGACAAGTTCCAACTCTTCACAATCCAAGTCGTATTCGTCCCACCACTCGCCTTTTGAGTTTTTGTGGACAGTAGTATCACAATAACAAACTCTAATTTTATTGATACCGCACTCTTCCGCTAGGGAATTGATTTCAGTTGCAAAAACATTAAGTTCTTCTTGTGAAACACTTCCGCTTGTATCAATAGCAATCGCAAGTTCTCCACCTTGTGGCTCTTTGTCTCTGCTAGGTAAATTAACCCCCCTCCAAGAATGTCTTTTATTTAATCTTGTCCAAGTAGGATTATCAGAGTAAACGCTTTGCAATAAATCTCGCATCACATCTACCCAGTCAACATAACTTTCGTTTAGTTGTTCCATAGCTTTACCAAAACCACCAGTAGGATTTTCTCCAATAGTATCTAGCTTATCAGCCATTGATATTGTTCTTTGAAGTTCCTCTTGTAGTTCAGCCATTTCAGTAGGCGATAATTCTTTTCCCTCTTCATTAGTTGGTATCCAAACTTCGCCACTTGGTAATTTGACATCAGCAAGTTTCTCTTCAAGAGATTTACCTTGTCCATTTCCAGTAGCATCTGAATCGCCAGTTTGAGAATCAGAATCATCTGCATCTGCATCTGAATCTGAATCGCCACCGCCAGTTTGAGAATCAGAATTATCATCATCTGAATTAGATTGCAAATTCTCTAAAGCATCGTCTAAAGCATCTTCATCATTATATAAAGTTCTATAAACTTGCTCCGCACTTTGTCTATGATACTGCCTATCAAGTAGTCCACCCTCGGGAAGTTGCATACCCAAATCGTATACTATCCAAGAGTTAATTACATAGTCAGTAGCTATGTTCCAAAGTTTTTGTATTCGCTTTCCAATTCTTAAAGGATGTTCCCAAATGACATGACCCGCTTCGTGGATTAATACTGTTTGGATTTCTTCATCTGATATTGATTTAACAAATTCATCATTCCAATAAATATTAATTCCGTCAGTAGCCATTGTTTGGCATCGTTCATTATCCTCAATCAAAGTAAGTTTTAGTAGCATGGTAGCCATACCAATATTACCTTTCATAAGTTTTGCTCTAGCTTTAATTATTCGCTCTTCACTATTTAACATAATTAATTCCTCCAAGAATTTTATTTATGAATTTCTGTTTCATAGTTTCCTAATCATCAGTTGCAATACACATTGCAAGACAGAAGCGATATAAAAATATTTACTGGTAAATAGTTTTTACACCGCAACTCATTGGCTTACTTTTTAGAATACATTGAATCTAAAAATCCGCCTTTCATATCATCCGCCAAATCACTAACGCTGTCTTTTAAATCATCCGCAAGTTGCTTACGCTTCTTGTCAGTATAATCATCATCATCACGAAGTGAATCAACATCATTTATTTTTGCAAAGACACTAACTAAATTTTGGTGTGCTTCCGCTATCTTTTTGTCATTCCCTAGAATGTCAGAATTGATACTTGGAAGAGTATCTAAAGTTTGTCTTAACTTATCAAAAGATGAATTCTTAAAGAATCCACCACCTTTTGTTTTTGGGTCATAGGCTTCTAACTTGTCAGCTAAATGTTCTACAGACTCCAAAAGAGTTTCAACAGTAGTTCGTGTTATTGCTTCAATATTTTTAGTTGCTCTTTTTAATGCATCGTTTTCAATCTTTTTGCGAAGTTTGTCAGATACATTTAAACGAATATCCTTGCTGTTAAATTGTGGAACAGTCCCAAGTTCAAAATCAAATCTAAACTTAGTCGCTATTTCATCTTTAGTAGGATAATCAGACAACTTAAAAGCATCGCCAAGTTTGTATTTATTCGCTTCAATCAAATTATCATAATTATCAAGAAATGAATCTACTTCCTTTTGGAAGTCAACCTTAGCATCATTCACTTTATCCATGAGCCTATCAAGTTCTTGGTTTGGACATAATCGCCACCCACTTAGAACTTTACCCTCAAAGTCGCTAGTATTATCATCCCAAGGGACAGTTAAAGGATAGAAATAATTATTTCTAAACTGATTGATAATTCTACGAAAATATTTGTTCGTTTCTTTACCAAAAATATACTTAGCAACATGAAGTGAATCGTTGTTTGCTTTTTGGTCTATTGCTAGACCCTCTTTTAAATCCTTATCTGATTTAATACCGCTTGGATGCTTCGTTGTAAGTCGCACCAAAGTTGCATTTTCAGATAAAGTATTTGCATTTTCTTTTTTCATAATTAATTCCTCCAAGAATTACTTATTAATAAATTCTGATTTCATCATTTTTGAATCATCAGTTGGGACATACATCCCAATATCAGAATGAGCGGAAAAGGAATATTTACCAGTTAATAATAAATATTCCTAGTCGCTGTGTGAGTTTAGATTTCTAAATCTTGGTTATCAATCTTAAACTTAGAATATACATCGCACTCTTTGAGTTCGTTTCTAAGTCCAGTAATTTTTCTAACAAAGAATATAGAAAATTCTACAGTTGAAAGTTGCTTCAAATAGTTCAAAGCATTTTCAAAGAAATCATAAACATCGTTATCATTCGCTCCGTTAATTGCAGTTGTTAATGCAATCGTTGTCGCATAGCAAAGACCCGCATCATCTACAACTTCAACATCCTTTCCTTTACATATATCAGATATGTTTGGAACATCTTGTTGAAGTGAGATAAAGTTCATAAGTTCAATAGCTGATTCTTGTCCAACATCGCCCTCAAACAATTTTTGCATCAATCGTTTTGGCGGGTCAGTTTTCAAAGTATCGCTTAACCTTGTCCAACTTCTTGGACTTGGCTGTGGGTCATTACATTTGGGGTCGAAGTCCCATAGTAGCTGTGGCATGAATCTAATAAGACCTTGAACATTTAAGTCAATGTCGTTGTTATCAGCCCACGCTAACCAGTCCTCAACATCGTGAGTAAACTGAATAGCAGTAGTTCTATCTTGGCAATGCCTAAGAATTTTATTAGCACCACTTCTATCAGTATGTCTATTACCCGCTAAGACAATTTTCCACCCACTAGGAAAAACATAGTCGCCAATTCTTCGCTCTTCGTTTTTACCTTTTGGGTCAAGTAATTGTCCTATCGTTGCTTGAACGCTTGAATGTGCTTGTGCAAATTCATCAAGAAAAAATAGACCCTCGCCACCTCTAGGGAGATTCCCTAGAAATGCTTTCTTTTGAGTTCCCTCTTCAATGTAAGGTAACCCTCCCAAATCAATAGATTCTACTAACCCAAGTCTAAAAGAAATGAATCCGTATTCATCATCTTTAGGACTTACTGAATCAGTAAGAGTTCTATCGTTTGCTAGTTCTTCCGCAATCTCTTTAACTATTGCGGATTTTCCAACACCAGTACCACCAATTAGGAAAGGAATATTGCTCCCTTTCAAAATATGTAGGCATGATGTTTTTGCTTCACTTGGTTTAAACATAATTAATTCCTCCAAGAATTTTAAGTTTGTTATTCGCTATCAAATTGATAGCACCAAGACTCCCTAGATATTCTTGTTAAAGAATAGAGAAACATAGGGTCAGCCCATTACTGGATACTGGTTTAAAGTTTCGACCTTATCTCAAAGGTCATCATCAGTTGGTTTAATAAGTTCTGATATATCTATCAACTACTTGTTCATGTATTTCATTTTTAGAAGTGAAAGTTTTTACTTCGCCTTGATACTCAAAACCATTCACATTGAAGTTATCAATGATTTCAGTTTCTCCGTAATTTTCATACATCTTATCTCCGTCCCTACCATTTCCCATAGGCACTAGAAAATAAACAGTATCATCATTCTTAACTAAAACATCTCCGCTTGATGTACTTCTTTTGTTATCCCAAGTACACCAGTTGTCGTCTATGTTTTGAGTAGAACGATATGCTTCTTGTATAGAATCTGTATCAACTTGTGCTACACATTCATAAGACTTTTCATTATTTCCAAGTTCTTTTGCATGATATATTTTAATCATAATTTAACCCTCCAAGGTTACAGTTTCTTGAATCCCAAAATAGGATTCTCATTCAGCTTGTTAATTCAAGGACTGTTGGAGCAGTCCCAAAAGTTATATATAAATGTTTCATTGAAATAGCTATTCCCAACTGGGAGCATTTTTACCAATTTTTGTATTATGATTTTTGGAATCAAAGAAACAAATATAATTTCCTTTTGGTTTGGTGGTCTTGTTGAAATCATCACGACTTGAACTATCCTTTCAGCGAAACTTGGCACTTAAAGTGGCTAGTGAATATGGACACTTCTCTTAACTGTTTACTGTTCTTAGGTTTTCCTCTTCCCAGTTAAGACACTCGCAATTAATCCATATTCGCAAGAACTTTCAACTTTACCTTTTTCAAGACCCTTGCGGGTAGTTGGCTACAGTTTAGAGACATAATCGTTTTGGTCTTTGTTAAGAACATTATGCATAGTTTGAACATCATTTCAAACATTATATTAATTATTTACCAGTCCACTATTTTTGCTATCGTTTTGTGAGCATTATATTTTCTTCATATCTGAGATAAGATTTCAGTATGAGCGAAGAAGAAAAACCAAATCTGAAAGTAGTTAAAAAAGAAATTGAATTAACGATAAAGCAAAGGCAGTTCGTGGATGAAATTATTAAGGGTAAGTTAGGTAGTTATAAAGAAGCATATGCAAAGGTCTACGATGTTACTTTAACTAAGCAAGGGAAGATACCTAAGTGGGTAGAAGTTGAAGCATCTAAGTTAGTAGCTAACCCTAAGATAGCAATAAGCATACAAAGAGCAATAGAACGCAAAGAGCAGTCAGCAGTTGCTAGTAGTCTCAGAACAAGAAACTATGTCATAGACCAACTGTATCGTGAGAGCAAAGAATCAGATTCAGATTCAGCTAGGATTCGTGCATTGGAATTACTGGGTAAAAGTGTATCGCTGTTTAGTGATGTCGTTGAAACCAAAGAAGCAAGAACAAGCGATGAAGTTGAAGCGGATATTGAAGAGCGAATAGAAGCATTACTTAATAAACAATAGACAATCATCAACCAACTATCTAACAGAGCATTATGCGGTCTGTGTGTGTGCTGTATGTGGTCTGATTTTGGGATGCACTATATATAGGGTCAGACACAAGATGTTGTGTTCCCAGATGATCGTTGAAACACTAGATGTTGTGTTTGGATTTCTCAACTGATGATGACCCCACTCCCCCCTTTCACACATGCGGGTACCTGACTATCTTATATACATAGTGATTTACTCATAATATGACCTATTTTCATAGACCCCCCCTATGTATTGCATTTTGATAGCGTTTTTTGTAAGTTTCATATATAATTTCTCTAGGAAACGGCTAAGGGACCCTAGACCCCCCATATTATTTTTAAAAAATAGTTGTTTTTCCTGTGAAGATGTGTAATTATGTTAAAATCTAGCGTGATTTACATCCAGTAGGTACCTACTTGTAAGGTATTTACTTGCTAAGTGCCACTAACTGGTAGTAACTTAGTAAGTTTTTAGTTTTAGGAAGTGTCTACTTACTATCTAGTATAGGAGATGTATGAGTAACCAAATATTAAGTCAAGTACAGAACCTTTCTTTAGATGAAAAGAGAGAGTTACTAGGCTTATTAGATGAATTAGAGGAAGCAAAAGCCCGAGAAAAGTGTGCAGACGACTATATGGCGTTTGTTAGAGAGATGTGGAGTGCTTTTATTCATGGTCCACACCATCAAGTTATGGCGGATGCCTTTGAAAGGGTAGCTAATGGCGATTTAAAGCGTCTAATTATCAATATGCCACCCAGACATACTAAATCCGAGTTTGCATCTTACCTGTTACCTGCATGGTTTCTAGGAAGCAGACCCGAAAAAAAGATTATTCAGACCGCACACACCGCAGAACTAGCTGTAGGCTTTGGTAGAAAGGTTAGAAACCTTGTGGGAAGCAAAGATTTTAAGCGTATATTCCCCAATGTTAGTTTGCAGTCGGATTCCAAAGCTGCGGGTCGTTGGAATACGAACAAAGGCGGTGAATATTTTGCGATTGGTGTAGGTGGAGCAGTTACTGGTAAAGGTGCTGACCTACTTATCATTGATGACCCGCACTCTGAGCAAGAAGGAGCTTCAGCAGACATAAATGTCTTTAATCGTACCTATGAATGGTACACATCTGGTCCTAGACAGCGTTTACAGCCTAATGGTGCAATAGTTGTAGTGATGACTAGGTGGCATAATAAAGATTTAACTGGTCAAGTCATAGACGCTAGTATAAAGCGTGGCGGAGCCGACCAATGGGAAGTAATTGAATTACCTGCAATCTTACCTTCTGGTAAGCCTTTGTGGGATGCTTTCTGGAAATTGGAAGAGTTAGAAGCTTTGAAGGCTGAATTGCCTAGTTCTAAGTGGATGGCTCAATATCAACAAGACCCTACTTCTGAAGAAGGTGCTCTTGTTAAAAGAGAATGGTGGAGAACATGGGAAGGTAGAAATCCCCCTGATTGTGAGTTTATTATCCAATCATGGGACACAGCTTTCTTAAAAACACAAAGAGCTGACTATTCAGCCTGTACCAGTTGGGGTGTTTTTTATAAAGAAAACGATGATGGTCTTGTTGCTCCACAACTAATACTACTAGATGCCTACAAAGAGCGTTTAGAGTTCCCAGATTTAAAAAAAATGGCTTTAGAGAAGTATAATGCCTATAAACCCGATGCTTTCATTGTAGAGGCTAAGGCTGCAGGGCTACCTTTAATCTTTGAACTTAGACAAACAGGCATACCAGTACAAGAATATACACCTAGTCGTGGTAATGATAAAATATCAAGAGTAAATGCTGTGTCAGATTTGTTTGCTTCAGGAGTTGTTTGGGCACCTGAAACAAGATGGGCAGAAGAAGTTATAGAAGAGTTTGCTGGTTTTCCTAATATGGAACATGATGATTTAGTTGATAGCAGTACACAAGCATTATTAAGATTTAGGCAAGGTGGTTTTGTTCCTCTTGATTCAGATGAAGAAGATGAGCCACTAGAACACAATAGAACAGCAGATTATTACTAGGAGATTATATTGGCTATAGAAAAACAATTTGAACCTGCTACGCCAATAGATGGTCTAGTAGAGATGGACCCTGTACCAGAACTAGAAGTAGAGGTAGAAACAACAGAAACCGATGATGGTGGCATGATTATTGATTTTGACCCTAGTGCATCTAATATGACGGAAGCTAGTTTTGATTCTAATTTAGTAGATTTTATTGATGAAGATGAATTAACTTCTATGGGTAATGAATTAATAGGTGCATATCAATCAGATAAAGATTCAAGGTCAGACTGGGAAGAAACCTATGTTAAAGGCTTAGACCAGCTAGGATTAAAGATAGAAGAAAGAACTACACCTTGGTCTGGAGCTTGTGGTGTATTTCACCCTATGTTAAGTGAAGCTGTTATTAAATTTCAATCACAAGCTATATCAGAAATATTCCCTGCTGCAGGTCCTGTAAGAACTAAAATAGTAGGCAATATAGACTCTGCTAAAGAAAAACAAAGTCAAAGAGTTCAAGATTATCTTAATTACTTGCTTACTTATGAAATGACTGAATATAGAAGTGAAACAGAAAAGATGTTATTTTCTTTACCACTTGCAGGTTCAGCATTTAGAAAAATATATTTTGACCCAACACTAAATAGACCAAGCGGTATTTTTGTACCAGCAGAAGATGTAGTAGTTAATTATGGTGCAAGTGATTTAGAAACTTGCGAAAGAGCTACTCATGTAATGAAGAAGTCATCTAATGATATAAGAAAGATGCAAGTTAATGGATTCTATAGAGATATAGAACTACCTGATGCTACACCATCATCATCTGATATTACTAAGAAATATAATGAAATGACTGGTGAATCAGAAAGTTATGACTATGATACACGCCATACTATCTTAGAAATGCAGGTAGATTTAGACCTTAAAGGTTTTGAAGATAAAGATGCTAATGGTCAAGATACAGGTATAGCATTACCATATGTTGTAACAATAGATAGTCCTTCAGGCATTATTCTTAGTATCAGAAGAAACTATTACGAAGATGACCAAGCAAAACTAAGAAGGATGCACTTTGTTCATTATCAGTATCTACCAGGATTAGGTTTTTATGGCTTTGGTTTAATACATATGATTGGTGGATTAGCTAAATCAGCTACATCAATACTAAGACAATTAGTAGATGCAGGTACTTTAAGCAACCTACCAGGTGGTTTAAAGGCTAGAGGACTGCGTATTAAAGGCGATGATAGTCCTATTATGCCAGGTGAGTTTAGAGATGTAGATGTACCAGGTGGTGCTATTAGAGACAATATTACATTCTTACCTTATAAAGAACCTTCAGGTACATTATTTTCTTTACTACAGAATATAGTTGAAGAAGGTAAAAGGTTTGCAAGTATTGCAGATATGAAAACATCTGATATGAATAGTCAAGCACCTGTGGGTACAACACTAGCATTATTAGAAAGAAACATGAAGGTTATGTCTGCTGTTCAAGCTAGACTTCATGCTTCAATGAAAAGAGAGTTTGAGATATTAGTTGGTGTAATTAAAGACTTTACAGAGCCATCTTATCCATATGAAGTTGAAGAAGGGCAACAAATTAAAATACAAGATTTTGATGCAAGAGTAGATGTATTACCTGTATCAGACCCAAATGCTGCAACTATGGCTCAAAGAATTATGCAGTATCAAGCTGCAATGCAATTAGCACAACAAGCACCACAGTTATATGATTTAGGTCAATTACACAGACAAATGCTTGAAGTATTAGGCATTAAAGATGCAGAAACAATAGTACCTCCACAAGGTGAAGTACCTCCAGTTGACCCAGTAACAGCAGTACAAAATATTTTAAATGGTAAGCCTGTACAAGCTTATGAGTTCCAAGACCATGAAGCTCATATACAAACATTAGTATCTGCACAACAAGACCCTAATGTACAAGCAAAAGTACAACAAAGTCCAAACGCACAAGTTATACAAAGTTCTGGTTCTGATTATATTATGCAACATCTCGCATTACAGTTTAGAGACCAAGTTGAAAGAGAGATGGGTGTAGAGCTACCTCCAGTAGGAGAACCTTTACCAGCAGATGTAGAGAAGAGAATATCTACCTTAGTAGCTGAAGCTGCACAAAGAGTAGCAACTACAAATGCTGCACAAGCAGAACAACAAAGAATACAAGAACAAGCACAAGACCCATTAATATTAGCTAAACAAAAAGAACTTGAAATTAAAGAAAAACAAGTTGAAGGTAAGTTAAAAATTGATGAAAGCAGATTAGCTATAGATGCAGTTAAAGCTGTATCTAATAAACAACTAGAAGAACAAAGAATTAAAGCTCAACAAGAAGCATCTGGTTTAAAAATGGGACAGCAAATTGCTAGTGATTTGCTAGATAGACAAGAAAGAACAGAAAATAAAGTTTTAGATGATTATAAAACAGGTATTGACATTGGCAAAGATTTAGTTAATGATAGCAAATTGAATGAGTAATGATATAAATGAGCAATCACTATCTGCTTTCTTAGTTAAGAAATTAAGAGAAATGATGAATGAATGTTCAGACCATATCTCAACAGGGAGTTGTAAAGACTTTTCTGATTACAAAAAAATGACAGGAGTTATAGAAGGATTAGCTCTTGCGGAGCGTGAAGTTCTTGATTGGAAAGAACAACACTTAAAACAATAGGAACTCGACACCTAACAGTCGTGCAAAATATGGATAAAGATAAAAAAGTAAATATCCCAAAACCAGAAAGTGTTAAAAAACCAGAACCTAGTGAAGATGTTAAAAGTCAACTTCCAGTTCCTAAAGGTTGGAGAATACTTATAGCTATGCCTGAAGCACAAGAAAAAACTGATGGCGGTATCATAAAAGCTAGTCAAACTAAAACAAATGAAGAAACCTCAAATATTTGTGGTTATGTTTTAAAGTTAGGCACAGAAGCTTATTGTGATGAAAAAAGGTTTCCAACAGGACCTTGGTGCAAAGAAGGTGATTGGGTAATATTTAGAGCTTATTCAGGTACTCGTATGAAAATGTATGGTAAAGAGTTTCGTTTAATTAACGATGATACTGTGGAAGCAGTAGTTGATGACCCAACAGGAGTAGTAAGAGCATGAGTGAAAGTATAGAACAAGTAATAGATACAAACGCAGAACCAATACCTGAGCAAACATCAGAAGATAAATTTTTTGGTGTTGCAAATGAAATTAATACTTCCCCTATAAAAGATATTGAAGTAGAAGTTATTGATGAAAGACCAGAAGAAGATAGGAGACCTCCAAAGGTAGAAAATGTAGAAGAATCTTTAGATGATGAAACTTTAGACCAAGAGATTGCAGACTATAGTAAAAAAGCTGGTGAAAGAATTAATAAAATTAAATATGAATTTCACGAAGAGCGTAGAGCAAAAGAACAAGCTTTAAGAGAATCACAAGAAGCTACAAGAGCATTAAAAACTTTAATGACAGAAAATCAAAAGTTACAAAGTGTAGTTTCACAAGGTGGCGATGTATTAAACCAACAGGCACTTAACAATGCACAATGGGCAAAATATAACGCACAAGAAAAATTTAAAAAAGCTTACGAAGAAGGTAATGCAGAAGATATGGCTGGTGCACAAGCAGAATTAGCACAAGCTACTTTAGCAGAACAACAAGCTGGTAATTATGCAGAACAACTACAAACAGATGTTGCTTCTAAATATGTAGAGCCAGAACAACAAATTGAAAAACCTTCTGACCCAGATATGGATGCGTGGTCTAAAAAGAATCCTTGGTTTATGGGTACTGACCCAGCACATAAAGAAATGACATCATTTGCTATGTACTTAGACCAATCACTACAAGCTAGTGGGATTGACCCTGCAAAAGATTCTCAGAAATATTATTCTGAAATTGATACAAAAATGAAACAACAATTTCCAAATTTTTTTGGTGTAACACAACAACAACCTGTGGAAACAGAAGAAAATGTATTTACACCTAAAAGACAGGTAACCAATCCTGTAGCACCCGCAACGAGGAATAGCGGTAAAAGCCCTCGCAAAATACATCTGACTCAGAGCCAAGTCGCTCTCGCAAAGCGTCTTAATATAACTCCAGAGCAGTATGCAAATCAATTATTAAAGGAGACTTAAAATGTCCGAAGAAAATAATATAGAAACAAAAAGTGATAGCGAAGAGCAATCACAAGAGCGTACCCCTAGGGAAATAGAAAGCCGAGAGGCTTCCCAGCGTATTCAAAGTTGGGAAAATCCATCAAACTTACCAAATCCAACACCACAAGAAGGATGGATATTTAGGTATATTAGAACTAGCCTTTTAGGTCAAGCTGATAATCCTAATGTATCAAGAAAATTAAGAGAAGGATGGGAACCTTGTAGATTAGAGGACCACCCTGAACTTCAAATTCATATGATGGACCACAATTCTGAATGGTCAAAGAAAGGTAATGTTGAAATTGGTGGACAACTGTTATGTAAGATGCCAGAAGAAAAAGCGAAAGCTAGAGATGAATATTTTGCTAATTTAGCAGAATCTCAACTGGAATCCGTAGATAACACATATTTTAAGGACCAAGATTCTAGGATGGCTACCAAACAAGTTTTTGAAAGAAAATCACGAACAACATTTGGTAAAGATTCATAGTTTCTTGATATATTAATTTTTTGATAAGGAGACAATTATGTCATCAAGTGCAACTCCTCACGGAGCTAGACCAGTTGGTACTATTGTTGGAAGTCCATATCAAGGAAAAGTTACACATTATAAAATCAAAAATGCTTATGGCACAGACATATTCTATGGCGATTTTGTAAAGTGGGGTGATGATAACCCTAATACCACTATCCAAAAAGATACTGGTACTACAGCTTGTACACCTATTGGTGTATTCCTTGGTTGTGCTTACACAGACCCATCAACAGGTCAATTTACACCAAATCAATATTTCCCAGCTTCAACTGCTGCGGATGATATTGTTGCATATGTTGCTTCTGACCCATTCATACTAATGCAAATGCAATGCGATGGTGCAGCCGACCAAGACGACCTTGGTAAGAACTGTGCTGTTGTGCAAACTGCAGGAAGTACAGCAATAGGCACAAGCAAAAATTCGGTTGATATATCTACTGTAGCAACCACTAACACACTACCTGTTAAAATCGTTGATTTTGTTGACGGACCAGATAGTGCAGTTGGTGATTCTTACACAGATGTATTAGTAATGTTTAATGTCGGACACCAGTTGTTAAATACAACAGGTATAGGTTAAGGAGTAAATTATGGCAGCTATTTCAAGAGCTAACGAGTTAAAACAACTCTTACCTGGTCTTAACGCATTATTCGGCGAAGAATATAATCGTTATGAGAACGAGCATGAAGAAATCTATGTAACTGAAAATTCTGAAAGAAGTTTTGAAGAAGAATTGAAGTTATCTGGTTTCGGAGCAGCTCCAGTAAAAGATGAAGGTTCAGCTATCAATTATGATACTGCACAAGAATCTTTTGTCGCTAGATATACGCATGAAACTATTGGTTTAGGATTCAGCATTACAGAAGAAGCTATGGAGGATAACCTCTATGTTTCTGTATCTGCTAGATATACTAAAGCATTAGCAAGAGCTATGTCTTATACAAAACAAGTAAAAGCAGCTTATCCATTAAATAATGGATTCTCAACTACTTTTTCTTCTGGTGATGGTGTCGCTTTATTTAGCACAGCTCACCCACTTGTAAGTGGCGGTACTAATAGTAATAGACCATCAACAGGTGCTGACTTAAATGAAACATCTTTAGAAGATGCAATCATTCAAATCGGTAAATGGACTGATGAAAGAGGTCTAAAAATTGCAGCAAAAGCTAGAAAGCTTATTATTCCTTCTGACTTGCAGTTTGTAGCAACTAGATTGTTACAAAGTGATTACAGAGTAGGAACTGCTGACAATGATATAAATGCAGTCAAAACTAATGGAGTGATTCCAGAAGGTTATTCAGTTAATCATTATTTAACTGATACTAATGCTTTCTTTATCACTACTGATGTTCCTGACGGAATGAAGCATTTTGTTAGAGCTCCTATGACTACTACTATGGATGGAGACTTTGATACTGGTAATGTTAGATATAAAGCGAGAGAAAGATATTCTTTCGGTGTATCTGACCCACTAGGTATCTTTGGTTCACCAGGTAGTTCGTAAGAACTGTTAAGGGGAGCACACGCTCCCCTTTTTTTTATGTTATATTATATAACTCTAGGTATTTTATAAATCAATCTATCAACTGACCTAGCAGACTTTGCCAAGATGATAGATTATTTCTTTTAGGAGAAACAAATGGCTAACACAACTTTTAATGGACCAGTTAGGTCCGAAAACGGCTTTCAAGTCGTATCTAAAAATTCATCTACAGGTGCTGTAACTACTGAATTCACTTTAAATGGTGATGGTATGCAAGTTACTCCTGTAGCTTTAGCTGATACAACAGCTATTTCTTTAACAGCAACTGCTCATGGTGGTAGAGTTTCTGTAGTACCAGCACTTTCAGCTAACTGCACATTAACATTACCTTCTCCATCAGCAGGTGTATATTTTAAATTAATTTATGGCGGTGCTGCAGAAGAAACAGAAAATCTTATTATTGATACAGGTGCAGATGCTAATTTTTATATTGGCGGCATTGTTCATTTAGATTCTAATGCAGACAACCTTTCTGTATATTCAGATGGTAACTCAAACTCTATATTAACTCTTACAGACTTTGGTTTGTTTGAAATTAATATATTAGCTAAAGATAGTACTAATTGGTATATCTGGGGTAATCAAGAAGGTGCAGATGTTCCAGCATTTACTGACCAATCTTAATAAGGAGTAAATTATGGCTGACGCAGTAACATCACAAACCATTATTGATGGTGAAAGAAATTGTGTTATGAAGTTTACAAATGTCAGCGATGGCACGGGAGAATCCGCAGTAGCTAAGGTAGATGTATCTGCCTTAGCTTCTAACTCAGTAGGTACAGCTTGTTCAGAAGTTAGAGTTATGCGTATTAGTCATGCTATCGTAGGTATGTCTGTTCAATTATTTTTAAATGCTACTTCTAATGTTTTATTAGTAGAACTTGCTGAAAGTAGTAATGGACATATGGACTTTAAAGATTTTGGTGGACTTCCAAATAACGCAGGTAGTGGTAAAAATGGAGATATTCTATTTACTACTAAAGGACACTCTTCAGGAGACACTTATTCTATTACTTTAGAAATGGTAAAAGTGTATTCTGATTAATAGGATTTAATTATGGCAAAAAGTAAAAATTATATAATTTCAGAAACTGGTCAATTCCCACCACAATATAAAGTTTTAGAAGCTTCAGATGATGGTATATGGAAACCAATATTTGGTCCAGACCCAGACTTAGAAGATGCAGAACGCAAATGTGCTGAAATGAATGGAGAAAGGGCAAGAAACGAAAAAGGACAACTTATCGGTGATGACCCATCTACTCCAGATATAAATGAAGCTTATGTTGGTGGTAAAAAACCAACTAAGAAAAAAACAACTAAAAAAACTACAGCTAAGAAAAAAACTGTAGTTAAAAAATAAAGGAATTAATTATGAAAATGAAACCAAAAGGTGGTATGACTGGAGGCAAACAACTAAAAGCAACTGAAATGGGTGCTGAATCTAATAGACAGTATGTCAAAAGAATGTTTGGTGCAGGTATGACTACTAGAATGACTAATGATATGCCTATGGAAAATAAAGGTTTTTCTGCAGGTAAAAAAGTTGAAATGGGTAAAAGAACTATGACAACCAAAGGCGGTGCATTTGGTGGTAAAAACACAAAACGCATGATGAAAACCAAAGGCGGTATGCGTGGTGGTAAGATGACTACTAAAGGCGGTATGCGTGGTGGTAAAAGAACTATGAAAACTAAAAGCTACGCTAAAGGCGGTAAGTCTTAACTAATACTTATGCCTATAAGAAAACAGGCTAAAATGCCATCTAGGAATAAGAAGAACTTTCGTTCTACTAAATCTGGTGCTGGTATGACTAAAGCTGGTGTTAAAGCTTATAGGCGTTTAAATCCTGGTTCTAAATTAAAAACAGCAGTAACAGGTAAAGTAAAAAAAGGTAGTAAGGCTGCAAAACGCAGAAAATCTTACTGTGCAAGGTCTTTAGGACAACTTAAAAGAAGTTCAGCTAAAACTAGAAACGACCCTAATTCAAGAATTAGACAGGCTCGTAGAAGGTGGAAGTGTTAATACAGGATAAACAATGGCAACAAGTGGAACAACAGCATTTACATTAGATTTAGCCGACATCATGGAAGAAGCCTATGATTTGTGCGGTAGTGAGTTGCGTTCTGGTTATGACTATAAAGGAGCTAAAAGAGCTTTAAATCTTATATTCTTAGAATGGCAAAACAAAGGATTAAACCTTTGGAAAATAGAACAAGCTACTCAAACACTTACTGCTGGTACAAGTAGTTACGCAATAGAATCTAGTGCTCTTGAAGTTGTAGATGCTTTTATTAGAACTGATGCAGGAGATACTTCTAATCAGTTTGACCAAAGACTAAATAGAATATCAAGAACAGAATACAATCATCAAGCTGTTAAATTATTACAATCAAAACCTACACAGTTTTTTGTAGATAAAGGAACTAGCTCTAATAATATAGTATTGTGGGCAACTCCTGATTCTTCAGAAACATATACATTAGTCTATGACTATATTAAAAGAATAGAAGATGCAGGTAATGTAGCAAGTAATAATGCAGATGTTCCCAATAGATATTTACCTTGTCTTACATATGCACTTGCATATAATTTAGCTTGTAAAATACCAGAAGCAGTAAATAGAGTTCCAATGATAAAACAAAGATACGATGAACTTTGGAATGATGTAAGCGATGCAGATAGAGAAAGAGCTCCAGTAAAGTTTGTACCTGATATGAATGTGTACAGATGAGTTATGCCCTAGGTAAAAAAGCTTTAGGAGACTGTGATAGATGTGGTTTTACTTATAAATTAAACGATTTAAAATACGAAATAGAAGATGGTATTCGTAATGGATTAAGAGTTTGTGATGATTGTTTTGATATAGACCATCCTCAATTAAAAATTGGTGAGGTAGATACATCAGACAATCAATCACTTTATAATCCAAGACCTGATAGAGGTAAAAAATCATCTACTGAATATTATGGATTCAATCCAGTTTCAGGTACAGGTTTAGTATTAAATACTAAAATAGGAATAGTTAAAGTGAGTACAGAATAATGGCATTAACATTTACAACATTAAAAACAGCAATACAAGATTACACTAATAATACAGAAACTACTTTTGTAAATAACTTAGATGAATTTATTGTTAATACTGAAGATAGAATACAAAAACTTGTATCTTTGCCAGTATTTAGAAAAAATGTTACAGGCACTTTAACATCAGGAAATCAATATTTATCAACACCTACAGATTTTTTATCAGCACATTCATTAGCTGTAGATAATAGTGGTTTTGAATATTTATTATTTAAAGATGTAGCTTTTATTAGAGAAGCATATCCTAATAGTTCAACAACAGGAATACCTAAATATTATGCTAGATTTGATGAAGATACTTTTATAGTAGCACCAACTCCTAGTTCAAATTTAACAGCAGAATTACATTATGAATATACACCTACATCTATTACAACAAGTAGTGATGGAACAAGTTATTTAGGTACAAATGCACCAGATTGTTTATTATATGGTTCTTTAGTTGAAGCATATACTTTTATGAAAGGTGAACCAGATATTATGGTTAATTATGAAAAAAGATTTCAAGAAGCAATACAAAGATTAAAAGTATTTGCTGAAGGTAAAAATACTAAAGATAATTATAGGACTGGTCCTGTAAGACAACAGGTAACATAATGTTTAGTTTAGATGTAACAAGTAATGTTGGTGATATATCAGTTAAAACTACTAACAATAAAGGTTTAAGTCCTGAATATTGGACTGAAAGAATTATAGATAGATTAATATCTATTAGTGATAATGCTGACCCTATGGTTAAAGCACAAGCACAAGCATATAAAGATAGTATGACACAAGTTGTACTTTTATATTTAAAACAGGCTATAGCTAGTGATAGAGCTACTGTAGCAGGATTATTACAAAAACAAGGTCATAAAGATATGGCTGATATTATAAGGAGACTTTAATGGCAATTTCACAAGCAATGTGTACTTCATTTAAACAAGA
>Ga0208157_1000259_pt1 | contig 32505 bp, 39 predicted proteins | sample 5_EtaG_FD_184077 | JGI IMG/M metagenome (GOLD analysis project Ga0208157, IMG submission 184077) | Marine viral communities from the Subarctic Pacific Ocean - 5_ETSP_OMZ_AT15132 metaG (SPAdes) (version 2) | ecosystem: Environmental > Aquatic > Marine > Oceanic | place: Pacific Ocean | collected...
GGCGGGCCAAATTGGTACTTCTAACTTTGACGGAGTTATCGTGTTCTCCGAAGGTTTTTGCCGGTCGATAATTTTGTCGATATTTTTCAACATCTCTTGTATATCGCTCGGCGGCTCTAGTTTCTCAGCAGCTTTTTCAGCGGCTTCTTTTACAGCCTCTTGCGAATGCTTAGGCGTATCTCGTTTTATCGACCACTCTCGTGGCGGGGGAAGCTCTGAACTCGGATCTTCGAGGATACGTTCAAGTTTTTCGACACGCTGTGGACTTATAACTTGCTCGCCATTTTCGACCTTCGAAAGAGTGTACATCGTCCGTGATAACAGCGCGGGTTCGGCTTTACCCTTAAAGACTTCATACGCTGCAAAAGTGTAAACAGGGTTCTTAGTTCCTCGACTGCTCTGTCGAACAAGGTATCCTTGGGATATCGCTGAACCTGTCAATATTCTTTGAAACTGATCCATTGTTGACGGCGGCTTTTCTTGAGCTATCTCAGCCCAAATCCTCCGACATTCTTTGTACAACTCTGAACGAGTCGCTGAACCATTCAAATTCTCCATCGCGGTATATATAACCATGGAGCGGGAATGCAGCCTTTTTGGTATCGGTGCAATCTTCATTCTACTTTCTCCTATGTAGATATTGGGGGCCGTAGCCCCCGATCAAATTAAAGCTGTACGATAAACCCCTCATCGATCAGGGCTTTTTTGTAACAAGCGATAATTCGTTTTTTCTGCTTTTCTGGGTTTTTAGTATTCGGCATACTGATATGCCCTTCCTGAACGCCTAGATCAGCAACTTGCTGCATCGTAAAATCGTCACGATTAAACTCGGCAGCTTCAATGTCTTGCATTGAAATAATTAAGGCTTGGAACTGCGGGGTTTTGACAGTAGTCTCCCCGAGTTGCTTGCCCGTGTACTTAAAGTGCTGTGCGGCACGACCACGACTCGCGGCTGGTGCTTTCGTCACTTTAATCGCAGATACCTTGGCTACTTTCTTAGCGGCAGGCTTCTTTGGCGCAGCTGGGGCTGCTTCTTTTTTGGCTGTTGCCATGTCATTCTCCTTTCTATGATGACGTTATACTTTCTAACTGGTTTTTACCAGCTTGTTTACTACTTTACTACCGACGCTACCGAAAGTAAAGCAGTATTTAGATTTACCGATCTTGGTTGACATACGCTGATGTCGGCTCACCAGTATCGAACATCTCAGGTTCTTCCGCTGGTGAGAAATACTGGCACAGCCTTCGGCAGCGGTCTGCCATACGCAAGCACTCGCTGCGCATAATCGTTAATTCAGCTTGCAGCTGTAGTAAATCTTCGGGCAAATTAAGATTCGGAACTTTCATTTTTATCCTCCATTCGCCATACTCGGACACCGCTAACTTCTTTGCTGCCAGATTTCTCTAGGCGTACTCGAGAGATAAACTGCCACTTCGGCTGTTTACCCGCGATAAAAGTTCTAAGTGATTGGTCGATACGATTCTTCAATCGTTTCGATGTGTCGATGCCATCGTCGTCAGGTAAAAATAGCATCGATGCTTGTTTACCGTCTTTGGCTGGTGGAAATGTATCCCACGGATATTTCGTAGTGCTACGCAAATCCGTAGGTAGGGGTACATCGACATCGAAGCCCCCCCACTGTGAATCAGACATCAAAGTCTCCTTCTTCTACTAGGTTTTCCCAATCCGACTGGTAGCCGGAGTTGGCTATTTCAGAAGAGAGGGCGCAGTCTTGCTGCACCATCTTCTGGGTAAGGCTCAAGCACACGAATCTCGCGTGCTCTTGCAACTCGTGGAACTCGCTAAGTGGGCGATCTAATACCTTACCGTCGGCGAGTGCGTATAAGGTATACCACAGCTCGCTAACGGTTTCCTGATCTACAACTACAGCGTTGTTCAACTTTACTACTTCGCCCATTTACGCCGCCTTCGCATATTCAAGTGCAAGGTTAAACGCTTTGGTCTTAGCCGCTGATGCGTTACCGAACATCGAGTTGTATACACGGTTTTCGCCGGTACGCTGATGGTCTTCAACAAACGTCACAGCGTTTACCGCGCCCCACCATGTACCCTTAGCTGATTTAGCATCGGCTCCTGGAGAGGTGACTAACGCTTCAAACACCGTCTTAGCGGTATTATTTAGCGCATCGCGTAGCGGGCCGTCTTCGAGCTTGTGGTCTTCCAACAGCTTCGGTTGGTACAAGTTAGAGATAAACTCTAAAACCTGACCGTCTTTAGCTTTCGTCTTGGACAAGAACTCAGCCGCTTCCTTAAACTCTGCACGCCGCTCGTATACAGCGCCCATAGTTTTAAGGGCTTCCTCCTCTCGGATATCGTCAAACGCGGTACGGTGCGACATACGAAACTCAGCGGTTGCTGTTTGCTTTAACGCTAGTTGCAACGTATTGCTACATACGACTCGCACTTCGGTATCGCGTATAGACATCGCATATCCTGGCTGGTGTGGCTGACGAAATAGTACGAAGCCGTTGATCTCGTCGCCTCCAGGAAGTTCGAAGCTATCGTTTAACTTAGCAAGTCCGAAGATATCCTTACCGCCTCGTAAGCTACCCGCCGTCTCCATAGAGATGTTGGCGTGTTTAGCGAACTTCTGGAAGAAGTCGAAGATGCGTTCGTTTTGGATAGGTTGGTAATCTTGTGAACAAGTACCGAGGATCGTATTGTCGCTATCGCGCATAATACTAAAGCGGTCAGGGTGTTCCATAACCTCGTCAAGAATGATATTACCGTCAGCGTCTTTTTCGTATTCGCTAACGGGCCGCGCCAGCGTATATAAAGGACGCTTGTCTACCGACCAGTCTAGACCGGCGGCGACCATCATCTCATGTGGTGTTAACGTACCGTCAACTTCCACGCCTTCGCCGTGCCAAGGCACTTGGCCTGTCCACGCCATACTTTCTACTGCTGCTACCATGGGTAGTCTCCTTTGTAAGTTCTACTTTCTAAATGTTCGTAACGCTGTCACGGCGCTACTTTTAATACTTTAGCCGCGAGGGTTACGAAAGTAAAGCACTAACTCGACGCCTTAAAGATAAAAGTAAACAGGGTTTTCCAATCGTACGGAGCCTCCAGAGTAACGGCAGACTCGCTTTTCCAACTAAGCTCTTGTATCTCTTTTAGCTCAGTCGGCTGGAATAATTTAATCTCTCTATTCTTTCTAATCAGTACGAAACAGTTGCCGCCTGCTTTGGCTCGATTGTAAAGCCAAGCGATCTGGAATGGACTCAACTCCGACTTATTGCCTTTGATCGATTTAAGCTCGATCCAGATCTCTTTGCCGTTCTGACAGTAGTTTACGTCCGGCACTCCCTTCCCTGTCCCGCCAGTCTCGATCCGCTGAACGTGGGCTTCGTTAGGGATATGCGGTTTCATTAGAGACCAGAACTGTGATTCTTTAGCCATACGTTACCAGCATCTGTAATACGAAACTAAGAACATATATCCCGATGATAATCGAGATACTTACGAGTATCCCCGTGATTACATCATCGCGTTCAGGTTTCATTAATGCTTAATCATCCCTTCTTCAGAGATCTTTTCAAGAATGCTCTCTCGATCCCCGAAGATTTCTAACAGCTCGAAAGCGTTAGCTCTAATTTCTTCCATCATCTCATCCGCTTCTTCGATCGTATAGTTTAAAAGATGGATCAAGTTTACCGATCCGACGAATACCATAGCTTTGTATACGTCCATCATATCGACATCACCGTCTCCGCGCATCTCTTCTAACCATGCGTTAATCGTATCGAAAATGATCTTTACTCGTTCTTCATCGCACTGGATCTCAAATTCACCGCTTCCAAACATTTTAACTTCCTTTATTCCGGTGCTCATGGTAGTAGTCTCCGTTGCCCTTTTGAATTCTTGTTACGATCTGCCAGATCCGCTGCTTACTTACGTTATAGATCTGTCCGATCTCTTTAAGAGTCATCGTACCACTATCATACAACTGAAAAATCTGTTTATAGGTTTCTTCGTTTTTCGCGATATCTTCTTGCGAAAGGCTTTGTATACGCATCATTTAGCTTCACCCCAATTTATTCCGGTTTCGTAATCCACCACCAGTGGAACCTTTAAATCGACACAGTTAACCATTCGATCGATCACCATGTCCGATTGTTCTTTATTAAAAATCGAATAGTCGAGTTCGTCATGTATACCGATATGTGGAACTAATCCTTCTTTCCACAAATCGCGCATAGCGAGTTTCGTCATATCCGCAGCCGATCCTTGGATCAGCTTGTTTAGTGCTTTGTATGTAAACGACCGCTTGAGATTATCTCCGTATTTATCCACCGCTTCTTGTCTAGGTAGCGGCGCATGTTTTTCGCCGTGTAGGTAGCCGACCGGCTCCCATAGGTCGAAATGGCATTTACGGCCACCGAGCGTTGTTATATAGCCGCGCTGCTCTGCCATCCGAGTACACATATTTTGTATCCCTCGGATAAAAGGAACACGGCTATGGTACAGGTCGAGTAGTTTCCCAGCTTCGTCTGACTCTAACCCTAATTCTTTAATGAGCTTTTCGCGGCCCATCCCATACGTTAGACCAAGGTTGATATTCTTAGCTTGTTTGCGGGGGATACCCGCCATATCAGCTACGATCTGGTGAAAATCAGCTCCTTCGTTAGAATACGCATTTACCGCGTCAGCGGCTCCCTCGAGTCCGAGCAGCGACGAATAATGTACAGTGATCCGAGGCTCTTGTTGAGAGTAATCGAATACTCCCCACGTTGCTCCTTCTTCGGGGATAAACAAAGACCGAATCAGCTTACCGATCTCTGGGTCTCTCGCAGGAACTTGCTGAAGGTTTGGGTTCGAGTAACTAAACCGTCCTGTTACTGTACCGCCGCCGTCATTCTTTAGCGGGTGCGCTTCGGCATGTATCCGACCGTGGTGCGAATATTCTAAGATCGCTCCTTCGATAAACGTAGTCCGAGCCTTATTAATACGTCGAGCTTCGACGATCATCTTCGGAAGGTCATGTTCGTGAGCTTCTAACCACGGGCCTTGGAAACTTGGCGCACCTTTCTCGGTATGTGGATACCATAAGTCATTGGCGTCGAACGCTTTTTGTATTGACGCGCTCGCCCAAATATCTACGTTGATACCGAACCGTCTCTTAATCTCTACGAGTAGTTGCTGTTCTTTCTTAGACATTTGCTCCGAGGCTTGCTCTGCTCGGGCCGTGTCGATCCGAACGCCGCGCCATCGCATCTCGATCAGCAGCGGTATAAGGTCGCACTCTAGGTCGAATATCTTCTGTAGCCCCTCGGCCTCTATACGCTTCCCTAGCGTCTTCCACAGGCGTAGCGTTAGGACTGCGTCCTGTTCCGCATACGGCCCCACATACTTCGCTGGGAGCGACCACATGCCGCTCTTTGCGTTTACGCCCCACGCTTTCGCTGCCATCTCGAGTAGCGTTTCGTCTTTTTCCTCAGCTAGTAAATCCTTACCCAAGTTGTTTAGCGAGTATGACCGGCGGTTTTCATCTAACAGTGGCGCTGCAAACATCGTATCGCGTAGCCTGCAAGTTAGCTCCACACCTTCACGTTTTAGCCAGCCCACATCATAAAGTGCATTATGGAAAACCATCGTACCTTTATGATTTTCAAAGGTTCTTTTGAGCCAGCGTAGGACAATTTCTTCCTCTAAGTTGCCGCCGTTTTCGTGCCGTATCGGTAAATACCCTGACCATGAATCTGATGCGATAGCGATCCCGACAACATAGCCGTCACCCGTTGCCCATCCTGGACCACGGTTTATCAAGTTGGGGTCGTAAGTTTCTAAATCGACCGCGAGTGTTTCGTGTGGGTCGAACTTAGGTAGAACTTGCGGAGCTATCCAATCGCTTTCAGGCTGGATCAGTGGTATCTGCATCTATGAGTCCTCCTGATTCTAGCGAACGAATATGTTGCTCAACTAAAAATAAATACCGTCTGAGGTCTCCGATATCATCGAGTAGTCCATCCTCGCCGTCGAACTTTAGCCCTGCTTCGAATACATCGTAGTTACAATGCTCGGCCTGCTGTTCGATCCTGTCGAACTTACGGGCCAACATCATAAACGCTCCCGTACCGCCTCGACGCTTCCACGAATCGCCGTAAGATTTTTCTGATTCGATCAGGCTAACTATGTCTTCCTGAGCGATATTCTTCATATCCGTCCACTTGCGATCAAGACCCATTCTTATTCCTCCAGTTTCTTTCACGTCGTTTAATCCACTGGAAGCAGGCTTGTTGCCAGTCCAACGCTTTAATTTCTCCGAGATATTTGTAGCAATCTTCATATCGCCGCTCCTTATGGCAGATGTAGGCGTGGATCATCGGGATCATCACCTCTGGGAAGAAAGTGTTTTTATATTTACTTGCTCCGAATATCGTCGGCCAGCTATCGACCGGCTCAGGGTTTCCTGAAACTCGTCTCGGCGGGACACTGCTTAATAGTTCCCCACATTCTTCTAAAAACGTCTCGGGGTGAGAACAGAGCGGGTAATGTTTTTCTGGGTATGTATCAGATACCGGAAGGAATGGAGTAATACGGAGGTCTTTTACCTTATCCCACTCTTTGTTGAGGTAGACATGGAAACTGTCACTGACTTGATAGTACGGCCCTATGTAGCAGCCTAATGCCGCAGCAACGTATTCTTGCAACACCGACATATGAACTGCGTTAGCACCGTAAGCTCCCCAGATCATATCGTTCGATCTGTTACAGACAGTCATCTGTAAGGCGCTGTCTCTGATCTTAAAGTAGATGTTCGTATTGCATGGGATATCTTTGCTCGGACTGTTGAGGTCGTGAACTGGATCCCACATCTGTAAAACAACTCGACGAGAGTCAGGGTCTTTCGTTAGCATTTCAACTACGTCTTTTAGTTGGTCGTAGTGAAACTGGTGCCTCCACCGATAGCCATAAGAACCGTTTAAGGTTTCGTTATCGTCTGAGAAATTAGCCATCCCTGCATTAAAGTGGGTGAGCTTTTGTAGATCTCGAGAACCGCCTAGCATCCAAATCGCTTCATATAGATGAAAGAATGGATTAGCGTCTCGTTCCTCGCTAAACAGTACCCTCTGCCAAGGCTTGCTATAAACGGTAGTAACCGGAGTGTGGCACTCCATCGTATCTCCATTGCGGCTGGCCTGTGTTCGATAATTTACTGACGACTGGAATAAGTCAATGCCCCGTAGAAGGGCGTCGTTTACATTGACCGCACTAATCACTTTCATAAAGACTCTCCGTCTGCTGGTTAATGATGTATTCGATCTGAATACGACCTAGATCGACTCCTGAAATATACGCTGCCCAATGAATTGCGTTGATAGCGTCTTGCCAAGTATTCGGCATCGTTTTATCTTGCATCGCTTTTTGTAAAAACAACCCGTAGTGCTCCATAGCAAATTCAACCTGATCTTTATCTAGGTCTACGACCAACTGTTTTAACTTTCCCATCTGCGCCTCCTACGGCTGTATTATTGTTTCCTGTAGTACCGCCTCCTACGGCTGTATTATTGTTTCCTGTAGTACCGCCTCCTACGGCTGTATTATTGTTTCCCGTGGTATTCAATCAACGGGCGATCTTTTTTCGAGTAGTCATACACGCTTCGTGTTCGACCTTGCCCATGTAATATCCGAGAGTATTTATCAAACTCACATAGCCCTCCTTCGATCTCTCGCATCTCGAAAGGTCTGTGGAATTTACTAAGGTCTAACTGTTCTCTACACCACTGATATAACGCCTGCATTTCGCCGTTCCAATCCCAGCTGCGTTTACAAAACTCTAGTGGTCTACCTGTCAGCCTGTTCAATCCTCTCATTGCTCCAGGCCCAGCATTCGCCCAAGAACAAATATCCTCAGCGTTTTCTAGCAGGTAGGTATGGCGTAGGTCAGAAACTAGTTCGTACGATACAAACGGGCCGATATACGGAAACCGCATCAGGTAGTACCACGCGTCACATAAAGACTTGAAGTGTTTGAAGTCTTTTAAGATGCGCTCTCGCTCTACCCAGAGATGAGTGACGCATTCAGCTACGCCTGTTACCTTATCCATACGGTTAGGAGTTTTGACGATATACGCGCCGGTAATCCACTTCGGCTGTTTCCGCACTTCTTCGATCGCCTTCTCTCGATCCCACTCAATTAGTAAGTTATGGTCGAGCAGCGTTCTGCCTGTTTCGATCAAGTTAAAGAATCTAAAAATTACCGTCGCCATTAGCACGTCAGGGTCGTTGCGTAGTGGCTCGCGAATATGCTCGCGAAACCACCGCGTAGTCCTATCGTCCTCGCGGAAGACTTGGCAAAACTTAAACTCTTGCAATATCGGGTCGAGAGTCCAAGGCGGCTCTAGTTTCTCTTCCTCTTTTACTCGACGTATCCGTTCACGTTCTTCGATCCAGTAAACGTACCGATCTACCTCTGCGGGTATGAAATTTGTCATGCAGGCTTTCTCAATATCCACGCGCAGTTGTTAGAAACTTCTGGGAAAAACGTCGCGGCAACTACTCGCAAGAACTGTTTACCGTAGCGTTCTTCGAGTAACTCGAACTGATCAGGTAGCCAACGCCACTCGCCGTCCTCGCCGTCTTTCTGCATAGCCTTCTTTAGTTTAGGCATTTGGCAAAACGTACCGACAACCGACTGTAGTTCCCAGCCTCGTGATTCTTTCGTAAGCTCGTCTTTTAGTTCTTCGAAACCCCATTCGTAAACGTGGTCTTCGGGTAGCTTATCGTTAGATCCGTCATGGTTAGGCGTTGAAACGTAAATCAGTCCTCCTGGACGCAATACTCGGTTAGCGTCATCAAGCCATGGTGCAATAAACTCTCGGCCCATATGTTCAATAACTTCGGTAGTCCAGAAAAAGTCTATTGATTCGTCGGGCAGGTCAAATACGGGGTTTACCGTAAGGTCTTGAATATCAATCTGTCCGTTGAAGTTAGCGAACCATGTCGAATCTTGAACGAATCCAGTAGGGCTGCTATAGCCAACCTTTTCGTTCAGGACAGCAGGGTCGATATCTACGCCGCGATAAGAGCGGATCACGTCCGACTTCTTTACGGTGTAGGCTTTATATAAATTACGCAGTACCCAAAGTTCTCCGCACCCTGCTTCGAGTACGTCGATAGGTCTGTCGCGATACTTCGCTTCTCCGATACATAGTGACGAACATTTATCGAAGCGCGTCATATGTGTAATTTCGTCAGGTCGCCAGTTGCCGAGCATATTGCCGCTGGCAATATCCATGCGGGTATTTTTGCTGTCGTTAGCGTTTTCTTGAAGGGTCTTTCTAATAGAAGCCATTAACTAATCCACCATGTTGGTTTTCTTGAAGGGTCTTTTACCCATTTAGCGAAATAAGATTTCTCGCCTATGAGATAGTTGCGGTACGAAGCGTAAACATCTTCGCATTTATATTCATCAGGCATTGCTAACGCAAAGCCCTCTGGATTTTTATTTGCTCGTTGTATTCGGTAGTCAGGGAAGGGTAGCCAGAACAGAGACCATAGTAACTTCGACGACTTATGTTCTTTACCGTAGCGGTGCGTATACTCTTGACACAATTCTGAAAAGTGCCGGTATAGCCAGATATAGTTTTCTGGTGATTCACGAACCCAGATACTACATGGGTGGTTTAGGTGTGCTTGTTTGTACAAGTTCTCTCTTTCTGCACGTTCATTATCAAACACGCGCCACGCAGTAGACAACATCTGAGCGGATTCTAAAACCATCTTCACACAGTGTTTGTCACATTGTTCACGCGCACTTTGTACAGGACACGGGTCAGTTACAAAGATATTCATTTATTTCTCCTTTCTAAGTTTTACTACTTTACCTTAGATACCTCTGAAAGTAAAGGACTAAAGCGGGAAGTATTTTTGAGTTTGCGGCTCAATTAAAAACAAGTTCTCCTTTGCTCGGGTTAGTCCAACGTAAAACACCCGCGACTCGTCGTCAGGGTTTGATTGGTACGATTTATAAATCCTGTTCGAGATATCGGTTAGCAAGATTACGTTTTCAGCTTCGCCTCCTTTAGCTGCATGGATGGTCGATAGCTTGATCCGTGGTTCTTTAGTTATTTTTTCTCCTCGTCTAAGCATCGCACGAATGTAGCTGCGTTCCGAAACTGAGATTCCGTCGAACAAGTCGTACCAATATTCTTTTTTGAGATCAGGTACGAACTGCTGCGCCTGATCGAATGAGATATTAGTATCAAAGTCGTTTCTCTCTAGGGAGATAGGTACGCGGATCTTCATATAATTTAAGACTTTGGTAAGATCTACAATCGGTATTTCGCCACCCTGCCGTAGAGTTTCCCAATCGCGCACCGCTTTGACCTTTTTCTCAGAAACTGAGTTGCGGTTTTTACTTTTATAGAACCAGCCTTCTGACCGGCAATGTTCTTCGATCCCGTTTAATAAGTAGTTTGTTCTAGCAAGCACTAACCACTCACCACTTTCCATGTCGATCGTTTCGTAAGACGGTTCCCACGAAACGTGCCCAGCTTCTTTACGAGGGTTCCAGCTTTTCTGTACCCGCGATGCCACCTGCCCGATACAGTTTTGTGCAATCTTATGTATCGAAGATGGAACGCGATAAGACTGTTTTAAAATCATCGCGTCTTTTGAATTACGGATTAAGTAATCAACGTCGGCACCCGCCCAACGATAGATCGCCTGATCGTCATCGCCTGCGATATAAATACGATCCGCTGATTCACATAACTTACGAACTACCGCCCACTGTAATGGCGATAGGTCTTGAGCTTCGTCTACGAACATTACATCTAACTTCGGAGCGCGTCCTCGATCTAAAAACAACTGCAACATATCGGTATAGTCGATAAGTAATCTGTCGTCTTTAAACAGTCGCAACCCGTTCGCAAACCGCTCTAATTCAAACCAGCCAACAACGTCGTCAGAGTCGTGCCACTGGGTTTCTAAATTTACCTGTCTCATCCGAGCTAGGTTTTCTATGAACAATAATCGGTCATCTTTAGAGATGCTCGAGATATGTCCCTCTTCGGAACTAACAGAGCCAGTTAGACGCAAGTTCAACTTCTGGTTTAAATCACCAATATCTCTCGAACTCATGACGCTATCTTTCGACAGCCCTAACTGGAAAAAGCAAAGAGAATGTAAGGTTCTAAAATACGGTAACTGTCCATTCGTTATCGCGAACCTCGACATCGCCCTAGTCTTGCCTTCCTGTACCGCTTGTTTGGTAAAGGTGAAGAACCCAATGTCTTCTGGGCAAGTCCCCCGATCTAATTCTTCTTCTAATAGCCCTAGTAGTGTGCTCGTCTTCCCTGTTCCTGGAGGCCCAAGGATTATTTGTGCATCTGACTTTAACATTACAATGGTGAGTCGTTAAACTCAGGCAGCGAATGTGATTCGCTTTGCGCTTGGAACTCTGGTATATGCCAGACGTTAGCGCCCTTGCCCTTGATGTTAAAGAAATGCGAATCGCCGCCCATATTCTTGAGCTTGGCGGTTAGCTTATTACGAGGATAATCCCTGAAATTCTTACGGTGTAAAAAATCCATCAGGTCAGCTAAACGGAAATACGTCCTGCTTTTATCTGTCCAAGGTTTACCAAGTAATAGCTCGTCTCGTTCCCTAGCCGGTCTTTCGGTACAAAATGTTTCTAACAACTCGTTAAAGTGACCTTCTGTCGAAGCATCTTTTGGTACTTCGATAATTGTCAGCGTATCGAGAAGCTGTTGGATAATAGTTCTCCATACGTTATCCCGTACTTTCGGCGGAATAATGTTGAGACTATCCATGCACTTTCGTTGGAACCGAGTCTGGTTAAGTAACTCCTCCGTCTCTAGCTCTAGCCTGCCGCCTTCGACATCTAAGAACCAGATTGGTGGATCACTGTTCTGTTTAGTCAAGTTACTGAATAAAGGTGTACCACCTGACGCCCCGATACCGAACTTGCGTGTACGGCATAGTGGGCTGTTGCAATGGCCAGCTATCGGCTGGTCGTTACATTTATAGAAGTAATCCTTTTTCTGAACTTGTTTTGCTACCGATAACACTTCTTGCGCACTCAGCGGTGGGCTAAAGTGTTTGTGGTTTATCTGCTCTAACCGACCTTCCCAATCGTCTGGAAACTTTTTACGCAGGAATACACCTACGTTAAACAACCCCGAGTTACGCATACCTTTCGGAAAGCCTTGCGCTATCAGGTGTTCTAAACATGGAGGAGAGTGGTCGAGCCATTCCATATCCTCTAAGATAGGCGTGACTTCTAGCTTATCCAACTCTTCTTCAGTAAGGACGATACCTTCACAGTAATCTAAAAACTCTATTGGCGTAAGGACGTTGCCAGTGGCTCCGAACCCATAGCTAGTAGAATCTTCGCCGCCAAAATACGGCATCTGTAACGGACTTCCTCTATCCCCTCGTTCCAACAATAGCTGGGTCTGTTTAGGAAACACTTCAGACTGACCGAACCCTATCGCTGCAGAGATCTGTCTCAGTTTACGTTGCATCGTAGAGCAAGGAACTGGGTCAAATACAAACATAAAGATATGTGCGCCACCGCTTTTAGATCGCGTAACGACCATAGGTAGCTTGAACTTCTTGATCTTTTTAGCTAACGCTTTGAGATCTAGCGGGTAATCATCTATGTCGATAGACCCCCAAGAACACATATTATTCTCATCAATCGGTACGATACCGAGGCTTCTTTCCCCTCTTATATGCTCTGCCCAGATAGCGAATAACTCTTTCTGGTTGAGCGTTTGTGAAATCGTTACATATTTCCCTTTCGCTTTGCCATCTTCCCGCGTTTCTTTCGTCGGGGTAAAGACACTATAGCCGTGTCTCAACCCCACGAAACGGGTGGCAAACTGCTCGTGTATTGACATTGCTCACCCTTATAAACCTAAAACGGGACATCGTCTCCGTCGACTACTTCTGCCTCAGCGGAAGCTGTTGCTCCTTCCTGCTCCTGCTTTACTTCTACCGCGCCAGAACGTGCGGCTTTCATAAACTCAAGTGCAGCCATCGCCAGCGGCATCGGGGTGGGTCTGCTCTTTTCAACAGATAGTCCCATCCAGCTGTACTGGTCGTTCGATTGAGCAATAGTCGTTAGGTTGTACATATAAGAGAACATCGGTGCTGCTACTGTTTCACCTTTCGCGTTATTTACACGTGCGTTGTTCAGCATCGTATTCCAACGTCGAGAAAAACCTAACTGAGAAGATGTAAGGCTTAACAAAACCTGCTCTGGCGCGTTTTCGTCCTGCGCTAAGATGCAGTAATACTCAGCAGTTTCTGCGATTTGATTACCATTTGTCCAGATAAACCGACCGTTATCGTCTTTCTTACACTCTTTGAGGATCGAAGCGGCATGATCATCAGATACGAAACCACCACCGTTTTCCCGTGTGACCCACTCGATATACTTTTTCTTGTACGCACAGGGAATGATCATTACGCCTTCAGTGCCGTCGTATACCGATTCGGTAACGGTATTGAAGAAGTTTCCTTCCTCGGCACCTTGGATATATTTGCCGTCGCTCTTTTTGAGCTGTGGCGACATTGATTGTAGAATCCGCAAAAACGGAATCGCATAGTCATCTGCACTCGCTTCTTCGAGTCCAGTACCTGCCGATAACAAATCGTCATCGAAAGGAATTAAATCTGAGGACGAAGCCTCAGCTACTTTCTTATCAGCCATTTGAGTTACCTCTATTTTAGTTTGGCGCGGGATCCGACGAATATCCCGAATAGGTCTGCAGGAAGGTCTTTCCCGCTCGTCATTTGTTCTTTCACAAAAGCGTTAAGCGTTTGCGGATGAACACTCTCTTTAACAGCAGGGTCTAACCCTTTCTGTTTGAGACTTTGCACAGCGTCTGCAGCTTTATCACCTTCGTCCTTACCGAACTTCAGGTTAACTTCGTGCTTAATTATGCCGCCGTGGTTGTTTTGTAGGAGCCAAGCGTGCGCTTTTTCGCGGTTCTTTTCGGATATATACCCTTTATAGAACTCGTTAATCGTGACTTTGGCACCGTTGAGTAGCTTGATCTCTTTCAGATTCGCTGCTTGCATCGCCTCGGGTAGCTCCTGTTCTTCTACAACACGGAGAACTTCTTTGGCTTGCTTTAGGTCATCTTCTAAAGACGCTATCGTTTTTTGCAGTTCCTGCATTTTTGTTGCAGTAGCACTGATCTTTGCGAACTCGTTATCGAGTGTCGTTTCGTTCCATTCTTCTTGCGAAGAAGCACCTGTTAACTCCTCGAAAGATAACGGTGTGTCTTTTTCATCAGACATGCAATTCTCCTAAATCTTGTGACCCGCCCCTAATATCGAACGATACGGGGTAGTAAGTCATTTCTTGGCGATCCCATTTCAATACCGTAAACCGGCCATTTATTGCCGCAGCTACTGCGCAACATAGACCGATAGCGGCAGGGTCACCAACTAGAAGTAGGTAATCGTCGTCATTGAAATCAATGAGCTTTCGCTTGAGGCGTGCTACCTCTGGCCCTGTCGTAAGCATCAGGTTCGTTTTCGCTGGGAGTAGCGAAACTAGTTCCCCGTACTTAGCTGCAGGGACGAAGTTCCTTCCAGGAACATCTTGGACAATATAAACTGTCATTTCTAATTTCTCCTTTATAGGGCTATACCTTACCTTAGCGGCTTTTCGTAAGTAAACCCCTATTTCCTGTATTCCCCGTATTACCTATATCTAAAATAAAATTTTTTATAAAAAAATTAACAGAAACGTCTAATAGAGTAATAGAAGTAATAGATAAGAGTCTAAACTACTGTTCTACATAGGAAACTGAGAAACAGTGAAAGTAATAGAATATATTATATCTATTACAGGCTTCCTACGAATTCAGAAATTCATTTCTTTATTATTCTATTTCTATATACTTACTTATAGAACTTAGAAAGGAACAGCTTTGAAGTACGAATTCAAAACGCAACCGTTTGCGCATCAAAAGACGGCGTTAACCCGTTCATGGAACAAGCCTCATTACGGCTTCTTTATGGAAATGGGAACAGGTAAGTCGAAAGTCCTTATAGACACGATCGGTATTTTGTACGGTAAAGGCGCGATCAATGCTGCCGTTATCGTTGCGCCAAAAGGCGTATACAAAAACTGGTCTACGAAAGAGATACCTGACCATATGCCGGAGTATATCGACCGACATGTCGCGGTATGGTCGCCTGCGCCTCGTAAACAGGAAAAATCTGATCTGATGAAGCTATTCGACGTAGGCGAAGATAAACTTAAAATCTTCGTTATCAACGTCGAAGCGTTTAGTACAGCTAAGGGTGTCAAGTTTACTGAGAACTTTATCCTCGGTCATCAAGTGCTATTCGCGGTTGACGAATCTACGACGATTAAAAACCCAAAAGCCTCACGAACCAAGGCTATTACGAAGCTGGCAAAGAATACCAAGTTCCGCAGAATCCTAACCGGCTCACCAATAACCCAGTCACCGCTGGACTTATACAGCCAAACTGAGGTGCTTGGAACAAGCCTACTCGGGTACAGCTCGTTCTACTCTTTCCAGAACCACTTCGGAGAGGTCGTAAATCGCTATTTCGGGGGCCGTACCGTTAAACAGGTAGTAGGGTATAGGAACCTAGACGAACTAACGTCTAAGCTAGATACGTTCTCTTATAGGGTACTTAAAAACGACTGCCTCGACCTACCGGAAAAACTGTATATCCGGAGGGAAGTAACCCTAACCGCGCAACAAAAGAAACTGTACACTGAATTAAAAGAACTCGCGATAACAGAACTTGAAAACCAAGAGATGGTAAGTGTTACGAATGTACTCACTCAACTGCTCAGGCTACACCAGATCATATGCGGTCATGTAAAAAGCGATGACGGCGTAGAAACACCCGTAGATAGCAACCGTATCGACGAACTTATTGAAGTTATCGGGGAGATGCAAGGTAAGGTGATTATCTGGGCAAACTACCGCCAAAATATCTTAGAGATCGTTGAAACACTACAAGGTCTATTTGGATCGGATTCGGTAGCTGCCTATTTCGGAGACACAAGTACCGATGAACGTGAACGGGTTATTAAAGACTTCCAGAACCCCGATTCACCACTCAGGTTTTTCGTAGGTAATACGCAAACAGGTGGGTACGGTATCACGCTTACCGAAGCGCAAAACGTAATCTACTACTCGAACAACTTCGACTTAGAAAAACGGCTGCAATCAGAAGATAGAGCACACCGTATTGGCCAAAAGAACAACGTAACTTACGTTGACCTCGTAGCCAAAGATACGGTAGACGAAAAGATCGTAACAGCGTTGCGTAATAAACTTGACCTCGCCCAAGAAGTCTTAGGCGACGAAAAGTGGGAAAACTGGTTAAGCTAACAAGTTCCGCAACTCTGCAGCAGCGGCTTCTACAGCCGCTAACGCTTCCTCAGGAGAATCAGAAATATCTAGCGCAGATTGCGCGATACCTACTGCAAGGTCTTGAGGCTTTACGTCAGCCATCGGGTCTTCTTCGGGCATCATCGGCTCTTCGCCCATACCACCCATCAGTTCGGCTAGGCGATCTTCTTCCGGAGCGGGAGCCTCAGCCATAGGAGGCGGAGGCATCGGCGCACCACCACCAGCGGGAGGCATTGGTGGCATAGGTGCTCCCCTACCGGCGGGAGATGGAGTTGGGGCACCACCGGCAGGGGGCAAGGGCGCAGCTGACATTTCAGCATCAGCTCTCATTTGATCTAAGCGATTCGGCATTTCATTCATAGGTATAGCCATTATTAGTTCCTTGGTACGTTAGGCCGAAAGGCGTTTTGGAACGGTTGTACGTTCGTATCGAAATTAGTCAGATCCATTATACCGTTTGATACTTGACCGCCCATGTTCTTTTTATCAGGGTTATACGACATACCGCCAGTAAACGGATTATTATACATCCCGCCAGCAAAGGGTTGATTTCGTTCGTTATATTCTTCAGGAGTAAACGGTTCGTTATACTCGCTATAACTTGGTGTAAATGTTTTCAAATACGATGTAAATGGATCTTGGCCTTGTCCTGCTCGTTGGCTTTCTATCAAACTAGCCATAGGGCTACCTCCAGGAAGGAATGACGCACCTGCATCAAACTGTGAAGTAGAACCTGTTCGTGGGCCGGTAGGCACTGAAGATGCATAGAAGTTCTGTACTTCCTCTTTCGCATCAGAAATTTGTTGGTTTACTGCATCAGCTTCGTATTGCGAAGTTACGTCGCTATACTGCTGTTCAAGATCAGCTATTTTCTTTTCTAATGCAGTTATCGTTTCTGTTTGATCTTGTGGTAAATACGCTTCTAATTGTTCAGGTGTTAAATAGTTTTGGAATAAAGTTTCTAAACCTGATTGCGTTACATACTGCGACATATCAGGAGCAGATTGATCTACCCCTTGTTGAATTAGCTCATTTACTTGTTCTTCGGTTAACCCTGCTGCAACAGCTTGTTCAACAGCTTCTTCAGCACTTTCTCCAGCTTGTGAAGACACTAGTTGTTCAATTTGCTCTCTAGTTAGCAAGCCTTGATCGAAAAGTTGTGCAAGCTGAGTTTCGCTTAGTTGATAAGAAGAGATGAGTTGTAAAACTTGCTGCTCACTCATCCCACCGTCGATAAAGTTTTGTAATTCTTCAGGCGATAATTCACCTGCAGCTAACCGTCGTTGAAATTCTACATCTGCTGCAGCTTGTTCTGCGGCTCTTCGTTCTGCTTCCGCAGTAGCATCTGCTTCTTGTTGCGCTTGGCGTTCTTGGCGTCGACGTTCTTGTTCAGCAGCTCTTTCTGCTGCAGCTGCCGGATCTGTAGAACGAACGTAATCCCCGCGATCGTATTGAGCATAATCGTTACCGTATGCACCCTGTTCAACATTGAAGCCCATCGCCTCAGAAGCTGAAGGGCCGTACATATAATTAAACGCATCTACTTCTTCCGGAGTAGGAGAAGCAACTACTCGTTGAGGAGCAGTTTGACCAACTGTATCGGCAACTACAGGATTATTCGCCATATATGCGGCAATGCGCTCAGGGTCAACGTCAACATTGATATTAATACCGCCGCCACCGAACATTTTAGCAGGTTCGACTTCGCCGCCGTTGTTCATTTGGGCGGGTTGTGGTTCTTCTGAATACTCTATCGTTTCAGGTTGAAAAAATTTAACTTTCATAGATCTAACTCGAATTTTTTCGCGACCTTTCGCTTAAATTGTTCTACTTCCTGTTCCACTTCTTGTTCTTCGCCGTATCTTCCTAACGCTATTTGTTCTATTAATCTTAAAGAGTCACCCAAGGGTAGTCTTTTTGTATCATATATTTTCATAAACTCATCTAGCTTTTTTGGATTAGCTAAAATCATGGCGAAATGGTTAGCTACTTTAGGTGATAACTCTCCTAAAAGAAGATTAGTTCGATATCCAGCACGAGACAGCTGCCCGAAAGCACCTTTACGAACCGCTGAAACAGTACCTGTTGCTCGTTCCATAATTGTTTGTAAAGTTTCTTGTGAGGCTTGTTTAGGGTTTCTCCTTTCTTTCGCTACGAGAATTTTAGCGCGGCGAGCGAAATTTCTTAAATTTTTAGCAAATCGCAAAGCATCTTTTTCGCCAACTATCAAAGATAAATCTTCAGCTAAATCTTTATCTGTTGGGGCATATAAAACTAAATCAGTTAGTTCATCTAAATCAAAACCACTGTCTACACGGTCAGCTGCACCTCGGAACCTGCTTTGTCCTCTGACGACTTCAGCCCCAATTCCTGCTAAATTTTGTATTCTTCTTGTAAAATCTGTTCTTAAAGCAGTCCTTAAATCGGGGTATTCATCAGCTATTGCTGAAAGCTCTTTTAATTGAGACCAAGTTGGCGAACCTCTAAAATCTCTTTTCGCTTTAGGCGTCATCCTAAAATAAGCGTCAACTACTTCAATCGGAGAATTTACGAAATCTCCAGTTTCTGGATTGATCATTCTGTCTATGACAGAATTCACTCGTTGTAATTGTTTCTCATTATTTTCTATATCTAGCCTGATTCTTTGAAAATCTTTAGGATTAAGTTCTGTTTGGGGGAACAATATTCGTAACTGTGCTCCGTTACGATCGCTTAAAATTCTTAAACGATTAGCTTGTTGAACAGTATTCGAGCCATCTCCGCGCACTTCACGGTCTAACGCATCGAACACCACTCTTCTAACCTGCTGTAATTTTACTAAGCCTTCGGGAGTTTCTGATAAAACCTCTACCAAGCCGTCAACATCTGTCGGCTTACTATTTAAAATATATGATCCGAGTTCGCTGGGCTCTTTCGTCGCAACTTGATAAAAATATCGACCACTAACCCGATCCTGCGCTTCAGTTATCCTTAATTTGACATCATTAATATCCTCACCAACAACTGGTAGAACATCTCGTCTATACTCTTCAGGATTTTTAGCTTCTGTTGGTGCGCTTCTGTCTCCAGTAATTTTCTTATACTGGATTCTATATGCTTCGCTTCTTGCGTTTGCGAGACCTTGAAGTAATTTCTTCCCTTCATCTCTCACTTTTTGATTGGGGTGAGAGTTAAACATGCTCTCTAAGTTTTCCATAGTTCGAGTAATTTCTTCTATAGAAAATCTTCGTTGAGCTTCGAATCGTTTGGGATCAGCAAGCTGTTGAATACTTATTCCTTCATCTGATCTATTTTGTAAAATACCTCTGATCATTTCTGCAACTTCTGCATCATCTGCAGAGCCGAAAATACGGTCTTGTGGTTTATTAGCATTGAGCATTCGATTTAGCTGCTCGCTAATAAACCTAGGCAGAGGCACTACAGCTTCTTGATAAACTTGAAAATCGTTACCATCTATATCCGTTGCAGTTTTATTAAAAACTGTGTCGTATTCTCTACGAATCGGGTCGATAAATTGACGATACATCGTCATTAATTCAGAGGTGTACTGAGGATAAGAAGGCGATCCACCTTCTACAATATTCTGAACATCTGCTACTACATCAGAGGTAGGGCCAACTACTCTTTGATCCACAACTACTTCTTCTAAGTCTAGTTGTTTCTCTATATCAAAAATATCTTGCTCTATTGCTTCTTTTCGTTTTCGTCTATTTTGTATTTTTATTCGATTGACTAATTTATTAAAAGTATCTCGATCTAGTTTTAAATTGGGTTTTAAACCAACTTTTATTGACTCGTAATACCTGTCTAACGCCCCGCCTTGATTATTTAGGATTCTATTAAGTGCTGCATAACCTTCTGAACCTTGATCCATCGTAGCTATCAAGTTGTTTTCTATAGATCTTAAAACACCGTCATTCGTCAGATCACTTAAAGAATTTAATTCTTCGGTAACTTCACCGCCAGCCTCAGTAATAAATTCGTTCATCTGTGCTGTAGAAAAATCTGCGTCTTCTGGAGGTAATTCCCCGAAACTTCTTTGTCTTTTTCTTCTTAAATACTCGCCAGCCGCTCTCAAACGAGCTAGGAGTTCTTCAGGCATTCGCTCGCCTGTGAACATATTTTTAACTTTTCCATATGCTTTTAAAGCTAATTCTGAACCGAATTCTCCCCCAGCCGCATAAATACCTGCTAGACCAGATATTTCAAAAATACGACGGTCACTCATATCGGGCTGATACCCTGCTGCTCTAGCATATAAAAGTTTACCAGCTTCTGCGGAAGCCTCTGCGATACCAGAAACTGAAGCAAGTCCCGCCATTTTCGCGCCAGTTTTCAGAGCGCCTGACGTTTCTAAAACAGGTTCGCCTTTTTCGATTTTTGCTAAATTTCTATCGATTTGTTTTTGTGCTCTACGGTTTAATCCTTCCCTAAAAAGTTTTACAAATCCACCGCCAAGTACGAGTGCAGGAGCTTCTCTTGTTAAAAACACATCCATTTCTGTGAGGAATGCTTCAGGATTACCTTCAAATAGGGACTCTAAAGGTTGTATATTCCCGAAAGGCACAGGTTTACCGCCTGTCAAATCGCTTTTAATAATAAACTGGTTACTCTCTATACCCTCTGAACTAAAATCTACATATTCAACTTCAGCAGTAGGATCGAACCGATGTACTAAATTTTCTACTTCCCGTTTATTTAAAGTTGCAGGGCTTATGATTCGTCCAAAACTTAAATCGTTTAACTGATCGTCGTCTAATAAAGACATATAATTAGTATTAGGGTCTGCACCACGAGCAGCGTATTGTGCTCGTTGATCTTCGTTTATATCGAATAATCCGCTAACCAGACCAGACGGAACACGAGCCGCTTGCATCGGAGAAGGTCTTACTTTGTTATTTAATCCGATAAATCTATCGAGCAACCCTCCTTTTAAAGCACCTGCATCGGGTCTTTTCCTTTCTTCGTAGGGCAACCCATCTAAGTCTTCGTTAGAAAAAGCATAGTCAATAAACGCTCGGTATTGCGTTGGGTTATGTAAAGATTGAAGTGTGGCGACGTCTAATTGACCTTGATCATCTACATAGCCTTCTTTCATAAGGTCTGCACGAACTTCTCTTAACAGCTCAGAATCTGCTTTTAAATCTAAAACATTGTCTAAAAAATCTAGTTGTAAAAATCGTTCTTTAGCGTTGGGGTAATACTCGCCTAAACTTTGTCCATCTTTATCAGTGGGCTCAAATGCAATATCTGTTTCATAAGGCGCAGTAGAAACGACATCTAAAAAACTAAAAGTTTCGTCGGTTCTTGCATCTCTTTTAGCAATGGGTTGACCGCGAAAATAAGGCTCTCGATCAGCAACGAATTTTTTATAAGACTCGTTGTTATAAAATAAATCAGACGGCGAAGTAATTAATTTTTCGTCTTTATCAAAAGCTGTTGCTTGTACCATTTCTACGGCTTCCTCTTCAGCTGCTCTAAGGTCTTACCGCCAGTGCCTGTGTTTTGAGTCGAGGGAGTTTGTGCTCTACTTTGGCCTACAAAATCGTAAAGGAAAGTGTTCTTATCAATTCCAAAAGTATCGAAATACCCACCGTCTTTTAAAAATTCCATAGCTATCGGATCATTTTCTGCGCGATTACGAAAATCCGTTTCAAATGATCTAAATTTAAATCGTCGAGATTTAGGGTCATATATAAAATATGGGGCGGCTCTCGTAGAAAGTCTACTTATATCGGTCTGTATCTCTGATTGTAACCCTTGAGCTTCCTCATCACTTAAAACGAACTCACCATCTGGGCCGACTTCTGAAAGTTTATTTAGTTTAGTTGTCGGAATTTTAACGAGGTCTGCGATACGTTGGTTAGCTAAATCCGTGTCACTTCCAGCAGATAAACTTTTTAGATCAGAAAAAATCGCACTACGAGAATCTGCATCCCTAATTTGTGTCGCTATAAACTCTGCGGTTCTAGTTCCGACGTCTCTTGCATTGTTAGAATCATAGCCAACTTGCTGTAAGAAATTTGACACGTCTTTATCAGAAAGCGTTCGTCCTTCCTGACCAGCAGAAGCCGCCGCTGCATAAGCTAGTCTAATTTGTGCAGCGATTAATCTACCTCGTTGTACAACAGCGTTAGTAACTGCTTCTGAGTTACCTAAACTAAACGCAGGTGCGGCACCCGACTGACTAGATTGCTCTAGACGATTTAAAGCAGTGATTAATGCGTTATCTGCTTGATCCATTGCAGCTTGTTGTTGCGTTGTCGGAGGCTGTCCAGCAACATAATTTTGGTAGGCTCTTGCATGGTTATTAGCTGCTGCAAAAACACCCATGACATTGCCAGAGGGCTGGTTTTTATGTAGTTGTGATCGGATAATTTGATTAGTTGAAGTGCCTTGTGTTTCTAAAAAATCGCTTACTGCATCTAATTCTAGATTCAAACTAGAAGCGATCTTGTTTAAAAATACATCCGCTTTAGTAAAAACTTTTGCACCCTTGCCGCCTTCAACTTCTTCTTGTGCAAGTTGAAGTACGACTCGTCCTGAGTTCAAAGTATTGTTCAACGCACCAAACTGCAAGTCTAAATCTTCGAAAAGTTTTCCTCTCTCAGTTCTTCCTGCTGATAATTTAGGGCCACCTTCTATTCCTGGACTATCTAAAATCCAGTTTCTTTTGAGAGTTCTCCACTCTTCTTTCTCTCTGCTTCGTTCACCTTCAGGGTCAGCAATAATTGTCATTGGTTTGCGTGTGCCATCTGGCTGCATAACTGCAGGATAAAAATACCCTACCGCGCGATCGTTAGATTCTGTATCTATAAAGTTTCTAACCTGTGACGAAGGAATATCTGCATCATCTAGTGTCAAATTACGATTTATATACGCTTCGCCTGCTCTAATTATCTGTCTTTTACCGTTTTCATCAACATAGACATCTATTTTTGGATCTGCTTGGCTTATTACATATCTTTGAGATCCGTCTTTATTTGTTAAGACATCTCTTTTGATCTGGACTACTCCGTTAGTGTCCGAGTCCAAATACGCCCCGTAAGTAATCGATCGTGTTAAATCGACATCTTTAGTGAGCGCAGTATCTCGAGCCGTAGCACGTTTTAAATAATTATCAAGCCTCGTTTGATCTAAAGCACGCTCAAGTTTTTTACCTGATTGGGCGGCAGAAATATAAGAAGCTACGCCTCCATCGTCTTCTTCGCCTGCAAGAGCAAAAGCAGGAGCAAAAGTTAAAAGTTCTGTTAGACCCTTACCTAACATTGTTTTTTGTCTAGGCAACATCTTTTTATCTAACGGTAAGGCTTGATCTATTCGATTTCTTAACCTTATTCTTTCAACCTCTATTGGGTCGAGCGGTGCGCTAGTTCCTAACTCTCCTAAAACAGTTTTTTGTTTAAGATCACCTGTTCCGAAATCAGAATCTGTAATCCCTAGTTCTGTCGCTGAGATATCTTTATCTTCAAATAATAGATTTCCCAATCCTGCTTTATCAGCTAACTCGAGTCCCGCTTCAGCTAAAAACGGCGAGGATGCGCCTAACAGCGCACCAAGGATCTGTTTTTTAGGGTCTTTTTCGTCGCGCTGCGTTTGTCGTCGAGGCGTAGGCGCAAACTGCACTGAGCGAACAGGCGTAACTTTAGGGGCTTGAACTAAATTAGCAATACCCCCACCGCCGACATTAAACCCAAAATTCTTCGCCACGTTATGCTCCTAATTTACGCGAAGCCATCGGGAACCTAGAATTAACGATCCCGCCCATGTTTTTCTTAGCTGGAGTAAACCCCATCTTGCGCACTACTTCAGGTGCTTTTCGCGATAACGCCACTAATCCTTTATTACCTTCAGGTATAACGCGACCGCCGTCCTCTTTTTTCTCAGGCTCTTCTATTATTCCAGCGTCTCTAGCTTGTTGACCGTACTTGATTATTAGATCTACTAAACCTTTTGGCATATCGCCAGCTTGCATCGCTAAATCGTCAATAGTTTCTTGCTCAACGCCGAACAGCTCCAGCATTTGGAAAGGGGTGTTGATACCACCTCTTGGCCCTTCTTCTACTTCTCCTGTCGCACCGCCGTCTTTCATTCCGTAAGCAGGATAAGAAAAATTACCTCCTGTAAAAGTACCTGCTGTTCCATACGGCGTTGCTCGGCTAGTTCCAGAATATCCTGTACCACCAGCTAACGGGCCAGCACCAGTTAAGAAGTTTGCGTAACCAGACATTAACTGTTGCGGCATATTATACTGCCCAACAAAGTTTTGATAATTTAAATCCATCATCGCTTGGTTTCTAGCTCGGTTCATCGCACCAATGTTCATCGCCGAACTGACATCGCCTTGCCGGAAACCGGCTTCTTGTCCCGCTAATCCCATTAAGCCAGCCCCAGCACCAGTTTGTGCGCCAGCAAGCTGTCCTGTTAGACCCGCTAATTGGCTACCCGTTCCAGAACCCATCCCGTAAAGCTGCTGACCTGCGCCTGTTAACGCACCCGCAGTTCCCATACCTGCGCCGTACCGTTGACCACCTAACCCGCTTAACAGAGAAGATAGCCCAGATTGAGCTCCGCCAGCTTGTGCACCTAACCCCGCTTGTAATCCAGCGGCTTGTGCGTCTGCTGCTCGCTGACGACCAAACTCACCCATAGCTGCTTCACGTGCGCCCTCATAGCCTCGGCTACGGATAGCCCCCACTTCTTTCATCATCGCTCGGGTCGCAGCGTCTGTAGATTCTTGTTGACCAAGCCTAGCCCTAGAACCGCCAAACGCCCCTTGGCCTACTTCAGTAGCTCGTCTAGCTACATCGCCTTGAGCTTGACCTTTTTGAATATCTGCAATCGTTTGTTGAACTACCGCATCTTCATAAGGATCGGTATAGCTACTAATAGAGCCAGTATCGAAACCTCTTTGACTTTGACTTATCGCCTGACCCGCTCTATCTATAAACGGTTGTTGTACAGATACACTACGTTGAGCAGCTCTTTGCGCCCCAGTTAAATCATCTCGCAAGCCTCGTTCTGCACCACGAGTAGCGGCAATACCTGTACGAGTATAGTCTTCGCCTTGTTGTTGCGCTCGTAACGCTGCAGCTTTCGCTTCAGAAACGCCACCAGCCTGAGTAGCTAACGATTCTTCTGTAAGACCTCTAGCTCTAGCAAGGTAGGGGGCATACGCGCCGATACCTTGATCAGCGAGTTGCATTGCATATTCTTCTCTAGGAGAAAAGCCAGCAATACGATCACCTGTATAAGTAAACGGGTTAGTATCCGCTCCACCTAAATTTTCGAATTGGCTACGGTAATACGCTTCAACTTGAGGCATAAGACCAAAACGATTCCCTGACCCCATAAGGAGATTATAGATATTTTGATCAGGAGCCTGATAACTATACGCGGTATCGTTTTCACTCATAATTATTTACCAAAGTTAACCTTATCAAGAGCCGCGATTCCTTTATCGAAATCACCACCACCTATATTCTTTACGCCTTGATGTGAAACAACGTATTCTTTATCGCTCGCCCATATCGGTACTAAGTCTTCTTTTGGGCCTCCAGGCCCGTCAACTTCGCCGCCATCTAAAAACAATTTACGGCCTAGTACACTACCGCCATCTTCCATACCGATACGTTGGCTGCGGATAGCTCCTGGCTGAAACCTAGGACGCGGAGCGCGAACAGGGACTTTACTTTCACGTTTACCGCCGCCTCCGAGAGCTTGGCCAAGAACTTTACCAATATCTTGACCCGAAGACATAAGCTGTTTAGCAACTAAAGGGTTTTCGTCTAAATACTTTTGAAACTTTTCTAAACGAGTAGCTTCCGGCAGTAGCGAGTTTTCTAGCGAAACAGGACTGTTAAGTGCTCCCCCTGTAGCTCCTGCGTCAGTTACAGAAGCCGCTTCCACTCCTGGAGCTGCGGCTGCGTCAAGAGCAGCTAAACTTTCCTTAGCAGCCTCTCCACTAAGTTCCGTCGGAGCACCTGCGAAAACATCCGCGATACCACTACCAACAGTGCTTACACCCTGCATAGCCGACGAACCAAGATTTGCGAGAAACTCAGCTAACCCACCGATAAATGCTTCTTTGGGCATTTCTTGAAGCGGCTCATCAACACGTTTACGGTATTCGTCATTAAGCGCATTAACTAGTCGTTCGCCACCAAGATTCCCGATTCCCGTATTCGCGCCGTAAGTTGCGTAACGGTTGAGAATATCCATCGTAACGTCACGAGGCATGCCAATATCTTCGCCTTGCTCTACAAATTTAGTGGCATTAGATTCAGGGTTCATCATGGAACTAACTAATGAACTCGTTTGATCTTCGTCGAATATCCTACTCATGAAGTTTTCTTCTTAGCTGGTTTCTTTTTAGCTTTAGAGCCTTTCATAATATCTTTGTCAACTGTAGCCGCTTTACCGCCTGTAAGCACAGAATTCACACGGGCCATCGCCCACTGATGCTGCGATGTTCCAGGACGGTGCCCTGTTTTATACGCAGCAAGCCCTCGTTTATATACGCGAGCTAGTTGACCAGCGGTTACTTTCTTGCCCTTTTTACGAGCAGCTTCCGCTTTATTAGACAGTGCCTTTTTCGTTTTATCGGAAAGACTCATGACTTTGTGCCAAACCTCTCTTTAAACCTGCGAGTATATTTAGACTCTATCGTTTTCCTACGCTTACCTTTTTTCTTATCAGTCGAAAACTTGTAAGCAGAAGGATCACTCATAGCCTTCTTTTTATTCCTAGCTATCTCTTTCTTACGCTTTTTCTTTTCTTCAGCAGTAAGACCGGCTAGGTACTTCGCAGGGACTTTAGGTTTTTTCTTCGGCTTTGCCATAGCTACAGTGCTACCACGATATTACCGTTAGTAACGACCTGAACTGTACCAACACTCCCTGTTGCGCTCAGTCCAGAGGTACTTGGCGTTGAAATGTTCTGCCAAGAATTGCCCAAATATACTTGAAGAACCTCTTCTGTAGTATTCCAAATAATATCGCCTACCGCAAAACTTAACTCGTCTCTGTTAGAGCTGGTGTACTGAGGAGTTGCTGTAGGATCGAACGACCCCAAACCAAGTTCCAACACCCTCATAGCTCTATTAAACGAGCCGCTATCAACCGACTCTTGGTTAACAACAGGTAATCTTCCGTTAAGGATTCTAGCCATTACCGCCTACCGTTAGGCTGTATTTCTAAACGAGTAGCTCCAATAACAAACCCAACTCCTAATCTTGCACCTTCTTCCCCGTCATCGTCAGATTCGAAGCGTACCGCCGCCTGTCGACCCCTAGCGCGGGTATCTATTTTAGTCGTACTTCCGGTAAAGGAAGACGTTATATCCGTCGTAAGGGAGTCTCCAGGATAATTACGAGCCTTTAAAACGAAGTTAATCGCCTGCGTACTACCGGAGTCACCTGTAAACTTAACGTCTGGGATACATCTACGAATAAATTGGAATTGGTCTCCTTCCCCAATATCGAAATCAGCGCTTTCAATAAAGACGTTATCCATAGGAACGCCGTCGTCATCGTTCCCTGATTCATGGGAATAAACGTAAGATGTAGAGCTGTATTTACCAGTAGCCCGAGGAAACGCCTCAATCCCTTCGTCTAGCCATGCGGTACGGGAAAGCTGACCAATAGCCCACGATTGTTCGACATAGTTATAAGTAACATAGCTATCTGGCTCTGTGCTAGTTCCAGTGCAATAAAACCAACCAACTTCATCAAATTGTTTATTCACAAATCCAAATGCTTGGAATGCTTGACTTACGTTTATATTGTCGAATACATGAGAATGCACGCTACATGGCAACGGCTGTACCGCACCGTTATACCCATAAAAACCTTTTTTATCCATCCAAAAAATGCCGCTAGGACTATTTACTGCAGCGTTCGGAGAGATCAAGCTCACCCCTTCGTTAACAAGGGTGAGACCAAACGTGTTCGGAGGCCCAATAAACTGCAAACTGTATAGCGCAGCATCTGTCCAAATAAGCGTTTCTTGTCTAGCTCTTATACCACCGATAATTTCTGAGCCTGCTGAACACCGTAACGAACCCGCAGTATTCGTGGCACGTGGCTCCCAATCTAGTGGATTTTCTTGATCTGAAAATGCAACAAGTAGAGGATCTAATTCTTCAGACCTGCTTCCGCCTTCTATTGGATCTGCCCCTAAAACGATAACGTGCCTATCAATATCAGAAACTAAAACCTGTAACCCGACAGTAGGAGCGAAATTTGCACCTGCAATATCTTTAAGGGCTTTAGCTCTCTGACTGGCGCTAGAAAAATCCCAATAGTAAACGCCGCCTGCTCGTACATTAGCAACTAAATCCTCGCCAAAGTTATCTAGTGACCATAAACGTAACTGGTTATTAGCGGCTAATGAGCTGGTTGAACCCCAAGTGCCATCACCCCATGCGCCCACACCATAGCCAGAACCGGATACGAAAACGTCTAGACCGACGTTAATTTGATACGCTCCTACTGTGGAAGACCCACCGTTACCAGTATCTGAAGCATTCGCAGTTACCGTGGCTCCAGAGGTGTCCTTAGCTTCTATCGTGTAAGAATTAGTGTTTACTACCGAAGCAACTTGGTATTCTTGGTTTAGAACGGCTGCTATAATGTTGCCGCCTAACGACGCTGCTCCGGAAAACGTAACAAAATCGTTTAGATTGACCCCGTTACTTGTATCACTAACCGTGATCGTAGAAGAACCATTAGAAGCAGAAAACGTAACGTCTCCTGCAGCAGTAGTTTCTCGAAGAGGGGTGATGTCGTTATATCCCGCACCTTCCTGCCAATACAACTTAGACGTTGTACCTATTCCTAGAATCTTAGTTCCATTTAAAGCTACCCAGCCGTGTAGCTTCCTCCCTGTTCCCGTAAAAGAAGATGCAAGATATTTTACCCAGCCTCCAATTTTTTCTGGAAGCCCTTGACGAAACCGGACTAAATTAGCGTCGAACCAGCCGCCTTCCGCCGAATAATCGGTGCCTTCTTTGTTTATTCCAGGGTTGAAAATAAACTTTTGCAAAGGCATTAGCGATACTCCCCAGTCCTTATCATTTCAGTAACTTCTTCTGCTCTACGGCCTACTTGTTTAGCCCACAGGCTATCCATAAACTCGTCAGCAGCAATATCAAACTGTTCGCGGGACATCGCTTCTAAGGCTTTTACAAACCCTCTTAGCCGTGTAATCCCGAGGTTGAAACATATATCGACCATCGCGTCTCGCCTAGCTTTATTCAAACCTCCGTACCAATAGTACGAGTCTTTAAGCTCCATGTCACAACGCTCTAGGTCGTTATGTAGTAAATAATCAATTTCGTCTTGAGATAAACCTAATCCAGACTCTGAGATGTTTCGGCCTACCCCTATCGTTTCGTACCCTTGGCTACACTTATAGACCTTATCTTTGACGCCTTCGTGACGTTTTATCATTTCAATTAGCTGGCCCATTACTTCTCTCTAGCTACCTGATTGACTTTTTCGTATGAACGCATAGCGCCCAATCCAAGCATACCCATCATAACGGGCACAAGAAGCGTTGTATCTACCTCTGGTACAGCTACCCAGATGCTGATTATGTTGGCGATAATGGTATTGTACAGCAACCCTAATGCACAGATCCAGCCGATAGCAGGTCGCCATCCAGCCACAAACAGTGATTTGTGCGCGGCTTCCATCTTGTTAATTTCTAGCTGGCCTTTCAACGCCTCATGCGAGTGCTTTTCAGACATAGTAGCAATCTCATGGGCCAAGGCATTTTTCTGATCCTTGTCCTCTATGAACTTGTCCAGTAGCCCTGTAACCGGCCCTACTAACGATGCAACAATACTCATAATCTATTTCCTATTCGACCACGCTTGAGCGCCAAAGAACGCAGCTAGTATACCCGCAACGGATACGAAGTAGACTGCCGCCATATCACCTAGAATCGTTGCTGCTTGATTCAGCCCGAAAAGCTCTGATGCCACGACCAAGCTGGGGTATAGCAACATGCCCCACAAAGCAAACCATGACATAGCACGTTGTGCGTCGGCTCGTTCATGGTGAAGCCGTAGCTCCAGTAGCTCTTTGCTAGTTTCTATTTCTTCATCAGAAACTACGCCATCACCATCCGCATCGTATTCGGCGTATTCGCTGCCTTCCTCTAATCGTTTTGCATTCATAACTACGGCCCAAACGCTTTAATAATTAAAAATATGATACCAATAGCTACGCCACCCCCAATAATGCAACTTATTAATCCAACCGAAATATCATGGATCAGCTTTTCACGCTCTTTGCGTTTCTTGTTCAGCATAGCTTGGTGAGCCTTTCTATCTTTTTCTTGTTGAAAAATCGCGTCATCATAGGACTTCAGAAGCGCCGGATCTGCCACCAATAGCAAATCACGCAAATCTTTTTGATATCGTTCCTGCGACCTGCGAAGCATTTGCAGCTTCAGTATGTCGTTCTTGGATAGTGGCTTGAATGCAGAAGACTTGCGGTCAATCTCAAAAGCGTTAAGTGCTTCACCAAAATCCGACACCAAAGCCATAGCCTGATCGACATTAGCCTTGCCTTCGTTCACATTCTGGATGACCGAATTGATCTGCTGGAGCAACATGCCAGCGGCTGCAACAGATTCAATAATCATGGCTTACCCCATAAAAAACTGCGGCAATGCTGCCGCTGCAATTAATGCGTACAGTCCGTAAATAAGATTTTCTAAGTGCTTAAACTTAGCAGAGCCTTCTGCAAGGCGCTCTTCGATACGTTGATAACGCAAAGCACACTCCCGCTCATGCGCGTTGACTTCGTTTAGTGCTTGTTCGCCTTTGTCGCTCATACTGATGTATCTATCCTTCGTGTTTGGGCAAGAGGCGTAGCCTCAATCTTGTTGCCTTTCTGTGTATATAAAACAGGTATAACCGTCTCCACCATATCTCTTACGGTTTCGCCATCCGCACCTGTTCGTAGGCGTTCTTGCTTTTGTACTGCGACTTGCTTCCAACTAACTTGAGCAGTGTCGCTAACTGGCCCTATTTCCATCTTGCTGTCCCTCAACAGGAAAACAATTAATATTGGCAGCTACCGTCCTTCGTTCACCCTCGCCTTGGAAGGGGTAAACCATGTGCTGCATCCATGATGGGAACATGTATAAGCGCCCCACCTGCGGCCTTACTACGACGTTCTGCGTAGGTTTAAGCCGTTCTCTATCCCATGTACTGCTCTGCCCGTAGTTAAAGCAGAGACAGCCATCACTTTCGCCAGAGGCGTTGTACAGACCGTATTCTTGCGATCCCGGTCTTGGCCCCTGCACTATCTGAGGCGGCACCTTAGTCCATGTCGTACAGCTAATGCCCATCACAGTTTTCGTGCCGTGATCGTGGATTGGGTTGTAATCACCCTCATAGCTATGCACCGACCATAGCTCATCCATCTCGACGTTTCTGTTACCGTCCAGCACCTGACCAGATTGGGCCATAAACTGGTTGATATACGTCACGCCCATCTCGCACAAGAACCTAGAAAACGATGCCAGCCTTGGGTCTTCGTGATCCATTACTAGCTGCTCGCCTGTCTTGATCTGGCCCACCAGCGTATGCGCTGCGCTAACCCTGTCGTTTTGTGTGACTAACTCATCAAGATAGTCGTTACACGAATCAACAAACTCTGTCGGGATGTCCAACTCCATCAGAAACACTGACGGTAGCGGGTGCATCTGAAACTGTATTTCAGCCATTTACGACTTCTTCAGTCTCTTCCTCGCCCTCTTCTGGCTCAACGAGTTGCGCGTCAGCTTGCACTTTAATCTTCATCATCAAAGGCCAAGTGCCTGACTTACTTGGCATATCGCCCAGTATCGCTAGGATCACGTTAATGTCGTTTTCACTCAGTTCAATTTGCACGTTCTATTTTCCTTATGGTGTATATGCTTTTGCGGCTGCTACAGCAGAGTCTATGGCGGTGAAGTCTTCTGACCCCCAATCGCCTAGTGCCTTGCCGTACTCTAGGTATCCAGCACTACGCAAAACCTTTTCCTGCTTTTCTATATTGGTCAGGTCATTGCCATACTCGTTGTCAGATGCCAACACACTGGT
>Ga0208157_1000260_pt1 | contig 32446 bp, 36 predicted proteins | sample 5_EtaG_FD_184077 | JGI IMG/M metagenome (GOLD analysis project Ga0208157, IMG submission 184077) | Marine viral communities from the Subarctic Pacific Ocean - 5_ETSP_OMZ_AT15132 metaG (SPAdes) (version 2) | ecosystem: Environmental > Aquatic > Marine > Oceanic | place: Pacific Ocean | collected...
ATCATAATTCTGTACATTAAACCCTCTACCTATACACTCGTTATATAATTTTACATACCTATTCTTTAAGTAGAGTAATTTATTATAGAAGAATTTAACGTGTCCCGTACCTAATTTAAATCTATCTGGTATGTTGTCCATATTATATTTACCCTTTGATATGCAGTTGGGTATTCGTTTAATCTCTCTATGCTCTGCAATTAGGTGTTGATTAGTTAATTCTTTAGGTTGTATACCTACATTTATTCGTGTCATAATTTTAGTTTTAGTTAATGCAATATAGTAAATAATTTTCACTTATTCAAATTAATCGTTCCAATATGCTCTACTACAAGAGGTAGAACAAAAGTCATAGTCTGAGTATTCTCCACAAAATTTACATGGAGTCTGATCCACTTGATCTTGGTAAGGTTCTCTATCGTAATCGTTCATAATTTTATTAATTTAAAGGTTCTCCATTAATATCTAACTCGGTAATTTTACACATAAATAATGTTGCAGTATCTTCTCCATCATTCCATACTTCTAAATTATTCATATGCATATCATAATCTGTATCCTCTCCATTAGTTTGATTTGCTAATAAAGTTAGATGAGTTTTACCATCTTTTAAACAATTCTCTAATTGCTCTATAAGTTTTTTAATTTCCATAACTTTATTTTTTTCTTGTTAATATATCTATTACAAAATCTATCTCATCTCTTTCATCTGATCCGATCCGATCCGACCAATCCAACATAGACTTCAAACTTTCTATTGCAATTTCTTTGTTTACTTGTCCTACTTTCTTTTCCATAATTTTATTCGTTTATTATTTTTAAATTATTTTCTCTTATAACCTTATATCTTTCTTCATCTGTTTCAAACCACTCTACATCTACAATATCTCCACACCAATTATCCTCATCAAAATCATCTATAAGATAAAGCCCATATATAAGTCCATTATTGTTATCTTCTTTTGGGTATTTACAATCTTGTCTGACTTGTTCCCACATTACTATTTCTGCTAATTGTTGTTCCATAATTTTATTTTTTAATCTAATAGTTCTACTTTCTTTAATAAATTTTGTGTTCTTTTTCTAAGTATTATATTGTAATACCGATCCTTTAATAGGTTTCTTAATATCGTTTTTAAACCATAATCTTTTAGGTGTACATCTTCATATAATACTTTATCTCCTCTCTCTACCTTTAATAAATAAAAGTCCTCAAGTCTTATATCATATTCTTTATCATATTTCTCAAGAATACCTGTTATCTCATCTACCATTTTAGTTATATCACTTAATGATTTATCTTCTAAATGTTTGTTTAATATATTTGTGTCCATAGTTTTATTTATTTTTAATTTCTAATAATTCTTTTTTAGTTTTTCTCCATACACTTCCATAATCTGTTTTATAAACATATCCATAATTTTTATTCCATATATAAAACTCTATACTTGGTTTCTCGCTATGTCTACCCTCATTAGATAGTTGTTCAAATCTTTTTTTCCATTCCATATATTTTATTTTATTATACTCTTTTACAGATAGTATACTTCCTGTTATTATTTTCTCCATAATTTTATTTATTTATTTGATTCTTTACACTTATTACACTCATCTGTATCTGTTTCCTCGTTGTATGTGTATTCATAACAATAAATACCACAAGAACCACAGATAAATTCATTTTCTTTTTTCATAATTTTAGTTTTTTTTTGTTAATACTTGACATTGTCATTTTTTTCTTGTAACTTCCCGACCTAGTAATTAAGAGAATAAGTATGTTAGTACATTATTATAGATATAAAAAATATATATCTCTTACTCCTACTTCTACTTCTTCTCCTCTTTAATGTTAGTTACTATTTGTATCAGAGGATACCTATATCTTCTAATTTCCCCTCATTAAAATCTCCATTGTCCATTAGATATTCGTTCTCAATTAGATGTTTCGCAGTTCTTCCGTAATGACCTTGTAAAGTCCAAGCCATTCCATTTTTAATAAGTTTACTGAATAATTTTAGTGTATTTAAATCATCAAGTTGATCCGTTTCATATAGGATTATGTAGTCTATTATATCTTTTTTCTTCGGCATAATTATATAGTTTTAGTTAATAATTCTGGTTTGTTCTCACATATCCAACGATATGTGTTTATCTTATTTACTTTGTTAGTGTAAGATAGTTTTTTGTAATCTACATTACCATTTTGATCTAGTGTTGGTGTCTTACTCCATAAGTAATGATTCTTTCCATTCTTATCTATCCAATGTATTTTAGATTTGTATTCTATTAGTTGTTTCTTCCATTCGTTGAAACATATAAATTCTTTATTAGTCATAGTTAGTTAGTTTTAGTTGTTGATTGTTTTACAAACATACGAATTATATTTCATATATGCAAATTATTTTCACTTTATATTATTCTGTATCTGTTAATTTATTTCGTTTCATCATCTCTAATGTATGATTTTGTAATTCTGTATCTATTAATTCACTTCGTTTGTTTGCCTTACTTTTTCTAATTAGTTCCATTTGTTCTTGCAGTTGATTCTGTATGTTAACCATTAATTTCTGTACTCCTTTGTATCGGATCTTTTCAATTAACATATCTTTTATTAGTTCTAGTTCTCTGTCTGTTAGTTTTATTGTATTCATAGTTATAGTTCTTTAGCGTTAAACAAATTATCTTTTTTAGTTCCGTCTACTTCAATGTATTCGTATGCCCAATTATCTACAAAGAATAAACCATATTCATTTTCATATCCCTTGCCTATTATATTAAATCCTTTGTCCTTTAGGTAATTAAATACCTGTTCATCTATTGTATTATATTCATTACTATTACTTAAATATATTCTTCTTGTCTTATCCCTGTTCCATCTTGCTGATTCATAGACTGATATTCTTGATCCTCTGTGATTTGTTGCAGGTATGTATTTAAATTTAATTTTACGATAGTTGTTTACTTCATTATAATTCATAGTTATAGTTTTTAGTTAGTGTATTCGTTTAACATTCTATTAATATCAGCAATAGTATTAGATATATCGGGATTCATATCTGCCTGAGTCAATTCAAATTGTTCAATTAATTCATTCATAGTTTTATAGTTTTAGTTAGTAATTTTATTGATTGCTTTCTATCATTTTCCAAATTTCATCAGATTTCTTTTTAAACTCTTTAAATTCTTTAGTTTCTGGTTGTGGGTAATGTAACCATTGAGAATAAATATAATCATAATCGCATTCCATAATCTTTGATAATGCTTCAAACATTCTTTCTCTTATTATGCTATCTCCTGCCCCCATAAATTCATAAACGCATTTGTAATCATTCAAACAATTAAATAGGTCTATAAATTTGATCCCACGTTTTATGTCTTTTCCCATTTCATCTGTTGGGTATTCTCGCATATAATATGCTCTTAATGTGGTGTGTTTATTTAGTGTAAATTTCATATTTTCCATAGTTGTATAATCTTTAGTTAGTATTTTAGTAATTTACATTGTCCTGATAACATATTCATTCTATGTTCGGCACTTATATAGTTTTTCATTTCTTGTAATGTATATGCCGTAAAGTCCATTTGATAACATATCCATACATTCATTAAGGTGTCAAAACAAATATCTATTTTTTTATAAGTTCTGTATTTAATATATCTATCTTGTTTCATAGTTAATGCGTATCAGTCCTACAAATATAATGATAAAGGTTTTTAATATCCTAGTAAAATGCAAAGTATTTTCATTCTCTTGAGGAAAAAAGTTTTAAATTAGTATGATCAAATATAGTTTCAGTATGTTGAAAGGATTATAAATGGATTTAGTTAGGGTATTATATCGCATCGACATACAACACATATATAAATAGATATTGCTAAACAATAGGGAACGAATAACAATAGTTGTTACATTCATTTAGATTAGTAGTGTGATGATATGTATATATATATTAATGTTAGTTATGTTGATCGGTATTGTTTTATATTAATAGTAATAGTTATAATAAATAAAATAAATTATTGTTATGATGTATGTATATAAATACATTAGTTCGGTTGTATGAAAACGATGGTTGAAATCTTGACTATATAGTAGTATAAAAATGAAAAACCTTAATGCAGTAGTATAGTAGTTCTAAATGGAAACCCTACCCCTTTGAACTTTTCGGTTTCGGTATGGATTTGTATGTGTTGTATATATAATATTATCCCACCCCTTGTTATATCTCATAATTTTTCATATATTTGCCCCATGGCCAGGGACTATAAAGACGAGTACAAAAAATTTCAATCATCTCCTTCTTCTATAAAAAAGCGTGTTAAGCTTAATAAGATTAATAGGAATAAGGGTACCTATGGTAATAATGATGGCAAGGACAATTCTCATGTCAAGAATGGGGATGGTACTGTTATTATAGTTGTTAAGAACGCTAGTGACAACAGGGGATCTAAGAATGATATGCCTGGGGATAAAAGGGCTAGAGGTGGATTTAACGCTGCTAAAGGTTCTAGGGTGTATAGGAATAAATATTTTGTTACCGCTGGAAAGGGTAATGAGTTTGGTGATAATAGTAATGTTGATTCTAGTTCACTTAGAACAGAGAAGATTAGAAAGGCTAGTTCTGGTGCTATATACAGTAGGGGTTTTGATTACTATGGTGGTGGACCTTTATACGGTCAGTCTGCTGGTAATGCTGCTATTATGGGTGGAACAAACACAGCTGCTGCTTTGGGTGCTGGAAATGATGGTTCTGGAAAAGGTGGAGGAGGAGGATTATTTGGAGATAAGAGAAAGGATGCTAAGGTAAAGGAGAAAGGTGGAACTACTGTTAATGAAAGAAGAGCTTTAAAAAAAGCTAAGAAGGCCATAAGAGTAGCTTCTAGGGAAGAGAGAAGAATGGGGACGGAAGGTAGACCAGGAGGACCTGTTGTACACGCTAAAAAGAATATGGCTATTCTTCAGGAAAAAATACAAAATGATACGTTCTCAGCTAATGATAATGTTAAGCCTTGGTTTAAGTCTAAAAAATCTTGGGAGAAAGATAATTATAACAGAATTAATTCAACTCAAAAACAAAAAGAAAAATGGGAAAAAGCTAATCCTGATAAGAAGTGGGAGGCTCATGGGGGTAGTAAATATATTTTAGCTGGATCTAGTGAATTAAAATATTATACAGGAAAGAAAGGAGAAGAATACAGCTTTGGTGATGGAACGACAAGACCATTTAGATATTAAAGATGTGCATTAAAGCTAAAAAGACTAAACAGCTGAGGATGAATCCCAGCACCGCTTCAAACAGATTAAAGAAATTATTGTTATTCGATTTAGCTAAAAAGTTAAAGATCAACTGGTGTTATCAGTGTGGGGCCGAGATAGAGTATGCTGGAAAAATGACTATAGAACATAAGACTCCTTGGCTAGATTCTGAAGACCCTCAAAAAAAATTTTTCGAACTCGAGAATATAGCTTTCTCACATGCTTCTTGTAATTATGCAGCCGCTAGGCAAAAGGAAGGGGCACCATGCCCATCAACGACAGCTTATAGAAAAGGGTGTAGGTGTGATGGTTGTAAAGCGTCTAGAAGAGAATACAGAAAAAACAGATCTAAGGTTATAGGTAATTCTTAGCTTACTTGAAATCCAAATATAAATGTATAACTATCGGCAGATGATAGATCTATGGTTTCAGCAGCGAGTACAGTAAAGTATATTTCTCCCTCTGAAGCATCTTTGCTAGTTCTTAGTATTAGGTTATAGTCAGGAGTACTATCAATCTCTGAACCTGTCAGATCTCCTATTCCCCCATGTCTCCAGTTTATTGCACCAAGAGGGACACTTAATAATACATTAGCATCTGTTATGTTAGGTACATTATCCGCTCCTGCTATATCTCCTCCAGCATTTGATTGCCAAAATTGTAAGTTAATATTTTTTCCTTGATGCTCTAGGTCTAAAACAGACACACTTATTAGCTTAACAGATTGACCTGGTCTTGCTCCTGTTATAATTTTTGTTGGTCCTTTTACTAGGGCTTTGCCAGCAGATGTACTTAATGTCGTGCAAACAGGTGTCACTCTATAGGAATAATATTTAGCCATATCAAAGTTCTTTTTAAATTGAAACTATTTAAGTTGATTACAAATATAGTAATTTATTTTAAATATAAGAAATATTTGTTTATATTTGCTTGATTATAATTTAATTTAATGTTTGACAAGCCCAATTACCTTAAGTACTATAGGAACACCCTATTTGCTTTTAGAGATAGATACGGTTTAAAGATATCAGACATTGAATTTTTATTTTTCATTTACGATCTGGAGTCGTGGAATTGCACATACGTGAAGAAGAACTATAAGAGCTCTTTAACATTTCTAACAAGAAACATTCCAGATTTAATGGGAAAAGGTTATATTAGTATATATTTAGAAAAAGCTCATGGAAGAGCTAGGAAATATATGATCTCTCAGAAAGGGAGGCTTCTTGTTTCTAGATTCTATAGGGTGTTAAATGATAAAGAAATAATTTAATTATGGCAAAAATCACAAAGTATAAAAATGGCGGTAAGAATAATGAATTTACAGGTACTGATAAAAATGATCCAGATAGAACTGTAGTATATAAAGATAAGCCAAAGGGAAATCCATATGAGCACCAATGGAGCTCTCAAAAAAAAAGGGGGGAAACTAGAGAAAGGATCCAAAAGGATTATGATAGATCTTTAAAGGAAAAGAAGGGGGTTGGTGAGTTTTCTTTTATGAACGATGCTATGTTTAAGAATCAAGGTACTTTTGATACTCCATCTAAATTTGATAGATTTTTAAAAGACAGTTATAATAGCAAGTTAGAGGAAGCGGAGAATAATTGGACTCAAAAATTATCTAAAGAAGAAGCTAATAGACTTTTTGATAGCAAATTATCTGGAGACGCATTCTCGGGTCATGATAAAAAAATCCGAAAAGCCCTTTATAACTTAAAAAGAACTAACCCATCATTATTTGATAGAGACGGAAATTTTCAAGGACAAGTTGTAATAAGCTCAAGACCTGGAGTAAGGGGTTCAAATAATCCTCAATACTCTAATAATGACCTTACAATTAGTTTTCAAGAAAGAAATGGGCGTACTATACAGAGTCCTGGAGGTACACCTTTAGAGTTTAGTAATAGAACTATTCAAGAAGAAGGAGGTACTAATTTTAGAGATAATTATAATAAATTTGCGGAATTAGGTAAAGAGGGTTTTTATAGAAATATAGAAGAAGTTGAGGCAACTGTAACACCTGAGTTTATGGATCAAACGGGAACAGATCAATCTGTTATAGAGGGTGATGGTAAGCCAGGTTCAGTAGATAATCAGAAAACACCTATAAAATCTGCTCGTAATGTAGCTGGAATGACTATTCCTACAGAAGGGCCAGAGGGACCAGATATTACAGATCCTGAAAGATTAAGGAATATGGGTATTCCTGAAAGTCAAATACAAGGAACTCTAACTAATAATAGAGGTGATGATGATCCAATAATGTCTAATATTAAAGATATTCAAAATGCAAATCAGCAGCAGGTAGAAATCCAAACATTAGATACTCAGAAAAATATAAATGGAGAAGGAACTGTTGATCAAAATAAGAGTAGAGAGAAGCAGTTTGTTACCGACTTCAAGGGTCCTAATCCTTATGACTATGACACAGATGAATACTGGGATTATCAAAAAGGTAAGAAGCAGATGAAGATGTATGGAGAGACTGATATTAAGCTTCCAGGTATGACAGATCAAACGACTATAACACCTCCATCAAACATGAATAATGTAGTTGATCAGAGTACTGAAGGAGAAAAAGATATGTCGGATATGTCTAGCATGGGTACTTCTACTCCAAATAAAGAAAATGAGGGTTACATTCCACAGTCTACAAGAAATGTTTCTAAAACAACAACAACACCTGTTAAGGCTACTACTACGAAAGATGATACGAAAGATGATAGCAAGAGTGACAAGGGGGAATATATTCCACAGTCTGTAAGAGGAAAAGATAAGGATAAAGATAAGGATAAAGACAAGGATAAAGACAAAGATAAAGATAAAGACACTAATAAAGCTAACAAAGGAATTAGAATTAAGAAGAAGAATAAGGGAGGAATGGTATATAACAATGGAGGGAAAATGAGAAGTAAAAGGGCAGATATGGAATTGCTAAAATCTAAGAAAGCTTACGGGGGAATTAGAATTAAAAAATCTTAATAATGAGCAGATATCAAGGAGTATTTCCAGAGGATGCATATGATAATAAAGGTAATCTAAAAGCTGGATTAACCATGTTGGAGGATGGGAGAATAATGACTCAAACTGATGCTGTAGATGCAAATCAAAAATTAGAGGAAAAGGCAAAGGCAGATAAAAAAAAGAAAGCTCGTAGTAGAGCTAATGAATGGGGTCAGAATATTGGAGAAAAATTAGGTGTATCAGATTGGAAGGTTTTTGATAGGATGCAACCAGCTTGGGCTGCTAAAATAGAAGACTGGGCTGTTAACTCTGGGTTATTTGGAAAAGAGGGTATGATTATTTTATCTCCTAAAGACATGGAAGGAGAAGGACAAGAAATGGAATATAATGGTTATAGAACTGAGAACTTCCATATATGTCCAAGTGCTATTTCTACTTTTACTCAAATAAAAGAAATGGGTCTTAGAGGAAAAGAGCAGCAGGTGATGACAGGAGTTGTGGAAATGGTTGATTCTATGTTGGGGTTAGAGGTTATGATAAAAGAACATGGAGGTGACTCAGAAGATTTATACCTAATGGTTAGCTTAAACAATAAAGTTTTTTATGTCTTAGGTAGACTATGGGGAATGACAGAGGTGGATTATTTAAATGGATTTAAATTTATGACAGACCATATATGCACTGCTGCATCTATTGTTTATGGTAATGGAGATAAGCAAAGTTTAAGTATGCACGATGATGGAATAGATGTTGGAGATATGCCAAGTAGTAAGGGTGAGATTGTGTTAGCTGAAGTTAAAGAAGCTCCTGAATATAACCTAGGAGGCACACTTAATGAAAACCGAAGAAGAATGGATGTTATAGAATTAGATAGGGAGAGAAGAGAGAAGATGATGAATAAAATGGGAAAGGTAGATAAAGTTTTTACTAAAAGATCTGATTTTATGAAGAGTTGCAAGGCTAGCGGAAAATCAGCTAAAGAATGTCGAATAGCTTGGAAAAATTTCTATACAAATAAAGATTCTATTAAATATAAAAATGGAGGATACACAAAAGGTGGAACATCAGCGTTACCACTTGGACCTTTAGGTGCTTTATTTGGTTTTGGAAAGCTTTTGCATAAAAAGCAGGTAGGACAGAAGTCTATGAAGCATCAAAAATCCACTCGTTTTAGAGGGAGAAAAACCTAAAGGTGGGGTAAGAATAAAAAAATGATATGCCAGATAATAGTGTTAATGTTGTTAGAAAAGGAGGTAGATATTGCCTTATAGATTCTTATGGTACAGTAATACTTGAATACACTAGAAGTCCGTCTAGAGCATTATCAACAACAAGAGTAAAATTTACTGGAGCATTACAATCAGAAAGAATACTGTTAGGAAATAGTAAAACTATAGAGAGTGGCTGGCATGGACATGATGGAAGGATAAAAATATTACCAAGAGATTTTATTGCTGATGACTCTGGTAGGCCAGTGATGGTAGAGGATGGTACTGCATTAACTAGAAGGTTAGCATCTCATTCTTCAACACCTATGTACGCATCTATACCGATACCTTCTGGATACACAGCTAGAAAAGTTATGATACATGGATCAGCGGCTAAAGCAGTTACTGTTTATGAAGCTAATATAGATAGTGCTACTGTAACATCTAAAGGCACTGGGACGATGAACACAGAAATTAGCTTAGGAACGGGCTCTATAAAGAGTACAAATAAAAATTATATATTAATAGAAATTACTACCACTTCAGGAACAGATTATGTTTACGGGGGTTATGTAACTATAAATTAAAAAAATATGGCATTAGGAGGTAAAACATCAGGACAAGTACATAATAAAACAGGTGATGATTTACTAGCTATGAAAGCTAAGTATGATCAAAATAAGCATTTAGAATATATTGGTTTTGACGAAATAGATGCGTTATTACATCAGATGCAGTTAATGCAAGATGATATTGACGAGTTAAGAAGATATATAACAAGTGCTGAATTATTATTGCCAGATACAATAGGTGACTCTTTACCTTTATCAGACCCTTCCTCTTCGGGGCAGCTATGGAACAATAGAGGGGTTTTAACCGTTAGCAGGGGTTAATTTAAATTATTTTACTATATTTGTAACTAAATAACAATTATTATGTCAACATTAGCTGGAAGCAACATTAAAGATACATTCAAGATGTTACTAAAAACATCTGATTCTTCTGGGTTTAATACAAATTCAAAAACAAGAATAGAAGATGGAAATGGTAGGTCAAGTGCTTTGTCTTTAGGAAAAACAGAGGTTGCTGTCGCTGGTAAGTTAACTATAAATGCTGCTGCCACAACAACTGTTTCTTCAGACTTATATATTTCTACATCATCAACACAATCTGTTCTTATAGAAAGTTCTGCTGGTTATGACAAAATGTATATAGGGGATGCTTCTTCTGCTTACAATTTTAAAATAGGAGATATAGATTCCGCTTCACCAGGAAATAATAATTATATATATCTAGAGGATAATAGTAATAGAATATCTTTAAAAACATCATTTGTTGGTATTGGTAGAACAGCTCCTACATCCACCCTTCATGTAGGTAATAATTCTGGATCTGCTTGTTTTTCTTTAGGAAACTCTGCTCAAGCTTTCAAAGTTGGGGGGACAGCGAATGCAAACATGATATCTGTTGATACAACCAATTCCCAGGTAAATGTAACTTCTACAGATCTTAATGTTAAAAACCAATCTATACTTAGAAGAAGTAGTGGTAGATATTATTTAGAAGAGTTTTTTGACAAGAGACCTGGTATTAATGCAGATATTGACGATACAGATACAGAAGCTTCTTATGTTCCAGCCAATAAAAACTTTGAGGTATTAGGAACAAATGCTACAAGTGCATTAGTAGATTGGGGTGGTAATTATGCTGGACTTACATTGACAACAGCAGGAGCGGCAGATGATCAAATAATTATATTACCTCATTTAGATGCTAAAAGAGACTCTCAAGCTGGCACAGCTTGGTCTGGTATATTATGGGGAACTGAAAATCAAGTTGAATGGGAGTGTGCTGTAACGACAGGATCTGCTATAACTGATTACGGTTTATGGGCTGGCTTGAAAAAAACCAACGCTCCTTTGTATACAACGGACAACGATCAAGCTTATTTTGTGTTCTCTACAAACGATGATCACTTTGGAACTTTTGCTACAAACACAAAGCTACATTTTGTTTATTCTACGGATACAGCAGATGGTGCTACTGTGGTTGATTACGTTACTGATTTAGGAATAACGGTAGCTGCTAGCACAACATATAGACTTAGGATAAATATAGACTCATCTAGACAAGTTTCTGTTTTTGTTAATGATGTTCAATATGGTCTAACAAGGACAGGGGGGTCAACAGGAACAACAGAATCTACAGCGACAACAAAATCATTAGCTTTAAAAGACAACCAAGATCTTATACCTTATGTTGGTATTCAGAACGTGGGTGGTTCTGCTGTGACAAAACACATGTACTTACATTACGAAAAAATTAGCAGAATATTGTTTGAATAAAATATTTTCACTATATTGTGAGAAATTTAATTTAATACAATAAAACTATGAACAACACAGAAAAGCTCATAGAGGAGATATGCGAATCTATGAAGAATCTTTTACTAGAGAAGAATCGATCTTATGGCGATTCAGCCACCAATCCATCAAATGTATTTTCAAGCGGATCAGCAGTAGACTCTATATGTGCACGTATAGATGATAAATTAATGCGTATACAAAACAAAGGTATTAATGATAAAACTGAGGACACAGTATCAGATCTTATTGGATATCTTATTTTATTGAAGGTGGCTTTATATAAAGAAAAAAATGATGAATATAATTCATTTAAGGAAACTATAGCTATGGGAGGTCATGCTAGTATAAATGGAAAACCTATAGCAACAATAGAAGATTTAGATATATATTACGAAAATAAAAAATAATGGAATTAGAATCAATAAATCCTATAATTAGAAAAATAACTATAGGAGATTTAAAACAAGGGCTTACCTATCAGGTGGGTCAATTAATGCTTAACGGTACTATGGAGATAACAGCTATAATACAGGATGAGGCAGCATGGTATAAGCATCAACAAGTTGTATATGATGTGTATATTAAGTATGAAAAGGAAGAGTTTTCAAAGCCTTGGAAGAGGTTTTTTGATCAACCTACAGCTATAGAGTTTGATATAAAAGAAAGAGAATCTTACGAAGTTAATTAATATGAAGCCTATTAGAGATTATTATTTTGTTAAGGTTGAAAAAACCCATGAAGATACTATTATAGTAAACGGACAGGAACTTTATGCGGATACTAGTTTTGAAGAATTAAAGCATGCTAGACAGTATGGTACAGTTATTGCAGTACCTTCTACCCTTTCTTTTGGCTTAAAGATGGATGTTAAAGAGGGTGATAAGGTATATTGTCATCACTTCCTAGTTAGCGAGGAGAATAGAGTTAAGTATCATGAGCAGGAAAATGTCTTTCAAATAAGATGTGATGCTATATATGCTAGGGTTAGAAAGGGTAAGCTTAAAATGCTTAATCACTGGAATTTTGTAGAACAGAAAAAAGAAGATAAAGAAAATTATATGAGTAAGTCTGGTATATATTTAAAACCAGAAAGGGAAGATAAGGAGTTGCATGGATATATAAGGCATATGAATAAGGAAATGAAAGATTGGGGTGCAAAAGTTGGAGATGAGGTTGTGTTTTCAGAAAATTCTGAATACGATATGAATATTGAAGGGGAAAAATTGCTTAGGATGAGAAATATTGATATCTTAGCAAAAATAGAATAGAATGAATGATTACGAAAAATATATGGATTCCGAGATGGTTTATGAGAATAAAAGAATATTAGGAAACTGTATGAGAAACTCGTATGATTTTTTAATGGGAAACAAAACATTAGAAGAGCTATTAGATCAAGATGGTAACCCATATTTCCTTTGGAACGTAATAGATCATGATAATTTAACTAAATCAACATTTGAAGATATACTCGATGTTATGATTAATTATTATGAGGAAGATGAAGAGTACGAGAAATGTGCCAAATTATTAAAATTTAAGACCAATGGAAAAGACGAACATAGAGAGAAGGTTGAAGAGACTTATAGAATCGGGGAAGAAGGCTTTTGATTTATTATTAGAGGAAGTTGAAAAACCTATAGATCCAGAGTTGCAAGATGATAAAGCTAGAAATGCCATGAAAGCTAAAAAGGAATGCTTTATGGATGCTCAAGAGATCTTAACTACTATTCATAAAATAGAGAGTCAAAATTCGGGAGAAAAGGTAAAAGATGCTTTATCTGAAGAGGAAAAAGCGTTCCAAGCAGGCTTCTCAGAAAAATACGCCAAGAAATAAATAAAACAATTTATTTTACTATATTTGCATAATTGGCTAATTTTTATTATGAAAAACGTAATAACCCTAGATGAAAAAAGTCTTGGAGACATCTTAAATATATGTAACCTTAAGGTTCGTATACCTAAAAAACCTAAGAGTAAAGGAGATATTTTATTTTCAGATAAAAAAAAAGCGGATCAAAAATGGACTAGAGTAGAGATGCCTGATGGACTTAATCAAGAAACAGCATCAAAGTTTAGAGGATTTATAAACCAAGAGTTTGATAGAAGAATTAATGGAGTGTGGTTTATGAGTAATGGGGTTCCAACATATATTACAGGAGAGCATTATTACTATTTAAATTGGTGTAAGCTAGATATAGGATATCCTGAATATAGAGATAGGGACAGAAGATTCTTTATTTTTTGGGAGGCTTGTAAAAAAGACTCTAATTGTTTTGGAATGGTTATGGTTAAACACCGTAGGGAGGGTGCTTCTTATAAGGGTGCATCTATGTTATTACATGAAATAACATCTAGATATAACTCTCATGGTGGTATAATAAGTAAGACTGGTGTAGATGCTAAATCATTATTTACAGATAAGCTTGTATATATGTTTAGAAATTTACCATTTTTCTTTCAACCAATAATTGACGGTAGTGATAATCCTAAAAGTACACTTAGCTTTAGGGCTCCAGGACAAAAGATAACAAAGAACTTTAAAAAAATTGTAAAGTCGGAAGCTTTAAATAGTAAGATAGATTGGAGGAACACTAAAGACAACTCTTATGACTCTGTTAAGCTTGTTAGATATCTTTGTGATGAGGCAGGTAAATGGGTTGACGCTAGTGTAGAAAAAAACTGGGAAGTTGTAAGATCTTGTTTAACACTGGGAGATAGGATTATAGGAAAATGTTTTATGCCTTCAACTGTTAATGAATTAGAGCTTTCTGGGGGAGAAAATTTTAAAAACATATGGTTTGATAGTTCTACGGAGGAAAGAGATGCTAATGGAAGGACTAGATCTGGGTTATACTCTTACTTTACACCAGCATACGATGGTTATGAGGGTTTTATAGATGAATATGGAATGTCTGTTATTGGAACTCCAGATAAACGTCAAGCTAAATATATAGGTAAAAAGGTTGGTGCTAAAGAATTTCTTCAAAACATCAGGGATTCATACTCTGGTAACACAACAAAATTAGCCGAAGAAAAGAGACAAAGACCTTTTAATATTGATGAAGCCTTTAGAAGTGACTCTAGACATAGTCCTTTTGATGTAGAAAGAATATATCAACAGATGGATTATAATGAGGCATCTGAGGGATTAACTGTTAAGGGTAATTTTATGTGGAGTGGTGGAATTGAAGATAGTAAAGTATCATGGGTTCCAGATAGAAGAGGTAAGTGGTTAATATCATGGATACCGCCAGAAGAGAGAAGAAATAATAAAAATGGAAAAAGATCTGGTTTTTATCCTGGAAATGAAAATGAAATGGTTGCTGGGTGTGACCCTTATGATCATGACACAACTACGGACGGAAGAAGGTCTGATGCGGCAGCTTATGTTTATAAAAAGCTTAGTATGCTAGATGACTTCTCTTGTCAATTTGTATGTGAGTATATAGCTAGACCGCCTAAAGCTGACATATTCTATGAGGATATGATTAAGATGTGTGTTTTTTATGGTTGTGCAATACTTGTGGAAAATAATAAAATAGGTATAATAAAATACTTTGAGAGAAGAGGTTATTATAATTACCTAATGGATAGGCCAGAATCAACACATACTGATAGTAGTAGAAAACAAAAAACAAAAGGTATACCATCTACGGGTGCTGCTGTATTAAATGCTCAAACAGAAGCTGTAGCAACATATGTATATGATTATATAGGCATGAGTCAAGATGGTGAAATGGGAAGATGTTATTTTAATAGATTACTTGATGATTGGAGTAGATTTGATATAAATGACAGAACAAAGCATGATGCTACTGTAGCTTCTAGTTTAGCCTTGTTAGCTTCACAAAAACATATAAAAGAAAAAAAGGTAAAAGTTTTAGATATAAGCTTTATAAAAAAATATAATAACAGAGGAATAGTTTCTAAAAGAATATAAATTAAATGGAAAAATTATTTGACACTATAGGAGGATACCCAAGCCCACTTGTACCAAACGAGGATAAGGCAAAAAAAGAATATGGGTTACAATATTTTAAAAAAATGTATTCTGACTGGAGGAATAATACAGACATGAACTTCCAGGATAGAAGAAGAAGAAATGAAAAGCTTAGAAAATACGCTGAAGGCACGCAGAGTGTTTCAAAGTATAAGGATCTTTTAGATGCTGAAGGTGATACTTCATACATGAATATAGATTGGACTCCAGTTTCTATAGTGCCTAAGTTTGTAGATGTAGTATGCGGTGGTATGGTTGAGCAAGACCATAAAGTTAAAGCTACAGCTATAGATCCTGTTTCTGTAGACACAAGAAGAGACGATCAAAAGGAGCTTTTAGCAAAAATGCTGACAGCTGAAATGAGAGCTCAGTTAACAGAATTAACAGGTGATGATTATATACAGAAAGGATACACTCCAAACAGCTACGCTGAGTTAGATTTATACATGAGCTTAAATTATAAGCAAAGACATGAATTAGCCATGGAAGAGGGTATAAGTTTTGTTTTACAAACAAATGACTTTGATGAGTTAAAAAGAAAGCTTATTAGGGATCTAGTTGTTGTTGGACAAGCTGCTATGAAGTGTTATTTAGATAAAACTCAAGGTGTTAAGGTAAGATATGTTGATCCAACTAATTTAGTAACCTCATACTCAGGAGATCCTGATTTTAAAAATATACAGCACGCAGGTGAAATATACACTGTTACTATATCTGAGTTAAAAAGAATGGCTGGAGATCAGTTTACTGAAGAGGAATATAAGCAAATAGCTGAAGATTATGGTAATAAAAATATAAAAGAAGATTATCCTTATTCAAGAACATTTTCTGCTAGTGGAGATTATTCTTATGAGTATGATAAGTTTTCCATAGAAATAATGGATGCTGAATTTATTACTAGCCATGATATAAAATATGAGAAAAAGAAAAACAAATTTGGAGGATATTCTGTTAGAAAAAGAAAGAGTGGATATAAACCTCCTAAAAAATCAAAGTTTAAAAGAGAACAATTAGGTAATACAGTTAAGGTTGTTTATTCTGGAATACATATTATTGGGACTGATTATATATTTAATTATGGTTTAGCTAAAAATATGTCAAGACCTAAATCTAACTTAACAGAAACTAAACTTTCATATATTATATATTCTCCTAATTTATATAAAATGAATACAGTTTCTTTAGTTCAGAGAATGATACCTTTTGCTGATCAAATACAATTAGCTCACTTAAAGTTACAACAATTACTAGCTAAAGCTAGACCTAAGGGTGCTGCTTTTGAAGTTGGTTCTCTAGAAAATGTAACCAAAGGTGATGGAGGAACTTTTACCCCACTAGAATTACAGGAGATATATGACCAAACGGGTAATATATACTATAGAAGTTTAGATGACGATGGAAATCCTTCTGGTGCATCTCCAGTTCAAGAGTTAGAAAACGGTATAGGTAAAGATATGATGAGTCTTATACAGATATATAATCATAATTTACAAATGGTAAGAGATGTTACTGGGGTTAATGAAGCTAGAGATGGTGCTAAACCTTCTAGTGAAGCTTTAGTTGGAGTTCAAAAATTACAGTTAATGGCATCTAATAACGCTACTAGATCTATTAATGATGGATTTTTACATATGGTAAAAAAGTTGGGAGAGTCAGCAAGCATGAAGCTTCAAGATTTAGTAGAGTATGATAAACCTTTAAAGGGTTATATATCCGCTATAGGTAGAGCTACAATGAAAACCATAGAGATAGGTAAAAATATATCATTACATGAGTTTGGTATAGCTATAGAAATAGCACCAGACGAACAAGAAAAGGCTATGTTAGAACAGAACATTCAAGCTTCTTTACAGCAAAAAGAATTAAGAATAGAAGATGCTATAATGATACGCCAGTTAAAGAATGTTAAATTAGCTAATAGGATGCTAATACTTCGTAGGCAAAAGTATCAAGAAGACATAATGAAGCAGCAAATGCAAGCATCGGAGGCGAATGCTTTACAACAGCAACAATCTGTAAGAGCAGCTTCTGAAGCTAAACAACAAGAGCTACAAGCTACCATGCAGCTAGATCAGGCTAAAATGCAGGCAGATTCTCAAATACAAGAGAATCTTATGAGGTTAGAATATGAGCTTAAAAATGAACATGAAGAAAAAGCACATATAAGAAAAATGAAAGAAATAGAGCTTGCTAATATTGGTAAAGTGGCTTCTGGAAAAATACAATCTAAAGCAAGGGAGGGTACGGTTGCTAAAAGTGCACACTACCAATCTCAAATGATTGAACAAAGAAAAGGTAATCAGGGACCTATACAAGATCCTGAAATGATGAGTTAAAAAAAGTGAAAATTTTTGTTTTATAAATAAAAATGATTATTTTTGCAAAACAGTAATAATTTAATTTAATATAATATGGCAGACGAAATGGGTGAAATCTTCGCAGAACAATTAGGCGGAGAAGTAGTTTCAGATGGTGTACAAGAGCAAATGACTCAACCTACAACGGTTGATTTAACAACTCCTCCACCAGCAGAACCTGCTCCCACACAACAAGAATCAAATGAACCTCCAATGGAGCAGGCTCCAGCGGAGACATATGAAAATAATGATCGTTCTTTAAATACTGAATCAAATCAATCTCAAAGCGAAAGCGAGGGTGGAGATTACACAGAGGAAGATTTTTTAGGTTACATAAATGATGAATATGAAACCAACTTCGACTCTATGGATCAATTTAGAGACACTTTAAAAACTGAAAAGAATACTGAATTTGCTAACGAACAGATAGCACACATGAATAAATTCGTTTCAGAAACTGGAAGAAGTGTTAATGACTACCTAAGAACGCAGACTGTTGATTACTCTAAAATGTCTAATGAAGATATTATGATGGAGCATATGCATTTATCTAACCCAGAATTAACTGGTAAAGAATTGCAAACCTACATATCATCTAAATATAAGATGGGGGAGGGTAAGTTTACAGAAAGCGATAAAGCGATGGGATCGATAGAACTAAAGAGGGACGCTAATCAGGCTAGACAAGAACTTGTAGAGTGGCAAAATTCTTATAAGGCACCCGCTGAAAACAACGGGATGACTCAAGAACAAGCTGAAACTATAAGAACTGACTGGCTTAATAGCATGAACTCTGAGGTAGACCAGATGCAATCATTAACCTTCGATATAAATGATCAGGGAGAGACTTTTGATTTTTCTCTAAGTGATGAACACAAATCTTCACTTTCAGAAAGCAACTCAAACTTATCTAATTTTTTCGACAGGTATATAGATGATAGTGGAAAATGGGATTTTGATCAATTAAATATTGATATGTTTATACGGGATAACTTCGATCAGATTATAAGAAGTGTAGCCAATCAATATAGATCTAAAGGGACCGAACAGGTTATCAAGGACATAAAAAACCCATCATTCAATACTGCTCCTAGGCCATCTACAGGTGGACAGGATAAGTCTATGGTTGACAAGCTGGATGATCAAATATTTGGAGGTAGTGGATCATTATGGAATAATTAATGAATATTAAATTTTAAAAATATATAAAAATGGCTACAGTAAGTTTAGGTGGACAAGTTCATATTAAGCCTTCTGCGGTTCAAGTTGCAACCAACGAGAACTACGTAAGTGCGATGACTACGAACAGTCTACGAAAAAGAGATGTATCTGAAAAACTTGTTAAGCGTTATGGCGAACAAGGTATTACAGGTCTTCTAGAATTAATGGGATCGAAAGCTCCCTCAAATAATAACACGTTTGAACACTATGAAGAAGCGTTCAGACATAACAGTGTAACAGCTACGCTAAAATTAACAGCTGATAATGGTACGGTTGCTGCTTCAACTACAGCTTCTATTACAGGTACTCTTGTTTCAGGATCTTTTAAAGATGAATTTATTGGAGGATCTGATTTTGCTGCGGTACGACCAGGCGATATCTTACGAGATAAAGATGGTGATATGTACTATGTAACAGCTACAGGGTTTCCTAATGATGACACAGTAACTTTTACTATGTACTCTACCGCTGTTGGTGGTACAGCTGTATCAAAGGTAAGTAATTCTACACAGTTTGAATTGGCTATCATTGGTAATGCTCATCCAGAAGGAGGATCACAACCAGATGGTTTATCTCCGTTAGTACATGAATACTCTAACAAGTGTATGATTTTAAAAGAATCTTTTGAAGTAACAGGTTCTGAGGCTACAAACATTGTATATGTAAAAGTTGACAATGAAAAAATGGGTTCAGGATATGTATGGTACTTAAAAGGTGAGTCAGATACTTATAAGAGATTCTTGGATTATTCTGAGATTATGATGATGTTAGGTGAAGATATTACTAACGCTACTCTTACAAGTACTGGAACACCAATTACTACTGCATTTAAAGGTGGTAATAATGTTGCTGACAACTCATCACTTAGAGGAACTACAGGTTTACTTCCTTGGATTGAAACAGACGGACAGTCTATGGACTTAGGTTCTGCTTCTATCACAATGGCTGACTTTGACGCTATCGTTAAGTCTTTAGATAAATATAGAGGTGCTAAAGAATACGCTATGTATTCAGGTATTGATTTATCTTTAGATGTTGATGATTTATTAGCTGCTCAAGGTGCGTACGCTGCTGGTGGTGCTAACTATGGTGCTTTTCAAAATAGTAAGGACATGGCGTTAAACTTAGGGTTTAATTCTTTCACAAGAGGTGGATACACATTCCATAAGAAAACTTATGATTTGTTTAATCACCCAAGATTATTAGGTGCTTCTGGATTTAACTATCCTGGATACGGTGTTTGCATTCCTATGGATATGCGTAAAGACGCTAAGTCTGGCGAAAGTATTCCATCGTTGAGAATACGATATAAAGCTGCTAATGGTTATTCGAGAGATATGGAGCACTGGTTAACGGGTTCTGCTGTTCTACAAAACAAAACTAACACTACTGACGTGCTACAATCGCACTACAGATGTGAAAGAGGTTTTGAAGGATTTGCGGCTAACCGTTACATGTTGATCAAGAAATCTTAATTATTAACCTTATAAACTTTATATAAAATGATGAATTTTTTATACGCAGAGGTTTCAGGAACTGATTTTATGTTATTGCCTGTGTCTTCCGTAATTGCTATGGATGGTACGTCAGCTACTAATGTAGATATATACTACAAAGATTTACAAGCTGATTCTACAGATGCAGGGGCAGACGAAAAGTTTCCTAAAATCGCTGTTACAGTAACTTCAGGAGAGGCTAAGAAATATTTAAAAGACCTTACACAGGCTATGAATATGAACAGTAAAAACCATACTGGTTTTATTGACTTAGAGGCTTTACCTACTTCAGGAACTGTTGCTAGTATTTCTATAGTACCAGCTTAATAACTGGCTGAAAACTGTCTTGAAATGATATACAGGCAGTCTAAAGAACATATCTAAGGAGGGGGAGTTTCTCCTCCTCCAAAGGTATCTTAATAATGATTTTAATTTAATTTTAGAAATAATGACAAATAAAAAACAAACAACTACAAAGACTGTAGAGCCTATGGTTACGAAAACTGTTGAGACTCCTACAGCAAAAAAAACCAATACTCATGGTATTGGAAACCTTAATAGAGGTTTTAAAAAAGACTCTAAATCAGCAAAAACATATAGATTATTAAAAGAACGTAGAGATAGAAAAGGGCATCTTAAATTCCCTGTTGTTCATATGTTAAAAGCTGAAGATATTATATTTGATTCAGAAAAGGGAATTAATAGAAAAATAAGATATATACCTGGAGAGCCTTCAATATTTGAAGATGAGCAAAAAAAAGATGCTAAAGTTAAATCTCCTATTACATTTAGTAATGGATTTTTAAGAGTTGATTATACTAATCCTACTTTAAAAAAATACTTAGACATATGTAATGCTAATAGAAGTAATCCTAATAGGATGTCAAATTCAGCTCCTTCTTTTTACGCTGTTGATTATGAAAAGGATGCTAAAGTAAAACTTGATAAATCTATTAAATCTATGGATGCTTTGAGGTTAGTTTTTGACATGAAGCTTGATAGGTTAATAGCTTACGCTAAAGTATTAGGACTTAAAGTTGATAAATCTACAGATGAAATTAGATATGACATGAAAGTTTTAGCAGAGAAAAATCCTGAGAAATTTATTAATGGACTTAATGATCCTAAAATGGAAATTAAACAACTTATATTAAGAGCTAGAGATATGAAAATATTAGGATGGACGGGTTCTGAAGCTTCTTGGACTATGGGAGGTATAAATACTAGGTTTGCTAATATTCCTTTAGGAATCAAGCCTTTAGATCATTTAGCTGACATGTGTGTTACTGATTCTGGAAGCGGAATATTAGATCAAATTAAAGCTCAATTATCAAGCATGAACTAATAGATAGTACATAACAGATATATTAAAGGGGGGTACAGGTTTGTTACCTCCTTTTTTTTTGTTATATTTGTTTAAAATAATTACAGATGACGATAGATGAGTTATACAAGTTTGTTCAATTTGAAGCAAATAAAGAGCAAAGAGGGTTTATAAAACCTTCTGAGTTTAATTTATTAGCAGAAAGAGCACAGCTTGATGTTATAAGAGATAGATATGGTAAAATTGGTATATCAGGGACACCATCTACTCCTATGACTCATTCTGTCATGGATGATTTAGCTCCTGTTATAGAAAAGCAAACTATAACATATGATTCTTCAGGAGATAATGACGCTTTTTCATATCCTGCTACATACCTATATTTTATTAGAATGACACTTGCTGGTAAAAACGTAGAGCTAATAAACCACGATCAATTAGGAATGAGGCTAAAAAGTGTTATAACCACTCCAAACTCAGAATACCCTATAGCTGTGATGATAGATGAGGGTTTTGAAATATATTCAAGTACCTCTGAAGATACCTCTGGAACTGTTATTATTACTTATATAAGAAAGCCTCTCGCACCATTTTGGGCGTATGTTATTTCAAATGGGACATATATACACAGTGCTACTAGTAATGACACCGTAGAATTAACTCTTCCAGAGCAAACACACAATGAAATAGCACAAAGAATGCTTTCATATATAGGTATATCTTTAAGAGACCAAGAGCCTTTAAGTTACGCTGAATCAAAATTATCACAATTAAAAGAGTAGTTAAATGGCTGTAACAACAAGATATAAAATAGCAGAGCAAGTTCTTAGAATAGTTAGTGGAGGTAATGCTTCAGATGACTCATCTATAGATATAAGAGATATACTAGCTTTAGTAGATCAAGAGAGAGATGCTATTATAAAAAGAGAGATTACAGATAGGTTCTATACTAAAAGTACAGCTCAAGCGATGGGAGAGCTAGAAATAACAGGAGACTTTTTAACTAAAGAAACTGTAAATGTAACTGATGATTCTTATGGTACTTTAAATAGCCATCCTATAAGTTTACCTAATGACATGTCTGTATTTAGAGTTGAGGCAGATCCACCATCTTTAACTAAAGCTAAAAGAACTCTTACCATTTCTACTGGTGTTACAGCATCTACAACAACAGATGATCAAGCTTTCTTTGTGTTTAGTCCAGGTCCTTTAAGATTAGAAGAAAAATACAGAATATCTTTTACCGTTAATATTGAGGCTGAAAACCAAAACACTATTGCTGAGACTTATGACATAAACTTTACTGTAAACACAAAGTCAGGTAGGCAGGCATCGGGTCAAAATAGAGATAATGCAAGATGGTCTAACATTAATTTACTAGAGGCTATAATATCTGATAAGAATGCTAGGAAGATTTGTAATGATATAGGTATTTATTTTACTTCTATTGACCAAGATCCGTCTTCAAATTCTATGTTATCAATAAGAGCTAGATATAGTTTTACTATAACTAATTTTAAAATAAATGGAGATGAGTCAGGAGGAAGTCATGGATTTTCTTGGGCACAAGCTCATTCTGCTGGAACTACAGATGCAACACCAAACTCAACATCTATTATGGTAATACTTGAGAGTGGTAACATTTACTCTTTGCATTATCAATTATCAGAAACTGACGCTGTTGCTGCTTCTGATGTGGCTCAAAACTTTGTAGATAAAAATGCTTATAAAATGTCTATTGAAGACAATATAAACATGACTATTTCTGGTGCTGTTATATCTTTTGAAGAAATAATACCTCAAGGAGGGTTTAATGTTGATAAAATGTTAGTTTCAACTAATGGAGATATAGCTTATAGTCTCCAAGCTTTAGATAGCTATACTACAGAGCCAGATGCTACAGCAAGAGAATATGAGAGAAAAATATATACAAGAATGCCTTCTGGTGGTTCTCATAATGTAATGTATAATAAAACTATATTAAAAAGTGGTAAGAGATTTTTCTATACAGAAGGAAATTTGATATACCTATATAAAAACACAGACTCAATAGATACTCTAACGGTTCATTATATAGCTAGCTCAAGAACATTAAGTGACACTTCGGCTTATCCTTTACCAGGAGATTACGAAACAGAAATAATATCAAATCTTGTACAGGTGTTCGGATTAATGAAGCAGGCAGTAGAAGATGTAACCAATGATAATGTAGGATAATAATGGAAAAAGCACAATTTATATCGCTAGATGAAATAGTAAAAACTTTATTTATTGATGAAGGCAAATCGTCTGAACATGAATATTTAAGGTATTTTAATATAGGATTAAGAGGTCTTAAGGAGTTGACATTTGATGTTGTTAGACAAATAAAAACAGCTGTTTTAACTTTAGATAGTAAAAATACAGTAAACCTACCCACTGACTATGTTTCATACGTTAATATAGCTGTAGCAGGTGCTAATGGAGAAATGCAATATTTAGGCAGAAAAGAAAGACTACCTCTAGTAGAGGGTGTGTCAGGAAGTTCAGGTAGCGAATCTACAGATCCACCAGTATTTACTGATAATACACCAGGAGATGGTTTATGGGGTAGATATGGATATGGTGGAGGAGGTAATGCAAATGGATATTATAGAGAAAACCATGAGGCTGGAACTATAGAGTTTGGAGATGTTACTGGAACGGTTGTTCTAGAATACATATCTGATGGGTCTACAGGATTGACTGGTGAAGACATAAAAGTTCACGCATACGCTGAAGAAGCACTTAGATCTTTTATTTACTGGAAGTCTATACAAAGAAAAAGAGCTATAAACATGAATGAAAAAATGATGGCTCAAAAAGAATACTATAATCAAAAGAGACTTGCTAGAGCTAGAATGAAGTCGTTTAACAAAGCTGAAGCTTTACAGACGTCAAGAAAAGCATTTAAGCAGTCTCCAAAACTGTAATATATGCCTACATTTCCGTTAATAAGAAAATTTATAGGGGGTTTAGATAGAGATTCTGATGCTAGACTTATAAAAGAGGGTGACTACTATTACGCTTTAAATATGCGTAACATATCATCTGAGGGGTCTACAGAGGGTGTTATAGAAAATATAAAAGGAACCACCGAAGTTCCCTATAGTTTTACAGACAGTAATTCTGATGATCAAATTACATATCTTTACTTTTCAACAAGTGAATTAACTACAACTAATATTGTTAACGGATCAGCAACCGAATCTTCTGGGTCAACTACAAATGTTCAGGTAGGTATATCACAAAACTTAAACTCTCTAAACCCTGTTCCAGATGACTTTCAAATAATAGGTAATCTTGATACTGTTTCTAATGTACAAACAGCACTTAATACTTTTGTTACTAATTATGCTACTAATATATTAAACACTCATGGGGTTACAGTTACTGTAGAAACAAATTTATCAGATGTTAATTTAAGTCCTACTAGTTTAGGTTGGCTTTCAGAGGGAAGTTCATACCCTACAGGAGTTTTAATGTATGCTTTAAAATTTGTAAGTTCCGAGTCGTTTTATTTAATGACAGAACATGTTTCAGGTAGCGTTACAAGTAGTACTGACCTTTCTAATGATGCTTATATAACTGATTCTACAGTTTTATCAAGTAGTTCTGACACCTCTACTTATTTTACAGTTCTTGAATACTGGGATGAGAGGTATATTCAGTCTGATGTATCTAGTCAGCTTTCTTTTGCTTATGTTAGAACAACTAGTCAAGCTATTTCAGCTGAAAGTAATACTACAGAATACAGATGTATAGGAACATATGAAAACACACAAACAGATAAGGTTTATTATTATTTAGCATCTTTAAACGACACCTACAAGCATTTAATATTAGAATATGATATACATACAAATGTGATAGAAACAGTTTTTAGGGATTGTGGTAGTTCAGAAAATAAATGTTTTAACTGGAGAAAAGAGTTTTTAATAAATGATATGGACATGATAGGCGATAAGCTGTACTGGACATCACCTTACTATGGGGAGCCTAAATCTCTTAATATTAGGAAGTCTAAAAATAGCATGAAACTTATAGATTCTCTTATTGCTGCTGGAGTTGGTAGTGGGGTTGGTTATTTTCAAACCTTAGAACAAGATCCAGAGTTATCTCCTTATTCTGTGGATGGTGTTGATGTATATCCAAGTCTTAAAGATTACTATCCATTCCAGCTATATGATGCAAATTATGATAGTGATAGAAAACAGGGTTACGTTAATGTTATAAAAGCTTATAAAAATGAATCAGGGTATTATTCTTTTGGTTCTGATCCTGATGTTAAAAGGAATAATGTTATAGATTTTTCTTGGCAATTTAGACAGAGGTATCATTATTATGATAAAGAAGTTAGTGCTTGGGGTCCAGCTACAAGTATATCATTTACAGGTGAAACAAGAAGAAATTCAAGGGTTCAAGCAGAACCAGGTCAATATAACTTTATACAGGTAAGAGTTTATTATGGTCATGGAGATGTAGAGTTTGTTGAAGTTTGTGCTAGAAAGAACACTCAAGATGGAGATAATAGAGGTAATAGAAAGAAAGGAAATAAAGGAGAGTATTTTACTATAGCTAAAATTGATAATGATTACAAAAAATGGCTTGATTATGATGGATCTTTTGCTTTATATAAATTTTATAACGATAAAATATATTCTTATATATCTCAATTAGAAAGTGATAAAAACTACGATAATGTCCCTAAAAATGCTTTAACACAAACATTACTAGGTAATAATAGAATAGCATATGGTAATTATTTTGAAGGGTTTGATATTCCTAATTTGAATATTACGATGAGACCTTTATATGGTTATACTCATGTTGATTCACAATATATAGACACTAAGTTTTATCCATTTTATACAACTAACAAAAACTCTAAAGCAGAGGTTGAAGACAGCCCTGAAATGGGGGACTCATTTGGAAATGTATCTCAAGGTAGTGCTATATCTGTTTCAGAAATAAATATAGATTCAAATAATCCTATAACCCTTTCTTCTACGGATTTTATTGATGATGATGGAGAAATAACGTCTCTTTTGGAAGATTTAAATGGTTCTTATATTATTAGTAATTTACAGTTTCAAGATGATAATGAATTAAACATGTTTTTAAACCAGACCTCTATTGATCCACCTGGACCATATATTAGTGGGGATGGAACTATTCACTCAAGAATAGTAGCTGGTACTTATCAGTATTTTGGATCTTTAGGAGCTCTTACAAATCAGAACGATGAGGTGATACCTGGATATGATGAAAATATAGATTTTGATGGATACAAATTAAGTACTGTTTCTAAAGGTCCTGTAGATAATATGATTGTTTCTGGTTTTTCAGGGGGATTAACAAGCGGATCTCAAACAAATATTCAAGATTTATCTTCTTTTAATATAACTGAAGGTGCTACCGAAAACCCTTTAGGATCTGGGTATTTTACTGCTAGTGATTCTGGTGGTTCCAACGGGTATCCTAAGGTAAGAATGGTTTTTAATATGGATTTTTCCACTTTTGTTTTTAGGCCAGATATTCACCTTAAGCTTAAATGGGCTTTTAGAGTTCAAAAAGAATATAGAAGTGGAGATAGTTCTGGTTACATAGAACAGACATCGAACATTTATAAATGCGATATGGATGTTGTAATCCCAAATGTGCCAGGAAGTAACACTGAGGATCAATGCACTTATATAGCTGAATACTTGAGAAGATGGCATATTGGAGATAATGATGACGATAATTCTTACTTTAATGTTAGATCCTATAATAATCCAGACGCAAATAAACCAGAAGAAGAAGAATTTATTAATGGAGGAAGGAATTTTGCTTGGAATAAAAGACCTATTTGCTATCAAAAAGATGGAAATGCCTATTTAACCATGGAATGGGTTGCTCATAAAAAAAATAGCTTTACTGGAACAAATACAAATGGACTTTCGGATAGTGATTATAATTATAGAGTTGTTGCTTGTGATTTTGATTCTGGTGAGTCTGATGGAACATCTCTAGTTATAAACCATCCATGGAGCACTGGATTTAATAGTTCAGGTAATCAAATAGCTTTTATTAAATATAATGTTAATGGTAGTAATTTTAGGGTTAATATGACTAGATGGCATCTAGGACAGGGAACTTATAAAAGTGCTGCTTTTCATAGCTTTGGACTAATATATTATGATGAACATGGTAGAGCCTCAACAGTTGCTGTTGACTCTGTTAGCGGATTGGATAAGAGTATGAAGGTATATGTTAAAGGAGCAGGGCAGAGAAACGCTCAAGACCTTATAGACCCAGATACTGGAGTTTCTGATATAGATCTTTTTGATCCAGAAAGCGGTAGTACGGAGGATTATAGTAATAGTCAACAAATATCTCTTAGGAGGTTGTATATAAACCCTGTATCTATGCAGTGGAAAATATATCACAAGCCACCGTCTTGGGCTAAAAAATTTAGGTTTGCATACGCTAAAAACACAAGTATAGATGATTTTTGTCAATTTAGGTTGCTGGGTGCTAAAGTTGGATCAGAAACTTTTTATGATGAAGCAAGTGAGCAAACTAGGTTTAGAGCTACTTCTGATCAAAGAATTTATGTTCACTCTTCAGGTCTTCTTGGAAATAATAAATTATTTGAAGGTATTGTTGAGAGGGATCAAAACACTGTGTGGAATCCTTTAGGGGGTTTATTGTCTATAACGTCTAGCGATGGAACTGTTACTTATAAAAAAGAACATGATTACAGAATTAGATTTATAACAAAAGGACATCCAACTAGAATATATGAACAAGCATCTGGTATGGGTGATGAAGATAACAATGGACCTGGCTCTCTATGGCCAAATACGTTAACCAACCCTTCAGGAGGTATGGGTTCTCCATCTTTTCCTATAAGTTGGGCAGGTAATTCGTATAACCCTGATAATACAGATGAATTTTGTATACCTTATCATCAAGAGATGAGAGCTGGAGACACCTTTTCAGAAGGTGATAATACACAGACAAAATTTATAGATATACCTATTGGAGGTGTTAAATACATATACTATCAAGGTAAAGCTGGTGAGTCTGGTGTTGATTACAGTGATTACCCTTTTGTTCCTTCTAGCCCATTAGATAATGGATGGTGGATATATTTTATGCCACCTAATGAAGAGGGTTATAGAAGAAAAGATGTACAAGCATTTAACGATAACACAGAACAAGATATCAATATGCCTAATGGAGATAACTCAGGTAATGATAGGGGTGGATATAATTTTTATGAAAATGCGATGGTTGAGGTTTACAAAGGAGAGAAGGGGGCTGATACAGATCAAACAATTTATTATGAATGGGGTAAAGCTTACAAGATATTAGAAAGTGGAGGAGAGCTTTATCATGAAGGAGAGAATCAGGATCAATCAGGTCCTTATACCCTTGCTAAAGATGCGGGTGGGGAAATTATAAACAATAAAGATTTTGAGACATCTACTCCTGCTATGGGTGTTTTTAGTAATGAAACAGACTGTTATATGGTTTGTAGAAATATGAAAACTACTGTTAACTTTGGTAGAAGAGGTATAGGTTATATGAATGAGAATGATCCAACTCTTATTAATTACTTTCAAAGAGGAACTCGTTGGGATGGCTACATTAAGTATTGGGTAGAAGATTATGGTATGAATGATTTTGCAAGATTAAACCATATTTCTATAGGTAGATTTAATGTTTATAGTCCATACGCTAGAAATGAAAGAAAAAAATCTAGTGTCACTTGGTCTGATATATATCAGCCAGATGTTGGTTTTAATGGTTTGAGTTCTTTTAATGTTGATGAAGGTAACTGGAAAGATTTTGACAGAGTAGATGGATCTATACAAAAAATAAAATCCAGGGATGCAGATATGGTTTTAATACAAGAAGATAAAACTTATAGAGTTCCTGTAGATAAAAACATATTAATGACTGCTTCTGGTCAAGGTCAAGTTGGTGTTTCTAGTGATATATTAGGAACTAAGATTCCTTATTGGGGTCAATATGGTATAAGTAAAAACCCTGAGTCTTTTGTCGCTAATGGTAATGTGTTTTATTGGGTAGACGTAAAAAGAGGTGCTGTGTTAAGACTTTCAAGAGATGGTTTTACAGTTATATCTGACACCCAAATGGCTGATTATTTTAGAGACAAATCTGTAGCTTATAAAAGTTACGATCCTCAATATAACCCTAATAATGTATATAATTGGGACTCAGACATGTTAGATGGAGATCATAAAAACTTTAGAATATTAGGGGGTTTTAATCCTAAACATAATGAATACATAATAACATTCCCTATTATATCTAGTCTAACATCAAGCTTTGATGGTTATAACTCAACGTGGGATGGTACATCTGTAAATCCAGAAGCTATAAGTGAAACTTCTACAACAGCTCAAACAGGAGAAACTATTTCTTGGTCTGAGAGACAGAATAGGTGGTTAACATTTTATTCTCATCATCCTGATTACTATGGAAAGGGTAATAAACAATTTATATCTTGGAAAGAGGGTAAGCTTTATTTACATGACAATAACTCAGAATATAATAATTTTTACGGAACAATATATGATTTTAAATTAGACTTTTATTTTAATAGCAAACCATCTATGGTAAAAGGATTTAAAACATTACAACTAGAAGCTAATCAAGCGAAAGAAAGTAGTTCAGTTGGAGTAGAAGAATCTACAGACACAGGTTATGATGTTACATTAACAACAGAGCTTGGAGAAACTTCAATAAATAGAAATAATTGGGATGAGAGAGAGTCTAAACAATACGCTTTTATACCTTATAACACAAGTGAATCTACTGGTGTTGGAGGGGAGTTTATAGGCTTAGGAGTAGGAACAATAAATTCTGGAACAAATTCAGTAGTCTTTGTAAATAATAATTTATATGAAACTAGTATAGGGGGAGTGCCTTCTTTTATTATTCAAGGAAGCTCTAATGATCCTTCTAGTAGTAATTATGGAGATCAACTTTATTACGCTACTCCTAGCTCAACAACAGATTCAGGAGCAACTTTGGGTGATGACGCTTTACTAGGAACTATAAATGGTGCTGTATTTGCACTTGGAAACTCTGCTGTTAATGTAACCCCTAGTGCTTCAGAAACTCTAACAAATAAATTCTTTTTTATAAAGAGACCAGGAGTTGCGGAAGGTGATAGAATGAAGGGTAGATATATGAAAGTTCAGATATCAAAAAAGTCAAAACAGTTAATTGAGCTATTTTCAGCAGGTTCAGTTATTCAAAATAGTGAGCTTAGTGATGATTAAGCTTGGAAAGATTATATAAAAAACATATATTTGTAAATATTTTATCATTATGGCAAATCAAAAAAGTAGACGTACAGCATACAGAGCGGGAGGCATAACTAAGACTTATGTTGACAGAGGTAGAGGAAATAAAGCTGTTTTAGGTGCTCTTGTTGGTGCCGCTGCTAATGTATGGGGTGGGTTTAAAACTGCTAAGATACAGCAAGACGCTGCTAACAAGAAGGCGGGAATGATTTCTGATGAAAAGGATGAGTTGGCTGCAAGAAGACAAGACTTATTAGAAAATGGTCTACCTGATATTCCTGGGTTAAAACCTGATGTAAGTCCTACTTTAGATACAGAAACAGCTGCTATACCTGGTAGATTTAAACCTGTAGAAGACGTTAGTACAGAAGCCTTAGATAAACAAAGAGAGTTACAGGCTCAAAAAATGTCTGAAGCTGTTAAGAGTGTTACTAAATCTGCTGGAACAAAGGGAGCCTTAGGATTAGGAAATTTACTTAGAGCTGGTAGAGAGGGTGATGTAGCTATTATGAAAGATCAGATGAGTGCTGATGAGAGAACAAGACAGCTTGAAAAGAATCAAGAAAGCACTATAGCTAGTATGCAGCATAGTACTCAAATGAGTAAAGCTGGTCAAGAGTTTCAAGCTAATCAAGTGGTGTCACAAGCTACTTTAGCTGAATTATCAGCACAGGGTGCTAAAGAAGATGCTTTATTATCAGCAGAATTTGCTAATGTTGGAGAACAGGCACAGGCAGAAGCTGGAAAGGTTGGTGCTGTAACAAACGCTATAAGCAGTATATCTAGTATTCTTCCATTTAGCGATGGAGGTAAGGTTGTTAAAAAGCAAAAAAGTTATGCTGGAGGGGGAATAGCAGAAAACCCTACAAGAGAAATGAAACAAGGCGGATATGCCGACACAAG
>Ga0208157_1000261_pt1 | contig 32444 bp, 13 predicted proteins | sample 5_EtaG_FD_184077 | JGI IMG/M metagenome (GOLD analysis project Ga0208157, IMG submission 184077) | Marine viral communities from the Subarctic Pacific Ocean - 5_ETSP_OMZ_AT15132 metaG (SPAdes) (version 2) | ecosystem: Environmental > Aquatic > Marine > Oceanic | place: Pacific Ocean | collected...
TGTGGATTATCAGCATCAAAAGTTTCCATCTCACTTATAACATTTTCATTATAGTTAAGAGTTTTTTCAGCATTAACTACTTGTCTGATTTTAATGCCTAAAACTGGTGAAAAGTTTAAAAGTTCCATTGGCACAGCACTCTCGTCTTTATTATAACCCTTTTCTCTTTGCTCTTTAAATTTAATAAGAGTATTTTTTAAGGTAGATGCAATAGCTCCATATATACCAGCGCCTCTTAATATAGAGTCAATACTACCTTGTATTACTCTTTCTCTTTTCTTTAATATTTGATCTTCGTCTTGATCATCGTCAAACATAACTGCAAATAAAGCTGTTTGCAAACTATAGAATATAACGTTTTGTATACCACCGTAATATAATATTTTAGATAAATTACCTAAATTACTTTGTGTTTTACTAGTGTAAGGTGGTGATATCCTGCCCTTCATAACATCTAAAGCGGCTTTTTTAATTATTCTATTGTACTGTGACGTAATATTTTGGAAGTTTAATATTAGTTTACCTATCCAACTAGCTTGTTGTTGCGACGTCATATCAGGTCTTGACGACTGCTGGGTTGACTGTGTTAAATCTTGAAAATCAGTAAAAGCCGCTGCCTCAGCTTCTTTCTGGCTTATGCCATCTTTTTTATATTTATTAACTCTATTTCTATAAAACGTAGCGCCACCAGTTGCGATTGCTACATTATCACCAATTTGTGTAGGTAGAAACCCTAGTTTTAATAATCTACTTATTACTACTTTAGTTGGGTTTTTAGAACCAGCAACAGCTTGAGCGAGATCGTTACCGTTAATATCTGTGCCAATACCACCCCTTCTTTGTTTTAACATGTCAGAATTAAATATAAAAGCAAAATCGTTCCAGTATTGTTTTTGATTAGCAAAAGCTTTAGCAGCTGCAAATATATTGTTGTCAGCAAAGTTTATATAGTTAACAATAGACATTTGCTGTAGTACTGCGGATCTAACATTAAAAAACATAACAGTACCAACCGATCCATTTAAATAGTTCATAAGTTTATTAACTGTAGCGTGTTGGCCTTTTGGTCTGTTAATACCAGTGCCAATCCTATGCAGCATGTCTTCTAACGCGCTTCTAAAATCAGCGCCATAACCAGCTTCAATTTTGTTTAAGTTATCTTCAGAAAATATTATATCAGCATTTTCGTTAAACTCTGTAAAATACTTTGCTCTACCAACTCTACCGGTGGCATCTATTAAATCTGTTTGTATATTACCACCTTCCCAGCCTTTGCCCGGCTCTACATATGTGTCTTGTTTAGATATTGTGTTAACTGTTTCCGCGTACTGCCTAAGATCTAGATCATTCATTACTAATTCGACTAAATTAGCTTGGTCTACCTCACTCAAACCTTCTATAGTGTAACCATGTTTATTCCATAGATATATTCTTACAGCATCTTCAAATATAAAATCACCATCAGGTGTTTTCTTTCTAAGTTTCTTTTTAATATCTGGAAACTGTTTGTTTAACGCTTTGTAGTCGTTTGCTATTGCTTGTTTAGCTGTATCTATTTCTCTGTACGCTCTATTTAAAGGTTTAACCAAAGCTTGTTCAAAAAAGTTTCTATGTTGATCACCTCTTTTACCTTTACCCATAAAATTATATAACAAGCCTACAAAGTCTTCGTGCGATGGTGGTATAAATAATCTAAACTTACCTTTCTTTTCACCACGTTTTCTAGCTTTTATAGCCATAAAACGTTTTTTAGCTTCAATACCAGTAACTTCTTCTAATATTTTATTAAAGTCATTATCCATTGATTTACTAAACTTAATCTTAGCTTGTTGTACTTTAGACTTAACATCAAATTGTTCTAACATGTTTTTAACAGCCTGTACGTTTTGTAACGCATCATCTGCGAAATAAAAGTCATTATAACCTTCGCCAACTTTATTGGCTATCCAAAGTGCTTTTGCCTCAGCTGTAGAATTACCAAGACCTGTTATGTTTTTTAAAGGTATATTTAAACCATTAGCTTTTAAAAAGTCAAATATAGCTTTTTGAGCAGCTGGTGGCCTAGCAGTTAAAACAAACATGTTTTTAGGGCCAAACTTACTTTGTAGTTTCATTGCCTTATTAAACAATGGTGCTAACTTACCTTTAACAACTTTATTAAACTCAGAAAAATCAAATGTATAACCTTGGTCTAATAAGTTCTCATAAGTACTAGCATACTGCTCAGCGTTTAAAGTACCAGTTGTACCATCAGGTCTAGTAAACTTAACTAGTGATTCTGTTGTAGCTAATGTATCATCAAAATCTAAAACAGTAATACCTTTAGTAGGGTTATTAACTGAACGAGAAAATCCAATAGCTTTACCAAGTGTTTGTCTGTCTTTAGGTTTAGGATTTAGCAACTCTGTTTTACCTTTTAATTTTAAACCTTTAATATATTCTAATACTTTTGGCATGCTTTCATAACCTTTACCGTTACGATTACTAGTATGACCAGGATACTTTTTTATTAAACTATTTATTTTATTAGGTAAAACATGTACATAAGCGTTATTTAAAAATTCACTTAATTCAGTTCTATCAATTTTACCATCTACATGATCCATTATTTTTCCTAATATATCATTTGCAGTTATCTCATGCTCTAGTACAAGATCTTTAGCTTTACCTTTTACATAGTAACCTGATTTAGATATTTTTCTAATCGGACTTCTTTGACCGTAAGACGTTAGCGACAATATAGCTTTTATACGCCCCTTACTTAAACCAGAATCTAATAATTTAAAAAGCCATTTACGCGCTTGATCTGCTTGCTTATCAATGGTTTCCGCATGTTTACTTGGATTTGATTTTATAGCTGTAATTTCTTGATATAAACCTAAAGGCTGTAATTTACCGTCTAAATTAATTTCAACTTTAAAACCACGTTTGCCAGCCGGTGTTAACTTAAAATACTTATTATAATCTTTACCAAATATTTTAGAAACCTCTTGTTCTAAAAGTTTTTCGTTAGTAGTAATATAATCTACCATAGATGATCTTATTGGTCTACCAACGTTTATTAAATATTCAGCCACAATACCAACCTGCTCTTTAATTTCTAAACCTTTTAATAAACTTTTGTAAAAATCAGCAGCATATTTTTTTGCATCACTTCTAATTTCTTTTGCATAATAAGTCTTTACACCATCCTCAAGTTCTTGCATTGGCATAAAATCAATGTTATGTTGCTTTTTAACTTGAGCATAAGCAGCGTCATACGATGTGATAACATCGTTACCTCTAGCACGTTCTTCCTGTAATTTAGAATAAAAATCATGAGCAATAACATTGTTACCATCTTTGTACTCTTCAATTTTTTTAGAAATATAAGGGTCTAATTTATTTCTTTCTTGTAAAGTTGTCAAAGAAAACTTAACTTTATTTTCTGCATTTTTAGAAAACTTTAATCTTAAATCCTGTTGTTCACCATTTATTTTTAAAGTTTGCAACTTTCCTGAGCGTATATCTTCAATGCTGCGTGCTTTTCTAGCATCAAGCGTAATTTCTATATTAACTTTTTGTCCTTGTAGTTCGTAATATCTTTCAAGATTAGGTATTTGGTTAACAGTACCTTCTACTTTTATAGTTTCTCTACCTAAATTAGAAATATAATCTGTATAAGTATTTGTTATTTCGTAACTAGTTATATTGTCAAGATGAATAGCATCTCTACCGAATACGTTTTTTACTACGTCTTTTTTATTTTTGTAAACTCTTGTTTCTTTATCAGATAATCTATCTCCATTTTCATAAATACTAGTTGAAGCAATATCAATAAAATCACCTTCTGTAAACTCAAACTGTTTACCATGTAATTTACCGTTTTTACTATTAAATTCACTAATTATTACTCCGTCAAGATTTTTTACTATAACGCTACCAGTTTTATTGTCACCAATTACTTTTTCGTATTTTAATATTTTTGGCTCTATACCAGGTTTTTTAGGTTGAACTTGAATAACTGGTCTAAAACCATCTTTTGCTTTTTTACCTTTAACTATAGGGGCATCAGTCGGGCTGTCGTTTCTATCCCACCAAGACATATTGTTGCCATCTCTAAAAGAAACTAATCTACCGTTGTGAAAAGCAATTTTAAATCCATTACCTTCTTGGTTGTAATTTTTCCAGTTACTCCAAGCTTCATCAAGCTCAGTCTTCTTGTCACCTATTAAGTCAGCATATACCTCGTACTCACCTTGTTTTTCTAACAAAAACATTTCTACTTTATAACCTTTGGCTTTCCACTCATCAGCAAAACGCTCGGCTTCCTGTCTATTATCAAAGTTTCCATATTGTTGATCAATTCTAGTGTCCCTAGCACATAAACACCAAGGATTTGCTTTTTTGCCAAAATGAGTATCTATTACTTTTCTAGTATCACGTTGTCCTTGTTTAGAGTCTTCAACATCGTAAACTGTAACACCATTGGTGTATTGAGTTTTATTAGAAAACGTTTTAACTTTGTCTGGATCAGTTCTAGTAGCTTTAACTTCTCCAACATATGTTTCTATTAGAACATTAGGGTTTTTAAAAGAGAACGGATCTAGCTTCTTCTGGTCAGCTATTCTTTCAGCTTCTATAACTTTATAACCATCTTCAGGTAATATTAAGTAACCGTTAGCAGTATAGTGCATAGCTAACTTTTCATATTTAGACTTTTTGTTATTTGGTATGTTTTTACCTTCAACAAATTTAAATATGTTTTGTACAGCTTTATCCACTTGTTCTCGTGTAAGATCAGGTCTTTTCTTTATTAATCTTTTTTCGTAAGCATCTCTATGAGATCTAGAAAACTTAATTTGAGAGTAAACATTAAAATCACCATTACCATCCATAGTGGCATTAATATCGCTAACCGCATTACTTTTAGAAAATTTAACATTTGTTTCTCTACCTATTTCAGCTGCTAAAGTTTGTAAGTTGTCTTGCGCTAATATTTCTCCTTTTAAATCAGCTAACTCTTGTCTTTTTTGCATTACCGCTGGTTCTTGAGCAACTTCCATTGTTGCGTCATAAGCCAATGCACCAGCCATATACTTAGCTAATTGATCTTTTCTAGTACCTCTTTTTCCAGATCTTTGTTTAGTTATAGGATTAAAAGCTGGTATATCAAAAAAACTAAGTAACTCGTTTTCTGTAACATCAACTTTTTCATACAAATTAACAGCGGTACCTTTATCTATAATATTTAAAGATTCAGGTGGTAATAGTTTTTGATCAACAGCGTCTTGTACTTCTTGTTTTGATGTAAGTTTTCTAACAAACCTAGTAAATACTCTTTCATCTTGCGGTACATTTCTTTCTAATTGCACTAAATCAGAAGTAAACATAACTTTCATTATAGGTTCTCTAAACTTTTTTAGGTTACTAACGTACTCTTTGTTTCCTAAAAAGTTTTTAACTGTTTTAAATAAGTATATATTAGCTTCATCTCTTAATTTTCTTTGTATATTTCTAACAGACGTACCAGCTTCGTAAGCCCTTAATAAAGCTTTACGAGCAGCACCTAAAACATCATTGTATATTTTACCACCAGTTTCAATACCTATAGCTCTTCTAAATTCAGACTTTTTTTGTATTTCTGCTTTAGCTTTTTCAGCTTTTCTTCTATTTCTAGCAGCTGGTGATATATCTTCTCTTTCAAAAGCTTCTAATGCTGTATCAGTTTCTGCCGCAACTTGTACTTTTACTTCGCCTTCTTTTGTTCTGCTATCTACATCTTTAGCTTGTTTTTCTTGTTCTGTTTTTTTATATATTTTATTATAAACATCACCAGCTCTAAATTTTATTCTACCTTGCAAATAACCAAAAAGACTTTCGTTTTGCTCTGGTTTAAAGTTTTTTATATCAGGTGTTAATTGAGTTATAACATCATCAACAAAATTTGCAGGAACAACATCAGCTTTATATTGAGCTCTTATTAAAGCGTTTAAATAACCTTTTTCTTTTATTTCTTTAATAACATTATCAACTTCTGCTTGATAGTAAAAATTACCAGTGCCTTTTTCTCTAAGATTATTACCGTCTGAATCTACTTGTCCAAGTTTGTCAACAGCTTCTTTAACTTTAGCTTTTTGCTCAGCTGTAATAGATTTTTTCTTAACACTTTTTGTTTCACCTTCAACAAGCTTATCACTAGTTAGTTCAACATCTAATATTTTAGTGCCCATAAGTTTACCAAGTAAACCTTTTCTATTTATATTTTTATTATATGTTTGAATAAACTTAATAAAATCTTGTGCTGTGTTTAGTTTAAACTCTCCATAACCAAATCCTGCAGCAATATCTTTAAGCTCGTTTCTTAAACCTTTTGATTCAAGCTCTTTTAAATCTATTAGTTTTTTATCTAATAAATCAGAAAACACGGTCATATACTCTTCTAAAGCTCCTTTTTTTATAGTACCATCTGGATTAGTATAAAACCGATCTATTCTTCTTTGAACTCTACTATAAGCGTCTGGATTATTTTTTTGCAAATAATCTTTTAACTCGTTTATAAATGGTTGCATTGAAGCGTTGTCAGTTTTAAATTGTCTAGAGATCATATAATGAAAAAGCTCATGGCCTAAAACATTTGTAGCACTAGCTACCGCTGCTATATTTTCATTTATATATATTGTAGCTTTACCATCTTTATCTTTAGCTAAAAACATACCGTCAGATTTTTTTACACCTTCCTGTATTTTTTTTGGCAACGCTTCTATTTCTTTGTTATTTTTAAGTCTAACTATGTTAAGATCATCTCTATTAATACCTTTTGTTTTTTTAAGTCTTTCAGATATTGCTTCAGAAGCTTTTAACGCTTCTCCAATAGCTGTCTCAACACCAACATCTAAATTAGTATCACCTAGTAAGTCAAAATTTTGTTGATAAAAATTTCTTATTTGATTTTCCGCGTTGGCTCTAGCTTGTTCTGAGTAATTAGTATTATTAATAATATTTAATAATTTATTAGCGGCATCTTCATTTTTTCCGTATTGTAATTTTTCTTTATTAGACAACGCTTCAAACTTAGCATATAAATCTTTTTTATTTTTGTCTGACTGTTCAATTAATTTTTTTTGATTGTTTTCAAAAAATTCTATATTTTGTTTATTGCCATCTTTTTTAGCTTGTTTTAAATCTAAATAATTTTCTTGAATTTCTTTTGCAATTTGCATTTGTTGCTCGTGAAATTGTTTTGGAGCTAAAAAGTGAATTAATTTTTCTTGTTGTTCTTTTGTGTTTAATCTTCCTTGTGTAACTCTAGAACCTCCAGTTACAACACCACCCATTAAACCACCAATAACAAAAGAATTTACACCACCCCTTATATAATCGCTTGTTGATTTTGGGTCTCCAAAAATAAATTGATCAGCAGCTTGTTGTCCAATATCAGTAAGAGTTTCAGTTCCACCTTCAAACAAAAAACCTAAACCAGCTTTTTTTCCAGCAGATTTAATAAAATTTTCGCTAAATTCTTTAACTACTTTTTCTTTACCAGCACCAATACCCATTGTATATCTAGCAAGTTTACCACCAAGAAACTCAGCGCCAAATTCAGAACCACCTTTAACTAAAGAATTATACCATATATTTTCTAAAGTTTGATCTGGTCTATTTTTTATAGACTCTTTAAATGACTCTCCAGCAACTGTAGCACCTAAAGTCATAGAACCAAGAACTGGAAAAGCAATAGATAAAGCTACAGAAGGGGCCGAGCTTACAGCTTGATAAGTGGCTAGTTCAGCAGCATCACCATATCTACCATCCTCTATTAACCCATAAAAATCAGCTTTTTGTTTAGTGTCTTCATCATATTTCAAAATGCCCATAGAATCATAAGCTTCTGTAATTTCATCTAGAGTTTTAGTTAACATATTAACACCATCCTCGTTCATTTCTTCTTTTGTCATGCCTATAGCGCTTTCATAAGCGCCTTCTATTAAGCTAGCCCCACCGCTTATGTTTCTAGTCATAAAACCAGATAAGCCAGTTATAAAAGGAACTAAAGGTTTAGGTATGTTATATAAATTAGAATAAATATCTGTATTAATTTTATTAAAAAGAATCTCTTGGGCCATCTGTTTTTCACCAGCATTAGTAGAGCTTGTTTTTCTCATACCACCATCAAGATGAACTTGCATAAACTCATCAAAACTAGCATAGTCTTGTTGACCTGCAAAAGCATTTTGTAAATCCTGTAAAGTGTATTGATTGCCTTTATACTCAAACATTATTTTTCTTTTTTGATGACTGGGAAGTTTGTATTTCTAAATGGATTTTTTCCTTTTGGATCTGGTATTCTATCAAAACCTATAAGATCTCTTAAATTAGCAATTTGATTCGGTGTTTTAATTGTAGATTTATTATTCTCACCTATGTGTTCAAAATTACCATCATTCATTCTAGTAAAAGTATAATTTACACCGTCAAGTTTAACTGTAATTTCATCACCTATTTCACCGCTTTTTATAGCGTCGTATTCGTTTTGCATCATTACTTGAGTTCTATACCCATATTGAGAAGGTGTTTTTTCTACGTTTTGTAGATTAAACCTTCTTGATTGCTCGTTTTCTAACCTATTTTTCTCAGCGTTTATTTTTTGCCAATGTTCAGCGTGCTCTCCTTCCGCTTCTTTAAGCAATCTTTCTTTTAATATTTGATTAGATGTTTCTAAGTCAAAATCATCATTTTTATGATTAACAACCGCGTCTATAAAGTTTGCTTTTTCAGTGTCACTTAAAACTGCATCACCATCTATATCAAACTTAGTTACATCTATACCAAGAGCAGTTATTATTTCAGCCTCTAAAGTACCATCTGCCATATCTTGCTCAAGTAGACTTTTTAAGTTTTGTTTACCACCTCTTTTGCCTGGTAAATCATTACCTACCATACCTCTCCATTCGCTTTCGTTTGAAGGTAAGCTTCCTAAAACCTTTACAAGATAACCATCTGCGTCAAAAGTCTCTTGGCTTAACACATATTTTTTACCCTGCATATGTGCTACTCCTACTTTATCGTTTTTAAATATAGAGGCAAGTTGTTCGTATTCTTTAGATGGAACTAGTTTTTCTTCACCATCAATATCCAAATGAAACACAACATCACCTGTTTTTTCATCTCTACTAGTTTTTGTGTAATCACCAGTTTGTATCTTAGCTATAATACTATTTTCTTCCGCAGTGTAATCGCTTGTCATTAAACCATCTTTAACATCTTTAGCATGTTGTAAATTAAACGCTTTGTGGTTCTGTATCCAATTAGAGTGGTTTTGTATAAATTTAAGACCTTCTATTCTTTTTTTATCATCTTTCTGGTCAATACCTTCAAGGTATATTTTTTTAGCTTTAACCAACTCGTCGTAAGTGCTATCATATAGTTTTTGACTTAATGTACCTGAGTTTAATAATACTTGATCCGCGGCATCGTCATAAAGTTTAACAGATTCATTATACTTTTTATTTTCTTCAGACTGTTTATCTATAACCGCTGTAGCCAAATTAGCACCGGTTTGTGTTGCTAGCTGTAAACCAGTGTACATACCTGCAACATTGTCGTAATTTTTATACGCAGCGGCAGCACCTTGTATTAAAGCTGTATTAGCGCCGTAATTTGTTGTTTTCTTTGCCATGTTTATATTTGTTTAATCTTATTTTAAGCCCATGTAGTAGTCACTTCTTGATTGCATTTTACCGCCAAGTTTGTATAATTTATCTGATCCTCCTAATTTCTGGGCGTTTGTCATGCCATATTTTCCCGTGCTTTTCTCTGTTTGATCAATACCAGCAGTTGCTATTTGTCCACCAGCGGAAACAAGACCACCGACAGCAGCTATTTGTTGTGCTCTAGCTTCTGCTATAGCTTGGTTAGCAGCGCCAAGTTCTTGTTGTGCCATACCTAACCGCGTTCCAGTTTTTTGATATTCTAAAGATCTAGCAGTTTCAGCGCCTTGTAATTGCATTGCGTCTACTTGTGCCGCGCCAGCTCTTTCCATTTGTTGTATCTTACTAGCTTCAGTGGCTTGTAGTTTTTGGATTTGAGATTCTTGCATACCAATACTAGCGCTAGACTGTTGAGCTGCTAATTGACCTTGGTTTGCCAAAGTCTGTGCTAAAGCAGCTATACCAGAACCACCTGCAGCACCCTGAAGGTTTTGCATTATATTAGTTTGGGTTTGTTGAAATTGTTGTGCTTGGAACCTAGCTTGTTGCTGATTAACCGTCATGTCTTCAAAAGTGTTTTCCATGTCTTCAAAACGGTTTTTAATAGTTGATGCTAAGTTAGTAGTATCTAAATTTTTGTACTCTTCTTCCAAAGCAAGCATTTTTGTTCTAGCATCATTTGCAGCATTTCTTCTTTCAGTACGACCCTGTAGAGACATTGCTACTTGTGCGCCCGCGCCAACTACAGCTAAACCTATTCCTACACCTATAAATGCCATAATTTATTTGTTTTTATTAATATATTCTTCATATTCTTCATAATTTAAAGCTACTATTTCTTTTTCTAACTTATCTAAATCTTTTGTATTAGAAGGGTTTTTGTGTATATTTACAAATATAGAATCTTCATTTGCAATTATAACTCTTTTAGCGCCAGGCTGTGATATAACGTAACATGGTGCTATATAATCTTCTGTATTATCTTCGGTGGCTATCGTAACATGTCCGGTTAATAAAAACCAAACATGTAAGTGTTTGTGTATTGCACCTATAACAGCGTTGCCCTTTGGCATATCCATCTGTCTAATATAAACACCATCTGTAAAAGCATGTTTAATTGGTGCTATTTTACTATCTCTAACAACTTTTTTACCATCACCCTCTATATTAATACCATCAGCAACACTTAACAATGCTTTTTCAATACTAACTATTTTTTCCCGTGAATTTATTGAAACTTCTTTTTTAGACATAATTATATATAATTTATATATAATATAGTCACAGTTTTCACTATTTATTTACTACTTTCAAAAACGTCAGCACCTACGTTAAACAGTTCTGCTTTTTCTTGTGAATTATTTTTAAGAGTGACACTAGCGTAATAACCTAACACACTGCTTAAGTTTGCTTTATTATCTTTACTAAACATTATAAAACTACCATCACCAACGCAAGTAGTAACACCAGGGGTAACTGTAACACCAGGCGCTGTGCCTCCCAAATGCCACTTTCCAAATGCTTGAAGAGCAGGTGGCATTATACCATACGTTTTAAGATCTAAAAAATATTGATTATAACCAACACTAGGATTTGTTACTCCAGGAAAATTAAGATCTATCCAGTCAAAAAACGCTTGAAAGTTATTACCCTCACCATTACTTGGATTACCAGTGGCACCACTGGTGCTAAGTGGAACACCGGTAACAGCATCGTTAGCTATCCATGAAAAAGGTAAGTTACCAACACTGTTACCACCACCAACAATATTTGTAAACCCTGGTATCGAACTATCATATAAGTATATAGGATTACCATTTATATCAACAAAAGCTCCTTGCCCTGGTATATTGTTTTCGTTTGGGGACATGGACACGTAGCCATAAACTACCCAATAATTATTTTTTGTAGGATCATAACCAGTTTTACTAGAACTAACCGGGCAATTAGGGGTAATAACGTTTGGGTTTATAGCATGAAAACTTACATCTTGAAAATTTACAGATGGATTATCAAAAAACCACGCAACAGCATTTTCTGTTTCATAATAACCACTACTAACACCTGTCGAAACGTATTCTAATGGATCTACATCAAACCTAGGTATATGATCAGAGCAGGTTCCAGAGCCAGTACCAGGGTTTACTGTGGTTACCGTTGGTGATGTTGTACATACCGGTACTGTTATTTGTGAAAAATAACGATTAAATAAATCCTGAGGCATATTACAAGTTATAGAATTTGTAACACCATTCCAAGGTGTTATCTCTACAATCTCACCAATCATGAGTATTTCGTCTTGATTAGATGTTAGATGTGGTGTAGTTGTTGAAGCCCAAGGGTCACCTGTTATTGGATTTTGAGATGTACCATAATTAATAGGATTTGAAAAATAAGCAACATCTCCTGTCTGAACAGAAACATTTAAAGGATTTGGAAAGTCTAATTGTATCACTGGGTCACCAGGTTGCCATGTAAGATGCATATTTATTATTTTACAGTTATATTAATTTCTTTTTCCGCGCTAGTATTTGTCCCGTCACTTAACGTATAGAGTATCTTATCAATACCGACGTAACCATTGTTTGGTGTGTAAGAAAAAGCTCTTCCACTAGTAGATATACTACCATTAAAAGGTCCACCTGTTGCTGTTGCTGTTTTTGTAGAAATATCAGTGTCATAATCACCAGTATTTATTGAAAAAGAAGAAGAGTTTTTTGGAACATCAACATATATATTAAAAGCATTAGGTGTTCTAGTAATTATGTTATCCAAATCTAACGTGTGTGTAACACTTCGTTTTTCAAAATTTGAAAAGTGCAATTTATTTACTAATGTTACGGTGTTGCTACCACTTCCATCAAAAGTAGAAGCAGATAAAACTCTAGACTTATCATCGTCTAATTCCAAACTCATACCATGCACAATATTAATAGGTGTCGTTAATTCTATACAAGCGTTACCGTCTTCATTAATTTGAGATATTATCTTTGCTATAGAAGATCTTGCCTCGTAAACAAAAGTAATTTTTTTATCTTCTGATATAGCAACGTTTGTATCTACCGCAATGTTTTTACCACATTCTACTTTTTCTATAAAAAAATTATGTAAACCATCAACTTTACAAGTCATACCTGGAAAAAGCCCAACGGTATCACTTAATTCAAATCTATTTGTTGCTCTTTTACACGTTTCAACGTCTAAACTTTTATGTACTATTTTTTCTTTTGTTACAGTTCCTCTAACACTCATAGTATCATTTATTTCTTGTGTTATTTCGCTGTTTATAGTTCTTGTAGTTAAAGGTTCTAGTATTAAATTAGTACCTATTTTAACCTCTGGATCTGCTTTTATTTTTCTTGTAAAAGTAGTGTCTTTAGAAATTGAACCATTAAAAGTGTCTTTAACATAAAAAAATCCCGCTGTGTCACCCTCTGAAGCTTCAGTAATAACTAATGTTTGTGTTTGTGTTTTTTCTACATTTTCAAAAGCAGCTGCTTTTATAGTTATATCAGATCCTCCTGAAACAGTTAGTCCAGGTCCTGTTTGAGAAGTTGATGTTTTTAAAGTTATAGTTACATCTGGGTATTGATACACTCTCGATGTTGTAGTACCAACCCCGCCAGAGTCAGCATTTGGGGTTAAAGTTATATCATAATATTCTTCAATTAAACCACCAGTTGCACTAGTCGAAATATCAGGAAATTTTTGGTTTAATGTATATACGCCAGAAACAGGTATCTCTACATTTTGCAAAGGATTATCTAGTATACAGTCACCACTACTATCATTTATTTCTAAAGAAAAACCAGAACCCTTTGTGCCATATATTTTTATAGCACGCGTTTCGCCTCTAGACCTTATGTAATCTTGTGATTTTTCAATAGTAAATGATTTTATTATTTTTTCCATTTATATGTTTATTTAATAATTATTTAAATAGCTGTTCCGCAAGGTAAAAATTGATTACTACTACTTGGTGGCGGTTGTCCTGCTACGTTATAAGCATGGTTTGGTCCTGGGTTAAAATAATTTGTTGAACCATGCCGAACTATTCTACCTGGCGCGTAAGCAATGTTTGGTTGCCAAACAGGAATAGTATTACTGTGTCCTATTTGTTGGGGCTGGTCACAACCGTTTAAACATGGAATATCAAACTCATAAGGACAAGATCTACCAAAATTATCTGTTATAACAAGAGCATAAGCCAATTGTATAGCGCCAGGAATAGTACTATTAGACATTTCTAAACCTGTAATACCAGCGTCTTTTAATTTATTACCATTAGCATCGGCATTTGTCCCTATTGGATGAATATAATTAGCGCCCATTCCTGATGTTATGCTACTGCTAGTAAGAAATGGCCCATATTGAACACCTATAGGTATTGCAACGCTAGCACCTGGGAAGAAGTTTCCGTGAACATCTCTATCCCACTTGTAGTATTGAATAGTAAAACTATCAGGATAAGGACAGGCACCCACGGGTATCATTACGAATCCAGCTGGAAAATAACTTGTTGGTGCTAGAGGACTGTCATCACAAAAAGGATTAAAAGCACCATCAAAATTACTCCCGTCAGCACAACCACCTGTTCCATTTATTGGTGTTGCTGATGTTGTGTGAAGGCTAGCGTGACCACCTGGTTGACCAGTTGTAAAACCTATAGGTTTAAATGGAACTAAAGAAGTACCAATTTTTGGACCATGACAATCGTCACAAGTCCAACTTGGAAATTCCCCTTGGTTATAGTTTAAATAAGGATGAGGTGTTCCACTAGGAGGACAAGGAGGACACGGTATGTTACAAGGTACAGTTACATTTTGTGTAAGCACACACCCTAGCATATCTGTCACTGTGAAGTAATAGTAACCGTTATATTGAGGATTTTGACTAGACCATAAGTTAGTTGGTCCTGCTAAAGAAGATGGTAACGTAGGATTTGTAGAGTTATATGTGTATAGCATTTGATCCGTACCAGTCGTGTTGTCATGCCAGAAGAATTCTAGTGTCCAAGATGGTGGTATTTGGAAATTAGTTAAATTAACGTTAGCAATAACTTGATTTTGATTTCCACCAGTAAATACTATTGTACCATCACCATTATCACCAGTTGTACAATCTGCACTAGTAGCGTGTGTAATAGCAAAATTCATTGCGGGTTGACCTGCTCCTATAGGACAAGTAGATGTGTTGTTACAAGGAATTTCAAATTCTTCAACAGTTATACAACCAAAATTATCAAAAATTACGACAGCGTATTTATTTCCTGAAACTAAAGTACTAGACAAGCCTGTTATAGAACCAATACTACCATTAGCATTTGACACATTTGTAAAAGGACCTTGAGCACTACCGATTATTAAAGTCGCATTACCTATACCTGGAAAAGAAGAGCCAAGAGTACTAGTATTCCACTCATAATACCTAACTTCAAAACTAGTTATAGTTGAGGTGTTAAAATTAACATGTAGTATTTCGTGAGCACCACCCGCATCATCAGTATTACAACCATCTGTACTGTTAGCTGCTGTTATATTTTGCCCTGGGTTCCACGCAAGTGGACTAGTGTTAGGTATTGTAACTTCACTAGTACACGTATCTGTACAGTCAAGTGTAAAAGGAACTTTTGGGTAAACACACCCAGTATCATCTGTTAATTGATATTTATAGTTTCCTTCAGAGAGACTATCAGTTACTTCGTTTATACCAGGAGATATACCTTGGTTTGACGCAATAAGATTTGAAGGATTTGTGTTACCAAAAATACCTGGTTTCCAAATTCTATAACCCCAAGTAGTTGCAGGGAAATTTAAAGATACACATCCAATAGCTACTTTACCACCATTTTGTTGTGGACCAAAATCACCAGGTTCCCAACATCTACCTAACAACTCAAACCATTTTGGATCTTGTTTAGAAAACTGAAACACACCAGGTTGAGAGTTACAAGGTAAAGCGCCACATTGAATAGAAAAAGGTTCTTCAAATCTACAACCCATATCATCTGTTATTACAGCTACATAATCTCCTTGAGCAAAGTTAGTTTGTAAAACAGAATTACCATTTGTTGTGTACGTACCACCGTCCGTAGCCACAATAGTACCACTAGTGTCTTCGTAGTGAACTTGCCAACTTGTAGCTGGAAGTTGTAAAAATACACTTACATTTACAGAGCCATCATTACAAGCATTAGGTTGCGCATTGTTAGTGTGAACGTTTATTACGTAAGGAGGACCATTTTTTATTAAAGTACATGGGTCAGGCGTACATAAATTGTTGGTATCAGCGTTGCACATTGCTTCTGTTGCGTATGCTCCAGATAACCCTTGTATTTCAACACAAGTATGTGTTGGTGGAGGAGCGGACGCTATTAAACTGTTAACTGCAACAGTAAACTCTTGGCATGGAATTCCTAATTTTCTTTTTCCGCCTCCAAATAACGTTCTTATACTATTTAAGAAAGGACCAGAGTGTTGTGGATTAGCAGTGTTAAAAGCGCTGTCTGTAATAGCAGGGAGCCCATTAACATAACCGTCTGGAGTAGCACCATTTCCAGAGTTAACGGAATATATTAAACTTAAAAATGTATCAAAATCTATACCATTAGTAAAAGTAACACCCCAGTTTTGTTGAACACTTCTGTCGTTCCAATAATCAAGTACTTCTTGAACATTTTTATATATAATTCCAGTAATAGGATTAATTATCAAACCTATTCTATAAGGATTATTATCTATACTAGAAACAAAGTGATATTCATCAAAATTAAAATTATGCCTGGTAGAATCATCAAAAAACCAACGTAAATCATTTTCGTGTATTGATGCAACGATGTTTGAAGCTATAGCACCAGCTTGAAGAGTATCTTCCGTACAGCCATCATAAACATCATATTGTTGACTTTGAGGAGATACCGGACATTGAACACATCTTACTGGTGGTGGTTGTGAAATTGGCTGACAATCCCAAGACGTAAAATCACCACCTATTACTGTAACAGCACTACTTTCATCAATACCTTGGTAAGAAAATTCTTTAGTATCTATATTACCAGCTGTACCGTCGTCTAACCACTCCGTGTGAACACCTTGAACAGTAGAAAACCATTTACCTTCTTTATTTTTAAACTCAGTAGGTTCAACCTCTTGCAAGTTAGTATACATGTTATCAACATACCAACCTAATTTATCATAATTATCCCAATACTCTCCTGAATTACTTGTTTGATTTAAACCACCATCAGATGTTATTCTTGATTGAGTGCCTTCGTAATCTAATGTTTGAAAACTTTTTACAGATCCAGGTATTTCATTAAATAAAAACTCAACACTAGACTCTGTAAATTCACCGTAAAAATTATTGTATTGTTCTGTTAAGTGGTGTTGATATAACTGACCGTTTTTAAAAGTAAAGTATTCATTATTTAAACTTATACCATTTTCATAATGAAAAGATTTAAAACTAGGCCAGCCTCTAACTTTGTCTGCGTATGACAATGTTATTGGATCTTTAGTTTCAACAGAAGTATAAACTCTAGTATCCCAAACCACATCGCTAATAACACCTACTGTTTGCGGGCCATAGTTATTAGGACCAGATAAACTACCAACGTCATTGTTGCTAGGCGTTAAACTTAAATGTATTTTAAAAGTACCACCACCTAAGTTTTCTTTTAATATAACAATCGTACCAATTGGTATACCAGGTCCAACTATATCATCACCAACTTCTACTTTATTGTAAAGCTCATAAGGAGCTATTAATTGATTAATTGGAGAATATGTTATTGGTCCTGTAACTCCAGCACCCGCAAGCGGTAAAATTGGTATTCCTAAAATTTTAGCAGAATAAGTTGTGTAATCGTAATAATCTAAACTAATATTATATTCTTTTTTCTTATCGTCAAAACTACCTATTATATTTGTAGTACTAGGTAAGTTATCATTAAACCAATCAGACATACCATATTGTGATATAGGTGTTATACCATCTCTAGAAAGTCTTAATACACTACCTCTTACGCTATCAGTAAAATATAATCTATAAGCATCAGAAGCTAAAGATTCAGGGTTTTTAGATATTCCATATTCTCCAGCGAAAGGCATTGTTTGTCCTAATACTCTATCTGTTGCGGTAACATTTGAGTTTCCATCTGCATTAAATAAAGCGTCTTTATCTGCTAATACTCTAAATACTTTATCTTCGCAAAACGTTACTAGATCAGTATCTCTAGCAAAAAGCTTTTGTATACTACCATGATCTGGGTTTAAATCTTTTGTTATTTTTTCAGCTTGTATAAATTGATTTAAATTATTAACACCACTTAGTGAGTTGTATATCCCAGAGTATATAAACCCATTAGACCTTTGTTCTTCCATGTAAGGCTCTTCAAGAACAGCGGATACCTTTGGTCCTTTGTCTATTGTTATCTGATTAAAATCATCTCTAATACGATTAGATTCAACACCGTTACCAAAAGAATAAGCGTTAAAAAATGGTAAGGTAACAGGATAATTGTGTGCGTCTAATTCAACTTCAAATATAGGTAAAACCAAGCTTGTTCCAGACCAAATTGGAGCTACTCTTACGTTTATAGATGTAGAACTCCCATCTGCTCTTACAAAAGTCAATCTAGAACCTACTGGTGGCATAGTTTGCCCAGGTTGACCATTTAATGGAACCCCGTTGATATCACACAACACTAAATAAACCCTGTCTTGTAGCACGTAGGCTTGATGTACTCTAATGTCTTTAGATTGATCAGTAGAAACACTTACAGCTACACCACCAACTGTGTCTAAAACTATAGTCGCGCCGCCCCCAAGTGCAGTTGTGTCCATACACTCGACTTTACTATTTTTACTTAAAAAAGCTGGACTCACGGCAATATCCCCAGCGTGAATAGGTCCAAAAAATTGATCTATATTAGACTCGTTGAGCTCAGTTGGATATATTTGACCAACCTCGTGGTATATTTCAAGTCCTAAATCGTCTTTAGGTTCTGTTTCCCAAATACCAGGATTTTGACTGAAATAACCCTCTGTATTACCACCATCTGTACCATAAGGTTCTAATATTTGCCAAGTACAACTACCAGGCGCTGGACTCATTACACCCGCTCCATCCTGCATTTTTAAACCTGGTATTTTATCATAAGTATTAGTACCACCAGCATCGTTAGTTAAAGTAAAATAATTAGCACCCATGCTGCGACCGGAATACATACCGTCTGGACGTATGCCTGGTGCAACCGTAGATGGGGGTGTAGTTAAAACATCTCCATTGTGATCATAATGCGGGGCTAACGAAGCATCATTTGTAGGCGAGTAAAAATGAGGACCAATACCAGCTATACCCTCAGTACCAGTTGTCGTGCCACCAACGCCATTGGTTTGTCCCGGTAAAACCTCTGCGTATATTTGAAATCTTCTTCTTCTGTTACTAGCAGATCCCCAAGCATTGGTAAACATAGGCCATCTATTAGAAGTTGTAGATTCTCGTTTAAACCACGACGCTTCAGTAGCGTAAGTTGTAGAACCACCACTGCCAGTAAAGTTAGTATTTGAATCTTGATAATTTCCTATACCTTGAGAAGCCCAATTTGCTCTACGATGATAAGACTCCGGTGTAGGTAAAGATATAGGTGGAACTCCGCCCTTACCTATTTGGTTTAAAACGTGTTCAGTGACATAATCCGCTATTTTAGTATAATTATAAAGCTCTATACCTCTTTCCGCTGTTGGTTGCCATTCACTTTGATCGTATTCATTTGCATTAAAAGTACCACCAGAAATATTAAGGCTTGCAGCCGCTGGAGAAGAACTCAAAGCTTTGGTTACATACACAACTTGCCCTGGGTCTTCTTTCCATCTCCATATAGTGTTAGGTGTAGTTATATAATCTATAAACTCTTGCTGTGATATGTAATCTCCAGCCCAAGTAGCAGAGTTAAAATACGAATATAATTTATCTTGTGAAGATACGTCACTCATTGTAAATTTTACAGGAGAATAACTATTTGCACCACCCATACCAGCAAAAGACAACGTAATAATACTGTGATTACTACCATAAGAAGGACTACTAGAAGGCGCTCCAAAACCAGGTAATATTTCACCACCATTAGTTTTTGTTTCGTTAAATAAAACGGTATCTAAATTACCACCACTATTAACCCAATAAGGATGATTACTTAATAATGGTGATTTAACATTAGCTAAACCTAAATAACCACCATTAGGACCACCCTCTCCATTTGACACGTGGTTAGTACCATCGCCTATTAATTGTAGTTGGTGATTAGGGTTGCCGTGATAATTTCTCCAATCACCACCCCAAACAGCATGAAAACGATTAGGACCACTAGCAGGGTCTCTATTCCAACCCTTGTTCCAATAAGAACTAATAAGTACACTTGTAGCTCCACTATTAGAGCCTATAGCCGCCACTGAACCAAAAGACATCCAGCCGGGTTGATAAGTAGCACCGTGTGTTGAATATTTCCATTGATGATTACTTCTACTAGCGTGATAATTAGCTTGATATTTATTATAAGCCCCAGTACCACTTGGTCCACTAGGACCAGCAAGTGGAGCTGTGCCAGTGTTTGCGTAAAAAGCAGGGTAATTAGATTCATCAAAATAATAATTATTGTAGTAAAACGGTCTAAATGCTTCAATTTTATCTATGAACCAACCACTGGAATCACTAGCTGGATTGCTAGTATTACCAGCTCGCTCCCAATAAACATGACCAAGTCCATTATTACACGCTGAAACGCCGGTTTGCTGATTATCACTATCTATAAGTATTTCGTTTATACCAGCCGGGTGCGTGGCGCCGGGGCTTAGACCATACCAAGCAGAAGGATCTGTAGCTGGGTCGTATATACCACCATTAACAGTATTGACATCTCTAGGGTTTATGTATTGAGAAACTATTTGTGACACAGATGTGTATGTACTTGCTAAACCAGTATAACCTAATATATACTGTTGTAACATGGAATCTTTTAATATTTTAACAAAAAATCTACCTTCATACTCTGGTTTAATTTTTTGTTCTCTTTTTATAAATTCTACTCTATTGTTACCATACGCAGGTGTTATGGTTGAAGCAGGCGCACTAAAAGGCGTTGTAATACCCATATCTACGCCAAACTCTCTATCTGCAGTTATTTTCCAATAACCACCAACAGGAATAGTAGCCCCAGCGTTACGGTTTTCCCAACTTTTAACAGTATACCAATCACTAGCGCCGTTGTTTGAAACAATTCTAAATTGCTTATCAGTTATTTCAGGTTCTTCATCCCATATTTTAGCTTGTACTCCAAATTGATCGTCATTTATTTCTATAAAAGTACCGCCAGGATAAGGAAAGTCAACGTCTGTTGGACCACCACTCATTAGTATTGGACCAGCAGAAGTACCCGACGAGGTGCCATCTATAACAGTTCTCACCGCTGTGCGCTCTGTTTTGACAAACTCAGGGGCCTCGTTCTCTATTGCTAATATTTTATATCTTGCCAAGTCAGTTATAGGCACATTAGATTCGTGAGATTTTTTTAATATTAAAAAAGTTTCTATATCCACCTTGCTTCTATCGGAGGATGGAAATGTAATCCATATGTTACCGTCTTCAGCTAAATACCAACGATCCATTGCTAAGTTGTAATACTCACTAGACGTTTCTTTTACTAAAAACTTAAACGCTTTAGCGAAATCTGGTTTAGCACTCCATATTTGCGCGTCAAGTTTCGTTTGACGTGGGGCGTGTTTTTTCTCTATATATATTGAGTTTTCTTCTGTTGAAGAATCTGAAAATACTGGGGTTTCTCTTCCGTACTCATCTATATAGATAACACCTAGTTGGTAAGTTCTAAGAGATTTTATTGTTTTAGCAGAATTATAATTGTAAGCTGTAGCCGGGTTTAATTGCTCTGGATCAAGTGCGCCAACAGACAAATGTCTCGTTGTTAATCTTAAATCAACTGTAATATTTTCACTCGCCCTTAACGCTGATAGTTGATTAGTACCTGGGGTATATAGTCCAGTTGGTTGCTGTAACGTAGAAGAAACTAAATTATAGTTTTGTAAATAGTTAGCATAAACCAATCTGCTACCTATAACCTCTTGAGCTAAAGCTTTTCTAGGCACGTTATCAAAAGGTCTTAGTAATTGATTAGATGGTAATAAAGCGTGTATCATTTCCGCTTCTATTTTTAAATAACCATAAGTTCTAGCTGGAAATACTAAAGTATCATCACGTAATTGGTTTGGAGAAATAGCGTTATAATTTTCGTAAAAAGCATTAGGTGATGTATCTAAAGAAACTCTATCTACAGTTTTTATAGAGTAAACAGAAGGATTGTCAGATTCTTTATATAGTATATCAATACTAACCACATCGTCTGGTATTGAGCGTTCGTCTACAAAGTTACAAACACCAAGTTCTCTAACTGTATTTACCATTGCTAAATTATAACCTTCTTTTGGTAAATAATCATAATCACCAGGTAAAAATGCAATTTCTGTAAAAGGTGAAAAAGCAGAATACTCACCATCTTTGTATTTATATCTACTAGCAAAACGTGGAAATCTAAACTCGTATAAAGCTTCAGGTTGAACTAAAGATACATTGAAAAAATTATCAGTTAAATCTACGTTTTGATCATAACTAAGTATCTTTATTGAAGCTATCATATTTGTACCAGTAAGAGAGCTTTGTAACCCAACAATTTGAACAATTATACTTGTTTTTTTCAAAATACCTGTTGCTGGCGCAACAGATTCTATTTTTAGTTTGTCTCCAATATAGAAATCAGGATAATCATCAAATTGAACTGAAATATTACTAGTAAGGTAATTACCTGAAGCTGGGTCAAACCAAAGACTTATATCGGTGTTTAAAGTTGTTGTTACTTGACCTACCATAGGCCCAGAGCCTAAAACATCACCACGTTCTGTGTTTTTCATTTCAAGCATAGGAGCAGTTTGAGGACCTTTCCTAATTACTGTTATATGTTCGTGTTTTAAATTTATTGGATTGCCAAGATTGTCTAAGGCTTCTACATACGGAAAAGACGCGGCTAGTGTTTTGTCTGGGTTTGGAACGTAAAAAATTGTATGTGTAAAAAAGTCAGGAGTCCCAAGTCTTGTTTTTGATATATTAATTCTTTTTGGCTCAGTGTTATCATCTGTCCAAAATAAAGTATCTTCTATAATATTAATACCAGTTATTAAATAGCTTTTATCAAAGTTTAAAACTCTACCACCTTCGCCAGGTAGTAAATTTGGAAAAAATATATCAACAGCAATTGGAGATACTTTTTTTGTATTGTAGTCGTATTCAGCTATAAAATCAAGACCTATACCAGATACTAACCAGTATAATCTGTCTTTTTCACCGTTTTTAATACTACCTACACAATGAAAACCATATGATTCTAAATTAACACCACCAAAAAATTCAGATGAAATATCTAAATTACCCATTAAATTTTGAAGTGATCCCATATCAGACTCATCTGATGTAGAAACTTGAGCGTTCATTGCGTCTCTATACTCACCATTAGGAACTAGTCTTTCGTCTAGGTCCTTATTCATTTTACCCGCTTGAAACCTATGATTTAAATCTGGCATTTAATTAGTGTTTAATTTGTTTCGACTTACCTCTTAAAATTTGAGTTATTTCTTCTAGTTTAATATTAGAAAGTCTTATTTTAGCTTTTCTAGTTTCAGCAAATCTTTCTTTTTTATATCTTTTAACTATATATTCTGGAATATTTATTTTTGCTGATAAACAACCGTAAGCGATCCATTTGTACATTGCCTCTTCAGCAAACTTATGCAGCATAGTTTCCTCATGAGTACCTACGTGATCACTTATATAATCTAATATCACAGTTTTTCCAGATAAATTAGAGCTAAAATGAATTTTTCCAGCATGACAATCTATATAGTAACTACCATTGACCTGAGCATGTTGAGGGTCTAGACCATATCTTCTACCTTCGTTTGGCCAATATATATCATTTTCATAATCTTGATAATCATTTGTATTGTTTTCTGAAGGAGTATGTGATTTGTATTTAGACCAAGTATCTGAATCATCGCTATAATTAACAAAATTGATATTGTCAGATGTAGCAGATACTGCTGTAGAATCATTATCTAAAGTTATCACCGTTCCTTGAATATCAACAACTTTTGTTCCTATTGGAAAGTCTTCATGAGAAGCTATCATTCCAACAGTTACTTTAGCAGCGTCTTCTGCTGAGGCAGCTTGTATTCTATGGTCAGGAGCAGTCCAAGTTACACCCTCTAAATGAACAGCACTAACTAATTGATTTGATATTGGTTTTGCGCCTCCTATTTTTGGAGGGTTAAATGATAATGTTTGTGTAATAGTGCTAAGTGGAACAGCATCCATTGTTATTGTAGTAACATCACTAACTGTAGAAGTATGGGTAACAAAGTAATCTCGTCCACTAAAAAGATCTTGTCCTGTAATTAACATACCAGTATATATTTCCGGGTAAGAACCATCTAAAACAACATCTAGACTACCAACCGCTAAAGAACCTACAGCTGTAACCTCATAATCTCCATCTGTATTTTGTTGTATGGCTTTTGGATTTGAAGTTTTGCTAAGTGTTGGATATATAACGTGTTTTATACCACTAGCATCACTCCAAGATAATTTAACATAGTTGACATAATCGTGTGGCAATGGCATTGTTAAACTTGGTGGTACTTCTATTTCTTGAGATTTACAAGACTTTAAAGTATCAAAACTTAATTCTTGCAAAGCCCGATAAGCATGAAAACTAATATCAGATCTTAAAGTATTATCTAAAAGTTTTCCAGCCCCAACATATGTAGCAGTAAAATTATTTATAACTTCTGCCATAGAAATAAACTGGTATTCACCGTATCTATTTTGGTTATTATAATAACTAGTTTGAGTACCTGATGATAATAAGTTTGCCATTTATTTATATTTTTTCTTGTTGAATTTTTGAAACATCTAAATTTTGCGCTGTTTGTGCTAATCCAGGTTTGTTTATTGTTATACCAGCTAAAGTTAATATTTTATAAACAAATTCTGTTTCTTCAGATTCGTGTAAAGAGGAATCAGTAGCTCTATTCGCGTTATAAAGTGCCCTTTCATTTATAACATCATAACCCCACTCAGTTTTATCAGGCCTACGTATTATTTCAGCGGTAACACTACCTGTCAACAAACCAGCGTTGTTATACACTTGTATATCAGTGCCACTAATATTACTTTTTATATATATAGGATTTTTTTCTAAACCAAGAGCGTGAAAAGTAGAGTCTAAGTAATTTCTAACTTCGTTTATATTTACAAGTTTAGCCTCGTAATTAACACCTCCTACTAAAACAAAAACTCTACCTGTCCTGTAGTTTTGTGTAAATGTCGTGCCAGAAGTGACTGTTTCAATAGTTGTAAACGGTACAAGTTTATTTTCAATTAACTCTACCATGTCTGAAGCAGAAGTTGTGTCTGTAGGTAATTGTTTAGCAGCGTCTAAATCGTAAAAATACTGCTCAAATATTTGTTGTTGAGCTTGGTTTGCTAATAAATTAAATTCTAAAGGCGTTATATAACCTCTTTGCTCTTTATTGGCTAAGGCTAAAACTCTTTGATATACAGTATCTATACGTATCATTTTTATTATTTTTTATAAGGAAATGCTTTGTTTAAAGCTTCTTGTCTTTTTTTGCAGCCACAATCTTTTTTACCTAACGCTCTCGCTCCAGCTTGCGCTAAGTTATGTATACCTGTGAATTTTGTGAAGTTGTATACTGTATCTCCTAAACCTCTAGATTTTCTAATATAATTTGGTAAATTATTTGTATTCATATTAAAAGTTTTTGTAGCTTGTAATCGCCCCGTAGGGCGATCACCGCTACAGTTAGATTAATTTAATCTTTTTTCTATATTTGCATATATTTCCATACCTTCATCAGTTTTAAACCAATGTGCTAAAGCAGTGTATGGATGCTCGTCAAATGGAACTGTCATTATAGGTCTATTATTAGAACCCCACATAAAGTTTCTTTGATCAGAACTTAGCTTTATAATTCCAAGCTCAGTAGCTTTAATACCAAAGTTTCTAAGTTGAACATTGTCGTCTGTAGACAACTCTAAGAACAAAGCTGGATTAGACCTAGCAAATATTAATAAATCTCTTTTCAGTTCCTTAGAACTCATCTTAGATACACCAGAGCCTTTCTCTACACGCATTATGGCTTCAGCCATATCAACGTCCATATCTCTAGCTGCTAGTATTGCGTCTGCCTCCATTTCTAACACTTCAATTTCATCAGCAGCAACCGCTTCTGGTTTGTGCTCATAAAAAATAATATCTTTATGTGGGTGGTATAAAGATAATAATTTTTGCAAAACAGTTTTATTTTTTTCAACATATAAAACACCGTTTCTAAAAATAACATGAGATAATCTTTGATCACCTTTCATTTCGTCAACAAATGAAGTTCTTTGATTTTCACAATACTTTAACTCTCTTTCATAACCTTTTTCTTCGTCAAAATAATAAATATTAGAAGATTTTAACATATAAGATAAAGGTTTTTTGTTAGATTTTAAATAATAAGCTCTATCTTTTATTTCCCACTCAGGTTTTTTAGTTTCAACCTTTTTAGGTTTTGGTGTTTCAACAACCGGTGTTTCAACAACCGTTTTTTCTACTTGCTCGTCACCAGGATCTCCTTGGTAAAAGTCTTTTTTTGTTTTTTTTGCCATAATATAATATATAATAAAATTAATAAAATAAAAAGGCCGAGGCCTAAGCCCCGGTCTTTTAAAAAATAGTTTACTTCATTAACATAAAGTTGTTTGCACCTTGAGTGATTAAACATCTTTCTGATAAGAAGTGTAGTTGCATCATGTCTAACGCTGATGTAGCAGCACCTACAGAACCAGTAACCCAAGTTTTCATTCTTCGGTCATCAGATTGTGAAGCTCTATATCTAACGTGTAAGAAAGGACGTTTCATACTAGCGCCAACAGTTTGATCGTAAACTGAAGAAGAACCAGCAGGAATCATAACCCCTCTAATTGCATTAGCACCAGCGGCATCATTGATACCACCTCTTGTAGCTTTGTCATTTAAGTATCTGAAGTCAGATTTGTAGAAGTCATAAGAACCTCTTCTAAAACCAGTAAAACCTAAATTTAACGCCATGTCTTCAGAGTTATTGAACACTCCGTAAGAAGTACCACCAGCTCCGTAAGAATTCATAGAAGCCAACATGTCATCCATTGCTAACGATGTAGATCTGTTAACAAACATCATGTATTCTTCAATAGCACCTTGCTTATCAAACTCAGCTAAAATAGCATCGAACTCAGCTAAATCAGTAGCAGCATTAACACCACTAACTCCAGTAGTAACATTACCTCTTGATTCTATAGCGGCAAATAAACCTTGTGTACCTGAAGAATCAGCATTAGCTGTTAAGAAATCAGCCACGTCATCTGTACCAGAAACACCTAGTTCACCCTCTAACATTGCCATTTCTAAATAATCAGTAAAACGAGCTCTTGTTTCAGCCTCAGCTTTTAAATACCACAAGTAACCAGATTGACCTGTTTCAGTAGAAACTTCAACCCAACCAATTTTAGAAGAATCAGAACCATTAACCTCGTAATAGTCTTTAATAATAATTGGCTTGTTAGTGAAAGTTTTAAAATCAGGCTCATTAGCTTCTCTTCTATCAGCAGCAGCAGCTACTTGAGAGTTGTATGATTTACCTTTTGCAAACTCAGAACCATAAACTAATAATGTACCTGTATTACCCTCGCCAAGAGTTGTAATATCAGCCACACCGTAAGGTTCTACATCTATTACATCGTTTACAACTTTAACTACTAAACATTTTAATACAGCAGCTGTAGTAGCAACGATAATAGTATCGTTAACTCTCACACCGTGCGAAGCAGCAGCATAAGTAGCTCCAGCATCAATATGACCAGTAATAGTTATTTCACCACCGTTTGTAGCAGCACCATCATCAACATCAGTAATTGAACATGTGTATGATAAGTGTAGTCTACCTTGTTCTGACCAAACAACTTGATCAGCCGTCATTGCTTCTTCTGCGCCTACTTGATTAAGAAAGCCAGAAATTGTACGAGGCCCAAAAACTTCAGCCTCTTTTTCCATTAAATCTGGAACGTATTGTTGACCCCAACCCGCGTTTGTGGCGGATGAAAGGTCTAGGTAATTTGCCGCAGTAGCTTGCTGGATTGGACCAGGAGTACTGTTTAACAAACCACCAGGATTTGATATTGCCATTTTGTAATAATTTTAAATTGTTATTTATTGTTTTTAATTTTAAACTTAAAATCAGAAGAATTATCACCTAACACTTTTACTTTTATTCCACCCGCTTCAACAGTACCGTGACTTTGTCTAGGATTCATATCAACGTTCTTGGCTTTAGAAACGCTATTTTTCATAGCATCAGCTTTACCTTGCTCATAAAAGTGTTTTGCAACAGCGTCTGCATTCATCGCTGTAAATAAAGATTTATGATAACCCTTAGCATCTGATAACATAAGATTTTTATCTAAAAACTTTTTAGTAAAATTATTTATATCACTTTGAGTATTTTTAATCTCTTCAGCGTTGTTTACATTAAACCTATATTTTTTATCACCGACATTGTATTCAAAACCTTTGAACTTGTCGTTAAAAACTTTATTAGTTTTTTGTGTAAAAACATTAGAGCTTTTTTCAACAGCTTTTTTATTTGCTTCTGATTCTTTGTTGTATCTATTAAAGAAGTTCATAGCTTTTTGTTGTTCAGGCGTGAGCCTCGAACCAGCTTTAATTTCTTCATAGTATTTGGACTTTTGCCCGTCCAAGTGGCTTCTAGCGCTGGCAACTTGCTCTTTAAGCGCTAATTTTTTTCTTCGTACTTCTCTTTCGTCATCTTCTTCTTCATCATAAGAAAAAGAATCTTCCATAAGAAAATTTATCTCTTCGTTTGTTAAATGTGGTTTTGTTTGTTTATAATACTCATACAAAACATCATTATCGTTTAATTTGCTATAATCTTGGTTTAGCTTTACATAATCGTTTATATCACCACCGGTTTCTTCTATAAAATCAACTAGCTTTTGAATATTGTCTGGTAGTGGCTTACCTGTAGATTCTGCTTCAGCAATAGCTTCTTCAATTTTTTCTTCTACTTCAACAACTTCTTCTTCAGTAGAATCTTCAGTTATTTCTTCTAGTGTTGGAGTTTCTTGTGCTTCTGCTTCCTGCTGTACTTCTTCTTGTTCTTGTGCGGGCTCGGCGTTATTAGACTCTGCAACCACTCCGCTGTTGTCAACGTTATCTTCTTCAACCTCTTCTTTGGTTTCATTTTTTTCTTCTTTTGGTTTTATTGGTTTATCTAAATTTACTTTGATAACGTTATCTTCTTGTTTTGTTTCATTACTAATGTTTACTTTAGTAACATTATCATCTTGTTTTTGCTCTACAGTCTTTTCAGGTGTAGTTTCTTTTTTCTTTTTTGCCATAATATAATATAATAATAATTAATAAATTTACCTAGGTGTAAACCCGCCTAAATCAATTCCGCCTCCTAGTATATCATTACCTGAAGACTCAAAGTTTTTAGGTGGTTTTCCACTTTTTCTTTGGTCAATCATTTCTGATTGTTGTGTAGCTTGTATTTTTGTTCTTTCGTCTTTACGGTTTTCTTTTTCTTTTTCTCTACTTTTCATACCTTCAACTTCTATACCTTTTAACTGCATGTTATATTGAAACTCTAACTCCATTAACTCTTTTTTCATCGCAACTTCTTGCATCATTTTGCTAGCTTCTATTTGCGCTTCTATTTGCAAAAGTTCTGCCTTGCTAGAATTTAAAGCTTGGTTTTTTTGAACGTCAGCTTGCGCAGCTGCTTGAGCCGACTGTTGGTTGAGTTGAGCTTGACGCTCCATGTTTTGTTGTTGTATGGTTTGGTCTTTATCTTGTTTCTTTTTTCTTCTTATTTTTAAAAGTTGATTAGCTAGTTTTGTATTTCTTACTTCTCTTACATCTATAGCATCTTCTAGCTCTATAGTTTTTTGTTGTAAAGCCATTTGAATATTGTTTTCTAACTTAGCTTTTTCCTCTTCGTCAGGAGAAAGTTCTAAGAATATTCCAAAGTCATATAAATGTAAACTTTTCATTTCACTTAAAGTAGCAACGTTATGTGTTCCTATAGCCTCAATAAAAGCATCTCTAGTAGGAGAATATTCAATAATGTCTGATATTCTTAATGATAAACACTCAGCTACTTCAGAAGTTAAAAACAATCCAGCTTGCAGCACGTGTCTCGTAGCGGTGTTACTATTTGCTGCTGCTAACTTTTGAACCCCAACTAAAGCGTTTTTATCTGGAGTACTACCATCTCTAGCCTCGTTTAAACCTGTTACGTCTCTTATCATCTGTAAGTAATAATTGTAATTACCTATAAGCGCTTGCATTTTATTACCACCACTAGCGCTTGTTATTTCTTGAATTGGAACTTTACCTGGATTCATATCACCGTCTTGAGTAAAAGATCTACCAATTACAGAACCAGTTTGGAAAAACATATTTAAAGCCTCTTGGGGATTGTAGTTTGTACCATTACCAAGATCAACTTCGGCTAAACCATCTGCATCTAAGTAAACACCATCTGGAACCATACGTGACATTACTTGTTGTAACTTTAAATGGGTCAACTGAATCATATCGGCAAAACCAGTTATACGTTTCACAAGTGAATCAATTTTTCCATTATATATACGAGGGGCTACAATAGCATAATTCATCTTTACTTTAGTGTAGTTACTTTTAGGGCGCATCATGTTTGTAGCCATTTCCCATTTAAGTAATTTGTCTGTACCTAATATTAAGGCTCCTTCATATAGAACTTCTATAGATCTTAATAATCTAGAATAACCCCCTTCTTTATCTTGTGGTGGGTTAAAATTATCATCTTTAGGTATTATTTTATCAGCACCAGTTCCAGTTTCTTTTATTTTGTAAACTTCATTCATATAGGTTTTATAGTTAAAATATAAAACTTGAACAGTGTTGTTATCTTCTTGTTTTCCAGAATAATTTGTATTATAATTATTTTTATTATAATTTTTATTATTCATTATATCTTCAAGATCACTTTCTGATAAATGAGGAAATTGTTTTGCCAACTCGTTAACTGGTATTGATTTTACTTCACCAACATAATATATGTCATCAAAATTAGGAGAATCAGAATATGAATAAACTAAATTAGCAGGATCAACGTAATCTATAGTAACGCCCTCTGAAGTAGTAAAGTTTGTTTTTACCGCCCCCATACCGAGCACGGCTAAATCGTAATAAAATCTTTTCTTTATTGATTCGTAGTTGTTACCTTCAAACAAAACATTTAAAGCTTGTTCTTCAGCTATTTCAACAGCTTGTTTGTAAGTTAACTGCATGTGCAGCGCTAATTCTTCTTCAGATTCCGGAAGTTCTTCTTTTTTATTTTCGTATAAATCCGCATTAAAGTTTTCCATTGCGGCGTCGTTAAACTCTTTACTTTGTATATCTCGTAAAACAGATTCCATATACTCAGTTCGTTTTTTAATACCAAAAGGATCTTGAGAATATGCTTTTATATCATAAGTTCTTTCAGCTATACCATTAACAACTATATCTACAAACTTGGATATTATAGGCACAGGCTTCCAGTCTAAATTTAAATAGGACAAATCACCATTTATAGATAATTCATCCTTATATTTTTGTATAGACTGTTCTCCCCTAGCGTACAGTCTTAGATTATGAAAATCTTTAATATTTGACATATACCTATTAACACTTCTATCTTCATTGAACCACTCTGTCTCTATAGCTTTAGCTACTTTCATACCATAGTCATAACTTAGCTTTTCAGCGTCACTCACTGTTTGACTTGGAAAATAACTTTTATTAGAATATGCCATATTACTTTATTATTTGTGAATTAGATCCAGCGTTGTTATATCTGGAAATATTTATATTTAACTTGTTTTTTTCAACTTTAGGATTTGGTGCATACAAATGTCTATTATTAGCCATTATAGCTAAACCACTACTTATAGTTGCGTCAAACTTTGTTCTTTTATTTATATCGAATTTACTCCAATCATTTAACAAATCGTTGAAGTATAAGTCTCCAAATGTACTATCTTGCTTCATGCCTACATGATCTTGTATATACATTTCAATAGCCGCGGCGTGAGCTTGTTTTATATCTTCAGAAGAGTTAGGTATACCACCTACTTCTTTTTCTGCAACTGATAGTTTATTCCATATCTTGTCAGGTCTATTCATACTAAAACCTCTATAACCTCTACGCCTTAAATAATACAAAAGCCTAGGTTTATTATTCTCTGCAAGTATTGGCATGCCGTAAAATACTAGTGCCATTAAAACATCTTCAAAGAACATTTCAGCTGTAGGTGGTCTTGATAAGTATTCTAAAAAAAAGCTATTAGCAGGAGCATCTTCCATACTAAACCTAGTTAAGCCGTGTAATGCTCCTTTAGATCCTTCTCCATCTACGGTTCCTGATATATCATAAGAGTCACAACCAAATGCCCCCATGTGTTCATTACCAGGATATTTTACACCATTTTTTAATACCACTCTATTCTGTAGTTGCTGGGGTGGAACCCAACTAACTTTAAACC
>Ga0208157_1000264_pt1 | contig 32021 bp, 41 predicted proteins | sample 5_EtaG_FD_184077 | JGI IMG/M metagenome (GOLD analysis project Ga0208157, IMG submission 184077) | Marine viral communities from the Subarctic Pacific Ocean - 5_ETSP_OMZ_AT15132 metaG (SPAdes) (version 2) | ecosystem: Environmental > Aquatic > Marine > Oceanic | place: Pacific Ocean | collected...
CAAAACATAACTCCTTAAATGTAGTGCCAAAGGCATCAAGCTGTTTCAAGGCCACCTCTTCTGTGGCGAGTACGTCAGCTTTTCCGTACTCTTCTACTATCTCCCACGGTATGTCGTAAAAGGTCTTGCCATCCTTGAGGTACGGCGCAACGAGGTCTTTCTCTTTCTGGGTGACGTTATACTTTTCTGCAACAGCAGCAAGTCCAAGAGACCAACGCTGGGCTTTTGCCAGAATATATTCTGCAACCATCGTATCATACACCTCTCCATTAAAAAAGAAACCACACTCTCTGATCCATGATAGATCAAACTTGATGTTATGTCCAACAATTGTGTCAGCCTCGTTAAGTGCTTCCTGAAACAACTCAGGTGCAAAGTCGTGGGGTTCCCTGTCTGCATGGTAGTAGCAGTGGTAGTGTACGTGGGGGGATGACAAACGTTTGTACCCAATAGATACAAGGCGATTGCCAAAGTAGGGCAGGGCTGTTGTCCCACCTGTTTCTTTCTTTATGTGAGTTGTTTCGACATCAAAGGTTAGTACATTCATGTTTCGTTCCTTTGGTTCTTACTGTGAACTGAGTGGCAGTTGGCACATAGCACACGACACTTTCTTATTTCGTTAAACAAAGTAGATAGGTTAAAGTGCCTCATATTAGATATAGAGCCTACCTTAGTGGTTCTGTCTATATGATCAAACTGTAACGCTGTTGCATTACCCTTGTAACCACAAGACTCACACCCTTTGGATGTCTTGTAGATGTCTAGCCAGCGTCCCCTAGTTCTTCTTAGTCTGCGGTTGCGCTCTGTATTTCTACCTGTCATTAGTAGTAGACTCCACTGTTAATGTCAATCTGTGCATTGATCATGCCATGCCATCCGTTGAGTTTGTTTTTGGATATACAGATATGTCTGACTGTGTTCTCTACCTCACTTGATCCTGTCTTGCCTATGCCTATAATAATATCAGCCTCACCAGCCTTACCAGTCCGTGAGTTGTCAAGCATTGAGTAGTCAATCCACTGTCTGTCGTGTGCATCGTAGCTTGCTTGACTAACAGCCCACAACAGTAGTCTGTTTCGCTTGGCTATTTCACGTGCAACAACGTAAGTTTCCTTGAGTCGTTCATCCCCACGATTGTACTCGCCGGACACACGAAACTTGTCAAGCTGATCACAGAACATAACGTCTGGGGTGTTTAACTTGGCATACTCATCTACCTCTTCAACAGATGTACCCACCGAATCCATGATAGTCAGCAGTGGTGCTATCTCTTCTTGGTAACGATGACCTAAAGAAACCCGCTGCTCTACCATCTGCTCTCGTGTCAACTCAAAGTAAGACTGAATGATACGCAGCTTAATCTTTGGGGCTGGCTCTTCGTTAGCCCAGTAGGTTACCTTAAATCCCTGCTTGACGTATGATGCTGCAAGGAAACAACAGAAGGTAGTCTTACCTACTTCTGGTCTAGCAAACAAGATACCCAAGTTGCCACGATCAAGACCTGACACATTTTCTGCAATCAGGTCAAAGTTGAAAGGGAAGTCAGGATCACCTGCTTCCTCTTCTAACAGCATGTCCAAATCTTGCTCTACCTTAGTGTAGGTAGTTTTGTCACTGATGCGTCCGTCCTCTACTGTGTCAATCAGTCTGCGTAACTCACCAAACTCCTCACTGTCACCCGTGAAGATGTCAATTGCTTTCTCACCAATTAGCCGCGCACGATCCCGCAGCCAGAAGTTATGTACCAAGTCAAGATGTAAGTCAGCATTGTCAGCATTACCCACATCAAGTGTGGCTATCGTCTCATGCACCTTGTTGCGGGTTGCTTCCGGCATGGCAGGGTTGCGGTCATTAAACAAACTGCTAAGTTCTGACTTGGTTAAGTCCTTTGCGTACTTTGTGTGAGAGAATGTTAGTGTGTCAAATATGTCACGCATCTCTCTGTCAAACATAGACCTGTCAATAATGTTCTTTACCCGACCAAAGAAGTCGGCGTTAAGACAGAAGCCTAGTATTTGTTTATCTATCGATACGGTTTCGTAAGAAGTCATCTCGTTCGTCCTTTGTCATGTTCTTTAAATCACGGGGTAACACCATGAGTTTGGTTGGAACTACTCTACACAGGGTTTTTACCATGTCAATGGCTTTGTCAGTTGCATCTTTGTCAAGGGCAACGTAAATCTTCTGGTAATGGAGAAGTTGGGGTATGTACTCTTGTAGTAGTGAGGTTCCTAGTAGTGCAACTCCTGTTACCCTATCACTGATTGAGCAAGCACTTCCGCAATCTTCAACGATAATGGCTTGACTACTATCACCCACAATAAAAGGTTTTCTACTATCCCCATAACGATACCATTTTGAACCTCTTCCATCAATTGACCTACCTACCGCATCAACAACTTTGTTGCCATCCTTAACAAGAAAAACGACACGGTTTCTTTTGAAATCATAACGAATGTCAACACGACCAGCCAAGTAGGCATCGTAAGCATGTACAGATCGAACATAAAGTTCGGCATCTAAGTTACGGGAAAGACTAACAAAAGTGTCGGGCATCTCGTAAGTGTTACTAGTACGGGGAACAGACGCATTAGTCTGTGGCCTAGACAGGGCATGTTTCGCAAAGTCTTTGGTCAGGGTAATACCCGTGCGACCCGACACATTACAGTCAGCGTGGAAGCAAAACCACAGTCGTTGCAGTCCGTCATCACTTACGCTAAATGTATTCTTTCTTGCACACACGGGACAGTCAGATCGGTAACGACCCAGCGGTGGTATGTCCAGTGACTCTACATAGCCTTGTAACCAAGATGGTGATTTCATGCCATATCGATAACACGCCAAATAAAATCATGTCAACCCCTGTTTTTTGGTTGACGGCTATTGACAGGGTGTGTTACCTATTACGTAACCTACCCCTTAAGGGATATCCTATTATGAAAGTATATAATAAAATCAACCCCATAGCAAAGACCCTAAGGGATAAGAAGTATAGTAAACAAGTTATCCCTAGTAAAAAGAAAACTAACTTAGATAAACTATCTGAAAAGGAAGCACGGGATGCCAAGACCAAACAAGATACTTGAACCCACCAAGACTTACAATCTGTTGATGAAGGAAGAACAGTTTGACAAGCTTGCTTACGTTGCACACCAAATGCAGAAGACATCACTTGAACAGGTTGCAGTCGCTGACCTAATCAGGGAGTCACTAGACATATACGTTGAAGCTTACGAGGAAGAACATGGAATCATTGAAAACCCAAAAACTTGAATTGGAAATTGTCAGGCGAGGCTATGATGATCGATGGATTGTCAACACACCAGCATCGTCTGTCCGTATTGGTGAGACAAACAGGGACACGGTAAGGAAGAAAGACTGTGTAGATTACTTGCGGCTCGTCACAATCTTTATTGGAAAAAGTGAAAATGAATGTCGTTTGTGGGTTGACAGAAACAAACAAACACTGGTAAAACTAGGGACACCTTACGAGGTTGCCTAGATTATGGAGCGTGACAGTAATGTCTGTACTTTAAATCTAGGTTCGTAGGGTTGAACAGGGGGAGTGGTTACCCCTTGTCCTTTCGTTGGTTGGTTGAAGAGCGGGGCTGGATTAATTTCTAGTCCCGTTTCTTTTTTGTTGACACCCCTGTTTGTTTCCGATATTGGTTACTAATCAACTGCCAGATAGGAGAAACCAAATGGCGAAGAAACTACAAAACATGACACAAGACGAACGCATTGCTTACTGGGAAAACATTCGTGAAAAGGAGCGTATCAATCGTCGGAACCGGATAGCTAAGTTAACTATGGAGCAACGTGCGGCAGTCATTAACATAAACAAACTGTTAGACACAGTGCTTGACGTTGCACTATATCCTGACATGGGTGGCATCAAGGCTGTTACTGCCTACGACCTACAAGAACTGTCTGATGCAATGGACGCACTACAGTATCAATTCAATTTGCGGGGGGAGTGACATGGCTGAACGAACTTGGGAAGTTAAGGTGGAAGCGACGACAACTCGTGAAGTTATTGTCCACGCTGACACAGAGTATGAAGCACAGATACAAGCCCAGATAGAAATGGTGGGCTTAGTCGGTGGTGAAAATACCAAAGTATTAGCTACTAAGGAGATAATCGATGGGTAAGATGAGCGACTGGGCAATCCAGCTAGAGGATGACTTCTGGGACACCGCAAACAAGGTGGTTGGTGGCTGCGAATACTTTGGACAATTTGTACAGGAGATGCAGCCCCACCGCGACTGGCTAGGCACACACAACGACCAAGAATATTGTGAAAGGTTGCGGGATGCGTGGGACAACTACTGGAGTGACAAACAATGACAAGCGCAATCACACCACGCTATCCCAATGCGGCAAGTGATCCGCGCCTAATTAATGTCAACGATCAACGAAAGAAACTCAGGGAAATTGTCACTGAGAAAGAATGGCAGGGCAAGAATGCTGACGCAGAAAAATGTCAGATAAAAATATTGTCAGCCGCATTACAAGAAGGCCGATCTTACTATCCTTCCTTCTAACCAATGGAGATTTTGTCAGTGAATAATGTCAGCCCAAATATTGTCAGCAATAAACAGAAAACACCAGATTACCCCTGCGATGATTGCGGAAGACCAGCGATGGTCAAAGATCATGGGTTTCTTTCATGCCCTGATTGTTGGGTAAAAAGACACGGGGAACGAAAAAAAGAACTTGACTGCTTTATTGAGTATGGTTAGGGATAGGTAACCAAAACCAACTAAGGAAACCAACTGATGAAACGCGCAACAAAACTAGCTCACAAAAAATTAGTCAACAACATCACCCACTGCTATCTAGATGCCGACCCAGTACAAATAAAGGGTGGCATGGCTTGGTATGCTGCAGCCTATGACGCAGCCTATGATATAGGCAATAAATACGGGGTTGCTGTTTACCTAGTGGTGGCTGTTATTTCTGCCTTGTCGCCAAACAATAAATGGTCACGTAATGTTAGCAATGCCGATGCCTTAATAGGTGCTTTTCTAAAGGGTGATGGTATTGATTCGGTGAAGGTGTCAACCTACCACGCCATGAAAAACAAGGCTTGGGGAATATTGGCAGAACGACCCACCTATGATAGAGCAAAGGGTATGCTAAAGGGGCAAAAGATTACCTCTTTCTTTTGTGACATTATGGGCGAGTTCAACGTAACTATTGATGGTCACGCAAGGAATATAGCCTATAATGAACGAATCGGATTGACCGACGATAAAACCAACATAGGTAAGCGCGAATATAAAGCACTTCAAGAAGCATACAAGGAAGCCGCGAACGATGCCGGAATAATGCCCTACCAATTACAGGCTATTACTTGGCGGGTTTGGCGGGATAGGTACGGGATAACTTAGGGGAAATAATGTCAGGCCATGCTTTATCAGTTGGCAAATATTGTCAATCCATGCCTAAAAGTTTTGGGCTACCATGCCGGATTGGTTGTTGGTTTTCCACTGGCGGGGGTAGCGTCGGACAAGTTGAGTCGCGGGGCTTGTCCAAATGGGGCGGGGCGGGATTTTTCCCGCCTCGTTTTAACTTAGGTAAATTAGTTGTTGACCCATCCGGCAGCGGGTGCAATAACAGTTGGGCGGGGTTGTCCCGCTAACCAATAGAAGGGAACATTTAACCATGTTTGATTTAATACCAAACGAAGATATAAGAGGATCTTTTACAGTAGAACACAACGACCCATCAAACATTGACTTGTTTGTTAATCGCGGTTCAGTCAGGCGGGTGCCAATTGATGCCATCACTGAAGAAGCCTATGACGATTATTCTCTGTGCAAGGCAGAACGTATGCCCGATTATTCAGCCCTACAGAATACGGCAACGGGTGCCATCCTGAACACTAGGCCAATAGGTAAGACTTACAATCTGGTTCCGCATGACCTCTTGTTTAGTCGTCAGGCTGAACTGCTAAATGAAACTGATCTACCAACCGGCAATGTGAAGGTGGTTGATCGGGTGTATGATGACGGCTTGCGAGCGCATCGAACCATTCACTTTAACGACCTACAAACGACTGTCGGGGATTCGTCGGACTCGGTCAATTGCCGCATGGACGTATTCAATTCGGTTGATATGTCTTGGGCGTTTCAGGTGTTCAGCGGTGCATACCGTGATCTGTGCCGCAATACATTGGTATTTGGTGGCGAGAAGGCATATCACCAGAAAGCCAAACATACAAAGAACCTGTCACCGGAAGCATTAATAAGTAAGGCTGGCGGCTCTCTTGAAATGTGGACAGGCCAGCGCGAACAAATGAATTTGTGGGCGGGTGCCAAGTTGTCGGATGAGCAATTCGGCGAGATACTGGCGAACTCTATCTGCCATAAAAACACTAGGGCGGCAGAAGCCGGACAAACCAAGCCGATTAATGAACGCCTGATGAATAACATTCTTTACCTGTTTGACAGAGAAAAGAAGGAACTAGGTCAAACCATGTGGGCGGCATACAATGCTTTGACCCACTGGTCTACTCATACTCAGGAAGGGTGGACAGACTTAACGACCGGCAAGGATTACCAGTCGGGCAAATCAACCCAGAATGTGGCTAACGTCCAGCGAACCCGTAATGACATGGTCAGGACTGTGCTTGCCAGCCCATCATGGACTTGGGCAGAAAGTGTGGCGGCATAATATGGGTGATTTTATAGCTAATACTTACAAGCTAGTCTGGATCGTGCTGCTTGTGCTTATTATTTTAGCGATCCTTTAACCAACGGGCATTGCCCAGAAAGAAACCAACCAATGACCAATATTCCAGCAAAACTAGTCGCTGAATTTGCAACCATATCAGACCGGATCGAAGAGGCGATCAGGCAGGACGAACGTCACAAGGTGTTGACCCAGTTGGCAACCGAACGCGAAGCCGGGGCGAGAGCCTTTCTTGATGCCGTATTCGCTGATCGGAACGGGGAACAAACCCACAAGGCGGCGCAATCCGTCCGGCAGCGGCGGGGGTTCCATTCCGGCAGCAAGCTTGGCAAGCTTTATCGTTGCCTTGCCAGTCGCACCTATGCCGTAACAAAAAACACTCTAGCCCGTGAATCTGGTATGACCAACAAATCGGTTTATCAGGGCATCTCTACCCTGCGTGGAAAGGGTTATAAGATAGAGTCTGTTTTTGGTAAGGGATCAAAGGCACGTTATAAGCTTGCAAGTTAACCGGCGGGCGGCTATAACTACGGGACTGGCAGCGCGGTTGTTGCCAGCCCGAAACCAACCAAGAAGGAAAGAAACCGATGAGTAAATCAGTTTTGAACATTACCGAAGAGACTAAGGCGTCAGAGCTTATTGTACTGGATAGGGAAGCCTTGATAACTATTAACAAGCTCGTTGACAGCATCGACCAGCAGATCGATTGCCTCAAGGCTCTAATGAAATCAACCGGCATTCCCTACTACTCTTGGGACAAAGAGAACTCGGTTCAGGTTTATGCCGAACAGTTGAAGATCATCAAGAAAGAATAGCCAGAAACAAACCATTTCCTCCCTAGACTTAGCCCTGCTTGACTAGATCGGCAGGGTTCTTTTTTGCCTGATGCCTGAATGTAACCAAGCGGGTTGATATGGCGGGATAAATTGCGGGTGGGGTGTGGTGGTATTTGTTAGGGAATGTGACCTTGATATCTGCATCACAGAATAACCGGCATGGATTATTTGTCTGCCAAAAATCTATAAACGGGTGGCGCGGCGCGTATATAGGGGGGTAACGTGGCGGGGTGATTCCGGCGGGATTGCTCAACGGGTGGCATCCTTGGCATTGCCGAAGCGTAACCCCTTTTACGGGGTTGCAAGGGCCACCGGGGGGGTACCGGTACTTGCTAGCAATACCCCCAGCGATTTTATTTCTGTAGGGTTATCGATATGACTAAAAAACAACCCCTCTGGGGTATCCCAAAGGGGGTACAGGGGAGTTCCCCAGAAAGAAACCCCTACGCAGGGCAGCGAAGGGGGTGTGATATAGGTTTACCCGGCAGGACTTAGTCCTATCATACAGTCAGAATCCCATTCTGTCAAGAAAATTCCACAATACACACCCTTTTTTATTTTTATTATTGACTTATAGACATATAACGGCTATACTTGTGTTGTGGGGCTAGATAAATCTAGCACATCCCGACAGATTTCCTCTTGACTTGTAACAACAGGGCGATGTAGGCTAATAAATCGGTCCCACAACTCCTAAAAAAGAGCTAATCCCATGTTTGAAGCATCCCTACTCGTTTGTTTAGTCGTTTCCCCCGAAACCTGTATGCAATTAGACGATACACAGGGGCCACACGCCTCGAAAAACGAGTGTGAACAGCGGGTAGACGAGATGGCAGAGTTTGCTATATCAGCTAATCTGTTTGAATTGAACATAAAGTGGAAATGCACACAAACATCAGGACTGAAAGTCAGGTTTTATGAACCTTCTACCTCAACAAAGACAAAAAGACCGTCAGCTTACCCCTCAACAGAACCACTTCCTAGAACTTCTCTTTGAAAATGGCGGTCAGGTAACTGCCGCCGCTGTAGATGCAGGGTATTCTCGTGGTTCAGCCGCATGGTTGAAGGCCAGCCTTGCTGATGAGATCATTGAACGCACCAAAACCATCCTAGCTACCAACGCAATGAAGGCAGCTAACCGCGTGATCTCGACTATAGACAACCCCGCCCCAGAAAGAGGTGATGAATTACGCCTCAAAGCCGCAGAGTCGCTCCTGAACCGCGTAGGAGTGGCAAAGCAGGAACAAATCAACCACAACGTAACCGCAATACACGGAGTAGTCCTGCTACCCCCTAAGAAAGAGGTAGTTATCGATGCGGAGTGACAAAGAGATATTAAAGATTGCAATGGAAAACGTCAGTAACCTAACGAACGAAGAATTTGATAGGTATCAGGTGATACAAAAGATGCCAGTCAAAGAGAGATTTGCTAGAAAAGCACAGGGCGGCAAGGTTTCTCGTGGACGCTCTGCACAGGGAAGTGCCGAAAAGAATGGCTGAAGCCGCACCGAAGCGTACCTACCACCTATCCACCGCTGAACGTGCGCGAAGAGCAGCCCAAAAGAAACTGCGTGGTGCAAAGAAGAAAGCCCAGCAAGCCACAAAGAAGGCAGAGACGCAAAGAAAGAAAGCCCGTGATCTTGAAAGCACTATTGGACGAGTTGAGAAAGCTATCACAGCAAGCGGCACTGCAACGATTGACGCTGCCGATCTCAACTCACTTCCCCCGGCTGTATCCGATCTCGTGGGAGATTCCGAAGTTGTCTTCCAAGCTAACCCCGGACCCCAAGAGGAGTTTCTTTCGGCGGGAGAGCGGGACGTTCTTTACGGTGGGGCTGCTGGTGGCGGTAAATCGTTTGCTTTACTTGCTGATCCCTTACGGTATTGCCATAACCCCCATCATCGGGGTCTTCTTCTCCGGCGTACCCTCGACGAACTAACAGAACTAATTGACAAGTCACGCCAGCTTTACACAAAGGCGTTTCCCGGAGCCAAGTTCCGCGAATCCAAATCAACGTGGGTCTTTCCGTCTGGGGCTACGATCTGGTTTACCTACCTCGACAGAGATAAAGACGTTACCCGATTTCAGGGACAGGCGTTTAACTGGATAGGCATCGATGAGATTACCCAATACCCTACGCCGTATGTGTGGGACTATTTGCGTTCTAGGCTTCGTGCTACTGATCCTGAACTTCAAGAACACCTGTACATGCGCTGCACAGCCAACCCCGGAGGTGTGGGTGGCTGGTGGGTCAAGAAGATGTACATCGAAGGTACCCCCGAAAACAAAGCATTCCCTGCTTTTGACATAGACACTCGCAAAACATTTGCTTGGCCTAGTGGTCACGAAAAGGCAGGTCAGCCGCTCTTCTTCCGAAAGTTTGTTCCAGCGCGGTTGACAGATAATCCCCACCTCATGGCTGACGGTCAATACGAGGCTATGTTGCGTTCGCTCCCAGATGTCGAACGGAAGAGACTTCTCGAAGGGGATTGGGATGTGGCAGAGGGAGCAGCCTTTCCCGAGTTCTCACGAGTGAAACATGTGGTCGAACATTTTGACATTCCCACGAACTGGCCCCGCATACGAGCAGCCGACTACGGGTACTCCGCGCCGTCTTGTGTCTTGTGGGGTGCGATTGACTGGGATAATAATATTTGGGTTTATCGTGAATTATACGCTAAACACTTGACAGCGGAGCAATTAGCTGATAGAATACTAGAAGCGGAACAACTTGACCCGTTACCTCACTACACCGTACTCGATTCCTCTTGCTGGAACAAGACCGGATTCGGGCCATCCATAGCAGAGGTGATGATGCGGCAGGGAGTTCGCTGGACTCCATCAGACCGCAACCGTGTTCAGGGCAAGATGGAAATACACCGTCGTCTAGCAGATGATCCCTACTCGAAGGAACCACGTATACGTTTCTTTTCATCCTGCCAGAACATCGTGAAACAAATAGCTGGTATACCCCTCTCCAAAACAAACAGCGAAGACGTAGATACCAAAGCTGAAGATCACGCATACGACGCACTTCGATACATGCTGATGACACGAATGAGCGGATACGCTTCGATACACCAGCAACTAGGCGCAATCAAGAACCACGTACACAAGGTTCAAGATGAAGTATTTGGATATTAATTTATGGCACAGTTTATTAACGAATTTGAGGAAATGCTTGCTGCCAGTCCCGATGGTCGTCCTCAAACAATAAATAATACTATTATCGGTGAGTTGTTTAAAAATAGAAATCCTGCCGAAACAAAGAGCATGTCGCAGTCAAAGATAAACTCTGCAACAAAATTCTTTGAAACATCTGGTATGTTGGATATGACTCCTGCAGAGATAACTGCAGACCCTGTTGCTTTTACAAAAATGATGCAGGGAGAAGGTTATCAACAACTAGGCAAAAGCCAAGCTACCAAAGCTCAAGCCTTTTTATCTGGTATTTTAGAGGATGCAGGACACGGTCAAAGTTGGCCTAGCAGAACATTAAAAACACAACTGGGTAGAGAAAAAGCATTAAACACTTTTGATTTTGAAGTCACTCGCGCAAAAGTAAAAGAATTTCCTGATGATGTCTTTTCTAAACTAAAGACTTCTGCAGCTAGGTTACAAAGTAAAGGAGACAAAGAAGCTGCAGCACAATTGCTTATGCACATGTTTGGCGGATATAGACCTGAAGACTTAAATGGTATTAGTATTGATGATATTAACTTTAAGACTGGTGTTGTTGAGAATGTAGAAATTAAAGCGGCAGGAGCAACAGTTTCTAAGTCTGCTATTTTTTCACCGCCAATTTTAGATGCAATTAAAATGCACATAGGGGATAGAAAAACAGGACTCCTGTTTGAAAGCACACAAGAAAATTCTAAGCGCATTAACAATGTTTTTGATGAAGTTTTTGGAAAAGACTACTTGACCGTAAGTAGTCCTAAAGGGGGAAAACGGCAAGAACCTATGCGAGTTAAAAAACTTCGTAATTTAAATGAAAGTATTCTTTCAGGTTACGATGTTTCAGAACAAGCTAGAAAAGTTGTTACTCTTCGCGCTCAATCTAATGTGGCAGAAGATTACGCAACATCTGCAGCTAGACGAAGACAAATAGAAAAGATTACAGCAAAAAATGTAGCGTTGTTTTCAGCCGGGTCCGAAAGTTCATCTGTTGCTCAATTTATGAGTGACGTAGGAGTTGTTTCTCCGTCAAACAGAACAGCTACGATTGCGGCTACAAAAGAAGTTTTAGAAGAACTGGGGTATGAGAACGCAGTTAACCCAGACTTTTATAATTCTCTTCCAGAGTCAGGTGAAGTAATAGGTGGAAAAATAGCGGGACAAGTTGATCCTGAAGTATCTGCCTCTTTAAATCAAAAACAAATACAGGCAAATTTAAAAAGTGCAGACCTTGATGAAACGGATAGGTTAGAAAACAGACAAAGATTAGAAGAGCTACGTGACCAAACTTCCCAAGACACAAAAGTAAAAAAACAACAAAAGACTGTTGCATCAGGCGAAGACTTCATAGCCAAAGCCTTGAAGATGGCAAAGCCACTCAAGGTAGTTGTTCCCCCTCTTGCAATTGCTGCAGGTGTGCTTGCTGCAAAAGATACGTATGCTAGTACAAGGGAACAACTTGTTGAACTGGGAGTTCCAGACAAGTTAGCTACAGCAGGTGCAGGAATAGCAGGAGCCACAGAGTTTCTACCAGTTGCTCCTAGTGATGTTGTTTCAATTGCACGATCAATCCCAGAACAACCTAGCATGATGCAGTCTATGCAAGCTAGAGGGCAACAGGTTCAAGACATAGGCGATGAGTTCGGTAACCTCGACCAACAGGGACAACCAACACCTTCTGCTCCTGTAAACATACCCGATCCCGTTCCGACCCAGCAGGGAATGCTGGCTGCAGGTGGAGCAAAACAAAGAGTTAACCAAGCAAGAAGTGCCGCGCTTGCTGGTGAAGAAACATCAATGAGCGGTTCCTTTCTAAATTAACCCATAGGGGAGACAAACCTATGCCTGACAATAATTACAACTACGGTGCAGCATATGTAATGAACTCTGACAAGGTCAGCGTCGATACAGATGAGGGTGCATCAAAGCTTTACCGTGAAGGTCTGGAGTTTCCAACTCGTGTACAGACAGGCCCAATCACAGAAGATATGCCAAAGAAGCAAACTAAGCCAACAGTAGAAGCTTCATTGTTTAAGATGGCAGACGACAGAAACTACTTTAGCTAGGACTTCAAATGTCTGATAATTTCCTACAACCCCCAGACGATAGTGAAGTTGTAGTCGTAGCCCCCGAAGAGGAGATGCCCGGTCTTGCCGCGCACATCCGAAAGAAGTTCCAAGACTCTGAAAATGGTCGCTTTGCTTACGAGCAACGTTGGCTAAAAGCGTTTAAGAACTTTCGTGGCATTTACGACTCAACTACCCAGTATCGTGACAGTGAAAAGTCGAAGGTATTCATTAAGATTACCAAGACAAAGGTGCTTGCTGCTTACGGACAGATTATTGACATCCTGTTCGCAAACAAAAAGTTTCCGTTGGTTGTAGAGCCAACTCCTGTCCCCGAAGGTATTGCAGAGTTTGCTCACATGCAAACCCCGCTTGATGAGATCATCGATCCCTACGGATTTGAGGGAGACGGAAGAACCCTAGAGCCGGGAGCATTAGAAGCTTCCCCACCTAGCGGTGACTTTTTAGGAGGATTAAAAGACAGGTACAGTGGTGCGCCTCTTGCAGAGGGACCAGCTTTAGCCGGAGAGCCACAAATTTCTCCCGCACAAAAAGCTGCCCTAAACATGGAGAAGGTCATTCACGATCAGCTTCTTGACACAAGTGCAGTCAATGTATTTAGAAGTGCTATCTTTGAAGCATCTCTCTTAGGAACAGGGGTCGTAAAAGGTCCGTTTAACTTTACTAAAAGAGTACACCAATGGGAGCGAGACGACGAGGGTTCTCGTGTGTATGCTCCCTACGAAAGAATTGTTCCGCGTATGGAACATGTTTCCGCTTGGGACTTTCACCCTGATCCAGCAGCAACGAGTATAGAAGATTGTGAGTACGTCATACAGCGACATCGTATGAACCGACTGCAGCTTCGTAATCTTATCAATCATCCGTACTTCTACAAGGATGCTATTGAAGAAGTTATTGCAAAGGGATCAAACTACGAAGACAAGTATTACGAAGATACTATTCGTGAAGATGAAACCGAAGCGTACTATCAAGAGAACAGGTTTGAGGTTCTTGAATACTGGGGTGTTCTTGATGCTAAGTTTGCACAAGAAGTAGGAATGGATATTCCCGACGGTTTGGACCCTATTGATCAACTGCAGGTGAATGTGTGGGTCTGTGGTAATTGCGTCCTTCGTTGTGTTTTAAATCCGTTTACACCAGCACGTATTCCCTACCAAGTTTTTCCATACGAAATCAATCCCTATCAAATATGGGGCGTTGGCGTAGCGGAAAACATGGAAGATGCACAAATGCTGATGAACGGTCACGTTCGTATGGCAATTGACAACCTAGCCCTAGCTGGCAACCTTGTCTTTGACGTAGATGAAGCAAGCTTGGTTCCCGGACAAAACATGGACATCTTCCCCGGAAAGATATTCCGTCGCCAGTCAGGAGTAACAGGAACAGCTATCAACGGCCTCAAGTTTCCTAACACAGCACCTGAAAACATTCAGATGTATCAGATTAGCCGACAGCTTGCAGATGAAGAGACAGGTCTTCCGTCAATCATGCACGGTCAAACTGGAGTAACAGGAACAGGTCGTACAGCATCAGGACTGTCCATGCTATTAGGTGGAGCAAGTCTATCACTCAAGACTGTAATCAAGAACATCGATGACTCACTGTTAAAGCCTCTTGGAGAAGCGTACTTCCAGTGGAACATGCAGTTCAACGATGACGCTCCCGATATTGAGGGCGACTTAGAGATTAAACCACGCGGCGTAGCTGCCGTTATGCAAAAAGAAGTTCGTAGTCAAAGACTGACTACCCTGCTGCAGACTGTATCCAACCCAATGTTAGCACCATTTATCAAAATACCAAACCTCATGCGGGAGCTTGCTATTGCACAGGATATCGATCCTGACAGCTTAGTAAACGACGTAAACGAGGCACAGATATTTGCAGAGATGTTGAAAGGATTAGCAGCTAATGCTCAACAAGGAACAGGCCCGGAAGGTCAGCCCACTGGTGACCAACAAGCAAGCATGGGACAGTCTGGAGACGTACCTGCAGGAGCAAATCCAGATGACGCTTCGGGCGTTGGTGGGGGCCAGATCGGAACTGGAACTGTTCCGGCTGCAGGGGAAGATAACTTCACTGGAAATGCTTAAGGGATTAAAGTCTGATTACGAATCGTTCGTAAACTCGAAGGAAAACTAAATGAGCCTAAGTTCACTAGGAATGCGATTACTACCCGGAGTAGCTGTAAGAACAGTGGCGGGTGGGTTTGCGCCTAAACCTAGTGGAATTAGACAAGATCAAATAATTGGAACTGGAAGAGCGAGGGGTACAGGGCCAGTTGGATCGACAGTAAGTGGTGATGACGGGGATGACAATCAAATAACTCCTGAAGAGTATCAAAGACAAGTAGATTACTTTGCAGACAACAAGTTTGCAGGATCGTACAGCCCGGATAAAGAATATCCAGACACACTTTCAGGATACTTGCAAAAATCCCTAGACTACGCCCTAGCTCCTCACGTAGAGTTTAACAAACTAACTCAAACGTACCGTGCTACAGGTCCGGGGGGAGCAATAGAGTCTATGATGGGGCCACTTGGTCCACTCGCGGCTTTGGGTCAAAAAGCAAACATGGCAAACTTAGAAAGATTACAGAGTAAAGTTGATGCGGGAGAAAAAGGATACGGCGTAGGTTTACTAGACAATCAGATAGTTGGTACAAGTCCACTTCCTGAATTTATGCAGGGTACTATGTTTGATCCCGGTTACGGTACATTTTCAGGAATGGTACCGGGAACTCCCAGAGGGATTAGCGAAGCTCAACACTTAAGAAATCTACAAACTGCTCTAACAAATGCCGCTACACCACTGGGGTATGATGCTGATGAGATTTTTGGTAAGTCAATACCCGATGTAACTTCTGCGTACAATTTGCTTACGTATGGTGATGTAAGAGGCGCAGACATGGGCTTAGAAAACATTGCAGAAGACGTTCGCAGTTCTGTTGTGACAAGTATGGTGCCTAACCCATTAGGATCACAGTATGGGTACGTAAAGGCTCCCGTAACAAGTGGGGGATACAGGGGTATACCTCAAGGTTACGTAACTACCACACTCTCTGGAGTTTCAGGAACAGAAGTTTTTGATCAATCACAATATGAACAACAAAGACAGGCTAACTTTGATGCTACAGTAGCTGCCGGACAAGCTAGGTCTGCGCCAAAGTCTTATGCTCCTGATTACGGTAATGACGATTATGGTAATGAAGACGAAGGTCGAGATGATGGACCTAGTGCTAGTGATACCAGCGATGGCGGCGGCGGCGGTATGGGTGGCGGCTTTGGAAGTGTGAGTGATAACTTTGGTGGCGGTGACGCTATGGGCGGTCGGATCGGTATGCGAAACGGCGGGGAAGCATCCCCACAGATGGGCTTCGTTAACAAAGACCCCCGTACCGTATCTGACAGTCAGGGCATAGCAGACAACAGGTATACTTCTGTACCACAGGGTTCGTTTGTAATGAACCAACCTGCAAACGAAATGTACAAGGATGATTTAGACGTAGTTCTTGGGGACGCTGAAAAACGAGCAGGATCACCCCAAAACGACGGAAACATGGTAGACGTAGCTCTATCCGACGGTGAACGCCTGATACGCCCTGAAGTTGTAGACTTTGTAGAGAAGAAATACGGCGGCGGGTTTCTTGACAACATAAACAATACAGGCAAGCCTGAAGTGCAACGCCGTCAAGTTAAGTACGGAGCTAAGATAGGCGCAGCAGACGGTGGATTTTTAGCCGATCAAGGTATGGAAGCGAAAGATGTAGGTAAAGATGTTCCTCTGGAAGATTACCAACCTATATCCGAAAAGTTAAGAGCAAAGCTAACTAAGTTTGCAGCTAAGAAACCTAAAAGAGGCGACATCAGGGACTTTATTAAGAGTTTACCCCCCGAAGAAAAACTTACAGTTTTATTCTTAACTGAAACACAGTCTACTACAGACCCTATTGAAAGCATGGAAGCAATTGGCGAAGTAGTAAACAACCGTATAAACTCTAATTATTATGATTTTAAAGGTATAAAGACTTTGGATGATGCCCTACTAAAACAAACTAAACGGGGAGCATTTCAGTTTTCAGGGTTAGAACCTTCTACGTTTTTTGAACGAGCTAAAGAAGTAAAGGGTGGTACAGCAAGTAAAGGTTTAGCTAAAGCATATGCTGCAGCCCAAAATGTCTTAGACCCCGAAACAGAGGGAGCTAACAGATTAGACCCTAACACATTATTCTACACACGCAAAGACGCTCCTAGTCAGTGGATGCGTGAGTCTAAAGATTTAGAATTTTCTACGGAACTGGGTGGACACGAGTTTTATCGTACGTTCGCATCACCAGAATTTCCGTAAGAAGAATCCGTCAGCTACCCGCACAGCGGCCCTGACACAACCGACGCGGCTACCCACAGCCATGTGGCCCCGCAAGATGAGGTAAATACAATGGCAAAACAAGTACGCGGCATTCGTGCCAACAAACCAAACGACTCTTTCGGAACCATAAATAGCGACAGCTTATACAAAGGCAACTATCGATCAGAAGTCTACGAAGACGAAGAAGATACCCCTGAAGTAGAAGCAAGCGAAGAACCCGAATCTACAGAAACAAAAGACCCAAGCTTTGTAGAGGCAAAACAAGAATCGCCAAATCACGACTACAAGAAACGGTACGACGATTTAAAGCGACACTACGATACAAAACTTGCACAATTTGAATCTGAAAAGCAGCAACTGCAACAGGCATCACAGGCATCTAATGTCCCAATGCCCAAGACAGTTGAAGAGTTGGAAAAGTTTCGTGAAGAGTACCCGGATGTATACGGAGTTGTTGAGACTGTAGCGGCTATGCAAGCCGAAGAAAGAACTAAACACCTACAGTCAGAACTACTTGAAATTCAGGAACGCGAAAAGGAAACTGTGGTTCAAAGTGCATACCGCGAACTAATGAACAATCATCCAGATTTTATGGAAATTAAAGAGGATGAAGCGTTCTTAACGTGGCTTGGCGAACAGCCTGAATCTATTTCAGATGGTATTTACAAAAACAATACCGATGCTCGTTGGGCTTCAAGAGTACTTGATCTGTACAAATCAGATGTTGGTATCTCTAAAAAGAAGAAGACCAAATCTAATGAAGCGGCAGCAGCCGTAGTAAAGTCCTCTAAAGCTAAAGACGTTGTGTCGGAAGCAGGGGGCGGTGAAAAGAAGATTTGGAAAGCTTCACAAATCGCCAAGATGCGTCCGTGGGAGTTCGAGAAGATGGAAGCTGAACTCGACCTAGCACGGCAAGAAGGGCGAATCGAACTAAACTCTTAAAACCTCAAAAATAGAGAAGGAATGAACAATGGCGTTCACTACTGCTTCTGGATATGGAAACTTACCCTCAGGTAATTTTGCACCAGAAATCTTTAGCCAAAAAGTTCTCAAATTCTTTCGTCGCGCTTCGGTTGTTGAAGACATCACGAACACTGATTACGCTGGCGAAATTGAAAACTTTGGCGACACAGTCCGTATCATTAAAGAGCCGACTGTTACAGTATCCGCTTACCAGCGGGGTTCTGTTGTAAACCCACAAGACTTGGCTGATGACCAGATTACTATGGTTGTTGATCAGGCTAATGCGTTTGCATTCAAAATCGACGACATTGAAGAGCGTCACTCGCACGTAAACTTCGAGGCACTTGCCACCTCTTCTGGTGCATTTGCTCTGAAGCGTAAGTACGACAAGACTGTTCTTCAGGCTATGTCTGACGGTGCTGGCATTGCAGCTTCTGCTGTATCCGGTACAACCCTGACTACTACTGCTGCTGCTGGTGCCATTGGTACTGCAAACGCACCAATCAACATTGAGACAGACGACGCTGGCATCAACATGATGCTTGCAATGGCCCGTCTCCTTGACGATGAGTCAGTGCCAGAAGAAAATCGCTGGTTTGTAGCACCACCAATCTTCTACGAGAAGGTGTTCCAAGCTGGGAATAAAATTGCTGAAGTACAGGTTACTGGCGACGGTACCTCACCACTTCGCAACGGTCTTGCAACTGTCGGCACACTTGCTGGCTTCCGTTGCTACAAGTCAACTGCGCTTAACAGCACAGGTGGCACAGACCAAGTTACTTTGACAGACGCATCTGCAACCCTCGCAACTGATGGTTCAGAGAACGTTGTTCTCGCAGGTCACATGTCATCCACCTCTACTGCTTCGCACATTGCGAAAACAGAAGTGGTTCGTTCAACTGAATCGTTCTCCGACGTTATTCGTGGACTACATGTTTTTGGGCAAAAAGTACTTCGCCAAGAAGCAATCGTTCGCGGCGTTGTAGACTTCGCATAAGGGGGGCTAGATAAATGGCTACTTTTGACCATACCATCACTGGTGGTGGAACTGTAGGACATCCCGCTCATGCGATTCGTCCTTACATTGTGCAGTCAAAAATCTTTGACGCTGCCGATGACAACCTCACAGCTAACGATGTCATCAAAGTGATTGACCTACCGGACAACTCGATTGTTCTTGGTGGTTGCCTTGATGTCCTTGAAGCTGGCGGTTCTAGTGTGACTTTTGACGTTGGTATCAGCACCGACATTGATGCCTTCTGTGATGGTGTTGATGGTAACGCTGATGCTATCTACAACTTTCACCCTACAGCAGCAGGTATCAACACAGTAATTGCTACAGACGCTATTCAAGTTAAAATCTTGGGTGCAGACTCTGCTGTAGTTCGTTTCCGTGTTATTGCCTTGATTGCTGACATTGGTGACCCAACTGCAATGGTCCAGACTGCTGCAGTCCAGACTGGCGTATAATACTAATCAAGGGGGCAGGGCAACTTGCCCTCTTGACTCTTTATTTATTTCGTGATAAAAGCAATAACCTTTGCCGGGAGTAAATACACATGGCAGCTAAGAAATCAAAAAGCCCAAAGCCAAAGAACGCAGCACTGTATTCGCGGGTTAAGGCAGAAGCTAAAAAGAAATTTGATGTGTACCCAAGCGCATACGCAAATGCTTGGCTAGTTAGAACCTATAAAAAGCGTGGTGGAACTTACGCTTAAGTTGGAGAAAAGATATGCCTGTAACAATTAAAGCGTTACCCGGCGGGGAGTTTCGTGGTGAACAATCCGCTACTGCAGAGATAAACAAGAGTCAAAGAACTAAAATTGCAAACGCTATGAAAAAGGCAGCAAAAGCGGCTGCTCCTAGCGGAGCAAGACTTAGTGATCAAGATGTACTAAATTTTTTGAAACAGATGATGGTGCCAAAAAAGAGTGCGCCGCGTGGTGGACCAAAGAAAAAGATGATGGGCGGCGGTAAGGTCATGCCTAAGAAAAAGATGATGTACGGCGGTAAGGCTAAGAAGAAATAGGCATGGCTAAACCACAGGGCGGCTTAACGAAATGGTTCAAGGAAGATTGGCGGGACGTAAAGACCGGCAAGAAGTGTGGTCGCTCCGGTAAGGATAAAAAGAAACGCCCCTACCCAGCCTGTAGACCTGCCAAAGTCGCCAAGCGTATAACTAAAAAAGAAGCAGCTAAAAAAACAGGGTCACGTAGAGTAAACTGGTCTGTTACAGCTTCTGGTAAAAAACGAACTCCTGCAAAAAGAAAGAAAGCCTAATGAAAAAATCAGTACCCGCCCCAAAAGGGTTTCATTGGATGAGAGCAGGTAAAGGCTACAAACTTATGAAGGGTGACTACAAACCTCATAAGGGAGCAGTTAAAAATGCTTCATTTGAAGTACAGAAAGTTCATAAGTAATGCCTCGTAAACCTGACAACATGCCAGCCCGTAACAAGAAGAACTTTCGTTCTACCAAGTCTGGTGCGGGTATGACTAAGGCAGGAGTAGCTTCGTATCGTCGCAAGAACCCCGGCAGCAAGTTAAAGACTGCTGTTACTGGGAAGGTCAAGCCGGGAAGCACTGCAGCTAAACGCCGCAAGTCTTACTGTGCAAGGTCAGCCGGACAGATGAAGAAGTTTCCTAAAGCAGCCAAAGACCCTAACAGTCGCTTACGTCAAGCGCGGAAGAGGTGGAAATGTTAACAGCCCTTATTGGACCAATAGCAGACCTTGCTGGAACGTGGATGTCCGGCAAAGTAGAAGAGAAGAAAGCCCAATCCGCTACCAAAGTAGCAAAGGCACAAGCCGAAGCCATAGTTATGCAAAAGAAAGCTACGGGGGAAATTGATTGGGACTTAGAGATGGCGAAGGGTAGCCAGTCATCTTGGAAGGACGAATGGCTCACCATCTTATTTAGCATACCACTTATCTTAGCTTTCACTCCGGGGATGGAAGACCTTGTACGTAACGGATTTCAACAATTGGAGCAAATGCCTGAATGGTACCAGTACAGCTTGGGCGTTATTGTTGCTGCAAGCTTTGGAGTCCGGTCAGCGACAAAGTTCTTTGGTAAAAAGTGATGACTGTAGAAGCTTTTTTAAAATGGAAGATACTTCCTAGATTTATGATGTTAGCCAGCACAGTAATGTCTTGGCGGTGTGCAGAATGGTTCATGGATTTGTCTGACCCCACAGCCTCACAGTCAGCCTTCGTCAGTGTTGTAATGGGCGTGATGACAGGCGTATTTGGAATTTGGATGGGTCACGAACACAAGGGGGATACCATAGTTGAAAAGCGTTCCCCTAGAAAAAATTAAAAGCCCATGCAAAGGAATTTGTGTATTAGATAAGGAGCGAGTTAAGTGTATCGGATGTGGACGAACCATTGACGAAATAATTAGCTGGGGTAAAGCCAAATGAAATACAGAACAGAACATTTTCTAGATAAGTTAATTCACCATGAGGGTATGGTGCTTACTGTGTATGAAGACAGTCTGGGCATCGAAACTATCGGCATTGGTCGAAACCTTAAAGACAGAGGCATCACCAAAGAAGAACTAGACTACATGGACATCCCAAGTATGGATGTGGTCTACGAACACGGTATTACCGAAGCCGACGCTCGTTACCTTGCCATGAACGACATACGCATTGTTGAGAACGAACTGTGTCGAGTTCATCCTTGCGTTGAAGACCTAGATAGTGTAAGACAGTTGATACTGATGGACATGGCATTCAACATGGGGGTTCCCAGATTGTGCAAGTTTAAAAACATGTGGGGTGCAATCTACGATGGTAACTACGAAATAGCATCCTTAGAGATGTTGGATTCTAGATGGGCAAAGCAAGTAGGTTCGAGGGCCGTTAAACTTTCGGACGCAATGAAAGCAGGGGAGTTCTAATGTCTGGATATGGAGAACAAGAAGGCAACTATATTGTGTACCGTAATAAAAAAGGTACTATAACAAGTAAGACTTGGAGTCCTATAGTAAAAAAAGATTCCATACGCAAACAGACATCTGGTCGTAAGGCATCAAGCAGCGCAGAAAAAAGTTATCTACAGCAGGGTATGGAAATTGTAAAAGGGTTATTTGATTAATGAGATACAGACAACCTAGACCTGCTGATGATTCTAAAGAAAAGCAAAAAGAACGAGAAACTAATATGCAGCCTTTTACTTTTCAAAATCCTGTTATTGAATTTGAAGAAGGTAAAAAAGGTGCATACAGGGGTAATGTTCCTCTGAATAAAGATATTCACAAAAAAATGAAATCATATTTTGCTAGGAAAAAAGCTTAGATGCCCCCACGCAATCACAAGGATTGGATTAAGACTCCCAACGTAGAACACATCAGTTCGTCGATCTACTCTAGTCACGACATCTACAAACAGGAACTAGATAAGATATTCTCTAAAGTGTGGATACCCATGTGTCACTCCAGCGAACTACTATGCTTGGGGGATTACAGAACTACACAGATAGCCTTGCAAAATGTGGTAGCGGTTCGTTTTGAGAACAACGTAATTAAAACATTCTTGACCGACAAAGTAAAATCCCCCGCTGGTAACAATCTGTCTATGGTCTATCATTCTGGCGGCTGGCAGGAATTACCCTGCGAAGTAAAGCATGGGGGTATGGTCTGGACTACCCTAAACACTAACCCAGATCAAAGCGTAGATGAGTGGACAGGTGGTGCATTCGACTGTATCGCGGATGCTATCGACACTGAAGAGATGGAAGTCTTTCACTACCACAAGGCAGTAATAGATACAAACTACAAGCTGTGGCACGATACCAACAGCGAGTTCTATCACGATTTCATGCACTACTTTAATCGTGTCTCAGGGTTTAACGATGAATACTTTGCTAGAAAAAACATACCATTCGATAACGGACATGTTAATGTTAGCAGCTTCACCGTTAACTACGAGGAGTACGATGGGTTTGAGGATAGAGGAGAGCTTAGTTTCCCTAACCTGCCACCCAATCAGTGGTACATGGTTGACCTGTTCCCCGGATTTAATTTTAATCTTCGGGGTAGTGCTTATCGAAGCGATAGCGTTACACCTCTTGGGCCAAACAAAGTTCTTATTGAGTTTCGCGGCTACGGTCTTAAGAAGGATACCCCAGAGGAACGGCAGACTCGTATCAAGCATCACAACTCTATCTGGGGTCCATTCGGGCGTAACCTACACGAAGACTTGATAGGCGTAGCTGGTCAGGGTACAACAATGCGCGAGGGAACCGAACCTCGTAATATCCTGCACGGACGACATGAGAACAGCACCATCCACGACGAAGTTGGTATGCGTCACTACTACGCAGAGTGGAGCAAATGGATGGGCTTGGATGCAAGTAAGTCTTGGCAATTAGCGGCGTAGCAATGATTTGCATACTTTCAATCAATCCGATTGAAGTTAAGGCTGTGGTCCACGACACTCACAAATGGATGTCTAGCTGTCATGTAGCTTTAACCGAACACGGGTTTGACAATCCTGACGCAAACTGTTTCTGCGTTGCAATGGATAAAGAAGCTGAATAATGGCTACAAAGCTAAGTGAGAATACCGAAGTTGCGCTACCCCTACGTAACATAATAAGCATGGTGGCTGCTGCATCTGTAGCAACGTGGGCATACTTTGGTATCATAGAACGCCTAAATCAGATAGAAACAAACATCACAATGATGGAGTCTGACTTAGACCAAAACACAGAGTTCCGTATTAAGTGGCCTCGTGGTGAAATGGGTAGTCTTCCAGCAGACAGTGAACAGTTCATGCTAATAGAGCATCTGTCAAATCAGTTAGATGACTTGGCTACACAGATAGATGAAGGCAAAGCTCCCTACGACCAGCAGCAGAAGTTAACCCTAGAGTTCTACGAGAAGCGATTAAACGCCCTAGAAGAAAACTTAGAGAAACTAAGAAATGGAAATCATTAAAACCATAACTCTTATCTTGTATATGGGCGGTGACGTTTCTGAACACACAGCATTTGAAAAGATATCAAAATGCCTAAAAGCTAAAAGAACCATAGAAAGGAACTTGTATAAGAAAAGCCAGACAGTACGGTACTCCTGTGAAAATAAAACTGTAGAAGTATCCAGAAATGCTGATGGTTCTAACTATATAGTTCGTATAGTAGAATAACCACAACCAAAACGAAAGTAACCTAATGATTGCAGAAACACTCGCGGGTATAGCCCTTGTGAAGAGTGCCGTAGACGGTATCAAATCTGCAATAGGAACCGCCAACGACATCGGGGACATAGCAGGTTACATAGACAATCTGTTCGAAGGCGAAAAACAGGTACAACAAGTTCGCAACAAAAAAGCCGGTAACGTAAGTATTGGTGACCAGTTTGGTGTAGATACTGTTGCCCGTGACGTAATTGATGCACGTATCGCTGCAGAAAAACTCCAAGAAGTAGCCACGATGGTTGACATGCGGTTTGGGCCGGGAACTTGGAAGGGTATAGTTATTGAACGGGCCAACCGTATCAAGGCTGCAAAAGAAGCTGCAGCAGCAGCCCGAAGAGCAGAAATTCTAAAGCAAGAAGAAATAATGGAGAACATCAAAGTAGCGGCTCTGATAGTAATGGTTTTTGCAATCGGTATTGGACTCTTGATAGCGTTGATGGTTTCCACTGCATCTGCCCTTATTAATTAAATTCTTGACTAAACTTCAAAATTCGTATATAATACTTTTGAAGGGAATACTATGAAACAACTTGCAATAGACGCACTGCGTTACAGATATGAGGCACAGAAAAAAAGTGCAAAATATACTCTCACAAATTACTTCCAAAATCCAGCAGCTATTGGAGAGCATCCTGACCTTCTTGAAGAAATGGACAAAGCTATTGGAAGCTGGGAAGAAGCTAACAGTAGGCTTCAAGCGTTGGATGACATCACAGATGATGGGTATCCGTCCCTGTTTGACTAACTACCTTGCACTGGGTTTGCTAAATTGTGGCAAGCCCTTTACTCGTGTAGGCAACTGGTTTTGGAAAAAGCATCGTACAGTTCTAGACTGGAATAAAAAGTGATACGTCACCAATTCTTAAAGCCAGTGTATTTAAGAAGAACAAAGTTTCCCCCCGTATACAAAAGAGAAGACTTGAAGCTTATACGTACTTTACCCGGCGGGGTCAGGCACTACAAACTAAAAGAGAAGAAGAGTAAGGTAAATGGCTAGTAGTTATCTTGTGTTAGTAAACAATGTTCTTCGGGACATGAACGAAGTCGAGCTTACCAGTTCTACGTTTGCTACTTCTCGTGGTGTGCAGACAACTGTAAAAGACTACATCAACCGTTCAATATCTGACATACTAAACTCTGAACTAAACTGGCCCTTTACTCACGCTGAAGGGTCAATTGACGTTATTGCAGGTAAGTCTCTTTATAGCTACCAGTCTATAGCATCTACTTTAAAATATGTAGACTATGACAACATGATCCTGCAGCCTAAGAACTTTATACAAAATGGGGACTTTGAAATAGCAGGGTCTGCAAGTATAACTAACTGGACAACAGTAGGAGGTAGCCCTGCTGCAAGTTCAAAGTTTGGTAACACCCTTCTACTTACCAGTGCAGAAGCAAGCCAAGAAGTTAACGACTTAATTGTAGGAAGATCGTATACAGTACTCACCCAGACTAGCGGTGCAACTTTAACCCTAGAGATTGGCACGAGTTCTGGTGGGTCACAAACAAAGTCAGCAACTCTGACGATCAGTAGCGGAAACGAAATTCTGCTTACTGAAACAACGTTTACTGCGACTGCAACAACTCACTATGTTAGCTTCACAGAAGCAGCAGGGGCTGCAGCGTTTGTAAAGTTAGTTGAGTTGAGCGAGTCTGCAACATCAATTGCTTTGAAATACTTGTCCTACGAGGAGTATACAGAGCGATACAGGGAAAGAGACTCTCGACCTGATGTAGATAAGTTTGGTGATCCAGAGTATGTCTACACCACATACAACGACGAAATAGGTTTGACACCTATACCTGACACCAGCAATCGCAGTCTGAAGTTTGATTACTACGTTGCATCATCTGCGTTGTCGGCGGCAACGGACACATCTATCATACCAGAACGTTTCGAGCCAGTTATCAATGCTCGTTCAAAATACTACACCTACATGTTCCGTTCTGACACCCAAACTGCTCAGTTTGCTTTGAAAGAATACGAAGATGGCCTGAAGCGTATGCGAGTCGAGTTGCTAAATAGAAAAAACTATATGAGAGCAGTTTAACATGCCAGATTTAGAACTGCAGGGGGTTAGCCCCCTTTCTTTCAACTGCGAGGGTGGCTTGGTATTGAACAGGTCTACCTTTATTATGCAGCCGGGACAAGCTCTTGAGTTAGAGAACTTTGAACCTGATGTTGGTGGCGGTTACAAAAGAATACTGGGCTTTCGTCCTTTTGTAAATCAGATTGTACCTGAAACAAACACTTCTGGTGAAGCTGTCTTGATGTCCACACAGTTCAATAACTTTGTACTGGCTGCACGAGGCGAAAAGATATTTAGTTCTGCATCTAGTGAGTTATCACAGGGCATTGCTTCAGCTACAGCTATGACAGGGGCTGGAACACTAAACCTTGACAGCACTGACGGGTTTAGTTCCAGTGGCACTGTCCAGATAAACTCTGAAATATTTACCTACACAGGTAAGACTGCACTGACCCTGACAGGTGTAACAAGAGCAACGAGCAGCACTACCGCTGCAGCACACGCAGTCGATGACGTTGTTTCTGAAACTTGGACTGTAAGAGACACCGGAAGAACAAGCGCAGCCCGTTACAATTTTGAGCGATACAACTTTGACGGCAACGAAAAAATCATAGTCGTTGACCAGACCAACGCTCCCACAATATTTAATACGTCTCTTGCCGCAACAGATGTAAGCAACAGTGCGGTAGCTGGTGCCAAACACATTGCTGCTTTTAAGAACCACATGTTCTACTCCGGCATGTCTGCTACACCCCAAGAGATAGTCTTTAGCGAACCCTTCGATGAGGATGCGTTTGTTTCAGGGCAGGGTGCCGGAAGTATCAAGGTTGACGACACGATTGTTGGCTTGAGGGCTTTCCGGGGTGACTTGTTTATCTTCTGTGAGAACAGGATATTTAAGTTGGGCGGCAGTTCGCTCAGTGACTTTGCAATTGTTCCTGTTACTAGAAACATTGGGTGTGTAAACGGCTTTACCATCTTGGAATTTGCTGGTGACTTGGTGTTCTTGGGGCCGGATGGCTTGCGTACTGTTGCTGGTACAGCCCGTATTGGTGACGTTGAGTTGGGTACTATCAGCACCAACGTTCAGCAGTTGTTTAGGGATAACCTGACTAATGCGGAAGCGTTTGTTTCCCTAGTCATACCCGACAAGACACAGTACCGTATCTTCTTTTCAAAAGAGGGACAGGCACAGACATCTTCACTAGGGGCTATCTGTGTTATGAAGGGACAGGCATTTGAGTTTTCGACTATGAAGGGTATTCGTCCTGCTTGTGCGGATACGATAGTTGAGGCGGGAGATGTGGTAGCTATACATGGTGGCTTTGACGGCTTTATATACAGGCAGGAAAGAAGCAATACATTTGATGGTGCATTAATCAACGCCAAGTACAGAAGTCCTGACTTGAGCATGGGCGACCCCGGAGTTCGCAAACACATGCAGCGGGTCAACATCAACTATGCACCGGAGTCAACCCTAGACGCAGATTTGTTTGTAAGGTACGACTATGAATCCAGTAACTCTATTCGCCCTGCACCGTACCCGCTAGACAGTACAAATGTTGCAGGTACATATGGTAGTTCGACTTACGGAAACGCAGTGTACGGTGGACCGTCACAGCCTATTGTTCGTAAAGCAGTAGAAGGTTCAGGATTTGCTGTAGCATTACGAGTAGAAGACGGGGCAACCGCTACTGCCCCTTACACCCTAAAAGGGTTTCAATTAGAATTTCAGGTGGGAGCAAGAAGGTAAATGGGCGCAACCTATACACGACAGTCCACGTATGCTGACGGCGATACAATTTCCGCTGCAGATACCAACGACGAGTTTAACCAACTACTTGCGGCATTTGCTGCAAGCACGGGCCACACGCACGATGGAACTGCTGCAGAGGGGGGACCAATCTCTGCTCTGGCAAGTAACAGCATCACTTTTGGAACAGGTGCAGACACCGACATTGCGATTACCTTTGACGGTAATACCAGTGACGGCGTTCTCACATGGATGGAAGATGAGGATTACTTTCAATTCTCTGACGACATACTCATGTCCACCACCGAAAAGATACAGTTCCGTGACACTGCAATATACATCAACTCCAGCACAGACGGTCAACTTGACCTTGTAGCTGACACAGAAATACAGATTGCAGCCACAACCATTGATGTAAACGGCAACCTAGATGTTAGCGGAACCGTTGTTGGAGCTAGTACAGTATCGGCAGGTACAGCGTTTGTCCCTGATGCAAGTGATGGTGCCGCACTAGGTACATCATCTCTAGAGTTTAGCGACCTGTTTCTTGCTGATGCAGCCGTAATTAACTTAGGCGCAGACCAAGACACAACTCTTACCCACGTTGCTGACACAGGCATTCTTCTGAACTCAACCCGACAGTTACAGTTTGGTGATAGCGGCACATACATACATCAGTCAGCCGACGGTGTCCTCGACCTTGTGTCTGACACTGAAATAGAAATCAACGCTACCACAATCGACATAAACGGTGCGGCTGAACTGTCAGGTAACCTTACTCTTGGCGCACAACTCCGTATGCCGGATAATACAGCAAGTAAGATACTTGTTGCAGATGGTACTAGTTACGAAGAGAAGGCAGTCGGTGACCTTTCTGAAATATCCACAGTAGCGAACGACGACGTATTTCTTGCTGTAGATACATCAGGCGGTGGACTAAAGAAGATTTCAAGAAGCACTATAGTTGCAGGTCTTGCCACATCCGGGGCTATATCTAACGTAGTTGAGGACACCACTCCCCAGCTAGGTGGCAACCTCGACATGAATGGTGCGGATATCATCACGACATCCAACGCCACAATAGACTTGGCTCCTAATGGTACAGGTACGGTGGTTGTACGGGGAAACACCAACTCAGGTGCTATTGTATTCAACTGTGAATCAAACTCACACGGTCAAAAAGTATACGGACAACCCCACTCTGCTGCTGTAACAAACACTCTAATGCTACCTGCAGGTGCTAACTCAACTCTTGTTTCCCTTGTATCAACAGACACACTAACAAACAAGACGCTTACTAGCCCTGTCCTAAATACAGCCACTGTAGGCACATCCATTGTTCCTGCTAGTGCGGATGGGGCAACTCTTGGAACTGCATCTGCTGAGTTCAGTGACCTGTTCCTTGCGGATGCAGGTACCGTGCAATTTGGTAATGACCAAGATGTAACCCTGACCCACGTTGCTGATACGGGGTTGCTACTCAACACAGCAAGTGTAATTCAGTTCCGTGACTCTGCAATTAACATTGGCTCTCCGGCTGATGGTGACTTGGATATAAACGCTGACGATGAGATTGAGTTGAACTCAACCCTGATTGACATCAACGGTAACGTAGAGATTAGTGGCACTGCAGCAATAACTGGCATTGCAACTTTTACTGATGATATAGTAATAGGTGATGGAAAAACTATTGGCTCCACAAGTGATGTTGATGCAATTACAATTGCAGCTAACGGACAGCTTACCCTTACACAACAGTTGAACGGTACAGCAGGAGACTTTAGTGGTGATGTAGGTGCTGCAACTTTCCAGCCAGACGGTGACACTTCCGCCGGTGATAATGCTGCTATCGGCTACGCAGCCGCTGAAGGACTTATCCTAACAGGGCAAGGTTCCTCTACAGACGTTACAATCAAAAACGACGCGGATGCTACCGTTGCCTCAATCGCAACAGGCACAACCATATTCACTATGAATGATGATGTGGGAGTTAGCGGAAGAGCAGTTGGTCATGTTACCACAGACAACGATGGCAGCTTCGACTTAGCTGTGGGCAACGACTTTAAGTGTACTACCGCTGGGAACCTAACGCTTACCTTTACCAACCCAGCAGCAGGACAAAGCGGCAACATCATGTTTATCAACGGCAGCAACCACACTATTTCTGCACATGCCAGTGTAGCAATTAACGCTGATGTACTAACAGCCATCTCAGCCAGCGGCACATACCATCTTGCTTATTACTGTAGCGCAGCATCCGGGGACAATACTATCCTAGTCAGTGCTTCGGCTATCTTAACTTAGGGAATACGAATGTCTTTAATTAAAGCAGCAGGTGCAGGTGAAGTAAGCACAGGCTTTTATGACCACCTACTTGACCAGTCGTTGAAGTTTGACGATGGCGATGCACAGTATCTAACCAGAACCCCTGCGTCTGCTAGTAATCAAAAAACGTGGACTTGGAGTAGTTGGGTCAAGCTGGGTAGAATTTCGGGAGACATGGGTTGGCTTTGGGGTGCGCAGGGTCAAACTGCAATTTATATTTCAGACGGTACAAATACTTCACTGCGGGTTAATGGCGTTGGCGGTGGTGATACAGCAACAACACTAAGATTGCGTGACCCTTCAGCTTGGTATCACTTTGTCGTGGCTGTTGATACTACAGATTCAACCGCTGGAGACAGACTAAAAATATATGTTAATGGTGTAAGACAAACGGCTTTTGATTTTAACACAAACCCAACATTAAACGCAGATACAAATGTAAATAGTACAAACACACATATAATCGGATACCGTTCTTTTAGTTCAGACCAAGCATTTGATGGCTACCTAGCTGAAGTAAACTTTATAGATGGGGCTGCATTAACTCCATCCAGCTTTGGCGAGACTAAGGACGGCATTTGGGTTCCAAAAGATACCAGCGGTCTAACATTCGGAACCAATGGTTTTCACCTTACTTTTAAAGATGATGTTGTTAGTGAGGGGTTCAATACTGTTACCTATACTGGGACATCCGCTGGGCAAAGCATAAGTGGCGTAGGTTTTTCTCCAGCTTTTGTTTGGGTTAAAAGCAGAGGTGGTACTGAGTATCCCAAACACTTTGATGTTGTTCGTGGCGCAAATAAAGACCTAACATTTGCTGCTACAGGTGCAGAAGGCAGTCTATCAGATGCACTTATGTCGTTTGATGGTGATGGCTTTACGCTTGGGGATGACGGTAACGAAGTAGTTAACAAGCCTTCAGGTGCTATGGTTGCTTGGTGTTGGGAAGGTGGCGGCACACCAACAGCGACTAACTCTGCTGGTGCAGGGGCGACCCCAACAGCAGGGTCAGTTAAAATAGATGGCAGCAATCTTGGTTCTGCTTTGGCTGGCACTATCCCTGCAACTAAAATATCAGCTAACACAGCTAGAGGTTTTTCGATTGTAGGTTATGAGGCAACAGGTTCGGCTGGCACTATTGCACACGGCTTATCTGCTGCGCCTGAGTTTATTATTGTCAAACATCGTGACCAATCAGGTACAAGTTATCCTGTTTATTACGGTGATAACACAGATGTCCTTTATCTCAACGATACTGCTGCAACAGCCGATGATGCGAATGCTTGGAACGACACTTCACCTACGTCTACTGTTTTTTCTGTAGGTCCGAATGGTGGTGATACCAATAATAGTTTAGGTGGCTCAACTGTAGCCTATTGTTTTCATTCGGTGACTGGCTACTCGTCCATTGGTTCATACACAGGAAATGGGTCTACAACAGGTCCAACAGTAACAACTGGCTTCCGTCCTGCTTGGGTTATGATAAAAAGCAGTGTTGGTACTATTGGTCACTGGCTTATATGGGATACTACCAGACATCCTTCTAATCCTAATGACAATGTTCTTTACGCTAATTTGAAC